>Ga0208355_1000534_pt1 | contig 17303 bp, 16 predicted proteins | sample NGESurdeep072012_6_FD_184458 | JGI IMG/M metagenome (GOLD analysis project Ga0208355, IMG submission 184458) | Arctic peat soil microbial communities from Barrow, Alaska - NGEE Surface sample 210-3 deep-072012 (SPAdes) | ecosystem: Environmental > Terrestrial > Soil > Wetlands > Peat ... | reverse complement strand
GAGGCCGTAACCACGGACCTCGTTTCACCATCAGCCTGAAGCGCAGCACCCAAAATCTTCAGCTATCCACAAGCTGGGCCGGCCGATTACCCCATCTTTGGCTCGAACAGCGGACATGGTTCGACCGGGCCGACAAATCGGAAAGGTCTCTCTATCACTGTCCCTTCCAATTCCGGGGTTGCGACGAGGCATGCAGGTGGAACGGCTCCATCGCTGATTTGCCCTGTCCCCCTTTTTCAAAAATATTTTCCTTCGCTGCTTACCCAAATCAAAACTATACCCCTTGCCGTCCTGCCCCACTTGAGGGGCGTATCGCGATCGTCACGGACGCGGGGCGGGATGCGGTGGACGCGGCAGCGTCGTAGACGAACGACGCTTAAGCGGACGGTAAAGTCGTGTGGTCCTGACGCCTCGACGCCGGCGTCAAGTCTCGCGGAGGACCCGCGCCAATACCCACCGGCTGTCATCGCCCGCGAAAGCGGACGATCCAGTATTCCAGAGACGTCAGTGACGGAATCGATAAGCCGCGGCGTACTGGATACCCCGCATGCGCGGGGTATGACGGCCAATTGCGCGCCGGACGCCCGGATCTTACCGCCATTGCGGCATTTCCCATTCCCCTGAAAACGCTTTATGGTGCCGCGCGACTTCGGCATCGACGAATGTCAATAACTCATCATTATCAAAGGCTTGGCGGTAAGCCCGAGTCTTTGGAGGGCGGTTTGACGCGATACATTTCGACGCGGGGGGAGGCCCCGACCTTGGGTTTCTGCGACGTGATGCTGACCGGGCTCGCCCGTGACGGCGGCCTCTACGTGCCCGAAGCGTGGCCGCAGCTTTCGCCGGAAACCATCGCCGGATTTTTCGGCCGGCCGTATTGGGAGGTCGCGGTCGATGTGATCCGGCCATTTGTCGGCGGCGAAATCTCCGACGCCGATCTCGGCCGCATGGCCAATGAGGCCTACGCCACCTTCCGCCATCCCGCCGTGGTTCCGCTCGACCAGATCGGGCCCAATCAATTCCTGCTGGAGCTGTTTCACGGCCCGACCCTGGCGTTCAAGGACGTCGCGATGCAGCTGATCTCGCGGCTGATGGATCACGTGCTGGCGAAGCGCGCGCAGCGCACCACCATCGTGGTCGCGACCTCCGGCGATACCGGCGGCGCCGCGGTCGATGCGTTCGCGGGTCTCGACAATGTCGATCTGGTCGTGCTGTTTCCGCACGGCCGAATCTCCGACGTGCAGCGGCGGATGATGACGACATCGGGCGCCGCCAACGTTCATGCGCTCGCCATCGAAGGCACCTTCGACGATTGCCAGGCGATCGTGAAGGGACTGTTCAACCATCACAGCTTTCGCGACGCGGTCGCGCTGTCGGGCGTCAATTCCATCAACTGGGCGCGGATCGTGGCCCAGGTGGTGTATTATTTCACCTCCGCGGTCGCGCTCGGCGCGCCGGCGCGGATCGTGGACTTCACGGTGCCAACCGGGAATTTCGGCGACATTTTCGCTGGCTACGTCGCCAAGCGAATGGGCCTGCCGATCCGCTGGCTGCGGATCGCCGCCAACGTCAACGATATCCTGCCGCGCACGCTGAAGACCGGCATCTACGAAGTGCGCGAGGTTCACGCCACGGCGTCGCCGTCGATGGACATTCAGGTCTCCTCGAATTTCGAGCGGCTATTGTTCGAGGCGAGCGGGCGCGACGCAGGCACCGTTCGCCGGTTGATGGCGTCGCTGAAACAGTCCGGGCGTTTCGTGCTGCCCGACGCGACGCTGGCGGCGATCCGCGAGGAATTCGACGCCGGGCGTGCCGATGAGACCGAAACCAGCGCGGCGATCCGCGCCGCCTGGCGCGAGGCCGGCGATCTCGTGGATCCGCATACCGCGGTGGCGCTGGCGGTGGCCGATCGCGACACCTCGGATTCCAAGATTCCCAACATCGTGCTTTCGACCGCGCATGCCGCGAAATTTCCCGATGCGGTGGAAGCCGCCTGCGGCGTGCGTCCGGAACTGCCGCCCTGGCTCGAGGGTCTGATGACAAAGACCGAGCACATCAAAGTCATGAAAAACGATCAGGTTAAGGTCGAACGGTTCGTGCTGTCGGTCAGCCGCGCTGCGAAGCAAGGAGTTGCCGGATGAGCGTCGATGTCACCAAGCTTCCCTCCGGCCTCACCGTCATCACCGACAGCATGCCGCATCTCGAAACCGCGGCGCTCGGGGTGTGGGCCGGCGTCGGCGGCCGCGACGAAAAGCCGAACGAGCACGGCATCTCGCATCTGCTCGAGCACATGGCGTTCAAGGGCACCACGCGGCGCTCGTCGCGCGAAATCGTCGAGGAAATCGAGGCGGTTGGCGGCGATCTCAACGCCGGCACGTCGACCGAGACCACCGCCTATTATGCGAGGGTGATGAAGGACGACGTGCCGCTGGCGCTCGATGTGCTGTCCGACATTCTCGCCAATCCGTCCTTCGTGCCGGGCGAGCTGGAGCGCGAAAAGAGCGTCATCGTGCAGGAAATCGGCGCGGCGCAGGACACGCCCGACGACGTGGTGTTCGAACATCTCAACGAGCTGTGTTACCCGGATCAGCCGATGGGCCGCTCACTGCTGGGGACGGCAAAGACCTTGAAGGGCTTCAACCGCGATACGCTGCGCGGCTATCTTTCGACGCATTATCGCGGTCCGGACATGGTGGTGGCGGCCGCCGGCGCGGTCGATCACAAGCGGGTGGTCGAGGAAGTGGCGCAGCGGTTCTCAAGCTTCGACGGCGCGCCCGCGCCAAAACCGCAGCCGGCGACGTTCGGCAAGGGCGGCTCCCGCGTGGTGCACCGCGAGCTCGAGCAGGCGCATCTGACGCTGGCGCTGGAGGGGGTGCCGCAAACCGATCTGTCGCTGTTCAGCCTGCAGGTTTTCACCAATACGCTGGGCGGCGGGATGTCGTCGCGGCTGTTCCAAGAGGTGCGCGAAAAGCGCGGGCTGTGCTACTCGATCTACACCTTCCATGCGCCGTACGCCGACACCGGGTTTTTCGGGCTGTACACCGGTACCGACCCGGGCGATGCGCCTGAGATGATGGAGGTGATCGTCGATGTCATCAATGATGCGGTGGAGACCTTGACCGAAGCCGAGGTCGCGCGCGCCAAGGCGCAGATGAAGGCGGGGCTGCTGATGGCGCTGGAAAGCTGCAGCTCGCGTGCCGAACAGCTGGCGCGTCATATTCTGGCTTATGGACGCCCTTTGACGGTGGAAGAGCTGGTCGCCAGGATCGACGCCGTGAGCGTGGAATCGACGCGGAACACCGCGCGAGGGCTGTTGTCGCGCAGTCGCCCGGCGGTCGTAGCGCTTGGCAGCGGCAGGGGTCTGGACACGGCGGTGGCTTTTGCGGAAGGATTGACCAGGTCGAAGGTCAAGGCGCGCCTTCATTAAGGCGTGGCGCACTGAATCGGGCTCGGGCATCGGGGAGTATCACACATGGCCCTGTTTCGGCTTCCATCCAGCGGACCGGCAGCACTTGCCCCGCGCGGCCATGGCCTGCTGCTGCGCGCCCCGCAGATGTCCGATTTTCTGCAATGGGCGCATCTGCGCGAATCCAGCCGGGAATACCTGACGCCATGGGAGCCTATCTGGCCGTCCGACGATCTGACCCGCGCGGGCTTCCGGCGGAGGTTGCGCCGCTACGCCGAGGACATCGCCGCCGACAGATCCTATCCGTTCATCGTGTTCCGGGAATCCGACGGCGCGATGATCGGCGGCGTCACGCTGGCGAACGTCCGCCGCGGCATCGTGCAGGCCGGCACGATCGGCTACTGGGTCGGGCAACCCCACGCGCATCGCGGCTACATGACGGCAGCGCTGCGCGCGCTGCTGCCGTCGCTGTTCGGCGAACTCAATCTTCACCGCGTCGAGGCCGCCTGCATTCCCTCCAATGCGCCGTCGATCCGGGTGCTGGAGAAGTGCGGCTTCAACCGCGAGGGCCTGGCGCGGCGCTATCTCTGCATCAATGGCGTCTGGCAGGACCACCTGCTGTTCGGCCTGCTGCATGAGGATTTTCGCGGCTAACCTTGTTTCGAGATTGTGGCACGCGTGGTTTTGAGCGCCTTGGGTTCGCCGGGATTGCGCTGGTATAACGCGCGAGCGCGCGCTCTCTCTAACAGCGCGGCTTATGCGCCTGATAATCTTGGGGGAATCTGGATGATGCGTAACAGGCTGATGATGCGGACGGTGGGTACCGGCCGGGCGGGCCGTCTGCGTGTCGCGCTTGCGCTGACCGTCGCGGGCGCTCTGCTGTCCGGGTGCGGCGGCGGCAGCATGTTCGGAGCCTCGTCCGATTCCAGCCCGTCAATCGGCAGCAGGTTCAGCCAACTGTTCGGCTCGAAATCGCAAGCCGTCGGTGAGACTGCGCCGCCACCGGTGGACAACGAACTGAGCTGTCCCCCCGTGAGCATTCGCGCCGGAGCGTCGACCTATGCGGTGGCGGCACCAGGCAAGCAGCCGGTCGGCAACGATCTGCGCTATCAGGCGACGATCACGCGCACCGCGCGCGATTGCACGCAGACCGGCGACCAGATCACCGCGCGGATCGGCATCCTCGGCCGCGTCATTGCCGGCCCGGCAGGAAATCCGCCGACGGTCGAGATTCCGCTTCGTGTCGCCGTGGTGCAGAGCGGCGTGCAGGAGAAGACGATCGCCACCAAGGTCTATCGGACGACGGTGTCGATGGATGAATCCGGCAGCGTGCCGTTCAGCCTGGTGGCGGAGGACCTGGTGTATCCGGTGCCGCCCGGAGCGATCGGCGATTCCTACATCTTCTATATCGGCTTCGATCCGCAGGCGCTGACGCCGGAGCCGAAGCCGAAGGCGGCGAGGAAGAAGAAGTAAATTGCAGACAGTTGTCATCATCCGCGAAAGCGGATGATCCAGCAAATAACAGACGTCAGCGATTGATTCGAGAAGCCGCGGTGTACCGTCATGCCCCGCTTTCGCGGGGCATGACGGAGCCGCGGTCAGTTCAGCTTTTCGCGAACTTCCGCAATGCCCTTGGTCAGCAGGTCGTCGGCGATCTGGCCCTTCACCGATTGCGACAGGATGGTGGAAGCGGCAGTAACCGCGGCGTCGGCCGCCGCGGCACGGACGTCGGCCAGCGCCTGGGCTTCGGCCAACGCGATCTTGCTCTCGGCGGTCTTGGTGCGGCGCGCGACAAAATCTTCCATCTTGGTCTTGGCTTCGGACGCAATGCGCTCGGCTTCGGCTTTCGCAGATGCGATGATGTCCTGGGCCTCGCGTTCGGCACTGGCGTGACGGGCCTTGTATTCCGCGAGCAATTTGGCGGCTTCGTCCTTGAGGCGGCGCGCGTCGTCGAGCTCGGCCTTGATGCGGTCGCTGCGATGATCGAGCGTCTTCAGCACGGTGCGGTGGATGCCGAAATAGGCGAACACGCCCATCAGGATGACGAAAGCGATGGCGACCCAGAATTCCGGTTCGTAGAACATCGTCTTATCCCTTCAAGGACGCGTCAACGGCGCTGTCCACCGACTTGCCGTCGGGCAGCACGCCGGTGAGGCGCTGCACGATCGCGGCGGCCGCATCCGCGGCGATGCCGCGGACGTTGCGCATCGCGGTCTCGCGCGTCGACGCGATGGTCTTTTCGGCCTCGGCGAGCTTGACCGCGAGCCGCTCTTCCAGCGTCTTGCGCTCGGCTTCGGCTGCCGCGTTCAGCCTTTCGCGGGTTTCGGCGCTGATTGCCTGCGCGCGTGCGCGCGCCGCCGCCAGTTCGCTTTCATAGGCTTTCAGCGCTGCGTCGGAGGCGTCCTTCAGCTCCTGCGCCTTGGCCAGATCGCCCTCGATCGCCTTCTGACGTGCGTCGAGCACGCTGCCGACGCGCGGCAGCGCAATTCGCGAGACGATCAGATAGAGCGCGACGAACGCGATCAGCAGCGACACCAGTTGCGAAGCAAAGGTCGACGAGTCGAACGGAGGAAATCCGCCGCTGTGGCCGCCATTCGCTTCGGTGTGGGCGCCGGCCTGCTGGCCTTTTGCGTCGCCATGACTCTCAGCCATGGAGTTCTCCTGTTGCTGTCATGCCCGCCGCCCGAAGGCGGCACGAAGGGGTGCAGCTCAGAGCGGAACGAACAGCAGCAGCAGAGCGATCAGCAGCGAGAAGATGCCGAGCGCTTCGGTCACGGCGAAGCCGAAAATCAGGTTGCCGAACTGGCCCTGGGCCGCCGAAGGATTGCGCACCGCCGCGGCAAGATAGTTGCCGAAGATGACGCCCACGCCGACGCCCGCACCGCCCATGCCGATGCACGCGATGCCCGCGCCGATAAGTTTTGCTGCTGCCGGTTCCATTTTTAGCTCCTTGGAGAGAAATACGAGTGTGGGTGGAAATTCCCCGGACTGGTTAGTGTCCGGGATGAATGGCGTCGTTGAGGTAGATGCAGGTGAGGATCGCGAACACATAGGCCTGCAGGAACGCGACCAGAAGCTCAAGCGCGGTGAGCGCAACCGTGAGCGCCAGCGGCAGCACGCCGCCGGCCCAGCCGATCGCGCCGAGCGAGGTGCCGAGCATCGCAACGAAGCCGGCAAACACCTTCAGCGAGATGTGGCCGGCCAGCATGTTGGCGAACAGACGCACGCTGTGCGAGATCGGCCGCAAGAAGAACGAGAAGATTTCGATGAAGACGACCAGCGGCAGGATGTAGATCGGAATGCCCGACGGTACGAAAATCTTGAAGAACTTCAGGCCGTTCTTGTAGAAGCCGTAGATCAGCACTGTGAAGAATACCAACAGCGCCAGCGCCGCGGTGACGATGAGGTGGGTCGAAACCGTGAACGTGTAAGGGATGATGCCCACGACGTTCGAAACGCAGATGAACATGAACAGTGAGAAGATCAGCGGGAAGAACCTCATGCCTTCCGCGCCGGCCGTGCTGCGGACTGTGCTGGCGACGAACTCGTAACTGATTTCGGCGATCGACTGGAACCGCCCCGGCACCAGCTGCCGCCCGGCGACGCCGCCGATCATCAGGATCGAGATCAGCGCCACCGCCCCGAACATGTAGGCCGAGGAATTGGTAAAGGCGATCGTCTGATTGCCGATATGGCCGATCGTGAACAGAGGTTCGATGTTGAACTGATGGATCGGGTCGATTTTCATCCGCGCGGCTCTTGGTCCTCCGGCCTTCTTGCCGGCAATCGAATTTCAAGTGTCATGACTTCCCGTCAGCGCTTGCCTGGAGCCACGCCTGCCATCCTCACCACGTTGACCACGCCGGCGACGAAGCCGAGCAGAAAAAACACGATGAGACCGAACGGCGATGTCGACAGCAAGCGGTCGAAACCCCAGCCAATCACCGCTCCGACGACAACGCCGGCGACCAACTCCGAAGAAAGCCGGAAACCGCGCGCCATCGCCGAGGCTCTGGCCGCTCCGTCTCCGCTTCCAGATTCGGACTGGTCAGTCCCGATTTTGCGGCTGCCCCGAATTTCGGACAACCGGTGATCCAGACTTCCGAGCCTTGCGGAAAGCGCAGCTTCGTCGGAGGACGATTTATCGCGACTTCCATTTCCGCCGTCATTCGTGCCTTCAGCCATGCTGTGGAGACCCGAAACGATGCTGCGTTGATGGAAATGACGCCCCGTCACCCTCAAAAGCCGCGCGGACCATACTGACCGCATCTTGCCAAGTCAAGATTGTGTCGTAACCAGTTAGTGCATTGATTCGCTTGAATTTATTCAGGTGAAGTCGGATACCTCGCGGAGCCGTCGCCGCAGTGCAGCAGCTGGGTTGAACCATGATCGATCTTGCACGGTACCGGCGGGTCTGTTGGGATGACCGCAGCATTCAAATTCCACGCCCGGAGCCAGCATGCCGCGTCAGGTCGACTATTATTTTTCGTTTCAATCCCCGTGGGCCTATATCGGACACGACGCGTTCCAGCAGGTTGCGAAAACCTACGGTCTCAAGGTGAATTACAAACCGGTGGTGCTGGTCGACCTGTTCTCGGAGACCGGCGGGCTGCCGCTGATGAAGCGCCATCCGGTGCGGCAGCGCTACCGGATGGTCGAACTGCAGCGCTGGCGCGACAAGCGCGGGCTGAAATTCCATCTTCAACCGGCCAATTGGCCGTTCAATGCACGGCTCGCCGATGGCGTAGTGATCGCGGCGGTCGAGGCCGGCCTCGATCCCGAGCCGTTCATGCGGCGGGCGTTTGCGGCGGTGTGGGAAGGCCAGCTCAATCTGCTCGATCCCGCGACCTTGATTAAGCTGGCCGACGATTCCGGGCTCCCCGGCAAGCAACTGGTCGAACGGTCAGGGTCCGACGAGATCAGCGCGGCCTACGAGCAAAACCGCCAGGATGCGCTGGCGGCCGACGTGTTCGGATCGCCGGTCTATGTGCTCGACGGCGAGGTATTCTGGGGGCAGGACCGGATCGAATTGCTCGCGGACGCGTTGAAGTCGGGCCGCGCGCCCTACCGTTCGCAGGTGTAGGATAGCGAAACTTTATCGGTTTTGAGGCGGAGCAACCCCACGATGACAGCGACCTCGCCCTCGAAATTCTCCACCTCTATCGCCGCCACCGCTGTGTTTCTTTGCCTTGGCGGAATCGGCGCCGCCGTCGCGCAATCGTCACCGGACACCGAGAACGGCCGCTATGCGCTGTCGCCGGTCGCCGATGGCGTGATCAGGCTCGATACAAGGACCGGTGCGGTTTCGACCTGCACCAATACCGGCATGGGCTGGGCCTGCTATACGGTGCCTGACGAACGCGCAGCGCTTGATGCGGAGATCGGCCGGCTGCAGGCCGACAATGAAAAACTCAAAGCAGAACTGGCGGCGCGCGAACCGACCGTCACCGGCAAGATCGACGAGCCGCTGCCGAAGACGGACTCGCTGAAAAAGCCGGAGCCGAAGGTGGCTGACGGCGAGCGCAAGATCGAAATTCCGCTGCCGAGTGACCGCGACATGGATCGCGTGATGTCGTTTCTGGAGCAGGCGTGGCGGCGGCTGGTCGAGATGGCCAACCGGATGCAGAAGGACATCGCCGGCAAGATTTGACGAACCTTTCCGCGAGTCGTCCCGGCGAACGCCGGGACCCGACCACCGGCGTTGGTTATTGCAGAAGGTATCAACTTCTACCGCCCAAAATCGAGAGGCCGCGGCGTATGGGTCCCGGCGTTCACCGGGACGACCATGTTGCGAGATCATTCATGACTTCACCAAAATCGCTCTCGCGCTCTCCGTCATCTACCGTCAGCGGCACCACCATCGTGACGTCGCTCCTGACCATTCAAACGTCGGGGCGCGGTTTCACCGACCTCACCGCCGAGATCGCGAAATTTGTTGAAGATGCCGGCGCGAGAGAGGGCGCGGTGACGCTGTTCATTCGCCATGCCTCGGCGTCGCTGACGGTCCAGGAAAATGCCGATCCGTCGGTGCTCGACGATCTGATGACCGTGCTCGACCGGCTGGCGCCGGAGGGCGCCGGATGGAGCCACGACAGCGAAGGCCCCGACGACATGCCAGCGCACGTCAAGACCATGCTGACGGCGACCTCGCTGCATATTCCGGTCCTGAAAGGCAAACTTGCGCTGGGAACGTGGCAGGCGATCTACCTGATCGAGCATCGCACCCGTCCGCATCGGCGCGAGATCGTGCTGCAGTTTGCGGGCGCGACCTGCTGAAAACAACACCGGCCGCGGATCGCTCCGCGGCCGGTGATTTGATCAGTCTCTGGCGGCTGTCGCCGCCGGCAAAACCGTTAGTTCGTTTTGATATCGACGTCCTTGGTTTCCGGCAGGAAGAAGAAGCCGACGACCGCGGTGATCGACGCGAAGATGATCGGATACCAAAGGCCTGCGTAGATGTCTCCGGTCGAGGCCACGATCGCGAACGAGGTCGCCGGCAACAATCCGCCGAACCAGCCGTTGCCGATGTGATAGGGCAGCGACATCGAGGTGTAGCGGATCTTGGTCGGGAACAGTTCGACCAGCATCGCGGCGATCGGCCCGTACACCATGGTGACGAAGATCACCAGGATGAACAGCAGCCCGATCACCGCGGCGACCTGCGGCCTGAAGATGTCGAACGGGTTCGACATCTTCACGATCGCTGCATCGCCCGCCTTCGGATAGCCCGCCGCGGCAACAGCCGCGGCGACAGCCGGGTTGCCGGCTTTCGCATCGGTGTACGGCACGTCCTTGCCATTTATTGTCACCTTCACGCCGGAGCCTGCGGGTCCATAAACGGTCGAATACTTGACCGACGACTGAGCCAGGAAGGCACGGGCGGTGTCGCACGGCGCGCTGAAGACGCGGGTGCCGACCGGATTGAACAGATCGCCGCAACCTGCGGGGTCGGCGACGACTTCGACCTTGGTCGCTTCGATGGCCTTTTCCAGCGCCGGATTGGCGTTGGCGGAGATCATCCGGAAGATCGGGAAGAAGGTCAGCGCCGCGATCAGGCAGCCGGCAAGAATGATCGGCTTGCGGCCGATCTTGTCCGACAACCAACCGAACACGATGAAGAAGCCGGTGCCGAACACCAGCGACCATGCGATCAGAAGGTTGGAGGTGTAGCCATCGACCTTCAGGATCGATTGCAGAAAGAACAGCGCATAGAACTGGCCGGTATACCAGACCACGCCCTGACCCATGGTGCCGCCGAGCAGCGCGAGTATCACGATCTTGGCATTGCTCCAGTTGGCGAAAGCTTCGGTCAGCGGGGCCTTTGAGCCTTTGCCCTCGTCCTTCATCTTCTGGAAAATCGGCGATTCGTTGAGGCGCAGCCGGATCCAGACCGAGATCGCCAGCAGGACGACGGACGCCAGGAACGGAATTCGCCAGCCCCAGGCGGCGAACGCGTCTTCGCCGATTGCCGTGCGGGTGAACAGGATCACCAGCAGCGAAAGGAACAGGCCCAGCGTGGCAGTGGTCTGAATGAACGAGGTGTAGTAGCCGCGTTTGCCATGCGGAGAATGCTCGGCCACATAGGTTGCGGCGCCACCATACTCGCCGCCGAGCGCCAGGCCTTGCGCCAGACGCAACCCGATCAGGATAACCGGCGCGGCAAAGCCGATGGTCGCCGCGTTAGGCAACAGGCCGACGATGAAGGTCGACGTACCCATGATCAAAATGGTGACGAGGAAGGTGTATTTGCGTCCGACGATGTCGCCGATGCGCCCGAAAACGATGGCGCCAAACGGCCGAACCAGAAAGCCGGCGGCGAAGGCGAGCAGCGCGAAGATATCGCGGGTCGCCGGCGGATAGGCGCTGAAGAATTGCGCGCCGATGATGCTGGCGAGCGATCCGTAAAGATAGAAATCGTACCACTCGAAAACGGTACCGAGCGATGAAGCGAGAATGACGAAACGTTCGTCGTTTGTCATGCCTCCGGTTCTAGCCGTTGCAGCCATTGTGGACATTTTGGATCGCTCCCCGAAATCGTTGATGCAAAGCTCACCCCATGCGCCGGACTTGGCCGGATTGAGCCATGGGCCTCGGTTCAAGGTAACATCGCCGTGAAACCTCTCCCAATAAGACTTTTGGCCCTCTGCACTGCTATGTGAGGAAGACTACGAACGGTCCAAAATACCCAATCATGATCCGGCATCTCGCGTATTGCGGCGCACAAACCGGGGCGATTAACCGCTTTGCCGCATGGCAATATTGTACGCTTGCATGCGACCGCCCATCAGGGGACAATCACAGGGAAAGAACTCGATTGGCAGGCCTCCACAAAGCGGTCACGGGTTTGCCGCAACCGTCTTGCAAGAAATAAATGACTACCGCTGCCAGCACCCACCTCGTCATTGCCGATGACCATCCGCTGTTTCGCGATGCGCTGCGACAGGCGGTTGCAAGCGTCGTGACCTCCGCCAAGATCGACGAAGCGGGATCGTTCGAGGAACTGACCGCGCTGCTTGAGCAGGATTCCGATGTCGATCTGATCCTGCTCGATCTGACGATGCCGGGGATATCAGGCTTCTCGGGCCTGATTTACCTGCGCGCGCAATATCCGGCGATCCCCGTGGTGATCGTATCCGCCAGCGACGACGGAGGCACGATCCGTCGTTCGCTGGATTTCGGCGCCTCGGGGTTCATTCCCAAGCGGTTCGGGGTCGAGACGTTGCGCGACGCGATCGTGAAAGTGATGGATGGCGACGTCTGGATACCGCCGGACACCGACCTGTCATCCGCTGCCGATCCGGATATGACGCGCCTGCGCGACCGGCTGGTGACGCTGACCCCGCAGCAGGTGAGGGTGCTCATGATGCTGTCGGAAGGCCTGCTCAACAAGCAGATCGCCTATGAGCTTGGCGTATCGGAAGCGACGATCAAGGCGCACGTGTCCGCGATTCTGCAAAAGCTGGGGGTCGAGAGCCGCACCCAGGCCGTGATCGCCGCGGCGAAAATTGCCGGCGGCCAATGGCGGCAGGGCACGCCGTCACCGCAATAAGATCGGGCGCGCGTATTCCGCAACTGCATGCCCTCGGACTTGATCAGAGTGCGGATTTCGATGTTGCTTCGCAATCAAGTCTACGCGGGTTGCGTAGACTTATCTGCGGCAGAATACGCGCAAAATGCTCAACCGCTATTCTGCGGCCACCATCTGCTGGGTGCGCCACTGACCCAGCAAGGCCCGCAGCGACGCCGGTTTGACCGGCTTGTTGAGCACCGCAATCTTCTCCTCCCGCGCCGCGGCCCGCACATGCGGACTACGATCCGCGGTGATCAGGATCGCCGGAATATTGTCGCCGAACCGGCGGCGAATGTCCCGGATCGCGGCGACGCCGTTGCCGCGATCGAGGTGATAGTCGACCAGAAGACCGGTGACCCGTCCGCCCGCGGCTTCGATCGCCTCGATTGCGGCGTCGGGATCGGTCACCGCGATGACTTCGGCGTCCCAAGCGGTCAGCAGGGTTCTCATGCCGTCCAGAATCGCCAGATCGTTCTCGATACAAACGATGAGGGAGCCGCTCATCGGCGTCCTGGAAAGCGGAGTCGCGCTGGTGACCGCCGCGGTGTAATTGATCGCTTTCGCGGTGGGCACCGTCACTGAAAAAACCGAGCCGCCGCTAACGTTGGAGTCGAGCGCGATGCCGTGGTTGAGGACGCGCGCAAGGCGCTCGACGATCGACAGCCCCAATCCGAGGCCACGCGCGATCCGCGCGCCCTGCTCCAGCCGGTGGAACTCCTTGAAGATCTCGCCGCGCTTGAGAATGGGAATGCCGACGCCGGTGTCATACACGCCGATTTGCAGCGACTGGCCGTGGCGCCGGCAGCCGACCAGCACGCGCCCGCGCGGCGTATATTTGATGGCGTTGGAGATCAGGTTCTGCAACAGCCGCCGCAGCATCAGACGGTCGGATTCCACTGGCAGCGAACAGGGCACAAAGGTCAGCTTTAGCCCCTTGGCCCGCGCGATCGGCGCAAATTCGATTTCCAGCGAACGCATCAGGTCGCTCATCTTGAAACTGGTAATCGACGGCGTCATGGCGCCGGCGTCGAGCCGCGAGATATCCAGGAGAGCACCGAGGATTTCTTCGATCGCCTCCAGGGAATCGTCGATGTTTTCGACCAACCGGGAATCCTCGCCGCCGGTTTGGCGCTCAACGAGGCTCGTCACATAGAGCCGCGCCGCATTCAGCGGTTGCAGGATGTCGTGGCTTGCCGCCGCCAGAAAACGCGTCTTGGAGATGTTGGCGTCCTCCGCGGTGCTCTTGGCCAGCGCGAGTTCCGAATTCAGGCGAGTGAGCTCCTCGGTACGATCCCGCACCCGTTTTTCCAGGGTTGCATTGGCGCGTTCCAGCGCCTCGGCAGCCTCGAAGGAGGGTGTGACGTCGGAAAAGGTGATGACCAGTCCGCCGCCGGGCATCCGGTTGGTGCGCACCTCGATCACCATGTGACGATCCGGCAGACGTTCCAGATATGGCTCGCCCTCGGTAGTATAGGCGGCCAGCCGCATTTCCATCAGGGAGTCGCTGTCGCCGAAGCCCGGGGGGATGATGGCTCCCATGAATTCAAGGATTTCCCTGAGCGGAATCCCGATCTGGACGAGATGCAGCGGCAAACCGAGAATTTCGCCGAACTGCCGATTTGAACAGATCAGCTGCAAATCGGCGTCGAACACGGCGATGCCCTGCCGCACATGGTTCAGCGCGGTCTGCAAGATCTCACGATTGAAATGAAGTGCGGCATGGGAGTCGTCGAGCAGTTTGAGCGCGGCCTTGGCGGACACGGTGCGCTTGCGCAGCAGCAGCGACATCACCAGACGCGAGGATGCCGCCCCGATCGAGGATGCGATCAGATGCTCTGCATGCTGCAGCAGCTCAAAGTCAGCCGGCGCCGCCGGTTCGAGGCTGGCGTGGCGGGTGACCGCGAAGGCCTCGAACGAATGCCGGGCGCGATCGGGGCCGAGATACTGCGCCACAGTGCTCTGAATGTCCTGCACGGTCACCGTGGTGCGCCAGCGCCGGAATGTCGGCGCCATCGGCGCCATCGCAGTCGGCGCAAACAGGTCCGCTTGCAATCGTTCGATCGAGGACAGCTGGCGCGCGAGTGACAGCACGACATAGGTCAGAAGGTTAAGCGAAAGGCTCCAGAGCACGCCGTGCAGAAGCGGCGGCAAATCGGCGCCGAACAGGGCTTGCGGACGCAACGCCTCGATGCCGAACGGACCGTGCTGCAGCAGCAGGAGGCCGGCGGTATTGGCGTCCAGGAAACTCGGAAGAAACAGCGTGTAGATCCACACGGCAACACCGGCCAGCATGCCTCCCATGGCGCCTCGCGCGGTCGCGCGCCGCCAGAACAGGCCGCCGAAGAACGCCGGTGCGAGCTGCGCGATGGCCGCGAAGGACAACAGGCCGATCGCCGCCAGCTGGGTGTTGCCCAGCGCGCGATAGTAGAAATACGCCATCAGCATGATGGCAAAAATCGCAAAGCGACGAACCTTGAGCAGGAAGTCGCCAAAGTCCTGCTGGCCCGCCCGCGATTCCGGGCCGCGCTGCAGCACCAGCGGCATCACGATATCGTTCGAGACCATGATCGAAAGCGCGACGCATTCCACGATCACCATGGCGGTCGCCGCAGACAGGCCTCCGACAAAGACGCCGACGCTGAGCAAGGGAGCATTTCCCTCCATCGGCAGCGCCAATACGTACATGTCGCTGTCGACGGCGCCGAACGGAAAGATGATGAGTCCGGCGAGCGCGATCGGAATCACGAACAGGTTTATGGCGACCAGATAAAGCGGAAACAGCCAGCGCGCCCGGCCCACCTCGGCATCGCTGGAATTCTCGACCACGCTGACGTGAAACTGGCGCGGCAGCAGCATGATCGCGCAAAACGACAACAGCACTATGGTGAGGAAATTGCCGATCGATGGCGTGTAGTTGATGGCCCGCACCGCTTCCGGGGTCTTCATCGCGCGCTCGATCAGCTCAATCGGGCTGAACATCCAGAACGTGACGAATGCGCCGGCCGCGATAAAGGCCACCAGCTTGACGATGGATTCGGTGGCGACCGCCAGCATCAGGCCATGCTGATGTTCGGTCGCGTCGGTCTGGCGGGTTCCGAACAGCACCGCGAATACCGCCATCGCCAGCGTGACGATCAGCGCGATATCGCCGATGATCGGAATGCTCGAGAAGGCCTGATCTTCGCTAAGGATTGTTTCAAGCGACGACGCCACGGCCTTGAGCTGGAGCGCGATGTAGGGAACCGATCCGATGATCGCGATCAGCGCGACAGTTGCGGCGACGGCCTGGCTCTTGCCGTAGCGCGCGGCGATGAAATCGGCGATCGAGGTGATGTTCTGCGATTTCGCCAGCTGGATCACGCGGCGAAGCAGCGGCGTACAGAGCGCGATCATCAGGATCGGGCCGATATAGATCGCGAGAAAATCCACGCTGGTGCGGGTGGCGAATCCGACCGAGCCGAAAAAAGTCCAGGACGTGCAATAGATTGCCAGCGACAAGGGATAGATCAGCGCGCTTGCGCGGCCGCGCTGCGTCGGCGAGAGGCGGTCGCCATGGCTGGCGACGAAAAACAGGAACCCGATGTAGCCGAAGCCGGCTGCGATCACGCCCCAGTCGTGCAGCATCGTCGCTTACTCCCTTAACGTTCGGCGCGCGCTTTGACCCGCGCCGCCGCAAACGACAGCCGTCGCATGGAGGGAGTATAGCCGGGTTGGACCGGCAAAGCACCGGATGTCACCGATCCCGGATCCGGGATTTCGCCGCGGAAGCGGGGCTGGCGCTATTCGGCCGCCAGGGATTTCTCGTGAAGCGGCAGACCGAGACGCTCCCAGACCTGTAGCAGGGCCTCGGCGAGCTGATCGATCAAACCGTCATCGTGATAGGGCGAAGGCGTGATGCGCAGCCGCTCGGCGCCCTTGGCGACGGTCGGATAGTTGATCGGCTGGATGTAGATGTTGTGCTCTTCCAGCAGGATATCGCAGGCCCGCTTGCAGTGTTCGGGATCGCCGACGAACAGCGGCACGATATGGGTGTCGCTCGACATCACCGGCAGCCCTCCGGCGGTCAGGATCGACTTGACGCGGGCAGCGCGATCCTGATGGCGCTCCCGCTCCCAGGTCGAGGTCTTGAGGTGCCGGATCGCGGCGGTCGCAGCGGAACAGATCGCCGGCGGCAGCGCGGTGGTGAAGATGAAGCCTGGGGCGTAGGAACGGACGGCATCGATAATGTCGGAGGTTCCCGCGATATAGCCGCCGAGGCAACCGAACGCCTTGGCGAGCGTGCCTTCCAGGATGTCGATGCGGTGCATGACGCCGTCGCGCTCGGCGATGCCGCCGCCGCGCGGACCATACATGCCGACGGCGTGAACCTCGTCGACATAGGTCATCGCGCCATAGCGCTCGGCGAGATCGCAGATCTTCTCCAGCGGCGCGATATCGCCGTCCATTGAATAAAGGCTCTCGCAGGCGATCAGTTTCGGCCGGTCGGGCCCCGCGGCGCGCAGCAGTTCCTCGAGATGCGCCGTGTCGCTGTGGCGGAACACCTGGCGCTCGCAGCCGGACTGGCGGATGCCTTCGATCATCGAATTGTGGTTGAGCGCGTCGGACAGGATCAGGCAATTCGGTATCAGCTTGGCGATGGTCGCAATGCCGGTCTGGTTCGAGACGTAGCCCGACGTGAACAGCAGCGCGGCTTGCTTGCCGTGCAGATCGGCCAGTTCCTGCTCGAGCTGCACTAGTCGCCAGCTTCAATTAATTTGAAAGGATAAGGATTTTGTGATTCGATTCTGTCGCGACGGGAGCGACGGAGACAATCATGGCTGCGAAGGA
>Ga0208355_1000530_pt1 | contig 17338 bp, 16 predicted proteins | sample NGESurdeep072012_6_FD_184458 | JGI IMG/M metagenome (GOLD analysis project Ga0208355, IMG submission 184458) | Arctic peat soil microbial communities from Barrow, Alaska - NGEE Surface sample 210-3 deep-072012 (SPAdes) | ecosystem: Environmental > Terrestrial > Soil > Wetlands > Peat ... | reverse complement strand
CGCCAATCCCGATCTTGCCGCCCGCGTCGCCAATACCATCGCCGAAACCTACCTCAAGATGCAGCAGACCTCGAAGCAGGACCAAACCCGCGCCGCCGGCGATTGGCTGGCCGGCGAAATTGCCAATCTGCGCACCAAGGTGGCGGACGCCGAAGCCAAGGTCGAGGCCTATCGCACCAAGTCCAATCTGTACGTCGGCTCCAACAACAGCTCGCTGCCCAATCAGCAGCTGACCGAGATCAATTCGCAAATCTCGGCGGCGCGCGGGCAAAAGGCCGATCTGGAGGCGAGGGCGCGACAATTGCGCGAGCTCATTCGCTCGGGCAAGCCGATCGAATCCTCGGACATCGCCAATTCCGAATCCATGCGCCGGCTGATCGAGCAGCGCAACGCGCTGCGCTCGCAGCTGGCCGAGCAGTCCACCACTTTGCTCGACCAGCACCCGCGCATCAAGGAATTGAAGGCGCAGATCGCCGAAGTCGAGCAGGAAATTCGCAGCGAGGGCGAGCGCCTCGCGGCCCAGCTCGACAATGACGCCAGGGTCGCCGGCGACCGGCTGGAGACGCTCACCGCCAGCCTCAACACGGTCAAGAAGCAAGCCTCGCAGACCAATGAGCAGGACGTGCAACTGCGCGCGCTCGAACGCGAGGCCAAGACCGAGCGCGATCTGCTCGAATCCTATCTCGCCAAATATCGCGAGGCGACCGCGCGCGACAACATCAATGCCGCGCCGCCGGAGGCGCGCATCATTTCGCGTGCCAGCCCGGCGATCAAGCCGGACTATCCGAAGAAACTGCCGACCGTGCTGATCGCGGCCTTTGCCGCCTTTGCATTGTCGGCAGGCTTCATCGTGACCGGCGCGCTGCTGGCATCGGCGCCGTCATCCTATGGTTACGCCTATGCGCCGGCGGGCTACGGCGCGCCGGCTTACGCTGCCCCGGCGATGGCCACGCCGGTGATGCTGCGCGTGGATTCGCCGCCCCTGATGCCGGCGGCTGCGCCTCCCGCCGCCATGGCGGCGATGCCTTTGGCGGTGAGCACGGTGGAGCAGATCGCGCAGAGTCTGCGCCAAGCGGGCGATGGTGGCCGCCGCGTTACCGTGGTCGGCGCCATGCGCAATGTCGGCACCACCTATGCCGCGATTTCACTCGCCCGCGCGCTGGCGAATGACGCCAATGTGGTGTTGGTCGATCTGGCCTTCGGCGCGCCCAACCTGTCGATCATTTCGACCGATCCCAAGGCGCCCGGCATCGCCGAACTCGTGCGCGGCACCGCCTCGTTCGGCGACATCATCACCCGCGACCAATATTCGCCCGTGCACCTGGTCGCGACCGGCAATGTTGGCAACGATGGGCCCGCGCTCGCCGCCTCGCCGATGTTGGCGACGGTGATCGAGGCGCTGGTGCGCAGTTACGATCACGTGGTGATCGACGTCGGTTCCGCCGCCGATATCGCGGTCGAGCGGTTCGCGCCGCTGACCGCGCGCGCGGTGCTGGTGGCCGCCGATCCGGCCAGCCCGGCGACGCGGTCCGCACGCGAGCGCCTGATGATGGCGGGCTTCGCCGACGTGACGCTGCTGGCCGGCGCGCCGCAGGTGGTCGCGGCTTAAATCCCGGGCCGTTCAGGCTCGGTGAGTTAGCCCTGGTCACAGGTTCGCAAACATCTATCAATATAGGGCTGGAATAGTCGACCGATTAAGCCTTGGGAACCAGTAAGCTTGGCGGGCATGAAGCAGACCATCATCCGGACCGGGCTGGAGACGCTCTATTTCACCGGAATGCATCATTTCATGCGTCCGCTGGTGGGCGGCGTCGGCGCCATCCTGACGCTGCATCGCGTGCGCCCGCCGCGCCCGGACGCGTTCCAGCCCAACCACCTGCTGGAAGTCACGCCGCTGTTCCTGGAAGGGCTGCTGGCGCGGCTCGCGCGCGCGCGTATCGACGTGGTCTCGCTCGACGAGATGCACGCCCGCTTCATCGCCGGCGATTTCAAGCGCCGCTTCGTCTGCATCACCTTCGACGACGGCTACAAGGACCTGATGCGCTGGGCCTATCCGCTGCTGAAAAAATACCAGATGCCGTTCGCGCTCTACGTCCCGACCAGCTTCCCCGACCGGCTCGGCGAATTGTGGTGGGTCGCGCTCGAAGCGGTGATTACGCAGAACAGCCGCATCGGCATGGTGATCAACGGCAAGGATCAATTCTTCGAGTGCGGCACGGTGAAGGAAAAGCGCGAGCTGTACGATGAGATCTATCGCTATCTGCGCAGCATGAAGACCGAAGATGAGCTGCGCCGGGTAGTGCGCGATCTGTGCGCCTGCTACCGCGTCGATATCGCCTCGTTTTGCCGCGATCTGTGCATGGACTGGCAGGAGATCATCGATCTCGCCGCCGATCCGCTGGTCACCATCGGCGCCCACACCGTCAATCACAACATGCTCAAGAAGATGGCGGACGAGTCCGCCGTGCGCGCGGAAATGGAGATGAGCCGCGCGGTGCTGGAAGCCGCGCTCGGCAAGCGGCCGGAGCATCTGGCCTATCCGGTCGGCGATCCGACCTCGGCCGGCCCGCGCGAGTTCCGCATCGCGGCCGAGTTGGGTTTCAAGACCGCGGTGACCACGCGGCCGGGCGTGCTGTTCAAGGCGCACCGTGACCATTTGACCGCGCTGCCACGCATTTCGGTCAACGGCGATTTCCAGCAGCAGCGCTATCTGAAGGTTTTGATGTCGGGCGCCGCCACCGCGATGTGGAACGGCTTCCGCCGCGTCAACGCGGCGTAATTACACACGCGGAGCATCCGGCTTCGCCATCCAACTGATCAGCGGCATCGCCGGCAGCACCCAGCCGAGCCCGGCCACCACGTAGTAGATTGCCGCCACGAAACCATTGATATCGGTGAGCACCGACTGCGCCAGCGCCATGGCGAGCAGTCCCCACACCGACACCAGCACGAGCAGGGCGACGGTGCCGATCAGTTTGCGGATGCGGATGGGCATAGCAGCTCTTTGCTGGCGTCATTGCGATGCGACGTGCATGACTATATGGTCCGCGCGGTTTCCTGCAAACAAGCATTCCATGCACGATCAGCGTTCCGTTCCGGAGTTTCGCGTGCGCGCGGTGCGGCTGTGGCTGCTCGCAGCCGCGGCGATGATCTTGCTGACGCTGATTATCGGCGGCGCCACGCGGCTCACCGTATCCGGCCTCTCGATCGTGGAATGGAAGCCGGTCGAAGGCGTGCTGCCGCCGCTGAGCGAGGGCGCCTGGCAGAGCGAATTCGAGAAATACCAAACCATCCCGCAATACCGCAAACTCAACCAGGGCATGAGCCTGGCGCAATTCAAGGTCATCTATTTGTGGGAATGGACGCACCGCCTGCTGGCGCGCGCGACCGGGGCCGTGTTCCTGCTGCCGTTCCTGTTTTTCCTGGCGCGCGGTTGGATTCCGCCGCCGCTGCGCCCGCGGCTATGGATCATCTTTGCCGGCGGCGCCGCACTCGGCGTGGTCGGCTGGTGGATGGTCGCCTCGGGCCTCGCCGACAGCACGCTGACCAAGGTCTCGCAATACCGGCTGGCGTTCCATATGACGCTGGCTTGCGCGATCTATGCGGCGGTGTTGTGGACCGCGCAGCAGATCGCACCGCAGACGCCGGGCGAGGCGCCGCTGCGGCTGCGGCTCGGCGCCTTGGCGATCGCATTGTTGGTGCTGGTGCAGATCTATCTTGGCGCGCTGGTGGCCGGGCTCGATGCCGGATTGAAATACAACACTTGGCCGACGATCGATGGCGAATACATGCCGTCGTTCGACCGGCTGCTGTTCATCACGCCGCTCTGGCGCAATCTGTTCGAGAACGATCTCACCGTGCAGTTCAACCACCGCATGCTCGCCGATGCGATCTGGTTCCTGGCGCTGGTGCATGGCTTCGACGCTTGGCGGGCGCGGCGCGCGGCGCGCGGCGCGATCATCCTGGCCGGGGCGATGACGCTGCAGGCCGCGCTTGGCATTGTCACGCTGCTTTATGAGGCGCCGCTCGCGCTGGCGCTCGCGCACCAGGTGGCGGCGATGCTGGTGTTCACTTTCGCAATCGTACATGCCGAACGGCTGTCGCATCGCGCAATCGTTCGGGTGCCGCAGGCAGCGGGGCAGACGGCATGATCGACATCAAGAGCCAGGCCGGCATCGCCGTGCTGACGCTCATGCACGGCAAGGCCAACGCGCTCGACATTGAACTGTGCGAGGCGCTGGCGGCGCGGTTCATGGAGCTGCGCGGCTCCGACGCCAAAGCCGTGGTGGTGACCGGGCAGGGCAAGATTTTCTCGGCCGGCGTCGATCTCAAGCGCCTGAGCGAAGGCGGCGCCGACTACATCCGCAAATTCCTGCCCGTCCTGCACAAACTCTACGACACGGTGTTTTACCATCCCAAGCCGGTGGTGGCCGCGATCAACGGCCACGCCATTGCCGGCGGCTGCGTGCTCGCCTGTTGCGCCGACCGCCGCATCATGGCGCGCGAGGGCGGGCGCATCGGCGTGACCGAATCGTTGGTGGGCGTGCCGTTTCCGGCGCTCGCGTTTGAGATCTTGCGCTTCGCGGTGCCGCCGCGCCATCTGCCGGAGTTTACGCTGAGCGGCGCGACCTATGCGACCGACGTCGCCTTGCAGCGCGGCTGGATCGATGAAATCGCGGAGCCGGGCGAGCTGATCGAGGATGCGATCGCGGTGGCGCAGGAACTGGCGTTGCTTTCGCCCGCGGCCTTCGCGCAGACCAAGATGCAAATTCGGCAAGCCGTGGCCGAACGCATGGCGCAAAGCGGGAAGGCGACCGATAAGGCGGTCACCGCGATCTGGACCGCGCCGGAGACGCTGAACCACATCCGCGACTACGTCGCGCGCACGCTCAAGAAAAACTGATCACCCCGCCTTTAGGCCCTGCTCGAGGTCGGCGATGATGTCGGCGGTATCCTCCAATCCGATCGACAGCCGCACCACGTCCGGCCCGGCGCCGGCCTGCACCTTTTGCGCGTCCGACAATTGCTTATGCGTGGTCGAGGCGGGATGGATGATCAGCGAACGGGTGTCGCCGATATTGGCGAGATGCGAGAACAGCTTGACGTTCGACACCAGCTTCACGCCGGCGTCGTAGCCGCCCTTGAGCCCGAAGGTGAACACCGCGCCGGCGCCTTTCGGCACGTATTTCTTGGCGAGCGCGTTGTACTTGTCGCCGGCGAGCCCCGGATAGCTCACCCACACCACCTCCGGCCGCTTCACCAGCCATTCGGCGACCGCCAGCGCGTTGTCGGAATGGCGCTGCATACGCAATGGCAGCGTCTCGATGCCGGTGATGATCAGGAAGGCATTGAACGGCGACAGCGCCGGCCCGAGGTCGCGCAGGCCGAGCACGCGGCAGGCGATGGCAAAGGCGAAATTGCCGAAGGTCTCGCCCAGCACCATGCCGGAATATTCCGGGCGCGGCTCCGACAGCATCGGATAGCGCTTATTCTGCAGCCAGTTGAAGGTGCCGCCGTCGACGATCATGCCGCCGATCGAGTTGCCGTGGCCGCCGAGGAACTTGGTGAGCGAATGCACCACGATATTGGCGCCGTAGTCGAACGGCTTGCACAGGTAAGGCGTTGCCAGCGTGTTGTCGACGATCAGCGGGACGCCGGCCTTGCGCGCGATCTTGGCGACCGCCTCAATGTCGGTGATCACGCCGCCCGGATTGGCGATCGACTCGATGAAGATCGCTTTCGTTTTCGGCGTCACCGCCTTTTCGAACGACGCGATGTCGTCGGGGTCGGCCCACACCACCTGCCAGCCGAAATTCTTGAACGAATGGTTGAATTGGTTGATCGAGCCGCCATAGAGCTTCTTGGAGGCGACGAATTCGTCACCCGGCGTCATCAGCGCGTGCATCACCACCACTTGCGCGGCGTGGCCCGACGCAACCGCAAGACCCGCGGTGCCGCCTTCGAGCGCGGCGACGCGCTCTTCCAGCACGCCGCAGGTCGGATTGCCGATACGGGTATAGATGTTGCCGAAGGCCTGCAGGCCGAACAGCGAGGCGGCGTGCTCGACGTCGTCGAACACGAACGACGTGGTCTGGTAAATCGGCGTCGCGCGCGCGCCGGTGGTCGGATCGGGCTTGGCGCCGGCGTGAATCGACAGCGTTGCAAAGCCCGGAATGCGTTCGGCGTCGGCCATGGGTGCCCCATCTTGATGTTGTCCGCAGACCTTCCCGGTCCCGGCGGAAATGATCGCGATTTAATGGGCGGGGGCGGGCGCGCCGTCAAGGCGGCATCGTGGCGATGGGTTAAATAGCAAGCCGTCGACTAGGCGGCAGCCAAACAGTAGAATTTCCTTCCGGCGCGAAGCCGCCGTTCAACCGCTGTTTTCTTCGTCTTTTTGCGTGCGATCGGCCGCGTTGGTGGTGCCGCCCTGTAGGGTGCCGTGGCCAAGCCGCATACGTTGCACGCCATTGCCTAACCCCTGCGCGCGTTTGGACGTGAGCACGCGCGAATTGACACCGATCCAGGAAATCTCCGACGACAGCCGCCCGTATTCGATTTTCGGGCAGCGGTTCATCACCACCTTCAGGCCGGCTTGCTCGGCGAGCCGGGCAGCCTCCTCGTTGCGCACGGTAAGCTGCATCCAGATCACCTGCGGCTTCGGATTGAGAGTGAGCGCCTCCTGCACGATCGGCAGCACGTGTTCGGAGGCGCGAAAGATGTCGACCATGTCGACCGGCTCAGGGATTTCGGAAAGCGTGGCATAGACTTTCTGGCCCAGGATTTTTTGTCCGGCTTGGCCGGGATTGACCGGGATCATGCGGTAGCCGCGATCTTGCAGATATTTAAACGCAAAATAGCTCGGCCGGTTGTCCTTCGGCGAGATGCCGACTATGGCGATGGTCTTCACGGTGTTGAGGATGCCGCGGATATAGCTGTCGGGGTAAGTGTCGTGGTTCATCGCGGCGGCCGTGACGGCCATCAGCGGTCTTCCCAGATCGGATCGCGTTTCTCGATGAAGGCGTTAAGGCCTTCTTCGGCGTCGCGCGCCAGCATGTTATCGACCATCACATCGATGGTGAGCTTGTAGGCGTCGGCGAGATTGAGTTCGCGCTGGCGGTAGAAGGCTTGCTTGCCGAGCTTGACGGTCAGCATCGACTTCGACGCGATCTGGCGCGCCAACTCAAGCGCGTGTTCGGACGCCTTGCCGGCCGTCACGACGCGATTGACGAGGCCGATGCGATGGGCGTCGGCGGCGGAGACCATGTCACCGGTGAGCAGCATTTCCATGGCGTGCTTGTTGGCGACGTTGCGCGACAGCGCCACCATCGGGGTCGAGCAGAACAGGCCGATATGCACGCCCGGCGTTGAGAAACGCGCCGTTTCGGAAGCCACCGCGAGATCGCAGGTGGCGACGAGCTGGCAGCCGGCGGCGGTGGCGACCCCCTCGACCGCGGCGATCACCGGCTGCGGCAGTTTCTGAATCGACAGCATCAGCGCGCTGCAGCGTTCCATCAGGGCCTTGAAATAGTTGCGGCCGCGATCAGGGTCGGAACGGTGCGCGGTCATTTCCTTCATGTCGTGGCCGGCACAGAAGGCCGGACCGTCGTGTGAAATGACGACGGCGCGAACCTGGTCGTCTCTGGCAATCGAGGCGAATTGGTCATGCAGCGCCGCCAGCGTCGCTTCCGACAGCGTATTGCGCGCCTGCGGCCGGTTGAGCGAGAGCAAGGCGATTCCGTCGATATCGCCGCGCAACAAAACGGGTGACGTCGCGGAATCGGGGCTGCTGCTGCGCGCGGTCATGGCGGCTGATACTTAACCCGGCCAGCCGGGCGCGCAAGGCAAGGCCCCAAAAGACTGTTTGACCGGCTCGCCGGCCCGTTTAAGACGAAGGCGCCGGATGGTCCGGCGATGGGGGCGGGCATGCCGGCACCGGCGCTAACGGCCGACGACATCGCAAAGCTGCTGCACGCGGAATTCCCGCAGGCGTTTTATCCCGGCTGCGGGCACAGCATCGAGCGCGTCGAGCATGGCGACGTGCGCGTGCGCTGGGCCTTTGACGAGGCCAACTTGCGGCCGGGCGGCACCGTGTCCGGACCGACCATGATGGAGCTGGCCGACTTCGCCATGTATGTCGCGGTATTCTCGGCGATCGGGCCGCAGCCGCTGGCGGTCACCACCAATCTCAACATCAATTTCCTGCGCAAGCCGACCCGAGCCGACCTGCTGGCCGACGCCCATTTGATGAAGGTCGGCAAGCGGTTGGCGGTGGGCGAGGTCACCATCTATTCGGAGGGCACGGCTGAGCCGGTGGCCCATGTCACCGCCACCTATTCAATCCCGCAGGCCCGCTGATTAGTCAGTGGTGCCAAAATACCATTCTTATAACCCATTGATCTTGTTTACGATGTATCGCGCCTCGGGCGTTGACCGGGAAGGCCTGCTCGGCTAGAGAACCGCAACTCCGGCTCCTCCAGGGATTTGTCATGACGACCTATTCGGCCAAGGCCGCCGACATCGAAAAGAAGTGGCTGCTGATCGACGCCAGCGGGCTCATCGTCGGCCGGCTCGCCTCGATCGTGGCGTTGCGGCTGCGCGGCAAACATAAAGCCACCTATACCCCGCATGTAGACGACGGCGACAACGTCATCGTCATCAACGCCGCCAAGGCGGTGTTCAGCGGGCGCAAGCGCGAGAAGAAGGTCTATTTCCATCACACCGGCTTCATTGGCGGGATCAAGGAGCGCACGGCCAAGTCGATCTTCGAGGGCCGCTTCCCCGAACGCATCGTCGAGAAGGCGGTCGAGCGCATGCTGCCGCGCGGACCGCTCGGCCGCGTGCAGTTCGGCAATTTGCGCGTCTATCCCGGCCCCGAGCATCCGCACGAGGCGCAGAAGCCGGAAACAATCGACGTCGCCGCCATGAACCGCAAGAACGTGAGGAGTGCCTGACCGTGGCCGAGACCGTACAATCGCTCGAAGGTTTGGCGAGCCTCAAGCCGGCAGCGCCGGAAGCTCCGAAATACGTGCAGAAAATCGACCCGCAAGGGCGCGCTTATGCCACCGGCAAGCGCAAGAACGCGGTCGCCCGCGTCTGGATCAAGCCCGGCTCCGGCAAGATTCTGGTCAACACCAAGACGGTGGAAGTGTTCTTCGCGCGTCCGGTTCTGCGTATGCTGATCCAGCAGCCGCTGGTCGCCGCCAATCGCACCGGGCAATACGACGTGACCTGCACGGTCTCCGGCGGCGGTCTGTCCGGCCAGGCCGGCGCGGTACGCCACGGCATTTCCAAGGCGCTGACCTATTACGAGCCGGATCTGCGCGGCGCGCTCAAGCGCGGCGGCTTCCTCACCCGCGACTCGCGCGTGGTCGAGCGCAAGAAGTACGGCCGGGCCAAGGCACGGCGCTCCTTCCAGTTCTCCAAGCGCTAACCGCTCAAGACAATCGTCGAATTTCGCAAAGGGCGCACAGAAATGCGCGCCTTTTTCGTGCGCCGCGCGCGCCATACGCGGCCTTTGCCGCAGATTTAATTACAATTTTCGCAAGTCTTGCATCGAAGCGTGCGCAAGCGCGCAGGGCTTTTTCCATAAGCCCGCGCGTAGAGTGATACCGTTGTTCGGCCCAGAACTGGCCGAGCTCGGGGGGTAGTCGATGTTCGCTGCTGCAAAACCGCAGCTATCGTTTGATGTGCCGACGCTGGCCTTCGTCGCTGTTTGTATCGCGGCGTTGCTGGGGCTATTGCTGCTCTTTGCCTGGCTGCAGCAGCGCAATGTGCGCGCGCTGGCCTGGTGGGGCTCGGCCTATCTGATCGGAGCGTCGTCGATCGCGCTCTGGGCCGCGCCGGCGCCCCTGTTCGCAATTCCAAAGGAGTTCGCGCAAGCGCTTACGTTCCTCGCTTGCGGCATGATCTGGAACGGCGTGCGGCTGTTCCACGGGCGGCCGCTGGTGCCGACCGCCGCGTTCATCGGCGCCTTCGTCTGGATCGTGCTTTGCCAATTGCCGGTCTTCGCGGAAGGCAGCAATGAGCGCATCGCGCTTGGCGCCGTCGTGGTCGCGGCCTACACCTTTTTCATCGCCTTCGAATTACGGCGCGAACAGCGCAAATCGCTGCAGTCGCGCATCGCTGCCGTCCTGGTGCCTTGCGTGCATGCGGCGATCTTCCTGATGCCGCTTGGCATGCAGGCATTCTGGCCCGCGGCCTATGCCGCGAGCTGGCTCAACGTCTTCACGCTTGAATCAATCCTCTACGCAGTCGGCACCGCGTTCATCGTGCTGCTGATGGTGAAGGACAACGATGTCGATCTCTATCGCAGCGCGGCCTCCACCGATCCGCTGACCGGTCTGCTCAACCGGCGAGCCTTTCTAAAAAACGCGCTCAGCCTGTGCGCCCGGCAGGGCGAACGCGGCCAGCCGGTGACGATGCTGATGCTCGATCTCGACCATTTCAAATCGATCAATGACCGCTTCGGCCACGCCATCGGCGACGAAGTGCTGCGCGTGTTTGCAAACGCGGCGCGCTCGAACATGCGCGGCAGCGACCTCGTCGGCCGGCTTGGCGGCGAGGAGTTTGCCGTTATCGTGGCGGAACCGATGCAATTTGCCGCGCGCATCGGCGAGCGCCTGCGCGCGAGCTTCGAGACCGCCGGCATTCAGATTGGCGAGCATGCGATCGGTGCGACCGTGAGCATCGGCGCTGCCACCTCACACGAACCGGTTACGGACATCGCCGCGCTGATTGCGCGCGCCGACGCCGCGCTCTATCGCGCCAAGCATGACGGCCGCAATCGGCTGTATGGCGCCGATGACGAGCCGGCAAGCGAGCAGGGGCGCCTGACCGCCGCCGCCCGCAGCGCCCAAGCGGCTGAGCTGGCCCGTTCGCTGCCACGCAAAACCCGCCCACGGCACGCTAAATCCGTCGGCCTAGCGGTGATCGGGCAGAGTGCAACGTCTCGTTTACCTTATTCGCGCTAACATGCGCCGATGTTGCGCATAGCCAATAACGGGCACGCGGACGCCGTCCTGGCGCTTGAAGCCTATGCCGAGCGCGCGGGCGCGGCCTTGGCCTGCGCCTATTCGTCCTCGGCCGAATACGACGCCGCGCTGATCGCCGAGCGCCGCGCCGCCGGGGTCTACGGGCCCAAGCGCCACCGCAAGCGGATGCTGGCGACCGCCGCCGGCCTCGCGGTCATTATTTTCCTGATCGGCTGAACGAAATCCCCGCTGTCTAAGAAAAAGGGCGCTCCTCGCGGAGCGCCCGATCAGTTGCATCGCGAAGTTTCGTAACTCGCGCGATGTTTGGGAGGAACGCTTAGGCCGAGTAGTACATGTCGAATTCGACCGGATGCGGGGTGTGTTCGAAGCGGATCACTTCCTGCATCTTGAGGTCGATGTAGCTGTCGATGAAGTCGTCGTCGAACACGCCGCCAGCCAGCAAGAACGCGCGGTCCTTGGCGAGTTCGCCGAGCGCCTGGCGCAGCGAGCCGCACACCGTCGGAATCTTTTTCAGTTCCGCCGGCGGCAGATCGTAGAGGTCCTTGTCGATGGCTGCGCCCGGATCGAGCTTGTTCTTGATGCCGTCGAGGCCGGCCATCGTCATCGCCGCGAAGCCGAGATAGGGATTGCACAGCGGATCGGGGAAACGCACCTCGACGCGCTTGGCCTTCGGGTTGGTGGTGTAGGGGATGCGGCACGACGCCGAGCGGTTGCGCGCCGAATAGGCGAGCAGCACCGGCGCCTCGAAGCCCGGCACCAGACGTTTGTAGGAGTTGGTGGTCGGGTTGGTGAAGGCGTTGATCGCCTTGGCGTGCTTGATGATGCCGGCGATATAGGAGAGACAGGTCTCCGACAGGTCGGCATATTTGTTGCCGGCGAACACCGGCTTGCCCGCCTTCCAGATCGACTGGTGGCAATGCATGCCGGAACCGTTGTCGCCATAGATCGGCTTGGGCATGAAGGTCGCGGTCTTGCCGTAGATCTGCGCCACCTGCTGGATGCAGTATTTGTAGATGATCAAGCGGTCGGCCATCACGGTGAGCGGCGAGAATTTCAGGCCGAGCTCGTGCTGGGCGCTGGCCACTTCGTGGTGGTGCTTCTCGACCACGCAGCCCATGCGCGCCATGGCGCCGAGCATTTCCGAGCGCATGTCTTGCGCCGAATCCTGCGGCGGCACCGGGAAATAGCCCTTCTTGGTGCCGACGCGGTGGCCGAGATTGCCGCCTTCGTATTCGGTGGCGGAATTGGACGGAAACTCGATGGAGTCGAGCTTGAAGCCGGTATTGTAGGGCTCGACTGAGTATTTGACGTCGTCGAACACGAAGAACTCGGCCTCGGGTCCGAAGAAAATGGTGTCGCCGACGCCCATCGACTTGACCATGCCTTCGGCTTTCTTGGCGATGCCGCGCGGGTCGCGGTTATAGGGCTCGCCGGTGGTCGGCTCGAGCACGTCGCAGATCAGCGACATGGTGGTCTCGGCGAAGAACGGATCGATGCAGGCGGTGGCCGGATCCGGCATCAGGTTCATGTCGGACTCATGGATCGCCTTCCAGCCCGCGATCGAGGAGCCGTCGAACATCTGGCCTTCGGCGAAGGTGTCTTCTTCGATCATGCTGACGTCGAAGGTGACGTGCTGCCACTTGCCGCGCGGATCGGTAAACCGGAAATCGACGTACTTCACGTCGTTGTCCTTGATCATCTTCATGACATTCTTAGCTGTCGTCATGGATTGCATTCCCCTTTTTTTCATGAAAGTTCCCGCGCGAGACGCTGCCACGCGGTTTAGATGGCGTCGATGCCGGATTCGCCAGTCCTGATCCGGATGGCTTCCTCGATGTTGGATAAGAATATCTTGCCGTCTCCGATCCGGCCGGTTTGGGCGGCGCGCCGGATCGCTTCGATCGCCTTGTCCACCATGTCGTCGCCGAGCACGATCTCGATTTTCACCTTGGGGAGAAAATCGACCACGTATTCGGCGCCGCGATAAAGTTCGGTGTGCCCTTTCTGCCGGCCGAAGCCCTTGGCCTCGGTGACAGTGATACCTTGTAGTCCGACCTCCTGGAGTGCCTCCTTCACCTCGTCGAGTTTGAAGGGCTTGATGATGGCTTCGATTTTTTTCATTGCTTTTCCTTCCCCCCAGCCCACCGCAAACATTACGGAGCGCCGCGCTACCGGTTAGCAGAACCCGTGCCAAGCCGGCGAGAGCGTAATAACCGTGTCCCCGCAACAATTTAGGCCGCAGATTACCGGGATATGGTTAGGTTGGCTGCGGCCCGCTGCCCAGCAATTAAGCACCCTGCAAAAACTTTTGCCAGCGGCCCGAGCTATACTGCACCGCAGCCGATTAGGCCTATTTGTCGGCCTACCGGCTGGCCGTTAGTGTCGAACGCGATGATCGAACTCCTCACCAATGCCGAAATGGCGGAAGCCGACCGGCTGACCATCGCCGGCGGCATGGCCGGCATCGAGCTGATGGAAAATGCCGGCCGCGCCGTGGCCGATGCGGCCGGCGCTCTGCTGCAAGGCCGACGTGTGGTGGTTGTGGCGGGACCCGGCAACAATGGCGGCGACGGTTGTGTCGCGGCGCGCCACCTGGCCGAGCGCGGCTATGCGGTCCGCGTCAGTTTCGTCGGCGATGCGAAGCGGCTGAAGGGCGATGCCGCGCTCGCCGCCGACCGTTGGAGCGGGCCGGTCGAGCAGGCCTCGCCGGGCTCGATCGCCGATTGCGACATCGTCATCGATGCGTTGTTCGGCGCTGGCCTCGATCGCGAGGTCGAAGGTCTGCCGCGCGCCATGATCCGGGCGATGAATGCCAGCACCGCGCCGGTGCTCGCCGTCGATCTGCCGAGCGGGGTAAACGGCACCACCGGCGCGGTGATGGGGATCGCGGTCAATGCGACCCATACCGTGACCTTCTTCAGCCGCAAGACCGGCCACATGCTGCTGCCGGGCCGGCTGCATTGCGGCGCGATCCAGGTGGCCGATATCGGCATCCCCGACCAGGTGCTGGAGGCCATCAAGCCCATGGCCTTCGCCAACCGGCCGGCGCTATGGGGCCGCTCGTTCCCGCAGCCGCGCACCGACGGCCACAAATATTCGCGCGGCCATGTGGTGGTGGTGTCGGGCGGGCTTTCGACGACGGGCGCGGCGCGGCTGGCGGCGCGCGGCGCCTTGCGGGCGGGGGTGGGGTTGGCGACCATCGCCAGCCCGCGCGAGGCGCTCAGCGTCAATGCCGCAGCTAGTCTTGCGGTCATGGTGAGGCCGGTGGATGGCGCGGCCGAGTTGGCGGTCTTCCTCGCCGACAAGCGGCGAAATGCGGTGGTGTTGGGGCCGGGCGGCGGGGTCGGGCCGGCCATGCGGGAGCAGGTGGCCGCGGCGCTGGCGAGCGGAGCGGCGGCGGTCCTGGACGCCGATGCGTTGACCAGTGTTGCAGATGACCTTGCCGCGCTGGTCGCAATGATTGCCAAGGTCCCCAAGCGGGGCGTCGTGCTGACGCCACACGAAGGTGAATTCGCTAGATTATTTAAAGTGATACATGAGAATGCTAATGTTCATGCAAAACTTGAGAAAGCCCGCCTAGCGGCCCGATCAAGCGGGGCGACGGTGCTTTTCAAGGGCGCCGATACCGTGGTGGCCGCCCCCGACGGCCGCGCCTCGATTGCCGACAATGCGCCGGCCACGCTTGCCACCGCCGGCTCCGGCGACGTTCTGGCGGGCATGATCGCCGCCCTGCTGGCGCAGGGTATGCCGGCCTTCGAGGCGGCCAGCGCCGCCACTTGGCTGCATGGCGAGGCGGCCAATGCCTTCGGCCCCGGCCTGATCGCGGAGGATTTGCCCGAGGCGCTACCGGCGGTCTACCGGGCCCTGTTCGCCGAGCTGGGACACAAGCCTGCCGAGGGCCCTTGAGCGCGCCCAAGCGCGGCCTATTTTAATGATGCCGCGCGGTTTTACCGTGATATAAGCCGCCGCCCGAAAGGCCGGTCTTAACGGCTTGCCCTGGCGGGCGGCGGTGCGTTAAGCCGTTCCGCGCTAAGCCTTGCCGGATTGCGGCGCCAGGATCGTCCTTAAGACTGCCCTTTGCGGGCGTGGCGGAATTGGTAGACGCGCGGGATTTAGGTTCCCGTGACGAAAGTCGTGGGGGTTCGAGTCCCTCCGCCCGCACCACGCCGAGGGCTAAAGGAACTTGCTGCCCATCATTCGACAAGTCCGGCGCAATGCGCAGGTAAACAAAAGAAGTGTGTGATCGATGCAAGTTACCGAAACGCTATCCGAGGGTCTCAAGCGCGAATTCAAGGTGGTCGTTCCGGCCGCCGAGCTCGACGCCAAGGTCAATGTGCGCCTGGACGAGTTGAAAGATCGCGTCCGCATCAACGGCTTCCGTCCCGGCAAGGTGCCGGTCGCTCACCTCAAGCGCATGTATGGCCGCTCGACCATGGCGGAGGTGATCGATGCGACGGTGCGCGATACCAATAACCAGATCGTCAGCGAGCGCGGCTACAAGCTCGCCGCCGATCCGAAGGTGACGCTGCCGACCGAGCAGGACGCGGTCGAGAAATTGATCTCCGGCCAGAGCGACCTCGACTACACCATGGCGGTCGAGATCGTGCCGCCGATCGAACTCACCGATTTCAAGACCATCAAGCTCACCAAGCTCACCAGCGAGGTGACCGACGCCGAGGTGGCCGAGGCCGTCGCGCGCATCAGCGAGCAGAACAAGCCCTTTAGCGCCAAGCCGGAAGGCGAGAAGGCTGCCAAGGACGACCGCGTTGTCATCTCGTTTGCCGGCACCATCGATGGCAAGCCGTTTGAGGGAGGCTCGGGCGACGATTCCGTCGTGATGATCGGATCGAATACGTTCATTCCGGGCTTCGAGGACCAGTTGATCGGCATCGCGGCCGGTGAAACGCGCACGCTGAAAGTGACGTTCCCGGCGCACTATCCGAAAGCCGAACTCGCCGGCAAGAACGCCGAATTCGTGGTCACCGCCAAGTCGATCGAGAGCCCCGGCACGGTGACGGTCGACGACGATTTCGCCAAGTCGCTCGGGCTGGAATCGCTCGTCAAGCTGCGCGAGGCGGTCAAGGACCGCATCGGGCGCGAGCATGTCGCCATGTCGCGGCAGAAGCTCAAGCGCGCGCTGCTCGACGAGCTCGATGTCCGGCACAAATTCGAGCCGCCGCCGTCCCTGGTCGAGGAGGAGTTCGACCGGGTTTGGAAGTCGGTGCTCACCGAGATGGAAAACGAGAAAAAGAGCTTCGCCGACGAGGATACCACCGAGGAAAAGGCCAAGGCCGAATACCGCGCCATCGCCGAGCGACGGGTGCGGCTGGGCCTGGTGCTGGCCGAGATCGGCGAGAAGAACACCATCACCGTGACCGAGGACGAAATGAGCCGTGCCATCATGGAGCGCGCGCGCCAGTTCGCCGGCCAGGAGCAGCGGGTGTGGGATTACTACCGGCAGAACCCGCAGGCGGTCGCCGCATTGCGCGCGCCGATCTATGAGGAAAAGGTGGTCGATTTCCTGCTCGAACTCGCCAGCGTGACCGAGAAAAAGGTCGCGCGCGAGGAGCTCTATAAGGAAGACGATTCGACCGTGGGCTGAGCGGGGCTGCGCCTTGCGGCGGGCGCATTTCGAAAATAGATCATCCGGACGCGACGGTAAGGCTAATCTAACCGACGTGATTCGCGTGAAGGAGCCGAAATGAGAGATCCCGTCGAGCACTATATGCAGCATTTGGTGCCCATGGTGGTCGAGCAGACCAACCGGGGCGAGCGGGCCTACGACATCTACTCGCGGCTGCTCAAGGAACGGATCATCTTCATCACCGGCCCGATCGAGGATGGAGTGGCTACCCTGGTGGTGGCACAACTCCTGTTCCTGGAGGCGGAAAACCCGAAGAAGGAAGTCTCGATGTACATCAACTCGCCCGGCGGGGTGGTGACATCGGGCATGGCGATCTACGACACCATGCAATTCGTGCGCCCGCCGGTGTCCACGCTCTGCGTCGGGCAGGCGGCCTCCATGGCCTCGCTGCTGCTCGCCGCCGGCGCCAAGGACATGCGCTTCGCGCTGCCGAACGCCCGCATCATGGTGCACCAGCCGTCCGGCGGGTTCCAAGGACAGGCCACCGACATCATGGTGCATGCCCAGGAGATCCTGAACCTGAAGAAGCGGCTCAACGAAATCTACGTCAAGCATACCGGCCAGTCGCTGAAGAAGATTGAGGACGCGCTCGAGCGTGACTATTTCCTCACTGCCGAGGCGGCCAAGGAGTTCGGTCTGGTCGACAAGGTGATCGAGCGGCGGCCGGAAGAAATGCTTCCCAAACCCGCCTGATCTTTCCCGA
>Ga0208355_1000526_pt1 | contig 17411 bp, 19 predicted proteins | sample NGESurdeep072012_6_FD_184458 | JGI IMG/M metagenome (GOLD analysis project Ga0208355, IMG submission 184458) | Arctic peat soil microbial communities from Barrow, Alaska - NGEE Surface sample 210-3 deep-072012 (SPAdes) | ecosystem: Environmental > Terrestrial > Soil > Wetlands > Peat ... | reverse complement strand
AACGGGAGACAAAAAGCCGGCGCAAATCATGCCCCATGACGAATCCCAAAATCGCCCCATGGCAAGCGGTTTTTCGGACTATCGATGAATCGGGGTATACTTCTCGACGAAGGCAGCAAAGGCGACGATATATTGGTGCAGCAGCTTCTGCAGCGATTCCTTGCCGATTTCGCCCTTTTCATCGAACGCGTCGCCGACGCCGTTCAGATAAATTTCCGGTTGCTGCATGATCGGGCCTGCGATGCCCGGCAGGATTTGCTGCAGATGTTTGGCTGCGTTGACGCCGCCAAGCGTGCCGGGGGCATTGCTGACAATGCCGGTCGGCTTGCCGTTGAACGAGCTTTTGCCGTAAGGCCGCGATCCGACGTCGATCGCGTTCTTCAACACCCCGGGAATCGAGCGGTTGTATTCGGGCGTGACGAACAACACGCCGTTCGACTTCTGCAGCTTTTCGCGGAACGCCACCCAATCGGCCGGCGGCGCCGCTTCCAGATCCTGATTGAAAAACGAGATGTCGTGCAAGGTGACGACATTGAGCTTCAGCGTATTCGGCGCCAGTTTTGTCAAGGCGTTGGCGATCTTGAGAGTAAAACTCTCTTTGCGAAGGCTGCCGACAATGACGACAACGTTATATGGGGTGGCCATGGGAATTCCTTTTGACGCGGGCGCCGGAACGGCTTGCCCTTCAACCTTAAGCTGGCGAAGAAGTCCACCGCCCAGAAGCGGAGCAGGCCGCCCCACGAGGACGGCCTGCGTTGTCAGACTCCGTAGCGAGGATCAAATCACGGGATTCCAGGCAATCGGAATCAGCCGGTATTTGGTGCCGTCCTTCTCGACGTGGCCGATCGACGGGAAGGTGAAGTGGAAGCCGACCACCATTGCCTTCTCTGCCGCCGCCATGTCGTAGAACTTGTGGCGCGTTGTCTGAGCCAGCTCAGGATCGACATCGTAAGCCACATGCCAGTCCGGATTGCGCAGGAAGAACTCCGGAATGTTGGTGACATCTGCCTGAAGCAGAATTTTCGAATTGCCGGAGGCTATCACAAACGAGGTGTGCCCCGGAGTGTGGCCGGGCGTGCCGACGCTGGTAATGCCGGGGATAATCTCCTTGCCCCAGTCATACTTCGTCACCTTGGACTCGAGACCGGCGTAGATCTTTTTCACATTGGCGAAGTAGTTCTTCATCATTTCGTTGGACTGGGCCTTGGCGGCGTTCTCGTCGCTCATCCAGAATTCCCAGTCCTTCGCCGGGACCATGATTTCCGCGTTCGGAAACGCCATCGAGCCATCGAGGGCGCGAATGCCATTGGTGTGATCGGGATGCAGATGCGACATCAGCACGACGTCGACGCTCTTGGGATCAACGCTGGCAGCGGCTAGATTTTGCAGGGTGCGGCCGACCGCGCCCTTGGTTGGCTCGAAGGTGGCGATCCCGTTGCCGCTGTCGATCAGCACCAGCTTGCTGCCGGTATTGATGAGTTGCGGGTTGAACGGCACCGTCACCATTCCCTGCGGCATGTAGGCGGCTTCCGCAGCCGCGAGCGCCTCGGCCTTAGGGACATTTGTCACCCACGTATCGGGCATCGGGAATGAGCGCGCCCCGTCGTTAATCGAGGTGCATTCGTAAGCGCCGACCTTATAGCGGTAGAAACCGGGCGCCTGAGCGCCAGCCGGCGGAACCGCGGCGCGAGCGGTCAGCGCTCCGAACGACGTCAGGGCTGTCGCAGCGCCCGCGGCGGCGGCACCTGCTAGAAGTCGGCGGCGGCTCAGACCAATCATGGCGTATTCTCCCCTGGTGTGTGCTGCGTTTTTGCGCATGCGTATTTGGCGTAAATGTTCCCCTGTTCTGAGCAGAACGCAAGCCTGATCGTCATGCGCAGGCGCTAGTCATAATGGCCAAAATGGAAACCTCGCCCGCGGTTGCGGACGCACCTTACTTGATCAGCTCCCAGAACATCCCGGCAATCGCCACATAGCCGAGCGTGAAGATCAGCGTCCTCACATAGGGAATACCGAGCAGATAGACGGCAGCATGGGCGAGCCGCAGCCAGAAGAAGCACATCGCCCAGAACGCTGTCATTGTGTTGGCCTTGCCTGCCAGATGAACCACGATCACCAGCGCAGCAAAGGGTGCGAAGGTCTCGACCGCGTTGATGTAGGTTCGGTCGGCGCGTTTACCCCACAGCGGCAGCGGCCGCGGCGTGGGATCGACATAGTTCGAAGGCGCGAGGGGTCCGTTGGTCATCACCTGTGCGACCACATAGGGAATCCACAGCGATGCCGTGAGAATTGCGGTAAAGGCGAGGTATTTGAGGTCTGCCGACATTTGATTTCCTCCCTTTTAGAAGGCGACTTCAACAACTACTGTAGCTTGTAAAAGGCGATTTCAACAACTACTGTAGCCTGATCCGTCGGGAATAAAATTGCGCGGGTCGTCTGATCACGTCGTAGGGGCTGAACGTCACCAGCCCTTGTTCGGATTGATCAGGTACTTTTCGCCGGTCGCGCGCTTGCCGTAGACGGCGATGTTCGAAAGCTGCAGCGCCTCCTGCAGCGACACCACTTGCGTGTAATGGCTGGCGAAGGTCGTCTTGAGCTCGGCGATAACCCGCTGGCGCAGCCTCGCGCCATCGGCCGGCCCGATTTTTTGCAGGAACGGAAACAGCAGCCAGCCGCCGACGCCCCAGGCCATTCCGAACGCCCTGTTCAACTCGACCGGGCGAGGGTCGAGGCTGCCATAGATATAGACCTGCTTGTGCACGCTCGATCCGTAACGGCTGTAGACCTTGGCGGTCTTGTTGGCGGCAATTTCCATGCAGGTGAGAATCTGGCCGGCGAGCTTGCCGCCGCCGATGGCGTCGAACGCCAGCGTCGCGCCGGTTTCCACCAGCGCGTTGGTCAGATCATCCATAAAGGTCAGCGCGGTGGAATCGACGACATGCTTCGCCCCGATCTTGCGCAGGATGTCGGCCTGCTGCGAGCTGCGAACGATATTGACGAGGCCGATGCCGTCCTTGAGGCAGATCTTGTTGAGCATCTGGCCCAGATTGGAAGCGGCTGCGGTATGCACCAGGGCTTTGTGGCCTTCACGCCGCATGGTTTCGACCATGCCGAGCGCCGTCAGCGGATTGACGAAGCACGAGGCGCCTTCAGCAGGGGTGGTGCCAGCAGGCAGCGGGAGGCATTCGGCCACCTTCAGGCAGCGGTATTGCGAATACAATCGCGCCGCCGATCATGGCGACGGTCTTGCCCATCAGCGCCTTTGCTGCATCCGACGATCCAGTCCTGATCACCACGCCGGCGCCCTCGTTGCCGACCGGCATGGATTCATCGAGCCGTCCCGCCATGGCTTTCATCGCCGCTTCCGGCACCTTCGCGGTAACCACCGGCGCATCTTTGGTGCCGGACGCTTTGGCTGATTGCATATCGGCGGCCCCGATCAGGAGCCCGAGGTCCGACGGATTGATCGGCGAGGCCTCGACGCGGACCACGACTTCGTCGACGGATGGTTCAGGCGTCGGGACACTTACCAGCGATATCTCAAGTTCGCCGCTCTTCTTGATCAGCGAGCGAAGCTGCAGCCCGGTCTTGCTGTCGACGGCCATGTTGAACCTCCCGTTTGTATTTTTATGAAATTCCGACGTGACGTAAGCTTACCCCAGCGCCTTCAGCGCCGCCCTGCCCGCGTATTTCGCCTGCGTGCCCAGTTCCTGCTCGATCCGCAGCAACTGATTGTACTTGGCGGTGCGGTCGGAGCGCGCCAGCGATCCGGTCTTGATCTGCCCGCAATTGGTGGCCACCGCGAGGTCGGCGATGGTGGAATCCTCGGTTTCGCCGGAGCGATGCGACATCACGGCGGTATAGCCGGCCTTGTAGGCCATCTCGACCGCGCTGAGCGTTTCCGTCAGCGTGCCGATCTGATTGACCTTGATGAGAATGGAATTGGCGCGGCCGTTCTTGATGCCGTCGGCCAGCCGCGTCACATTGGTGACGAACAGATCGTCGCCGACCAGCTGGCATTTGCCGCCGATGAGATCGGTCAATTCCTTCCAGCCGTCCATGTCGTCTTCCGCCATGCCGTCTTCGATGGAGACGATCGGATAGCGCGATACCAGATCGGCGAGATATTTGGCCTGCTCGGACGGGCTGAGGCTTTTGCCTTCAGCTGCGTAGACATATTTGCCGTTTTTGAAGAACTCGGTTGAGGCAGGGTCGAGCGCCAGCATCACGTCGCCGCCCGCCTTGTAGCCAGCCTTGCCGATCGCAGCCATGACGAATTCGAGTGCGGCGTCCGCCGAAGGCAAGTTCGGCGCGAAGCCGCCCTCGTCGCCGACATTGGTGTTGTGGCCGGCCTTTTTCAATTCCGCTCGCAAGGTGTGGAAAATTTCCGAACCGCAGCGCAGCGCCTCCGCGAAGGTCTTGGCGCCGACCGGCATGATCATGAATTCCTGGAAGTCGATCGGATTGTCTGCGTGCACTCCGCCGTTGATGATGTTCATCATCGGCACCGGCAGGGTCCGCGCCGAGGTGCCGCCGACATAGCGATACAGCGGCATGTCGCTGGACTCGGCGGCGCCCTTGGCGACCGCGAGCGACACGCCCAAAATGGCATTGGCGCCGAGGCGGCTTTTGTTGGGCGTGCCGTCCAGCCCGATCATGGTTTGGTCGATCTGGACCTGCTGCTCGGCGTCCATGCCGCCGACGGCGTCGAAGATCTCGCCGTTCACCGCGTCCACGGCCTTCCGCACGCCCTTGCCGAGGTAGCGCGCCTTGTCGCCGTCGCGCAATTCGACCGCCTCATGCGCGCCGGTTGAGGCGCCCGACGGCACCGCCGCGCGGCCCATCGAACCGTCTTCGAGCACCACGTCGACCTCGACCGTGGGATTGCCGCGGCTATCGAGAATTTCGCGGCCGATGATGTCGACGATGGCGGTCATGGGTGCCTCTTTGGAAATGCGGGGACTGAACAGTTGGCGCTGCTTCTACAGCAAGGCATCGGGCCGGAAAAGGCTGGGTGACGGCTGCGGCGCAATTGTCTATTACCGCGCCAACGGAGACACCATCATGTCGAAAACGCGCGTTAAATCGCCGAAATCCTCAGGCCTGCAGCTTGGCCGCGCCGTGGAATGGCCCCATAGGCCCGACGAAGCCCAGCTCGACCGTGTGCCCAATCCGCAAAGGGATACGAATTACCTGGTGCGGTTCACCGTGCCGGAGTTCACCTCGCTCTGCCCGGTCACCGGCCAGCCCGACTTCGCGCATCTCGTGATCGACTATGTGCCGGGCCAGTGGCTGCTGGAGTCGAAATCCCTGAAACTCTATGTCGCTAGCTTCCGCAATCACGGCGCATTCCATGAGGACTGCACGGTGGCGATCGGCAAAAAGATATCAGCCGAGATCAGGCCGAAATGGCTGCGCATCGGCGGCTACTGGTATCCGCGTGGCGGCATTCCGATCGACGTATTCTGGCAGACCGGCAAACTGCCGAAGGGAATGTGGATTCCCGATCAGGGTGTCGTGCCCTATCGCGGGCGGGGGTGATCCTGCCCAAACAAAAAGGGGCAACGCTATTGACTGATCCAAGTCAAGGACTCGGCTGTGGCTTCCAGTACTACCGGGCTTCATTTTCCTCTGCGAGGAGCGACGGTGATGAGAAAACTTCTTTACAAAGCGGGCGCCGGAATCGGTTTCGCGCTGCTTTCCTCCACAGCATTTGCTGCTACGCAGGAAGAACTGCTAGGCATGCTTTTGGGCCAAATACAAATGTATGTGCTCATTGCATTCGTGATCATCGTCATCGCCGGCGTTTACTTCATGAAGTCACGAGACAAGCATCAGACTCCATTGAATAAAGTATTTGAGGGAGGCAGGGCGATACACTCAGTTGGGCCTGATGCCTCAATCACCGAGTGCGTGCGTTTAATGACCGCCGGCAAAATCGGCGCCCTGATGGTCATGGACGGCGCACGGCTGATAGGCATTTTCACAGAGCGGGATGCGCTAAACAAAGTGCTGGCTGGCAAACTTGATCCAAGCAACACGAAAGTGTCCGAGGTGATGACGAAAGATCCATACTGCATCGGTCCGACGACGACAGTCGGCGACGCGATGCAGTTGATCACCGAGCGGCGATTCCGGCACTTGCCGATTGTGGACAACGGCAATGTGCTTGCCGTTGTATCGAGCGGCGATCTGACCCGCTGGCTGGTACAGGACCAGATAGGAGAGGTTAAAGAGCTCGTCGATCTTGCCGCCCGGTCCTGAAAATTTACATGCTGCTCATCTGCGACTGGCTTGATGTTGTTTGGTTTGCGCCTTCCAACTTCGCATGCACGCGAAACCATTGCGCTGTTTGATTCAAGTCAAAGACGCTGCTGCGCAGACGGTCTTTACTAAAAACACATCGGGATCGGCTTGTGACTGAGGAGCTTCCGAGCCATTTTCGATGCCAAATCGCGGACGCTTTTGGGCTTTCTTCCACACCCGGGGGCGTCCGCTTGCGTTTCCTTGAACCTATTTCTTGCGAAAGATTTACGCGAACGACGACGCGTTATGGCGTTTGAGCCAACGGAGATTTGGTATGACGAAGATCACTGCGCTAATGGTGCTGGCTCTTGGAGTTTCGCTAGCAAGTCCTGTCTTGGCTGAGGACGACCAGACCAGTGGAAACTATTGGCTCCACGAGTGCAAGAAAGACCCTAAGCAGCTGGCACAATCCAGTGGGTCTTTCCAATATGGGTGGTGCTTCGGGGTTGTGTACGGTCTTAGCATGCATCCGCTAATCTGCGTTCCCACTCGGGTTCCCGTTCTGCAAGAGATGGACGTCGTATTGAAGTACCTCGATGCTCATCCTGAAACGCGCCACAAGTCATTTAGGATTCTCGCGCTGGAGGCTCTCAAAGAGGCGTTCCCCTGCGCTGATGGGGAGAAAAGCAAATGATCATGAGCTATCGCTTGGCGAGACGCGGAGGGAAACAATCCTAAACCCGCTGAATGCTGCTAAATTCGACGATGAGGCACATCCCTCAACTGTGGGCTCCGTTCGTCGCTGTTGGCAAGCCAGCAAGAACGACGAGCGGCAGCTGATGGTATCGTTGTTCGTCGTTTGAACCCGTCTGCCCCACGATACCGTCCTCAATTGCCATCAGATCCAAGAAATCTTCAAACGGGACCCTTGCCCACAATCCCGACTGCCTGGCGCGACTGCGCATGCCTGCCTTTCCCTTTGAAGCAAAACCAGTTGCGATTGCGCAAGGTCCCCCAGTGACAAGACCCCATCGGTTCATCGCGACGCGTCACAACGGTATCGCTTGGCTCTTGCTCAAGGCGCTGCGAAAGCGGAGTTGGCAAGAAAGAATGTTCCCGCCGCAGCAATCCAAATTGAACAACGTGCCATTGCGTTGGCTTTTGACGGAAATGAAGCCGTAATTACAATAGCTTACCTGACCGCGGTCGATAACCGGCGCGAATCAGACGACGCCCGCATCCGCCGGCCTAGTCTGACGCAGCAGCCGCGCGCAGACAAAGCCCAGCGCCGCGATCACCATCGCGCTTGCCAGCAAGGTCGGGATCTTGCCGACATTCAGGATTCCAAACCCGTAGGCGATCGGACCTACGGTCTGGCCCATGAAAAAGAAAAACGAGTGCAACGACAGCGCGGTGGCTCGCGCTTCCACCGAGAGTTCGCTGGCGAACACCTGCAAGCAGCCGTGGATCATGTAGAAGCCCCAACCCATAAATAACAGGCTCAAAGCCTGAATTTTCCAGCTCGGGCCGAACGCAATGATGGCGAGTTGCAGGCCCACCAGCGACGCGCCCGCGATCATCATGCCCTTGACGCCAAGCTGCGGCAGAAAACGGGAAACCGTCAGCGTGTAGAATAGACCGCCGACGGCGAACCCGGCGATCACGATCCCTGCAATCGACAGGCTGGTTTCGCCGAGTTCGAACAAGAACGAGGCGAGATACGGAAACAGTCCGAGCACACAGCAGCCTTCGACAAATACGGCCGAATAGCAAACACGCGCGTTGGGATTGGTAAAAATCGTGCGGTAGCCTTGTTTGAGCGCGGACAGATTTGTTCTTGGAGCACGCGTCAGCGCCGCGCCGCGAAACCCGATGGCCACGGCGACTGATGCTACGATCACCAAAAGGCCGAGCACCGCGAGCACGCCGCGCCAGCCCAGGAAATCGCCGATGATGCCGGAGGCGGACGCGCCCAGCAGGTTGCCGGTCATGGCGCCCGCCAGCGTTCGCCCGATCGCGACCTGCCGCTTTTCCGGAGCAACCAGATCGCTGGTTAAGCCCAGCGCAATCGGAAACACGCCGCCGGAGCCGATGCCGGCGAGGATCCGGGTCGCGAACAGCAGTGAAAACGACGTCGACATCGCACCAAGGATGCTCGCGAAACCAAGCAGCACCAGGCAAACAATCATCAGCCGCGCCTTGCCGAACAGATCCGCCGCAGCGCCCAGCACCGGCTGCACGATCGCAAAGGTGAAGGCGAATACCGCCGCAAAACTAGCAGCGGTGGCGATGCTCACGCCGAAATCATCGGCGATATGAGGCAGTACCGGGTCGAGCGCGCGCGCCGACAGGCTGGCTGCGAAGGTCGCGAGCGCAATAATGTTCAGGGCCGGCGGCAAGCGCTGCTCATGCGGCCGCAATCCCGTTTGCGGCATCAACGCGCCATGCTCTTGGCGAGCGCGTCGAACGCCATCAGCGTCCGCACCAAACCTTCGAACTCGCGCAGCGGCACCATATTGGGACCGTCCGACGGCGCGTGATCAGGATCGGGATGAGTTTCGATGAACACGCCGGCGACGCCGACCGCGACCGCGGCACGCGCCAGCACCGGAACGAATTCGCGCTCGCCGCCCGAGGAGGTGCCCTTGCCACCGGGCTGCTGCACCGAATGGGTGGCATCGAAGATCACCGGCGCGCCGGTGGTGCGCGCCAGGATCGGCAGCGCGCGCATGTCCGATACCAGCGTGTTGTAGCCGAACGATGCGCCGCGCTCGGTGACCAGCACTTTTGGGTTACCGGCGCCGGTGATCTTGGCGACAACGTTCGCCATGTCCCAGGGCGCCAGGAACTGACCCTTCTTGACGTTGACGACCTTGCCGGTCGCGGCCGCCGCCAAAAGCATGTCGGTCTGCCGGCACAGGAACGCCGGGATTTGCAGGACATCGACGGCCTGCGCCACCTCGGCACATTGCGAGGCCTCGTGGACGTCGGTGAGCACGGGCATGCCCAGCGAGGAGCGAATCTCCGCGAAGATCGGCAGCGCCTGCGCCAATCCGATGCCGCGCGCCGCGGAGACGCTGGTACGGTTGGCCTTGTCGAAGGACGTCTTGTAGACCAGCCCGATCTTGAGCCGCGCAGCAATCTCCTTCAGCGCGGACGCCACTTCGAGCGCGTGCGCGCGGCTCTCGAGCTGGCACGGGCCGGCGATGATCGAGATCGGCAGCTCATTGCCGAATTTGACCGATCCGGCGGCGACGACCGACGCAGCTGGCATGTTGGCGTTCAAGGCTTTTTCCTTATTTCGAACCGGACCATGCCGGGCCGCGGCAGGCGGATCAACCCTCGCGCGCGTATTCCGCAATGGGTACCGGTTTTGCTTCGCAATCAAGTTTACGCAGATTGCGTAGACTTATCCGCGACAGAATACGCGCTAAACATCTATGCGGTCTCGAATATCAGGGTTGCGCCACAGGCGACATCCGGCAGCACGACGAGCCGCCCGACATGGCGGTGCGACGCAATTCCTCCCTGCCGATGCAAAGTTTCGGCTTGCGCAATGTCTGTGACCTTGAAGCGCAGCCCATTGAGGGTCATCGCCTCGGCGTCCACGGCCGGCGAAACGCCGAACTGATCGCGAAACGATACCGGCTCCATGATTTCGATATCGCCATTCTCTGTGCGGGCCCTGACGCCGATCGAGCTCGAATGCAGGTCGCTCACGCCGGTAAACGCTTTCAGGAAGATGTGATGGTCGGTCGGATTGTCGGCGACCATGATAGCGCCGGGTATGGCTCGGGCGCCGTTGGCGTGGGTCTGAAACGCCGGGTCCCAGAAGTTTTCCGGAAAATGATGCTGGCACACCGCAAAGCGCACATTCGGCGAGGCCAGATCATGAGCGAAAGCCAGCGAGAACGCGAGCTTGACCGGGGTTCCGTCGGGTTTTGTCCCCTCGCGGGCGAAATCGAACACCTTGGAATTCCCTATTCCGGATGATTCGAACGAACGCGCATCGTCGACCGCATTGCTGCTGTTGAGGATCAGCATCGAGAAACCCTCACGCTTGGCGAGAAAGTCGCGATGATAGGCGCCGAATGAAAACGAGCGCGCGCTGTGCGGCACGATTTTTTCTGGCTCGGCGACTTCAAGGATTTCGATGTAACAATTCTTCAATTGCACAATGCGGTTGTGCGTGCCCCACGCATGACGGTTGCGCGCGCCGACGGTGAAGCCGGCGCGGCGATAGAACTCCGCCGCCGCGTCGAGATCGCGGACGGCGTGCACGATATGGTCGAGACCGTGAGGCATTCGGCGGAGCTCTCGCCTTCTAAATGCCGGTCACTTCAACGATGAGAATGCGGTCGGCACCAGCAGCTGATTGACGATGTTGCCGACGATCTGGCCGTCCGCCTCGGTTTTCGCGCGTGCGGCGATCCAGTCGGGATCGCTCTGAAATGCCGCCCATTTCTTCTCGCGTTCGGCGAGCGATTCCCATGCCACGAGGTAGGTCAGCTCCTGATTGGATTCGCCGACCAGCGTGGTGAAGAACCCGGCCGTCCTGATGCCGTGCTTCTCCCACAGTTTCAGCGTGATCGTCTCGAAGCGCTTCAGCAGCGCCGGCAGTCGGCCCGGTAGACAGCGATAGACGCGCATTTCGTAAATCATGGACTTCACTCCCTGCTCTATTGTTCTTGCAGTATTGGGGATTGTTTTGTCGCAACAATCGGCGCGTTCGTCAAAGGTGGCCGATGCAAGCCATCAAACCAGCCGCGACTGCACCACCGCGGCCTGAATGAAGGAAGCGAACAGCGGGTGCGGTTCGAATGGCCGCGATTTCAGTTCGGGATGGAATTGCACCCCGATGAACCAGGGGTGGTCCTCGTATTCGACGATCTCCGGCAGCACGCCATCAGGCGAAAGCCCTGAAAATTTCAGGCCGTGCTGCTCGAGGCGGTCCTTGTAGGCGGTGTTGACCTCGTAGCGGTGGCGGTGGCGTTCCGAAATCTCAGTGACGCCGCCATAGACCTCCGAGACCCGGCTGCCCCGCTTGAGCACCGCAGGATAGGCCCCAAGACGCATGGTGCCGCCGAGATCGCCGGCCTTCGATCGCTTCTCCAACTCGTTGCCGCGCAGCCATTCCGTCATCAGGCCGACCAATGGTTCGGGTGTCGGGCCGAACTCGGTGGAATTCGCCTGCTCGATGCCGACGAGATTGCGGGCGGCCTCGATCACCGCCATCTGCATCCCGAAGCAGATGCCGAAATAGGGCACGTCGCGCTCGCGTGCGAACTGCGCCGCGCGGATTTTACCCTCTGCGCCGCGCTGGCCGAAGCCGCCGGGCACCAGAATGCCGTTGACGTGCTCGAGAAACGGCGTGGGATCCTCGTTCTCGAACACCTCGCTCTCGATCCAGTCGAGATTGACCTTCACCTTGTTGGCGATGCCGCCGTGCGACAACGCCTCGATCAGCGATTTGTAGGCGTCCTTCATGCCGGTGTATTTGCCGACGATGGCGATCGTGACGTCGCCTTCGGGATTGCGGATTCGCTCGTTGATCACGTGCCAGCTTTGCAGTGCCGGCGGCCCCTTTGGCACGATGCCGAACGCGGTCAATACCTCGTCGTCGAGGCCGGCGGCATGATACGCCTCGGGCACGGCGTAGATGTTGTCGACGTCGCGCGCCTCGATCACGGCGCTTTCGCGCACGTTGCAGAACAGCCCGAGCTTGCGCCGCTCTTCCTTGGGGATCGGCCGGTCGGTACGGCACAGCAGGATATCCGGCTGGATGCCGATCGAGCGCAGTTCCTTGACGGAATGCTGGGTCGGCTTGGTCTTCAATTCGCCCGCGCTCGGGATGAACGGCAGCAGCGTCAGATGAATGTAGATGGCGTGTTCGCGCGGAAGGTCGTTCTTGATCTGGCGGATCGCCTCGAAGAACGGCAGGCCCTCGATGTCGCCGACGGTGCCGCCGATCTCGCACAGCACAAAGTCAAATTCGTCATTGCTGTCGAGGATGAAATCCTTGATGGCATTGGTGACGTGCGGGATCACCTGGATCGTGGCGCCGAGATAGTCGCCGCGCCGTTCCTTGGTCAGAATATCCTGATAGATGCGGCCGGTGGTGATGTTGTCGGCCTTGGTGGCGGGACGTCCGGTGAAGCGCTCATAGTGACCGAGGTCGAGATCGGTCTCGGCGCCGTCGTCGGTCACGAACACTTCGCCGTGCTGGTACGGCGACATCGTTCCGGGGTCGAGATTGAGATAGGGATCGAGCTTGCGCAGCCGGACCTTGTAGCCGCGCGCCTGCAGCAGAGCGCCGAGCGCCGCTGAAGCCAGACCTTTTCCGAGCGAAGAAACCACACCGCCGGTGATGAAGATATACCGCGCCATGGGACTTAACCTTTAAGGCTACAGAGGCGATTCGCCAAAACGAATCGCATGCCGCAGCGAACATTCTGTCGGGCTGTGGGTGACGCGAAATTAAACGTGTTATCAGTGTGTTGATGGGGATTGCTGATGCAAGACGGCAGCCACCGTCCTGCATGGCCACCCTGCTTTATTGCGAACGCGGCGCCTGCGGACCTGACGGTGCCGGCTGGTTCTGCTGCCGCTCGTCCGCTTTCTTCAGCGAATCCAGAATGCCTCCGCTGGTCGGCGGGGATACCGGCGTTGCCGGTCCAGCCGGCTGCGACTGCGAGGTAGGATTGCTGTCAATGATCGAACTCGGCTTGCGGTCGGAGCCTGCGAGCCAGGCCAGCCACAGGCTGGTCAGGAAGAAGCCCACCGCGAGAACCGCCGTCGTGCGCGTCAGCAAATTGGCGGTGCCGCGGCTCGACATGAAGCCGGCGCCCCCGCCCACGCCAAGGCCACCGCCTTCGGATTTTTGCAGCAGCACGGTCGCGATCAGCGTCGCAACGATCATCAGGTGGACTACGATTACGACGGTCTGCATCTCTACCTTCCATCACAAGCTTAGCGGCGAAAAGCGCGGCCGATCGACAGGCTTGCGGGGTTTGAAGTCGCGCGGTGTTACACGATTGGACAGGGCATTGTCACCCCCGAACGGCCTTTGAAGAGCCGCCAATTCCAGCATTTCGAACTACTTAGGGGCAGCCCGCCGCAATCGCAAGGAAATCGGCCGCTTTCAGGCTGGCGCCGCCCACCAGCGCGCCGTTGACGTTCGCAACGGCCATCAATTCCTTGGCGTTCGACGGTTTTACCGAGCCGCCATAGAGGATGCGGATCTTGGCCCCTTCACCGCTAAATCGTGCAATCAGGAGATCCCGGATAAGTCGATGAATTTGCTCTACATCCCCAACGGTCGGGGTCAGGCCGGTGCCGATCGCCCAGACCGGCTCATAGGCCACCACCAGATTGTCGGCCTTAGCCTTATCCGGCAGCGAAAGGCGGAGCTGTCCGCGGCAGATGTCGAGGGTTTGCCCGGAATCGCGCTGATGCTGGGTTTCGCCGATGCAGACGATTGCGATGAGACCGGCGCGCCAAACCGCCTCCGCCTTCTGTCGAACCAGCACGTCAGTCTCGCCGTAATCGGCGCGCCGCTCGGAGTGGCCGACAATGACGGCGCTGGCGCCGGCATCCGCCAGCATTTCGGCTGAAATATCGCCAGTATTGGCGCCCGACGCCTTGGGGTGGCAATCCTGCCCACCGATCGCCAGAGTCTTTGAAGCGCGTGCTTTTTCGGCGAAGGCGGCAATCAGCGTCGCCGGCGGGCAAACCAGCAGGTCGGCCTTGGCAGCGACAGCGGAGGCACCCGCAAGCATGGCCTCGAATTCGGCCGATGAGGCCTTGAGGCCGTTCATTTTCCAGTTGCCGGCAATCAGCGGCCGGATGGAGTCGGGCATATTCGGATTCCTGCGGATTTTAGGTCAAACATGCGCTAGCAGAGCACGGCGACCAGTTCCAGATACCGCACTTGCGATCCCCGGGCCGTTAACCGCTTCGCTTGGCCCCGTTTGGCCCTTCTTTGGCCCTCCCCGCCAAGGTTGCGACGGGACGGCTGCCACTTTATGATGCTTTATCAATTCGGTGACGCCCTTTTGTGGAATTCGATCTCGAATTCCCCTTGGGCGCGACCCGATCCCCTCCTGCAAACAAGTTGGACCCAAAGTCAGCGATTGTAATGATCGCAACGGCTTAAGTCGAAAGTGCGGGAATATCAGCCCTTTGAAGCGCAACGGTTATTTTGAGCGCTTCCCGCACCAACGATGGAGGACTAACGGTGAGCGCCGCAGTAGTGTGCTTTGCGGTTTAGCGAATCCTCACAACGGCAGCACGACCGTTCGTTTCGACAGCGATCACTCGATCACGGTAGAGGAATCGCCGGACGCTCTCGCACTCCTCGCCGCGGTCGAGGGAACTATCTGTCAACCAAGCCCTAAAGGTCTGCCAAGCCATGCGATCGCGCCAAATCACTTGCAGCAATCAAAGCGACTAGGCCACCGCAACGTCAGGAATTGCCACAAACCACTGGCTGGCCTGCTGGATGCTCTTGCTCTTGGCCTTCGAAAACGCCCCCCAAACTTCTCCATGATGGAGATTATCAGGAAGAGGATCGTACCCCACCAGCAATCCGAGCGACCGAGGTGAATCTACCTTGAAGATTACTGACCCAATCCATTTCGGCGTTGTGACGAAATCGACTGCCACAAGCTGAGCCTCTTCGATCGACTTTTTAATATCGATCGACATGCCACCATTCGCTCCGCCGGACGGCTGAAAGGCTATGGAAGATATTCGGCGAACACCGCGGACGGTAACTAACTGCTCCTCCGAAATCCGCCTGATGACGTCATCGTCATTCAGGATTTCGGGATGATCGTGTGGGACGACGCCTGCACCGTTACGCGGCGGTTGCGACAGCGGCACTCCCGTCCCCCAGCATTTCGCGAACCCACTCCAGCACCATCACGAAGTCATTTGTCAGTTCAAATTCTTCACCGTCGGGCACGCTCGGTGATTGTCGCCACGCAGCGACAGAGTTCGGAGCTCTTACGTGCAACTCGATGGTCGTTGATGGTGTGTGCCATTCAACTTGGAGATCTCCTGCCACGCCAGGCACGATCTGCGGCGCGACCATATCGCTTGGACAAATCGACTTCAGCATCTGCAGTGTAAAATGCACAACCTCTAGCCCAACTGGCGGCGCACCATAGCCATCCCAGCCCTGCGGCAGCTGTATAAGACTTTCGAGCCTTTGCATGACTGGATCTCGCCAAGCAGTCCAGCCGTCCCCGACAATCAGGCGCGACGGATCGGGCAACCGCGGCGCCCGACCTGAGATATTGTTGGTGAGTAACGAAAAGGCTGAATTGGCAACAGGGCTCATCGAACTCGTTTCCAGCGCTCTTGGGCAGCAGTTGTCGTCGCCCTAATGAACTCATCAGCAATCATATGGCGAGTGCTTTCTAAAAAATCGAGAGCCCCGTCGATCGTATCACTAGCCGGCCGCCCCCTCGCGGTAAGGTTGAGCGTAAGGAGCTTCCGGCCCTTTTGATCTGCACCTGTAACAGATTCGCGGTATAGACGACCATAGGGTTTGGCGTCTTTATCCCGCAAAACGTACTTGGCCGTACAGAAGAATTCATCGATAGGAGGCTGATCGGCTGCAACAAACGAGAACCACTCCTGCGGTCTAAGTGGTTGTCCGTCAGGGACCGGTATTTGATTTAGATAGGAAAGTTCGCATTGAGTGACGATGATGCGGTCATTGCCTAAACGAGCAAAATAGTCTTGCAGCGCAACCATTTCGTCCCGGAATTGCTTGATTATGTTTTCGAACCGCGGGTACTCGGCCTCCTTGACATCGAGCTTCCGCCAGTTGTGCAGTAAACGGTCCTGCTGAAACTGAATGAGATCGTGTCCACCCTCCTTCAAAAACCAAAACCGGTCATGAGATGCGCCCGTGAAAATATTGAACGGGAAAGGAGTGGCTGCCGGAAGACCGAACGTCTCAAATTGCGCATTTAGCGGCGGCTGTTCTTGCACAACTGGAAATTGATCTCGAAAAATTTCCCAAACCTCAAAGGCTCGTATCTGCTGATACTGCGGAACCGGCTGGAATTGAATCCCCATTACTACCTCGTTAAGAGGCGGCGCTTCGAACTCTGGAAGAATGCTCAGGGACGTTTCCACTTCAGACGGACCCTAGAACAAGTTCGCGGGCTCGGTAAGATGAAGGTCGCACTTCATGGTTAACAAATGATAGTAAGTCTACAACATAGTACTACGACACCCCTCCGCCGACCAGAAAGAATGCACAATTTCAAAATGGCAGCACCGGAAAAATCCCTGGACTGAAACGAAAAAGCTCCTAAGCTCTACTTATATCATTACTTTTTCTACCAAAGGCGCGCACGAACGCGCCAGGCCTTGGCCCACCACCAGTCTGCAGATTGGTGGCTAGGCTGACCGGCAGTCTGGCGGTGAGCCCGCGATAAATCCAGTCCGGCGAAACACCAGTCGCCTTGCACACTTTCAGGGCCTGATCATGATTGATCCGATGTCGCACGCTCTCATAATTGCTCCAGGCCTGCGGCGTGATACCGACCAGCCGGCACCAACTTGCCTGGGTCAGGCCCATTGCATTGCGAGTGCCGATCAGGCGGCGGGCGATGGTCGGAACGCTTTCTGGGTGTTTCATCGGTGACTTCATATCCGGAATAATAGCCGCTCAAACGGACACTTTGATAGTGCCAAAAGGCGAGCGCGGTCCCGCAACGTAAGACGGAGTCTGCTTCGTCCATATCGTGGCGCTAAGCTAAGTCACGCAATCTTTACGAAAGAGTCGGTACGCTAAGGGTACATCGAGGCAGCTCGCGCAACTAGCCGCCGAACCGGGCAATTCCGAATTTACCCAGTAAACGACATGTCGCGGACATCTCGCGGCCGGCGAGAATGACCCGGCAAATTAGCCGAGATCGTTTTCGGGTCCGTTTCATGTGGTAAGCTGACACAAGAAGTTCCCTTAATTGGACATTCGCAAACCACGGTGGGTGGTCTCGTAGACTATCGATAGCGGCCCCGACTCAAATCGCTTCGAGTTTGCTTCTCGGTGTACTGCGGCCCGGTTTTGAGACACCCGGCTGAGCTTATTCAGGCGGCCAATGATAGGTCGGCCGTAGGTGTCTGATCAACCCGAGATTGATTGG
>Ga0208355_1000525_pt1 | contig 17413 bp, 15 predicted proteins | sample NGESurdeep072012_6_FD_184458 | JGI IMG/M metagenome (GOLD analysis project Ga0208355, IMG submission 184458) | Arctic peat soil microbial communities from Barrow, Alaska - NGEE Surface sample 210-3 deep-072012 (SPAdes) | ecosystem: Environmental > Terrestrial > Soil > Wetlands > Peat ... | reverse complement strand
CCGGGGTTCGCCCAGGCGTACGTCTGACCACGCCGGCCAGCCATGCTCGCGCACCCTTCGGCCGTTGCCGCAGAGTCTTGTGCTTGCGCTGTGCCCAGCGTGACAGATGGTCGTCAATCAGCCTCAGGGTCGAGTAGAGGGCTGATTGGTAGAAGTGGCTGTAGTAGTTGATCCAGCCGCGAACTGCGTCGCTGAAGGGCCCAGAGCCGAATGGCTTTGCGGAATTCCTTCAACGCGGTCTGGCGGTTGTCTACGCGGAAGGCTACGCCGCCTTTTTCATTCCCGCACCTGATCCACAACTTTCGGTAATAACTCCGGTTTCCATCCGCTCCGCATCAGTCCCTGTCGGCGGAACAGGTGCCAAAACGACGAACACATCCGCGACCGCTCCGATTACCATTGAAGTGGATTTTTCAGTTCAACCGGCAAGATGCCCAGCGCCACGGTGAGTCCTACCCTTAAGCAGGGATTGCCTTTGCGCCTAGTCATGGAGGTCGGGCCCTGGGCCACAGCACCATCGCCTTGACCGATAACACCTACAGTCACATCGAACGGGGAATGATGGCCGATGCAGCCTCAGGAATGGACGCACTTCTAACCGCCGAAAATGGCAGCAAATAGCCCGATATTAGCCGCCATTTCACGCTAAACGAACTTGCAGGCACGAAAAGGTCTAACGCGGGATTGCGGGTGTAGGCGTCAGCGATCGCTCGAAGGCCGCTACCCTCATAGCGGAAGCTCCATTCTTTACCGGAAAACCTAGTGTGCGCCTCTGCGGCGCAGTACAGCGGGGATGGTCTTCAGCAGTATGTCCACATCAGTGCTGAGCGACTGATCTCGGATATATCCAATATCGAATGCAGTTCGTTGCGAATAGTCACTGATTTCGCTGCGGCCGTTGATTTGCCAATAGCCGGTCAGGCCCGGCTTCACAGACAGAAACAGCGGTCCGTAGTCACCGTATTTTTCGATCTCTCGCGGCACGACCGGACGCGGACCGACCAGGCTCATGTCACCGGTGAGCACGTTGAAGAGTTGAGGAAGCTCGTCGATGCTGGTACTCCGCATGAAACTGCCTCCCCGGACGATCCTCGGATCTTCGCCGTTTGGCAGTTTGAAATTGTTCTGTACATATTTCTGATAGAGAAGCGGGTCGCCGTACAGTCTCTCCTCCGCGTCTTGGAACATCGTACGAAACTTATAGATACGAAACCGCCTGCCGCCCTCACCCAATCGATCTTGAGAGAACAGTATCGGACCCGTTGACATGATTTTCACGAGCAGCGCCGCGAGCAGCAACAAAGGAGAGAGCAGAATCAGCAAGACGACGGACCCGACGACATCGAGCAAGCGCTTGGCAGCTCGCTGAATCTGACTCAGGCCAGACCCACCGACCGAGACGATCGGGACTCCGGCGAATTCATCGAAACTCGTCTTGAACAGAGTGGTATCTAAAATACCCGGGACTAAATGAACCTGTTTTCCTCGCAGCACGAGCCTGAGGAGCGCACCCTCAAAATCACCTTCAGTTTCCCCGGGCAACAGAAAGACCTCGTCGAAATCAATATCGAGAGATTCCGCCGAGGCAACCTCGTCAGCGTTCATCTCAGCGACGACCTTAAAACCAGCCCTAGATTCTCGCCGGATGATCTCGGCGAATCGCTTTGAGCGATTCGGATCGCCGACCAGCAGGACCGATCGCAGGTTAAAGCCCCGGGCCCGCAGGAAATGCAGGACTATCATCGATCCTATCTGACGAACACTCAAAAGGACCAGGCTGAGAGGCAGAAACATGATGAAGAACAGTCGACTGAGATAGTGTAGTTTGAAGAGGAAGGCGCATGCCGCAGTAACGATGACCCACAGCAGTTGGGTACTAGTGTGAGTGCGTAGGAAGCTCCAGAACCGATCGGTGCGATGCGACCGGTAGGTTTTTCGCAATTGCGAGACCCCAAACCAGGAAAGCAGTCCAATCAGGAGCAACAGCGCATACTCGGTGGATGCGTCAGGATCCGCAGCACCGCCAAACCTGGGCAACCAGCCGAGCGGCTCGACCCCGTTGACCTTCTCGCAGACAGTGGCCGCCACCGCAAAAGAGGCCGCGATCAGGCCAAGGTCGGTAACGCGTGAAAGCTCATTAAATGCCGTGGCCTTCTCTTTCAGCATGACTTTATCGTAACTTTAAGCGAGACTCGCCGTTACAATTTCCTGACCGGAACGGGCTGAAACGCCGCAATCGCCGAATTCAGGATCGAATAGCTTACGCCTGAGAACACTCCCAGAAACTGAGCACAGGAACGCGCGATTAATATCAGCGGCGATATCGTTCCTAGCACCGGATCCTTGCCAAATACCCGCACCGAGAATGGCAGCACGGTGAGAAGAAACCCTAGCAACACGATTAAAGTCAAAGATGTGGCCGAGAGATGGAAGAAGTCCCCGAGAATCGCCAGGAACATGACCGGACAAAAAAGCAACTGAAGCTTCATGAGTGGCGGCGTATGGCTGTCGTTTACTGCTTTTGAGGGATTTTTTTTCACCGCGAACACCCGCCAAAACGCAAACTTAAACTTCTTTTTCAGATAAGCAGCAAAAGTGTTCGGATGCAGATGATAAACGATCGCATCTGGGACGAACAACATTCTCCAGCCCTTGCCTGCCATCCGATAGGACAGTTCGACGTCTTCAGCGCATGCAACAGGGAAACTGGTGTCGTATCCTTCCATCTCCAGGAACCGCGCCCGCCGGAAAGCTGCCGAATACGTATCGATGAAGTCAATTGTGGGCTGACGCGCCATCAACCGGTAGCGATCTTCGTAGTCGGCCTGGACGAATCGGGAGATGATCTCGCGTTGACGGGTGCGGTAAACGCCCTTGGCGCCGACCACTTCCGGATCCGCGAAGGGCTTGAACATTTCCGTGAGCCAGTTCGGTAGCGGTTCGCAGTCGTCGTCGGTGAAGACGATTATTTCGGCGACGGCCTCCCGGACGCCGCGATTGCGCGCGGCCGCCGGCCCGGCGTTCGCCTGCGTGATCACTCGAACTTCAGGGTACTTCGCTAATACCCCAGAGGTTCCATCCGTCGAACCATCGTTTACAACGATAACATCGAATGACTGGTCGAAGTCCTGACCGCGCAAGGCCGTCAGGCACCGCTCAATCTTTGAAGCTCCATTGTAAGTCGGAATGATCACCGACACCGCAATAGACGGCACCCCGGGTGCCATTGTTATGCTTCCTTGGGTTGAGTGGAACTCGCGATGGTACCCGTGTCTGCTCCTCCGAAACTGCCGCGGACCAGGTACTTCGAAAGCGTCGCGAACCCCTTGAGGTTACGCTGAAATTCGCGAGGGTCTTTAAACGATTGCAGGACCTTACGAAAGATGTAACCTGGGCTCAGGTAGAACTTGCGACGAGCCTTGTCGCAAAATTCGACGAGCTGCCGATGAGTGATGTTCGGCAGGTTGACGACGCTGTTGTGCAAGCCGACCTCCGTCAGCCACGAGGACCAATCCTCGGTCGTCAGGTAACCGCGCGCTTGCGCTTCGCGATAGGCCTCAGTTCCCGGATAAACCATGATTGGAAAGAACTGTGCCGTATCGGGCTTGAGCTGTTTGGCGAAGGCGAGGGTTTTCTCCATACTCTCCGGGGTTTCGTTAAGATTACCCACCATGAAGCAGCCATGGACCATAATGTTCGCTTTCTGGCAGAGGTTGACGAACTTCTTTGCCTCCTGGTGATAACCGGGATCGCGCATCGGTGTATTGTTCTTGTGCATACCACGAATGACATCGACGTCGCCGCTCTCGAAACCAACACAAAATAGCCGCGCTCCCGCTTTTTTGAGCGTCGACAGGAGCTCATAGTCTGCGCCAACGTCCACTCGGCAGTTTGCATCAAAGAACAGCTTGTTGCCTCGGCGGATCAGTTCCTTGGCCAGTTCCATTGTCCGCCTCTTGTTGATGATGAAAGTGTCGTCCTCCAGCATCACCGTCTTTACTTCAGGCATTTCGCGCGAAACGAACTCGAACTCGTCTGCTACGTGCTCCTTCGACCGGTAGCGCATTGTGTGGCCGCTGAAAGTCTGCGGATAGACACAGAACGAGCAGTAATACGGGCAGCCGCGGCTGGTGTCGAAAACCACGAGCGGCCACAACGAGTGGCCGTAAAAATAATCTGGCACGTGCAGGAAGCGCTTGTAGACTTCAGTCACGAACGGTAGCTCATCGAGGTTTTTGATCGCCTCTCTGGGCTTGTTAGTTACCAGCTCATCTCCGGATTTCCGCCAAACCAGACCTTCAACCGATTCCAGGCTTGCACCGCAATCGAGCGCGGCCAGCCAGTCGCGTACAGTGTACTCATATTCACGAAGCGCCGTTGCTTGGACTGAAGGTGACATCGCGAAGGTCTCTTTTGACATCGCGGATACGTGCCGACCGACAAGAAGAAAATGGAGTTTCGGCTCTGCTTCGTGCAGTAGGTCCAGAACGTGAACGTCATTAACGATGCTTGGGGTTGACGTATCGCAAACGACTGCCTGAATGTTCTTCTCCCTGATTCGATCTATGACCGCCTGAACGGATATCTGCGCCGCAGGCGCGTCAACCAGGTCCACGTCGTGGCCTTCACGAATCGCCACCCCAGCGGCATGGCAAAGCCATTTTGGATAGTAGAGTGTCCCGCTTTTGGTTACCGCGGGACTGCGCTGTTCGCGAGAAAACCGGGGATGAAACGGGGGATTCAGGAAGAGAACTCGCATGCCGGTGCCTTCTCCACTTTGCGTGATTCGCGGAACTGGTTCGCTCCACGAGGGTTAATTGACCTGACGCGAACTCGGCCAGACCTTTGGTGCTGATGTAGCACCAACCCAATCCACGCTGAACCTGCTTATCAAATGTGCGGACCGATGCTATCCAGAACCTAGATGCTCATCAAGATAAAAAATCACGGCCGCTCGTGAAACTTCATTTTCCGCCCCCGCTCTTTGAAGCTTTATGGATCTGAATGACCTTTATCCGGGATTTCCATTTTCCCCTCTGATTTAACTCTCCCCATAGACCAAATGGGCCGCGCTCGGCAAGGTTTTAGCCGGCACGGTGTATCCAGCGGCGCCGGAGGGGCTGGTTTCGCAACCGGTGGGCACGCAACGTCCGGAAATGCATCTTTTTTGAGCGGTTCCGCACAAACTTCTCCCTTCGCCCTGCGTCGTTATCGAACTTTGCTCCACTCTGCGCTCGCCTTATCCGGCTGGCCACGGCAGCGCCGTGATCTTCCGCAGAATGGCGCAAAACAAATGCCGCGTCAAATGGCTCTCCGCCGCCAGCAGCCAGTAGTAGCGCGAATGCTTTATCAACCGCCCACCGGTCTTCACCAACCGCTGCTGCAAGCTGGTCAGCGACCAGGTGGCAACCTGCGTCGGCAGCGCCAGCCGCCGCCACAAGTTCCCGCGGTTATAGGCAATCAGGGTCAGCCACAGCGGCACCTCGTTGGCGCGAAAACGGTGACAGAAAAGCCGCGTCATCGCGACCGCCTGCTTGCCTTCCCTTATCCACTGCTCGGCTGTCCCGCGCTTGTTGTAGAACCGCACCACGGCCCGGCTTGAGGCCGCCAGGCTGGTCACGATGAACCCCAGGCGGGGGAACAATTCCCCCGCAATGGAACTCCACTTTCGCCACCACCCGCCGGACCTTCGTCCAACTCGCTGCCTGATAGAGAGAACTCTTGTACCGAACAACCTTTGTAGCTCCGCCGTCCCACTGGCCGCGTCATCAACTCTGTAATGTTCCGTTGCAGATTGTCGTTCGCCGGAACGCGGATCGCGTACTTCACCTCGCGTTCTTCCAGCACCTCGTACAGCTCCGGCTGGCAAAGGCGGCATCGGCCCGGAAGACTACCTCCTTGCCCAGCCGCTGTTGGCGTTCAATCTCGGCAACACCCTCGGCGCTGTGGACATTGCGGCGCCGCAGCTTGGCCGCCAGGCAGTCACCTTCGCGATTGAACAGCAGCAAATGATAACAGGCACACTCGAAGTGCCTTCTGCTCCTGCTCGCCGTAAAACCTGGATCTCCGTGCTGTCCATGTCCAGCACATTCGTCGCAGTGAACCGACGACTTCCGCCTTGGCGATCACTCCCGGCAGATACTCGCACCGCTCACGATGAAATTCAAGATATCCGGAATAACTCGCCAGTTCTGTTTCGCACTTCGCGATCAAGGCTTTTGCGGTCAAGGCCTCGGCAGCGAAAACGGACGCTTCACTGACCCCTTGGCTTTGATTCGTCTGTTCCATACACCGTAAATGGAGACCCTCAGCTGCTGGGAACGTCTGAGCACGCCGGGTGCACGCTCGGAGCCGGGTTATTCACCCGCGGGATAGTGTGGTATCCCGTAAATGACTTTACAATGGGATGAGGACTTTCCCAAGGACTGACGCAGCCAAAACGACCCATCAACCAAATTGGGAATGTCCGTTGCGCTGTTGGATTGAGTAGCGGCTGCATAGTCAATTAGGCGGCAGCAATTTTGAGGGCATTTCTCACTTGGCTGAAGCCAACAGCTGTTGCGATGGGATGCCCCACGCCATGCGTGCTGGGCTGTTGACTACGATAGGCTGTGTTCTGTCAAACTACCAGCTCAGGAATTCGCATCTCAGGCCGCAGCTTCGGCCAAAACTTCCAGAGTCAACTCCGCGGCCCGCTGCCAACTGAATCTGCGACTGTGCTTGAGACCTAGTGCTGCCAGTTCGGCACGCCGTTCGGCGTCATCTATGAGTCGCAGAAGCGCCCCCGCAATAGCGTCCGTATCGCGAGGATCCACCATCACACCGTTGTCGCCCACCACTTCCGGCAGCGCGGTGAGATTTCCAGTGATAACCGGAACCCCGCTCTTCATCGCCTCGATAACAGGCAAGCCAAACCCTTCGTAAAGCGATGGGTATGCGAAGACCATCGCACCGCTGAAAAGTGGCGGGAGCGCCGCGTCGGGCACAAATCCGGTCAGGTGTACCCGCGCCGGCATGCTTCCGAATCCACTGTCGCGAAAAACCACGTCCCGGCCCTTCGAACCGGCCAACACCAACCACAAATCCTTTGGGAGTACGGAACTCAGTCGCCGCCAAGCCTCGACAAGGCGTCGAAGGTTCTTGCGCGGTTCGAGCGTACACAGGCTTAGGACGTAGTGCCGCGAAGGGATCTGGAGAGCGTACAGGGCACGCTGGATTTCTTCTTCGGGATACGGACGGAAACGCGGATCGACGCCACATGGGATCACCACCACCCGGTCGGGATTGATTTGCGACAATTCCACGATCCGACCTTTAGTGAACTCCGACTCCGAAATGACCCGATGCACCTTGCGGAGAAGCTTGGGGATGAGCCATCGATACCATGCCGCGTAACGCCTGGTAAACCACTCGGGATGCTCAAGGACGGCGACGTCATGGACCGTCAGTACCTGCTTCTCGACGCTCAACGGGCCGGTATTGCTCGGGCTCCAGAGCAATCGACCATCAAGCATCGCCGGCAGCACCGTCTGCTCCCATGCGTGGCCGATGACGCCCTGCAGAGGTCTGCGGGGCGCAACGGGATCAATTCGGTCGCTCAGATACCTGCAAATTTCGACTGTGTACCGCTGAACGCCGGACAGTCCCCCCGCCACTGAGCGACAATTCACCACGATGCCACGCCGCGCGAACGCATGACCGGTTCCGGTCCCCTGTTGGCCGAAACCCATCATCCGAGTCAAATCGGTGACCTCACACCCGATTGCGCGAGCATGGGTGTGCTCCCGACGGGCCTTCGAGGACGCTGGCGCATCCACAGCTTCACTGGGTAAGCCATGAACAGCGTCAACGCGATGGCCGGGACGTTATAGAGCTGTAGCCAGTAGAAGACGCTCATTTGGCTCACCACCGTGTTGTAAAGGCTGACGGCCACCGCCGCCCGCACTAGGGAGCCGCCGCGCACATAGCGTTGGGCGAACCGGGTGCCGTATCCCATGAATAGCCCCGAGAAAAAGCTGACGGTTATGACACCGGGGTAGCCGAACGCCGTATATCCCATGAGTGGCACCGGCAGGCGCAGCCCGCCCGATACGATGTTTTCTATGCTGTCCATGCCAGTGAGAACTTGGAGTGACCAAACCATTGGATTCCAGCGGTAATGGTACGGCACCAGGCCGCCGATAAAAGTGCGGCCGTACGTGAACGAGGGATGTGACAAGAACGCCCCCAGAAAATTCAGCGCGTCCGGTAGGTCCGGTGCGCCGGAAGTAATTCGGTTCACAAAGCCGTTCGCGTAAAGCGAGGTTAAGCCTTGATTGCCCAACAATAGACCCAGAGCCAAGCTCCCGAGTACATACGAGCCAAGCACAAACAGAACATAGCCAATAGTGGTGCCACGGCCCTTGGAGGCTGCAATGAGGCCAACTGCCAAGAGAAACCCCGCCCCCATCGGGCCGCGTGTCAGGGTGACCGCGATTGCGGCCCACGATATCGCGAGGAGCAATAAATGGCTCAGGCGCCTCGTCCTGTACCAGAGGATAAAAAGGATTGGCCACAGCGTAACGATCGTAAAGTACGAAGTACGAAATGGAATCGCCACTGTCCGATAGCTTTGCTGATAAGCACCCCGTAAGAACTTCGCCATTAGCGGGTTGCGTGCAAAGAGCGGCACGAAACCCATGATCGCGAAGCTACCCGCCATTCCAACTACCGCTAAGGCTACCAGCGGCGTCACCCGGCGCTCGACGAAGCGGCTGTAGTCGGCGTCGCTCATACGAGTAAAGGCGAATCTTAGGTTCGTGATCCGCAGACGCGGCAGCTGCGCGCCGCCGACCAGTCCCGCAAGGTAACTAACCGCGCCCATCGCCATTATCAGCGCAAGCATCTCGACAAGATCCCGCGGAAATGAAACCAGAGTATCGGTCAGAAGGCTTGGGATGACGTAGGCCACTAGGGCAAAGCCCACTTGCAGATGTGCGGGGACATTCCATCGGCTGGGCCACACAACGTAGGTGCCACAGGATAGGACGCAAAAAGAGAGAAGTATGACAACAGTGGTCATGTCAAGTGAATGTCAGCGCGTGTTGTTTGCTATCCTGTGGCGCGTTGCTCGCAAGAACGACGGCGCCGCTATCCATGTTTCCGCTGACGCTAGACTAACTATTGTAGTTCAGACGGCGCGCCACCGCGGCGGGCCTCGGTCTCAGACACACGGAGACCGGTCTTCGATGCTTGATATAGCAGTGTGTGTAGCGCAGCGGCGTAGCCTGAGAAAATATGGTGAGGAATTTGTTCCCGGCTACGCTTCAGGTGCAGCATCCTTACGGCATGTGACGTCCCGTTCAAGAAAAATCTAGGAACTGCTCGCGAAAGCACCGAAAGTGACCGTTCAAGGGCTGCCCGCAGTCGGTCCGAGAATGACTCGCGCAAAATTGTCGCTGCCTGTTGGGCCTGCTCCATATCAACTATTCTCGCGATGTTGTCCGCTATTCCTCCAAAGGCCGGCCAATAGGCAGCTGGCGCATCAGCTCCTGGGCCGAGGCGCTCTCGGAAACGTTGAATCATTACACCGCAGGGGCGTCGTCGATATGACGATCGGATATTGTGCTGCACATCGGCAGAAGAAATCGACATCTCAAGGATTGCCAGCTGCACGGATGTCCGCGATCGCCCACCGCGTATCCGCAGATAGCGAACCAACTTGCGCACCAGCGATTCGCCGCCGCGATTGTGTAGCCAATGGCCGATGCTGTGGACGCGCGTACCAGCGGATGGCCCTCGGCCAGCGGCTGGTTCCATCCACCACAGAGGAATCCGATCTCCGCCTCGGGATGGGCGGACTTGAGCGCCGGCAAGACGGAAGTCGCCAGCACCAGGTCGCCCAGATGGGCGGTGTTGGCGACCAGAATCCGGCGGGGCGTCCGGGACGCGGCGGGACCGCCCGTCGACGGCTCGGGGCGCATCGGGACAGGCAGCGCCAGCGCGGCGTCCCAGGTCCGTAGATAGGCGTGAAAAATTTGATTCCATGCTCAATAGCCGCGATCGATCGGCGAAGCTGGTATCTGCCCGACGGTGCGCATGTAGGTCGCCGGCCGCTCGGCGCCGCTGGCGGTTCGGCCGTCGCCACACGCCTCAAGCGCCTCGCGCATAACAGCGCGCAGCTCCCGCCGGTGACGAAAATTGGTCAGGCCGCGCGCTCGCGAGTGAAGGGCGCGCGCGGCGCGAAATGCCGCCCGCGCGGTTCCTCCGGCCAGCGATTGCGTCCCAAACAGTTTTGCCAGCCGTGCTTGGAACGAATTAGGCGCAAATCGCTGCAAGACTTTGGCCGCCGCTTTCGCGTCGTCCAGACGGGCAAGGCGCGCCGCTCTATCAAGGCCCTGCCGAAACGACTTCCGCACGAGCCAGCGCTCCATCTCCGAGGCCATGCGGGCGCGTTCACCGGGACTCAGCGCCGGATCGCTTTCAATCTTCGCCTTGGTCCTCAGGTGCGTTTCAATCCAATTACAGAGGGGTGACCAGCTGGATGCCCCGCCGTAGAAGAACAATCCGCATGGAGCCTTCGACGCGACGACGGGATAGCGGCTGCAAATCCTGAGGACTAAATCGCAATCCAGAGCCTCTCCTGCGTCCGGATCCAGCTCACCCAAAGCTCGGAGAGCGACACGCTGGAAGACCATGCCGGTCCAATTGGTACTCGCTTGGAAGGAATGGGAAACGCCGTTCGGCTGTTCATAAACTCCCTCCCGCCATGGGGAGCTGCGAGGGTTTGAGCCGTCCTGAGCGGCCTCGACTGTCTCGCCGACGAACATCATGGCCTGAGGATATCGTTCGAAGGCGGCCATCGCGGTCTCGAAGAACTTCGGCAAAAGCAGGTCATCGTCGCTCAAGAAATCGAGAAACGGCGTGGCGACCTGCGCGGCGCCATAGGCGAAATTACGCACCAGCCCGATATTTTCGGGATGGCGATGGTAGCGGACGCGGGAGTCGCGGCGGGCGATCTCGGCGACCACGTCGGCGGTTTCGTCGCCGGAGGCGTTGTCATAGACGCATACCAGAAAATGCGGATAGGTCTGATTCAGCACGCTCTGAATCGCGCGCCGCAGCAGCTTCGGCCGCCGATAGGTCGGTATGACGGTAGTAATTACAGGTTCTTCGTTCACTGGCACAACCGTGGCGGCCGCCCGTGGCGTCAGGCTTCGCCGCCGTCAACGCCAAACGAAGCTGCCGATGGCATTGGAGGAACTCGGCTTGCGAGCAGATCCTTCGCAGCACTTACGACACCATTTGCGAACCGCCGGTACGAGCCGCGCCCGAGCTCCGCGAGAATGGGACGGATCCTCAAGTGTTTGGCTAGGGGCGGGAACTGCGCCCTAGAACGGTAAAACCGGGAATAGTCTCCGAAGACCGAAAGCACATCGCGATCGTTGTAACCAAACTGGCTTAGCCGCTCCCGGACGAGGTCAACTAGGTTACACAGAGACGCTAGGCTGACCGGGTCGCACGAATCTGAGAGCCTTCGGATGCGCTTGCCTAAGGTCAAGGGAGCCAAGGTCTTACGACCAACGTTGGCGCTCTGCTCGGAATGCCTACGATACAGAACAAGAGGTTCGCCGATGATCGCGAGATCGACAAACAGCGCCAACGTGTATGCTAACCAGCGGTCATGATGCCCTTCTCGGCCAAATGATACGTCCGGCAGGGGAACGACAGGAGGCGTCAGCACGACCGAACGGAACGCCATCGCGTGGCCATAGGGTGCAGGCCTGTTCGCCAAAACTCCCGCAAGAGCTTCCCTGCCGCTGTGCATTACCTCGTGTGATCCATACGCAGCGAACCGCCTTCGGTGCGTAGTGAGACCGAACGGCCTCAGCGTGCTGTCCACGAATTCGGAATTGCTGAGAATAATGCCCACCGACGGTTCTAAAGCGAACACCTCTTCTACTCGGCGGAGCTTCGCCGGCAACCATACGTCGTCGCAATCGGAGAGACAGATGATGTCGCCGGTACATTCCTTGAGCGCCCGGTGAAAGTTTCTCATTATCCCGCCGTTGCTTTGGTTAACTAGAAGGTGAACAGTGAATGGCGCGGCGGCGGCGAACTCGCGGACGATTTCGCGAGTGCGGTCGGTCGAGGCATTGTCGCTGATAATCAACTCGTCGGGAAGGCGTTCCTGGCGCAGAAAGCTTTCGAGTTGCTCACCGAGAAAGCGCTCGCCGTTGTGGACTGCCAGCGCAATCGAAATCCGCGAGGTATTCTTCACTTACGCGCCTCGAACAGCAGCTCGCTGCCAATCAGCGGCCTGAACCCGGAAATAATCGATTCGGCATACGCGGCCGTGTGACCATAAAGGCGCTGAGACAGCGAAGCCTTTCGGAAAGCCGCGCAGCCGCGAGTGCTTCCGAGCAGGCGGCTAAGTGTAAAAAAAACAGCTGTGAATCGTATCGTACTGGAAATCGTTCGGTCGCTAAAGCCCGCCCTGCGCGCCAGACATTCGAGAGTTTGCGGGTTGAACACGATCAAATGCCGCGGCGGGTCCAGACCCATCCAATTAGCTCCCAGGCGACGATAGCCCCAGCTCTCGGTGTTCGGCGTGAAGACCACCAGCAGGCCGTCTTTCCGCAAAACACGCCGGCATTCGCGTAGCAGCGCCAACGGATCATGGACGTGTTCGATTACATGGCTCATCAAAACCAGGTCAAAGGATTCATCAGCGAATCGCTGATCGGCGAGTTGTCCCAGATGGACCGTGAGTCCCTTGCCACGGGCGTTGGCGACGGCTTTAAGATCGACGTCGAGTCCCACGGCATCCCAGCCCATATTGACCGCTATCTTCATCGTGTCGCCAGCGCCACATCCAACTTCGAGCAGTCTGCCTTTGCGCTCCGCGAAATATTTCAGCGGCAAATCGATCCCGTCGCGAATCGGCCGGATGAGATAGACCGGCACTGCGGCCAGCATCCGGATGGATTTCGGAATATGGCTGCTGCAACCGAACCGCTGCGCCATGTACGCGGACTCCGACATACGCCACAGCTTGCGCAGCGCTCCGGATCGCGCGGGTTGGGGGTCGTCATGCGTGGGGTAGGTCGCGTAGGCTTTTGCGATGTCCGCCTCGGTCGGCATCGGATCGAGCCAGATAAGCCCGCATCCGGCGGCCGGGCAGCGGCTAAAGTTCCATTCACCGGATGCGCCGAATAGCCGGTCGGGTAATCCATGATAAAGGGGCACGCCCGGTGTGCCGCAGAGATAACAATTCGGGCACGGGCGCGTTGCGATGACATCCGACGGCGCATCAACTGAACTCTTCGCGAGAGCGGATTGCATTGGTCGTGTCATTTCGGTGCGAAAACGAAACTCAAACGGAGGTTAGCGAGCAGGGTTGCCCGCTCGCCGCGCCCGACCATCCGCATCGCGAGCAACGCGAATGCGCACAGGATCACCGCGACGGTCGCGGCTCTTACGATCAGTGCTGGCGGCATAACGGCCAACCCGATGGCCACCAGTGCTCCGGCGGCGATCAGAGCGGCGCGGCCGATTTGCGGCTGGATTTCGGGAAGCAGCCATCCCGCGGCGATGAACAGCGCTATCGTGTCGATCACGACCCGTGCCGTCCATGCCATCGCGACTCCGGCGATGCCGAGCCGCGGCACCATCACCCACAGCATCAGAAAGTAAATGGGGACTTGGGCTAGATGAAATTTCGCGGTCAGGTCGGGGCGATCCATTGCCTGTACCAGGGCGTATGGAAGGTGCCCTTGGCAGTTAACGAATACCCCCACGGCGAGCAATCGCATGACGCCGGCGCTGTGACTGGCGAAATCCGCACCGAGCCACAAGGCCAGCGCCTCGGGCGCGAACGCGGCGATGAGCAAGGTAGCGGGAAACACTGCGAGCAGGATGTACTTGACGCCGCGATCGAACAGAGCGGCGGCGCGAGCGCTATCGAGGGTCAGGGCGCTGGCGAAGGCGGGGAATAGAACGCCGACCATCGCGCTCGGAACAATCCAGAGTTTGGTGACAACGTTATAGGGCACCGAATAGTAGGTGACCGCCGCGACCGAGATCATCGACCCAATGAGGAATCGGTCGAAGTAAACCATCAGCGGGCTGGTGACGCCCGAAACCGTGAGCCAACCGCCGAAGCGGAGCATCCGCCGCGTCAGATCGAGGGTCAGCCGGGGCCGGCGCCGGAGCTCGGGCACCGTGTTCAGGCATAGCACCAGAGACGCAATCCATGCAGCGCTTCGCCCGGCGATGAGGATCGCAACGATCCAAAAGATATCGTGCGAAAACGGCAATACCATCAGCGGTCCCAGATATGAGAAGAAGCCGAACCCAATCCGGACCGCGTTGATTAAATCGAATCTCTGGAAGCCCGCCAGAACGCCGTTGAAGGGGCTGGTGCTGATGATGATCGGTAGAGCGATAGCGAGTAGATAAAAAGAATGCAGCGTTTCGAGCCTGAGCGCCGGCGGAATATCCAGCACCCGGTACACGAGCCATCGGCTCACGAGGCCCATGACAATCGCACCGATTGTGCCGAACACGGCCATCAGCAGAACTGAGATCCAGGCGATCGCGCCGACCCGGTCGCGCGCTCCGGATCCTGCCGCGTCGGCGATGAACTTGGTGGTGGTCCGGCCGAGGCCGAGATCGAACAGGCCAAAATAGCCTACCGTCAGCCAGGCCAGCGTGAGCACGCCAAATCGCGACGCGCCAAGGCGATGAACGAGGATTGGAACGACGACCAGGGCGAGCGCGAACGGGGCGGTCTCGCCAATCAGGTTCCAGATCGCGCTGCGGGTAAGCACCCGCCCGCTGGTGAGATTTGCCGGGTTATTCAAAAGTCCGTTCCATGTACTCAGTCACCTGCGTGGGGATTGCGCTCGCCACCAATCGATTGTTGCGGCGAGGCCGTCGTCGAGCGACCAACACGGCGACCATCCGGTTTCGCCGCGAATTCTGCCGGTGGTGGCCAGCACGGCGAGGGGGTCGTTCGGGGCGGCCTCAATTGCGCCGAAATCGATGCGTCCGGTGGCATCCAGCAACGCTGCAGCGCGTTCGACGATCGAACGGACCGTGATGGGTTCTCCAGAAGCAATGTTCACGACTCCGCGCGCGTCGCTCTCGAGCAGTGCGACGAACGCGCTGGCGACGTCTTCGACGTGCAGAAAGTCGCGCACCTGGCGGCCGTGGGTGCATCGCGCACGCTCGCCGCGCAGTAGCGAGAGAATGACGGAGGGAACCAGGCGCGATGGTGGCTCGTGCGGACCGTACAGGTAGAAGACTCTGCCCCAGGCGGTGCTGAGACCGTCGGGCGGACATCTCGTCACGAGTTGGGCCAGGGCCAACTTGCATTGGCCGTAGCGAGTGGCTGGGGCGCATGGCGTCAGTTCTTCGGAGCAATAGCCCCGGCGAAGATCGTACTCGAAACAGGTGCCGGCAAAGACCGCGCGTTCGCCGCCCGATCGGGCGAATGCCAGCAAGAGTTCGATGCCCGCCTGGCACCATCGGAAGTTTTCCTCGGAGGACTGATACTTTCCCGGGACCGCGTACCACGCAAAATGGAGCAGATGGCTCGGCGCCACGGCGGCGATCAGGTTTGCGGCGGCGACCGGGTCGAGCAGGTCCGCGCGATGCCATCGGAGGGGGCCCATTTGCGGCTGCTCACCGTTAAACGAGATGGCGTGAACCTCGTAGCCACTGGCGAGCAGTATCGGGAGGGTATGCCGTCCGATAAAGCCGGTCGCGCCGGTGACGAGAATCCTCTTCATTTCAAGAAATCCGGATGGTTTTGGTCGCGCTCAGAAATGATAGTCGCCGCGATCGGCCAGTTGATTGCGAACGCAGGGTCGTTCCATCGCAGTCCGCGTTCATGTTCCGGCGAGTAAAACTCAGATACCTGGTATAGAACTTCGGAGCGATCCTCGAGCGTCTGGAAGCCATGCGCAAATCCCTCCGGAACAAAAAGGGCGCTCCGGTTATCGGCGCTCAGATTGACCGCTACCCACTGGAGCCGGGTGGGCGAGGAAGGGCGCAGGTCAACGATCACATCGAAGATCGAGCCGTGGACGCATCGCACCAGCTTGCACTCGGCGCGCGGCGCAACCTGGTAATGCAGTCCTCTCACTGTTCCGCGGCGCTCGCTGAACGATAGGTTGCACTGGACGACCGTGGCGTTCAGCCCATGTTGCTCGAACTCTGTGCGGCAGAAAGCGCGCGCAAAGAAACCGCGTGAATCCTCGCGCCGCTCCAGGGCGATCACGAACGCGCCTTTGAGTTTAGTTTCGGCAAATTCCATCGGGTTCAAGAGACCAGCGCCGAATCAACGCTCAACTTCGAATGGCCGCTGATGCAGTTTGTGGTTTTTGGTAAAATGTGGAAGGCAAACGTTCATATGACTGGATTTGCCCTATTGACGTGCGATAGCAAGTGCCCGCATCCTCAGGCCGCGCGGCTCGATACCAATTTACGCTTAGCCGCACGGCGTCACTGATTGAGAGCCGACGTCGCCAGCCGAGCTGCCTGAGTGCCTTCGCACTATCCAGACGCAGAACGACCGTCTCAGGCGAAGCGGCGGACTCTGTGCCATGGCGCCATGAGCCGGCGCCCCAATGCGCGACCAGCAGATCGGCCAGGTTCCCGACGGTGATCTCGCTGTCGGGGCTGGGGCCAAAATTCCAGGCACCAGACCATTTGGCGCCATCTTCGTAAAGACGCTCCGCCAGCATCAAATAACCGGTGAGCGGCTCCAAAACGTGTTGCCAGGGGCGAATCGCATCGGGATTACGAACCGTCAGAATCTCGCCACGCTCGAGCGCGCGGATCGCGTCCGGGACGATCCGGTCTTCGGCCCAGTCGCCGCCGCCAATCACATTTCCCGCGCGGACGGTCGCGGCCCCGACGCGGGCTGGAGACTGATCGAAGAAGGATTGCGTATACGCGAACGTCACTATCTCAGCGCATGCTTTGCTGGCGCTATAGGGGTCAAACCCGCCGAGTCGATCTTGTTCCGTATATCCATTCGTGGCCGGCACCGGATAGTAACACTTGTCGCTGGTCACGACGATTATTGCGCGGACCGATTCGAGCTTGCGCGCTGCTTCCAGCACGTTCACGGTGCCCATTATATTCGTTGCGAACGTTGCTGCGGGCCGTTGATATGACCGTCTGACTAAAGGTTGGGCGGCGAGATGAAAAATCACTTCGGGCGCGGAGGAGATAATCGCCCTCTCCAGCGCCGGCCGATCGCGGATGTCGCCCATAATCGAAGCCATTCTTCGCCCCAATCCGCACAATTCGAAGTACGACAGGCGCGTGTCAGGAGCCAGCGCATATCCGGCGACGCGGGCGCCCATCTCCAGCAGCCACGTCGTCAGCCATCCGCCCTTGAAGCCGGTATGGCCGGTGACAA
>Ga0208355_1000522_pt1 | contig 17485 bp, 20 predicted proteins | sample NGESurdeep072012_6_FD_184458 | JGI IMG/M metagenome (GOLD analysis project Ga0208355, IMG submission 184458) | Arctic peat soil microbial communities from Barrow, Alaska - NGEE Surface sample 210-3 deep-072012 (SPAdes) | ecosystem: Environmental > Terrestrial > Soil > Wetlands > Peat ... | reverse complement strand
CGACGGAGCACGCCTCGACGGAGCACGCCTCGACGGAGCACGCCTCGACGGAGCACGCCTCGACGGAGCACGCCTCGACGGAGCACGCCTCGACGACGGATCGAAAATTTTAAAGTGCGAGCGCCCCATTTTTCAGATCGGCGGACTCGGTTCGGCGTCCCGCTATTTCGTCGCGCATCTCACTGACAAAGGCATTCGTCTGCGCACAGGTTGTTTCTTCGGATCAATTGCCGACTTCAGGGCGAAACTTAAAATCACTCACAAAGACAACACGCACACCGTTGAATATGAGGCGGCGATTACGTTGATCGAAGCCCACTTCAAGCTTTGGCCCAAGGTGAAATGAGTTTTATCGGGCTATGTCTCAAACGGAGGAACGCCGCATCGCGGCCATCGCAGAACTCATTTTCAAACGCGGCGGCGTGGCGGGTGCCATCCGCCGCATTGTCTTTGGCTGGAACGGCCGGTTCTCGTCCGTCCAGATCGGCATCGCGCTCGACCGGCGTTACCCGCTGCTCACGCCCGGCAAACACCAGGTCTCAGATTGTCTCGACTGGATGGAACGGAAACGTCTGATCGAATGCGTCGCGTGCAAACACACCAAAATCTATCAGCGCAGGCAGCGTCATGAAACAAATCACGTTCAACTTCAAAGCCCGGTTCGCGGCGGACGTGGAGAGCGGGGCAAAAACCTCCACGATCCGGCTCTTCCTGAAAACCACCCCGCCAAAAAAGGGCGACCGATTAAAGCACTTCACTGGGATGCGTACCAAGCAGTGTCGGCGGCTGTTGCAGCCTATTTGCCGGGAATGTCTCCGCATCCAGATAACGGAAAACAAAATCGTCCTGGGCAAACAGCAGTTGACGCGGGCCGAGGAAAATCAACTGGCAGTAAACGACGGATTCACGAACGCGGCCGAGCTGCGGACGTTCTTCCGTTCAACCTACGGTTTCCCGCTCCCCGGCAAGCCGCATTGGGTGAGCTGGCATTGATATGACTCCGCGCCGAACATTGTGGTTCGCTGGCGAAGTCGCGGTCCCCGCCGGCGCCTTCCAGGGCGAAGATGAGGGGGTCCATTTTGATTGAATTAAAAGTGGCCTGCCCGCGTTTCAGCGCGAACAGGCCGCGACAAACCCAAAGGAACTTTACTCCTATGAGCAAGCCGCAAGGTGGCTTTAAACCGACCGGGTTTCCCGGTCAAACCAAAACGATGTTTTACAACGAAGGAAATCCCGCCGCGCTGTTGGTCACCAACAAGGCTGGCCGGCGCGTTAGGAATACGATGCCATTCCCCAGGGCCGAGGCTGCGCTCGATTGGTGCCGTCAACACGCCTGCGTCTTCGTTTTTTTGCCCGTTGACCTGGCTAAAAACTGATGGGCTTTAAACGACCATCTTCGTCCGCAGAATGAACGAGAAAGAAAAATCACATGAGTGTTAGGCCGTTCGTCGTCTCTGACCTTTTGGCATGTGCTGAAATCGTCGGCGACATTTGGGGCAAACAGTTCGCCGCCGAAATAATTGAGGACTGTCAGCCCAGCGATGACTACGACTTCGTTGAACGCTTCGTGGCCGACAGGCACGGAATCGTGGTCGGACTCTGCGGCATTTATCGGCTCAAAGTCCATCCTGAAAATTACGTCGGCGTTGATTGGTTTGTGGTGTCGCAACGCCACCAACGAAAAGGCATCGGAACTCAACTGCTGACTGAGGCGCTTCGGAGAACATTTGGAAGAATCGTTTTCGTGTGGGCAACAGAACAGGCTGAATCGTTCTATGCCAAATACGGATTTGTGCGCTCTGACTACCCGCTACAGCCACGGGAAGGCGATGCGCTGATGATAAAAAAATGACTCCAGCCACACATCACCGTCGAATCCTCTATGGCAAGCGCCGCCGGGCCGCGTTCGTGCGCGCCGGCCTGCGCAGCGATGGTGTGCCGCGGGCAAAGCGCAAGCCGTGCGGTTGCCTGGCTGGGTCGTGCCTCAAGTGCGCCATGACCACCAATGCGCGGATCACCAAGCCGGCGCTGGTCGCGTCAATGTTTGCCGATTATCAAACGGGCATGTCGCTGGAAGCTGTCGGGCGGAAATATCCTCAGGCCAATGGCAAGCCGCGCGTGCACGGTTGCATCAGAGATTTATTCGTGCGGCGCGGACTTGTAGTTCGCCCCTTCCGGGTTCCCAAGCTCGGCTTTGGGGTGCGCATCCCGGAGCCGGCGGCGAAAGTGGTCCGGGCACTGATCGCTGGGCTGAAGCATCTGGCGGTCCCCCGGCCACTCAAGCAGGTCTGGAAAAGGTGGTCGTTTGCAAAACGCCGGGGCTTCATCAAGAAACTGCGTGTGAAATTTCCATCCACGCGCCCGACGGGGCCGTTCTCGAAAAATGTGGAGCCGTTTGAATATGGCGCGCCGCGGGTGCATGAGATCGCCGCCGTGATGAATGTGGGGCGCAATTCACAGACCAAAGTCATCGCGCTCAAGCCGGGCAGCGAGGGGGTGATCTGGAACGGGCAGATTTTCTTTTGGGCGCACGATTGCTACGTGCGCGGCTGCGGCTGGAGACCAGGCGAAGGCCGGCCAGTTTTGTCTCGCGTCATCTGGGAGAAACGTCATCGCAAGCCCGTGCCCGACCAATTCACCGTCATCCAACTGGACGGCAACAAAAATAACTTCAATCCGCGCAACCTCGGCCTGCGCTCAATGGCGGATTGCGCGCGGATGAATGCCTGGCACCGCCGGCCGGAGCGATATCCCGGCCTGATGACGCGCGCGGCTGCCAAGGCCTGGATCACGCGCGACCGAAACAGGACGCTGAAGGATCGCGCGCAGACGGCCGCGTTGCTCGACCGATTTCAAACCCCTAATAATTCAACCCGCGGGCTGCTGGCCTCACTCGAATGGAGGAAAAATTGCGGCCTTTTTTTAAACGTGCGGCGCAGCAGCACCGCCCTACCAAAAACAAAACCATGAATGCACAAACGCTTGAACTGCCTGATCGGAATACCATTAAACGATTTGTCCGCCCCGGCCGGCCGGTGCAGCTGGTGGAAAAGAACGGCGTGCCCGCCGCGGAACTTGGAAACGTGCGATCCGAGTGGATGGACGTGACGCCGGAAAAAGCCGCGCGATGGCTGAAAAATAACTTCGTCAACCGGCCGGTAAGCGATGACGTGGTGGCTGCCTATGCGCGAGACATGTTTAACGGCGTCTGGCAAGCGACGCACCAGGGCGCCGCTTTCAATGACCGGGACGAGTTGATTGACGGGCAGCACCGGCTGCTGGCCATCGTCCGCTGCGGGAAAACCATCCGCATGATGGTCACGTTCGGGCTGCCGTCGAAGATTGCGGGCAGCGAGATGACGACGATGGATTGCGTGGATCGCGGGCGCACGCGCAGTGTGGCGGACCAGCTCAAGATTCAGCATGGATTGAAAGACGGCAGGCTGATTGCACAGGTGGCCGCCGCGTTGAGTGGTTTGTGTTATGAGCGCATCCGGCGGCTGAGTGTGGGGCAGACGCTGGATATTTCCCGCGAGTTCAAGGACGGAATGGATTTTGTCATCGAGCACCGGTCTAAAAGGGCCGGGCTGAGGTCCGCCGGCGTGCTGGCCGGGTTTGCCTTCGTGATGCAGTCCACGGTCGGGACAAAAAATCCCTTCAGCGCAATGCCGCGCTTCACACAGTTGAACTCAGGGGAAAACATTGATCGGTTTCCGGCGGTCAAGCTGCTCCGAGACTTTTTGACCGGACAGGAGGCGACGTTGATCCTGTCTTCGATGAATCGCGGGATCGCGGAGTTGACGGTGCAGGTGCTTTACCTGGAGTTGAAGGAGCGGCGCGTGCAGAAATTGGAGCTGTCCATGGACGGGGTGAATCATTTCCGGGCCGCGCAGCCGGAGCGGGTGGCTAAGGTGGCGGCAATGTTCAAACTGCCGGCAACGGTTGAACTAAAACCGTCCCCCAGTGCGGGCCTGGTCGCCGGTCAAAAACTCAATTCCTGCGAATGTGGGCGGACTTATCCGGGGGAAAAACACAAAGATGGCTGCCCGTTTTGCCGGAAGGCGAATGCCATCGTCGGCTACCGCTTCGATGCTGGAATTAAATTGAAACGGATCAAAAGCGACGAAGTTTTGGTGGGGGAATCTGAATGAGCAACACTGCCCGACAACTTATTGAGAGGTTGCACGCGCTCTATGTGCAGCTCACCGGACTGGCCATTCCACTGGATATGCAGCGCGAGACGATTTGGTTCGAGTGGCAGCGCCGCGGCCACGGCGAGCAGGAGCTTCGCGACGTGGTCGCGCACCTGCGGCGGGGCATCCGCGAGCAGCGGCGAAACCCCGGCGCTCTCAAGTTCCGTAATCTGATCGGCCAGCCGGATTATTTCGAGGAGGACCTGGCCGAAGCCAGGGCGGCGCAGCGCGCGTTCCGTGCCCGGCCGCAGGGCGATAAACGGTCCGTGCTCAAAACTGCCGGTCGTGATACGTCGCCCAAGGGCGCGGCCAAGTCTGCCGCGGAGATCGTGGCCGGCGAGGGTTTTAAACAGTTTGTGAACCTCAAAAAGACCATCCGATGAAGCCTGTTGATCTGCGCAATGCGACGTTCGCCGGCCTCCGCCAGCAGTTGGATGGCCTGCGTAAAGACGTGTATACGGCCTGGGGGAAGTTCGGCCCTGGCACTACACGCGAGGTGGCTGAAAAATGCGGCATTGACCTGCTCACGTTTCGTCCGCGCACGACTGAGTTGTGTGAGATCGGCCTGGTGGAGTTGTGGGGTGCGACCCGCTCCAGCGAAGGAGTTTATCGGGTCGTGAAGGAAGATCGCTGGGATGCCTGGCGTTCGGATGTGGTGAACTCTCAACTGTTATTGATCTGATGAAAACGACCAACAATAAAGCACAGGCAGAAATGCCGTTCGTGGAGCCGATGATTCGTGTGCCGGTGATCAAGGTTCGGCAGCCTGACGGCAGTCTCCTGTTCAAGGCCGGCCGGCCGGAGATTGTGGAGGAGGAAGTCAGTGTGGTAATGTTTCACAAAGAGACGGGCGTAAGCCCACGCCACATTGTAAGACTCTGTGACGAGGGGTTAATCCAGCATCGCCGGTTGACTCCCAAAAAGGTCAGTAAAATCCTTATCCCGCGCTCTGAAATTGACCGATACAAAAACCTGCACGGGGACGTATGAACTGTGGCTCTTTTTTGAGGATGATTCGACCCATTCCAAACCCTCGCCGGAATCATCGGCCTCTCTCCATCAGAATCCCTTGTCAAATCAAGCCTATTGAAGCCTATTAGGCCCTGTTCTCAGCGACGCACCTTGGCGGCTTGGAAACAATCGTTCATTCGGAGCCTCCTCACGTCGGCTGCTACTTCTTTAACGGGCTACAAAACTTTGTCCCACGTGGGACAAAGTTTTGTAAACAACCTGTGGCTGAATAACTTGCTCTGAGATCAATTATTTTGCCCGCGGAGTTCCGCCTGTATCAGACCTTCGGCGTGGCACGCCGCGCTTTCCAAGCGGCGGACCATTGGCGCAACACGGCCACAAACTTTTCGTCCAGCCGGCGATTGAACACTCCCACAAATGACCAGCCCCGTTGCACGGCAATCCGCAGCGACCAGATAAACAGCACCACCGAAAGGATCTCATTGAACCATGAATCCAGTCGCCATTGTCCTTTCCAAATCCACATCACGTTTTTGTTGAACGGCCCGAAGTAATAAATGGGCCACAGGTCATCGGGATCCGGTCCGCGCGAACCCGCGAAGTCGCACAGCAGGTGCAGATGGAACACCAGCAACGCCAGCAACAGCACCCGCCAGCGGCTACGGGCAAAGCAGGCCATCAACACCGCAATCGCAATCCCACCATAAATGCCGTGCAACAGAAAATGATGGTAATGCTCGTAGTACAGCGTTCCCCGATAGCCCAACGCCCGGGTAACGACATCCGGGATCAATCCGAGGCCGTCCACATCCGGCAGGATACCGGCCAGGGTGACGAGCCGGCAATCGCGCGAGTTGTCGGTCGTTTTGGCCGCAATCACCCAGCTCATGAAGAGGTGCGTTGCCGGAGACATGCGCTTTATTTACCGGTGGCGGAAGACGGGAGCAAGAAAGCAGAAAGGAAACATCCAACATCGAACATCGAACGCCCAACATCCAATAAATGGATAATCCCCCTAAGCCACCTCGAGCAAAACCTTGGGATGCCGGGTGGCGATCTTCAACAGCACCCGAGCCGGACCGGTCGGTTGCCGGCGGCCTTGCTCCCAGTTTTGCAGCGTGTCGGCGCTGATGCCCAAAACATCCGCAAATTTTGACTGGGACAGGCCGAGTTTGCCCCGGACTTTCACAATGTCATTCTTGGGATCAATTTTGAAAACTCGCGAGGGCTTCGCCGCCCCGCGCTTGATTTGATCCGCTTCGCGCAGGCTTTGCTTCAATGCTTCAAACAGTTCTTTTTTCATGACCGGCCGACTTTACCACAAATCCCATCGGGGCTCTATACGCCATTGGCGGATACTGTCAATTGGTTTTTAAGGTGCCAAATTGGAACCTTAAAGAAGCAAATTCCCCTTCGGGAAATGGGGTCTCGCGGAGCTCGCCCCTCCGAGTGATTGTTTGGCTTCGCTATTTTGTATCTCGGTTTAAATCCGTGTTCATCCGTGTCCATCCGTGGTTGCCATCTTCCATCTTCGCTTCCCGTTAAATCGGCAGCTTGTCTTTTTTACGATAGGCCAGGCCCTGGAAGGTCGCGACCAAATCTCCCTGATCGTCCTTCACTTCGACGACATACGACCCGATTTTGAAGTTCTTGGACACTTCCCGGGCCTCGGCCCAAAGGGTGCCGGTGGCGGCGGCTTTCATGAAGGTGATGCTCACGTTGATGGCCACGGCCACGGTGCCGTGCGAATTTGCCGCCGCGGCGAAGGCATAATCCGCCAGCGTGAATATCGCCCCGCCTTGAATCGTATTCAGTCCGTTCAAATGGTGCGGATGCAAAACCATTTTGGCCGTCGCGTGTCCGGGCGAGACGGACAACAATTCGACGTTCGCGCGCTCGGCAAAGCGGTCGTTCTTGAGGCATCGTTTAATATCTTCCATGTCCGTTTAACTTTTCGATCGCTTGGGCAAGCCGGAACCACCCACAACGTTGATCCCCTGTTTTTGCAAAATCCGGATGGCGGCGTCCGGGTCGTCAAAGCAGAATACGAGCACGCCTTTGTTCTCCCGCCTGACGGTGAAGCCGTAGGCGTATTTCACGTTGATGCCCGTGCCATCGAGCGCGTCGAGGATGGCGGCCAGGCCGCCGGGACGGTCGGGCACTTCGAGCACAACCACTTTCGTGACCTTCACCGCAAAGCCGTTGCGTTGGAGCAGCCGCCGCGCCTTGTCGGAATCCTCCACGACGAGGCGCAGAATGCCGAACTCGCGGGTGTCGGCCAGCGAGAAGGTCTGGATGCTGATGCCGGCTTTCGCCAGGAGCCGGCAAGGCTCGCTGAGCGCGCCCGGCTTGTTTTCCAGGAAGACGGAGAGTTGTTTTAATTTCATGCGCTTGCCTTTCTCATTTCGGTTGCGATCCTACAGTATTCGTTTGTCAATCACCCGCCTGGCCTTGCCTTCGCTGCGCTGAATCGTGCGCGGCGCGACGAGCTTCAGCGTGGGACGCAGGCCGGTGATGCCTTCGATGGAGTGCGCGAGCTGCTTCTGCAACTGCTCCAGGCCGCCCACCGTGTCGCTGAGCGCTTCGTTGGTAACCTCCACCTGCACTTCCAGCGTGTCGAGTCCCTTCTGACGGTCCACGATGATCTGATAATGCGGCAGCGTGCCTTCCACCTTGAGCAGCGCGGCTTCGATCTGCGACGGGAACAGGTTCACCCCGCGGATGATGAGCATGTCGTCGCTGCGCCGCCCAATGCGGCGGATGCGGCGGAGCGTGCGCCCGCAGGCACAGCGGGCCGGTTCGAGCGAGGTGATGTCGCGCGTGCGGTAGCGGATCATCGGCATGGCACGTTTGCAAAGCGTCGTCAGCACCAGTTCGCCTTCCGTGCCGTCCGGCAGCGGTTCGTGGGTCTTCAGGTCAATGATCTCCGGGTAGAACATGTCCTCGAAAATATGCGGGCCGGCCTGGTGCGTGCATTCCATCGCCACACCCGGACCGACGATCTCGGACAGGCCGTAGATGTCATAAGCCTTGATGCCGCTCCCGGCTTCGATGCGCTCGCGCATGTTCTCGGTCCACGGCTCGGCGCCGAAGACGCCGATGCTCAACGGCATCTCCTTGATGTCCATGCCCAGTTCGGCGGCGCGTTCGATGAGGTGCAGGAAATAGCTTGGCGTGCAGCAGATGACCGTGACGCCGAAATCTTTCAGAATCATGATTTGGCGGTCGGTGTTGCCGCCGGAGATGGGAATGACACTCGCGCCGAGCGCTTCCGCGCCGTAGTGCGCGCCCAGGCCGCCGGTGAACAAGCCATAGCCGTAGGCATTTTGAACGATGTCCCCGCTGTGCACGCCGCACGCGGCGAAGCTGCGGACCATCGCCCGCGTCCAGTCGTCGAGGTCTTCCTTCGTGTAAGCCACGACGATGGGTTTGCCCGTGGTGCCGCTCGAAGCGTGGAAGCGCACGATTTCCTGAAGTGGACTGGCGGCCAGACCGTACGGATAGGTGTCGCGCAAGTCCGTCTTTACCGTGAACGGCAGCTTGACGATGTCATCCATCGTGCGCAGGTCGCCGGGCTTGAGCTTGCGTTCGTCCATGCGTTTGCGGAACAACGCGACATTGTCGTAGGCGCGCTGCACGATGAATTTGAGGCGGGTGAATTGCACGTCCCGCAACTGCGCCAGGGGCAGGAAATCGGCCGCGCTGGCGGGGTGCATGGGGGGAATTTCGCGATTCTTGATCATAACAAGTTTGGAGAACTCTCGACGCCGGGCGCAAATCCGCCGGGCTGGTTGGCAATAGGCGGACAAACATCGAACATCGAACGCCGAACACCGAACCGATTGGTGCCGGTTTCATTCGATGTTCGATGTTCGATGTTCATTATTTCACTTCCCCGGGCTTTGGCTGGCGCGGCCGCTCAGGAAAGCCTGCTGGTTGTGCTCGAAAAACTCCGGTCGGAAAGCCTCGCGCAACGCTTCGAGCCACCCGGCTTCCGGCAACGGCAAATGCACGCTCAACGCGCCGAGCAGCGCCACGTTCAGTGTTTTCTTGTTCGGCAGTTTGCCGACATCGACCGCGTCCGGCGTGATCAACTTCCCGTTGGGTTTGAGATAATGTTTGTGCGGTTCCACCTGCGTCGGTTCGAGCACGAGCAGATAATCCGCCTCGCCCGGCGGCACCATGGGGCTGAGCACGGTCTGGCCAAAACGCACGTCGCTGGTGACCGAACCGCCGCGCTGGCTCATGCCTTTGATCTCGCTTTTCTTCACGTCAAAGCCGGCGCGCAACGCCACGTCGGCCAGAATGTCCGACGCCTTGAGCACTCCCTGGCCGCCGAGCCCGGCCACCACCACGTTGGTCAGCCGGCCGTGCATGGGGCCTCCTTCTTTTCGCACTCGCTCTGTTCCAGTTCGCGCAGCCGTTTGACGATGAGAATGCACGGCCGCCGGGCAATGATCACGCACAGTTCCCGGCTCGCGAGGCATTCGTCCAAAGTGCGCTCGAACTCGTTCGAACCGACGCGCGGCTCGACCACATGCACCCGCTTCACGCCGAGTGAACGGGCCAGGTCTTCGAGCACGAGTTTGTTCGTGGGCTGGTGGTCGAGCTTCCGGCCGGTCCCGGGATGTTCCTGGTGGCCGGTCATGGCCGTGGTGGCATTGTCCAGAATGATGAGCACGTGTCCTTCGGTCGGCGGATTGTAAATCATCTCCACCAAACCGCTGATGCCACTGTGCACAAACGTGCTGTCGCCAATGACACTGACCACGCGCCGCGCCTGCTCCGGCGGCAACACATGACGCAAGCCCAGCCCCACGCCGAGGCTCGCCCCCATGCAAACGCAGGAATCCATGGCCTCAAAGGGTTTCAGCACGCCCAGCGTGTAACAGCCGATGTCGCCGGCCACAATGCAATCGCGCTTGCGCAACGCCTCGAAAACCAGGCGGTACTGGCAGCCGTCGCACAGTTGCGGCGGCTTGCCCGGCGGCTGCGCCGGCTCGGGGCTGGTGTCGTTGTTGAGGATGCGCCGCACGCGGGGCACATTCAACTCGCCAAAACGATACATCTCCGCCTTGCCTTCAACCGCAATGCCCGCCGCGCGGATGGCGTCCACAAGGTACGGATCGCCTTCCTCGATCACCACGCACCGGTCCACGCCCTGTGCAAACGCCGCAATTTTCTTCATCGGCAGCGGATAGGTGAAACCGAGCTTCAGCACGCTCGCTTCCGGCGCGGCTTCGCGGGCGTGCATGAAGGAAATGCCCGAGGTGATGATCCCCAGTTTCTTCTCGCCGGGGGCAACGCGGTTGAGGGAACAGGTTTCATTCCACTCCCCGATTTCGGCCAGCTTCTGCCGCAGCCGCCGGTGCGCCGGGCGGGCGTAGGCTGGAATCATCACGCGGCCGCGAATGTCGCGCTCAAAACGCGGCGGCTTGGGTGCGCCGTTCGGGCCGCGCGGCTGAACGATCGTGTAACTGTGACAGACCCGCGTGGTGGCGCGCAATATCACCGGCAGCTTCCACCGCTCGGAAATCTCGAACGTGGCAAACAGAAAATCGTAGGCTTCCTGCGAATCCGAAGGTTCGAGCATCGGCACTCCGGCCGCCACCGCGTACCGGCGGTTGTCCTGCTCGTTCTGGCTCGACGCCATGCCGGGATCGTCCGCAGAAATGACAACCAGTCCGCCCGAGACGCCGGTGTAGGCCGCGGTGAACAGCGGGTCGGCGGCGACGTTGAGGCCGACGTGTTTCATGGTGACGATGGCGCGCGCGCCGGCGAAAGCGACGCCCAGCCCCACTTCCAGCGCGACTTTTTCATTGGGCGACCATTGGCCGCGCCCGCCCAGTTCGGAGAAGCGTTCGAGGATTTCGGTGGAGGGGGTGCCGGGGTAACCGGCGCCGAGCGCCACACCGGCGTCACGCGCAGCCAGCGCAATGGCTTCGTTGCCACTCAAGAGTTGTCGTCTGGCTGAAGGCATTTAATTTGCGGGTTCTCAGAATTTACATCCGGCTGGATGACACGCCGTCGAGTGCAACAAAATGCTCCAGCGATGACAAGCCAGCTTTTGCGGATTTACACCCATCGGTTGGCCTGGTCCAAAAATCACTGCAATGTATCTTTTTCATTATTAAGGCTTCTTTCTGGAAAAAAACGCTCAGAAAGCTGGACTCATGGTATATCGCTTCTAAAATTTCCGCAATCGCGCGAGTCAGGATTCGGCTGCCTCCATTGGAATCGGCGAACGGCGGCCGGGACGGGCGCGGGAGTTGGTGATGGTTAAACGCAAGCATCAGAATAGGAGAACTGAATTATGTTAGGCATCGAAGATAAATGGGTTGCGCTGGCTTACCTGCTTTGCATCGGCAGCACGCTGCTGTGCGTGGTGTACGGTTGGCTCAACTGGAACCGCGGTGAGGATGTGATTAAACATGAAGACGTCCGCTGGGCTGCTGAAGAGGACAAGGCGGAAGAGAAACTCTGACTTCCAGGACCGCCCCGCAAGCATGAATTCAAACTGAACCGGAGGGAATTATGTTTTTTGCCGAAGTCAATCTGCTCGAAATCATCGTCGTCCTGCTTTACGTGTTTGCCACCGCCTACCTGGGTTACCTGGGCTATCGCGGCACGAAGACAACATCCGATTACCTCGTAGCCGGACGCAAAGTGCACCCGTTTGTCATGTCGTTGAGTTACGGGGCGACCTTCATCTCCACCAGCGCCATCGTGGGTTTCGGCGGCGTGGCGGGCTTGTTCGGCATGAGCCTGCTGTGGCTGACCTTCTGCAACATCTTCGTCGGCATCTTCATCGCATTCATCTTTCTCGGAGAACCGACGCGGCGCATCGGCCACCGGCTGGACGCGCACACGTTTCCGGAACTGCTGGGCCGGCGCTATCAGAGCACGTTCATCCAGGTGTTTGCCGGCCTGGTCATCGCGCTGTTCATGCCGCTGTACGGCGCGGCGGTGTTGATTGGCGGGACGGAGTTCATCACCACGTCGTTCGGGATGGACTACAACGCCGCGCTGCTGATTTTTGCGGTGCTGGTGGCCACCTATGTCTTCTTCGGCGGCCTCAAAGGCGTGATGTACACCGACGCCTTGCAGGGCGTGATCATGTTTGCCGGCATGGCCATCCTGATTGTTTACACCTACGTCAAAGTCGGCGGGGTGGTCGACGGACATCAAATGTTGAGCGATTTGAAAGACCTCACGCCGCCGGCGCTCACGGCGATCGGCCATCAAGGCTGGACAGCAATGTCGCAGTTCGGGTTTGGCGAGACGAAATACAATCTCTGGTGGATCGTCGTTTCCACCATCGTCATGGGGGTAGGGATCGGTGTGCTGGCGCAACCGCAACTGGCGGTGCGCTTCATGACCGTGAAAAGCAAACGGGAGTTGAACCGCGCTGTCGGCATCGGCGGCGTGTTCATCCTCGCCATGACGGGCGTGGCATTCACAACCGGCGCGCTGTCGAACGCGTACTTCGCTCTGCACGGACCGCTGTTTCAAGGGCGCGTGCTCAAGATGGTAAATGCTGACAAGCAGCACGCATTCCTGCAGGTGATGAAGAAGGTCCCGTCCGGTGAGTGGATGGATGCCATTAAGGAAACCAGCAAGGATGGCAAGGCGCTGACCAATTATGTCGCCGCCGTGAAAACCGATGGTGATGGCAAATGGCTTTCCGTGGCCAAGTCCACCAACGAACTTGGCGTTGTACGCGAAGGTGTCGTGATTCCTGCGGTGTTGGACAAGGAACAGCCGTTTCTGCCCGACGCCGTCGGGCCGAACCAGCCGGCCCAAGGCCGCAGTATTTCCATTGTCTATGCCAAGGGCAACTCCGACCAGATCATTCCCACCTACATCAGCCTGGCCATGCCGAAGTGGTTCGGCCTGGTGTTCCTGCTCACCCTGCTGGCGGCGGCCATGAGCACGCTGTCCAGCCAGTTCCACACGCTCGGGACCGCCGCCGGGCGCGACGTATTCGAGAAGCTTTTCGCCGGAAAGCCCGGCGGCAACTCGAACCGCACGATTTATATCGTCCGCATCGCGATTCTCCTGGGTCTGGTGCTGGCGGTGGCAGTGGGTTACTACGCGAAGAAGGAGCAGGCGGTGGTGAGCATTATCGCCCGGGCCACGGCGATTTTCTTTGGACTGTGCGCGTCCACTTTCCTGCCGGCGTTCGTGGGCGGAATTTATTCGCGTCGGATGACGAAGGCCGGCGCGATTGCCTCGATGTTGGTGGGCTTCTGCGTGTCCACCTTCTGGCTCGCGTTCGTGAAGGTGCCGGAATGCACGGTCATCGGGCTGGTCAAGAAGAGCATCCTTGCCACCGCGCCGAACTGGCCGGTGGTGGATCCGCTGTTCATCGCCCTGCCGCTGTCATTGCTGACGGTGGTGGTGGTAAGTTCGTTCACGCGAAAGTCGGATGAAGCGCACCTGGACATTTGTTTCTCCTCCAACAAAAAGAACAACGAAACGAAAATCTGAATTCTTCTTTCATCAACAAAACATTGAAAACCACATGAAAAAATCGGTTCTGAAACTAGTCATCGGCATCGCTGTATTCACTGCAACGTCTGCCATCATCCAGGCCCAAACCAACGCCACACCCCCGGCGGTGCCAGCGCCGACCGCCTACGACCAGTGGGAGAAAGGGGCCAAGAACCCAACGGATTGGTTCACTTGGGGCGGCGACGTGCGGTTTCGCAATGAGTATTACAATAATGCCGCCACCTTGAACGATGGCGCCGCCCGCCACGAGCAGGACTATTTCCGGTTCCGGGAACGGATCTGGTTTTCCGTCATGCCCGTGACCAACTTGAGCGTGAACGCGCGTTTCGCGGGAGAACAACGCGAATGGATGAAGCCGTCCTCTTCCGCTCAATATGGGCCCCGGTCGGGTTTCGAAGAGCGTTACGGCATCCTGGACAACGCCTACGTAAAATGGAGCAACATCGGCGGTGTGCCGCTTTCCCTCTCGGCCGGACGCCAGGACGTCCAGTTTGGCGAACCCATGAACTGGTGGCTGGTCGGCGACGGCACGCCCAATGACGGGTCGTGGACCTTTTTCCTGGACAGCATCCGCGCCGCTTATGACGCGAAGGAGATCCAGACAAAGGTTGATGTCGTTTACATTTATCAAAATGCCAGGCCCGATGAGTGGATTCCCACCCTCGGCCGTTCCGGCGACAGCGGCCCCGCGCCTTACAACCTGACCGAACAGAACGAGCAGGGCGTCATTCTGTACCTGTCCAATAAATCCGTGAAGGACATGCAAATTGACGGCTACTTCATCTACAAACGCGACAGCAAGGAGTATTCCAACGGCGACAATGCAGACATTTACACCTTGGGCGCCAAAATTTCCGGCACGCCCGCCACACACTTGGCCTACTCGATCGAAGGCGCGTACCAGTTCGGCAGCAAACAGGACGCCATGATCGGGGCCGCTTACATCAATTCCCCGACCGACTGGCGCCAAATCAACGCTTACGGTGCCAATGGCAAACTGACCTATTTGGTCAAGGATAAATACGACAACCAAGTCAGTCTGGTCGGGGAATTCTTGTCCGGTGACGACCCGAATTCAAAGGGCACGGACGAAATGTTCGACATCCTGTGGGGACGCTATCCGCGGTGGAGCGAGATGTATATTTTTTCCTACGGCGCCGAGACCAGCAAAAAGGTCGGCCAAATGAACAACATTATCCGGTTCGGTCCCAACTGGACTTGCACACCCGCCAAGAACACGACTTTCAGCGCCACCTATAACGCGATGTTCGCCCCGGTGGATACGCCGACGCGCGCAGCCAGTCCCACGTTGTTCAGCAATGACGGCAATTTCCGCGGCCATTATCTGCAGACTGTCCTGAAACACAAATTCAACGACCACGTCAGCGCCCATCTCTGGAGCGAATTCGTCTGGCAGGGCGATTACTACAGCCACAGAGACCTGATGACCTTCCTGCGCGCCGAAATATTGTTGACTTTTTAAACCCGCATCGAAACGATGCCCGGGCATTCGCGGGCGCTGCGTGGTTCCTCCGCAGCGTCCGCGATGACCGTCAGACCACCATGTTCCGGGATCAAGCCATCGAAACCATCCGGCGTTCCGAACTCGAACGTCTTCAGCTTAAACGCCTGCAGGACACCGTCCGCTGCTTGGCCGGGCGCGTGCCGTTCTACCAGCAGAAATTCGCCGAACTGGGTGTGAAGCCGGAGGACATCCGGTCGCTCGCCGACCTGCGCCGCCTGCCCTTTACCAACAGCGCCGACTTGCGTGCGAATTATCCCACCGGCCTGCTCGCAGTGCCCTACGACGACACGCTTCGCCTGCATACCTCCAGCGGCACGACCGGCAAACCCAAGGCGCTATTCTTCTCGCGTCAGGACGTGGACAACGCCGCCGAACTGTGCGCGCGGTCCTTTGTCATGACCGGTGTCACGAAAAAGGACGTGTTCCAGAACATGATGACCTACGGCATGTTCACCGGCGCGCTGGTCGCACACTACGGCGCGGAGAAAGTCGGCTGCCTCGTCATCCCCGCCGGACCGGGCAATTCCGAGCGGCAGTTGATGCTGATGCAGGATTTTCGGACGACGTTCATCCACCTCACGCCCAGCTACGCGCTCTACCTCGCGACCTTCCTCGAAAAACACGGCGTTGACCCGCGGCGCGATCTCGCGTTGCGCAAGGCATTTGTCGGCGCCGAGCCGTACACCGAGGAAACCTGTCGCAAAATCGAGCAGGGCCTTGGCCTTGACGTTTACAACTCCTACGGCCTTTCGGAAATGAACGGCCCGGGTGTGGCGTTCGAGTGCGGGCAAAAGCACGGCCTGCATCTGTGGGAGGACCATTTCCTCATCGAGATCATTGACCCGCAGACCGGCGAACCGGTGCGCGATGGCGAGGCCGGAGAACTGGTGATGACGACGCTCTGCCGCGAAGCCATGCCCCTGCTCCGTTACCGCACCCGCGACATCACTTCAATCATCACCAAGCCCTGCCCCTGCGGGCGCACGCATCGCCGCCTGAACCGCATCACCGGCCGTTCGGACGACATGCTCATCGTGCGCGGCGTGAACATCTACCCGCAGCAGATCGAGCGCGTCCTGATGGCGCAGTCTGGTGTTGGCAGAAATTATCTGATCGCGCTGGAGGGCCTCGACGAGATGACGGTCAAGGTGGAACTGGCAGAAGCCGGTTTCGAGGGACAGGTGGAGCAGCTCATGAAATTGCAGAACCATCTGGCCGAGAAATTGCGCGCGGAAATCCTCATCAAACCACAAGTCCAGCTCCTGCCGCCCGGCTCGCTGCCGGTGAGTGAAGGCAAGGCCAAACGCGTGATCGACAACCGCAAGCTGTGAAACAACCGGATGAAAATGAACCGCAACGTTGTAGCGCAGGCTTTCCAGTCCCGCATTGCGGGATTCCGGGACATTCCTGTCCCGTGTTGGCGCGATGACGGCAAGGGTTGGGCTGCTCGAATTGGGGACTGGAAAGTCCCCAAAACCCGCAGACAGGAATGTCTGCGCTACGCGGTTTTGGGCAACCGGTCAGTTGCGTTCTCTCTCGCCCCACGAGGAACGAGCGGGGAGAGAGCCGGAGAGAGGGGCATCTTGACAAACGCGCCTCCTCTCCCCCGACCCTCTCCTCCGCTTTGCGGAAGAGAGGGAGAAAAATAGCGCTGTGTGTCTCAGCTTAAATTCCAAGAAAGGAATCTCAAATGAACGACGTCAAACTGGTGGCTGCTTTTGCCGAGAACAAACCCGGGCAGGTCGCCCACTTCACCAAAATCCTCGCCAACGCCAACATCAACATCCGCTGGCTTGCCGTGGCCAGCACCGGCCCGTTCGGCGTGATGAAGTTCCTGGTCAGCGATCCGGAGATGGCCTACCAGGCCCTCAAACACGAAGGCTTCGTCGCCAAACTGGTGGACGCGCTCGCCATTGAAGTCCCGGACAAGCCCGGCGGATTGCATGCCGTGGCCGATTGCCTGGCCAGCCACAACATCAACCTCGACAACGCCTCCGGTTTCATCGCCAACAACCGCGCCATCATGGTCCTCGAAGTCCCCGACGTGGCCAAGGCCCGCGACGTCCTGCAAAAGCAGGGCTTTCGCGTGTTGGCGCAAAAGGAACTGCCGGTCTTCAAGCAGGGACTGAAAAAGTTGGGGAAATGGTAGGGCGGCGCTGCTGCGCCGCCGGGTATGATGGCCGCGCAGCAGAGACTGTCTCAAAAGTTTTTATTGGATGGGGGCGAAGGCAAAGGGGAAACCGGTTGGCCGGACTCGACTCCGCGCGGCGGCCAAGGCCAA
>Ga0208355_1000521_pt1 | contig 17485 bp, 18 predicted proteins | sample NGESurdeep072012_6_FD_184458 | JGI IMG/M metagenome (GOLD analysis project Ga0208355, IMG submission 184458) | Arctic peat soil microbial communities from Barrow, Alaska - NGEE Surface sample 210-3 deep-072012 (SPAdes) | ecosystem: Environmental > Terrestrial > Soil > Wetlands > Peat ... | reverse complement strand
GAAAAGATGCGCTGCGCAGATTTTCGCGTCTTCTCAATGCGGGTGCAGGGGCCGCAGCCCCTGCCGCCCACCGCGCAGGTGATTCTTCCTTCATGCCGCGCGCGACAACGGCGGGCGGCCTTAATACTGGGTGCAGGGGTCACCCCTGCTCGCGCGGCGCCGAGTGTCCCGCTATTGTTGAACTCCTGATGGCAAACCGCATCCACATCACGACCGCGATCATCTACAGCAACGGCCCGCCCCATGTCGGCCATGCCTACGAAATGCTGGCGACCGACGCGTTCGCGCGTTTTCAGCGCCGCAAGCTCGGCCCCGCCAACGTCACCTTCCTCACCGGCACCGACGAGCACGGCGACAAAAACAAGCGCGCCGCCGACGCGATCGGACTCCATCCGAAGGCATTCGCCGACAAAATCAGCGCGCTGTTTCGACAAGGATGGGCCGGGCTGGACATCAGCTACGATATCTTTGTCCGCACCACCGACCCCGTGCATGAGGCGTTCGTGCAGAAGATGCTCGCGCGAACCTACAAATCCGGCGACATCTACTTCAAGGACTACGAAGGCCTCTACTGCGTCGGATGCGAGCGCTTTTATACCGAGAAGGAACTGCTGCCCGGCAACATCTGTCCGGTGCACAATCGGCCCGTCGAGCTTATCAAGGAAGGCAACTATTTCCTGAAGCTCGAGAAATACCACGAGGCTATCCGCCGCAACATCGAGAAAAATCCCGATTTCATCCGGCCCGAGCGCTATCGCAACGAGGCGCTCCGGATGCTCGACGAACCGCTCGATGATCTTTGCATCTCGCGTCCCAAGGCGCGCCTCGATTGGGGCATCACGCTGCCGTTTGACGACAAGTACGTCACCTACGTCTGGTACGACGCGCTGTGGGCCTACATGAGCGAGCTGCCGAACACGGACGACGCGTCATTGACCGCAACCCTGCCGGTCACCGAACATTTCATCGGCAAGGACATCCTCAAGACGCACGCGGTGTACTGGCCCGCGATGCTGCTGGCGGTCGGCTTGCCGATCTATCGTCATCTGAACGTCCACGGATTTATGAATTTCGGCGGCGCGCGGCTGTCGAAGAGCTCGGGCAACATCCAGGATCCCGTCGCCTATCAGCAAACTGTCGGCCCCGACGCCCTGCGCTTCTTCATCTTGCGCGAATTCACCTACGGCCTCGACGGCGATTTCAGCGAAGAGCGCGTGATCGATCGCTACAACTCGGACCTGGCCAACGACCTCGGCAATCTGACCAGCCGCGTGCTCTCGATGGCGGCGCGATACTTCCAGGGCGCGATCACGGCGGCACCGGGCGGGAGCACCGACCCGCTCGACGTCGCGCTCGCCGAGACGTTCGCCTCGATACCGGCGCGCATCGCACCGCTGGTCGAGGATCTCGCGTTCAATCGCGCTCTGGAAGCCATCTGGCAAGCGCTCGATGCGGCCAACAAATATATCGTCACGACCTCACCGTTCACGCTCGCCAAAGATCCCGCCAATCTGCCGCGCGTCGCGCAAATCCTCGCCAACCTGGTCGAGGGATTGCGCGTCGTCGCCGACACGCTCGAGCCGTTCATGCCGGTAGCGTCGAAAAAGATTCTCGGCCTGCTCGATGTCGATGAGAAACTCGCGCGCGCGCCATTTGGGGATGGCATCCAGCCGGGGCATCACGTAAATCCGACGACGCCGCTGTTCCCCCGCATCGACAAGAAAGTCCGCACCTGAGCCCCGCGCCGGCTTCGGAATCCGCGCTCAATTTCAATGACAACCATTGTCGATACGCATTGCCATCTCGCCGACGCAAAGTTCCGCGGCGACGTCGAGGCCGTGATCGCGCGCGCATCCGGCGCCGGCGTGGCTCAGATCATCTCGGTCGGCGCGATCGGACCGATCGACAACGATCGATTGACGGTTGCAATCGCCGAGCGTCACCGCAATGTCTTCGCCGCCGTCGGCGTGCATCCCCACGACGCCCGCGAATGCACGCCCGAACGAATCGCACAGTTGCGCGACCTCGCCGCGTCGAAAAAAGTTGTCGCGATCGGCGAGAGCGGACTCGATTTCCACTACATGCACTCGCCGCGCGAAGCGCAGGAAGCGTCGTTGCGTGCGCATCTTGCGCTCGCCGCCGAGCTCGACATCCCAATCGTGATTCATTGCCGCGACGCGGAGCGCCGCCTCGTCGAGATCGTGCGCGAGACCGGGATTGGGCCGCGCGGCGGCGTGATTCATTGCTTCACCGGCGATAGCGACGCGGCGCGCGAGTTCCTCGCGCTCGGACTGTGCATCTCGTTCTCGGGCATCATCACGTTTAAGAATTCCGCATCGGTTCGCGAGGCCGCGTCGATCGTTCCCGATGACCGCGTGATGGTGGAGACGGACGCACCTTATCTCGCGCCCGAGCCGTATCGCGGGGTGCGCAACGAGCCGGCCTACGTCACTCGCACGCTCGAAATACTCGCGAATCTTAGACGCGTTGACGCCGACGCTCTCGGCGCGCAGGTGATCGCGAACGCCGCCCGCCTGTTCAGGCTCCCGCCACTATCGAAACCGCCCGCCGAGCCCGTCTAACCAAGCGGGTGGCCGCCGAAGATGATCGGATGCAGTGCGACGATTGCAACCGCCAGCACTATGCCCAAGGCAATCGCCGTCCACGGCATGTCGTCGCCGGCCCATCGAACGCGCCCGCCGATTAGCGCCGCGAACGGCACGAACGAGGTCTTCGCGACGAACTCGCGATAGCGATCGCCGAGCGCGCGAATCTTGCGCCGGTCCTGATGCATCCCGCCGATGATTCCGAGCGCGGGGAACATCCCGAAGAAAATCACGTCGCCCGCCCGTCCGTTCATCAGCATGTGCGCGATTCCAAACAGACAGAATCCAACAAAACTCGGATGCCGCGTGATCTTCAGCAGGCCGCGCGCTTCGTTCCCGCCGCCCGACGCGGCCATTCCGCCCGGATTCGGAGTGATAAAACTCCCGACGAACAGGATCAGCGCTGTCAACATCAGCAACCAGGCAAGCCCTCGAATCGGGGGCGCCGCGCGCAGAGCCCAAAGCAAGGGCCCAGCGTGCTTGTTGCGCGCGAATTCGTAGATTAGCGGTCCGAGAGTCGCGAACGCGATTAGCGAATAGATGCCGCGATAGGGCTGCTCGCCGACCGCACTTATCAACCGAAATCGAACGGCAGATGACGATATGATCAGATGGCTCGCCAGGAACAAAACCGCCCACAACGCGATCCAGACAGTCGCACCCATAGAGACCTCCGCGCGACCCGGCTCGATTCACGAATCGGCTCGAGCGGGGTTATAGATATCGTAATGGCCAGGGCATACGAAATAGGGATCCCGCCGCCGTTCGAAGAGGCGGTGAAAAGCATGGAACGCGAGATCATGCGCTTCCTGATGCGCTCGACCGGCGATCGCGAGGATGCGATGGACCTGTTCCAGGAGACGTGGATCCGCGCCTATCGCGCCTACCCTACGCTGCAATCGGAAGACGGACTGCGGCCGTGGATTTATCGAATCGCATCGAACCTGTGCCGCAATCGCGCGCGGGACAGGATGCGCCGCGGGCGCGTGATCGCGAACGAGACCGCCGACGGCGCAGCGCCGGCCGATAACGCGCCGAATCAGCTCAATGGCGGACCCGAGGGCGCGCTTCATTTGAAGAGAGCCATCTCGCGGCTGCCCGGCAAGCAGGGTCAGGCATTGATGATGCGCAAGTTCGCGGGGCTCGAGTATGCGGAGATCGGCACGGCGCTGAATTGCTCGGCCGAGAGCGCGCGGGCCAGCGTCTATCAGGCAGTGAAAAAACTGAAGAAACTCAGGCTGGACGAGTAATCAGGATGAAGACCAATCGAACCGCCACGCAAGTGAAAGCGAGCGCACCCATCGACGACCGGGTGCTCGACGCAATGATCGGACAGACGCGGCCTCGCATCGAGCGCGCGATGAAGATTCTGCGGCGGCCGCAAGCGCGAGTCGGAGTGATTTCGTCGCCACTTGGCCGTCTGTTGATCGCGGAGAGCGACCGCGGCCTCGCGGCGATTCACTTTCTTTTCATAAGCGGGGGCGAGCGAACGCTCGCGATGCTGCGCAGGAAGTTCGATCTGATCGAGAATGAGGCGAGTGCCCGCCGGATCGGCGCGGAAATCGATCGCGTGTTCGAGGGCGACTTCAGTGCGACGGCGCGTCCGGTGGATTTGAGCCTGGTCGAGAGCGATTTCCAGCGCCGCGCGTACCTCTCGCTTCGAAAAGTCCCGCCCGGCGCGGTGATCACCTATCACGGGCTGGCCGCGACGGTTGGACAGCCGGATAGCCAGCGCGCGATCGGCAACACGATGGCGTCGAATCCGATCCCGATCTTCGTGCCGTGTCATCGCGTGATTCGCTCCGACGGAACGATCGGCAATTACGGCGGCGGCGTGGACAACAAGATCAAGCTGCTGCGCGCGGAGGGATTCGAAGTCGGGCGCGACCTGCGATTGCCGGCGCTCGCCGTGATGGGGCATCGACGCACCGGAATCTTCTGCCGACCCGACTGCTCGGCGGCGCGGCGCGCGGATCCAGCAAAGATGCTGATCTTCGCGGATGCCAAGTGCGCGGGACACGCCGGGCTGAGAGCATGCAAGCTGTGCAAGCCCGCGTGAATCAGGCCGGCTGAAAAGGAAGAAAAGGGCGACACCGAATGCGGCGCCGCCCTTTTCGGCCGATCTCGCTGTCCGATTACTCGGTTTCCGACTGCGATTTGAGCTGTTGAATCTGCTGACGCTGATTCTCGATCTCTTGCTGTTGCTGCTGCACCTGCTGCTGGGTCTGTGCGTTGGCGTTTTCCTGATTCTGCATCGAATTGCCGACTACATAGCCGGTACCACCGCCCACAACACCGCCGATCAGGGCGCCCGCGAGAGGATGACCTACGGCCGCCCCGATAAGTGCGCCGCTACCTGCGCCTATCGCCGTGCCGCCGAGGGTGCCTGTTTCACGAGTCGAGAGCGGCTGCCCCGCGCATCCTGCAAGAACGAGCGTTCCCGCCAGCGCCAGACTCATGATTACTCCAATGCTTTTGCGCATAATGAGAACCTCCATCGTCCGATAATTTATACGTCAGCCGAGCTATTCGGTTTCGCTCTGGCTCTTCAATTGCTGAATCTGCTGTTGCTGATTCTGGATCTCGTGTTGCTGCGATTGAATCTGCGTCTGAGTTTGAGCATTGGCGTTTTCCTGATTCTGCATCTCGTTGCCGACCACGTATCCGCCAAGCGCGCCGATGCCGGCGCCGATTGCCGCACCTGCCAACGGGTTACCCACAGCGGCGCCTACAATCGCGCCGGTTCCAGCTCCGACTCCCGTGCCGATGAGCGTGCCCTTCTCACGTGTCGAGAGCGGCTCTCCCGAGCATCCCATGGCCGCCACGATCACAATCGCCACGAGCAGACGCTTAATTAACGACGCCACGTTTGTCCGCACGAGCTTCCTCCTTCCACGAGGAGCAGTTTTCATGCCTGCCAACGGCTGCGACATTCCCCCAGCCAACAGCAGGCGAGTTCATTTGGCCGCCGCCAGTTTTCTACCATCTGCGTGGGCGATCAACCATTTCGGACATGGAGCGTAGCATGGAATTCTTACCCATGTCCGAAATTGCCGTGCATCATAAACGAATATTCATCTTTTGCAGTTGCCGCAACCGTCTCGGCATCACGGCGAAGATCCGGGTCGGGCCGCCGGTCCCGTTGCCGATTTTCATCGGGATGCAGAATATCGTCGCGCCCCTGGCCGGCAATTTTTCCGCGTTGGCTATGTTTTCGAAGCCGGGCTTGTTCGCGCCGAGCCAGAGGCGATGCACCGGGAAATCCTTCGAGTTGCCGGGATCGATGCTCGCGGTATCGATCGCGATTGCCACGACGTGCCGATTCTTCAAAATGAAACCCACCGCCTCGGCCGAATAGCCCGGAAAGCGGAGATCCGCAACGTCGCCGGGCTTGTCGGTGCCCATGTAGCGTTTTTTGTCGGGCCAGTATTTGCCCCATCCCGAGCGCGCGACGACGATCGCAGCGTCGGGAATCCGGCCGTTGGCGGCTTCGTACGCCTTGATGTCATCGACGCCGAGCATCGCGTCGGGATCCTTGGCGGCGCGCGCGGAAAAATCGATCACCGCGGCGGGCCCGATGCAATCGGTGAGCGGAACCTGGTCGAGCGTAATCCCATTGCGGTTGAAATGGCGCGGCGCATCGGTATGCGTGCCGCCGTGTTCGGGCGCCGCGTAATTTGCCGACGCGTAAAAGTAGTGCTTGGGGGCAGGAGTATCGCCGTTTTCCTCGAACTGATGGACGAAGCCCTTTTCGGTCGGCCAGTAGATGGTCTTGTTGTCGAAGGTGTAGGTGAGATCGATAACTTTTGCAGTGTCGATTTTCACAGGACTATTCGCTTCGGAGCAGCTCGGCTTCGTATGCCCGCAGTGAAGTCGAAGTATCCTGGCACGGGAAAGGATCCGGGGTCCCTCGGCTTCGCTCGGGATGACACAAAAAAGTGCAGCGGCTCGACCTGGTCACCAGCCGATCACTTGCGCGGGCATTGTGGGCGCGGCTTGGCCGCGCGGGTCGGCGCCGCCTGCGAGGACGCCGGTTTTAGTGTTGATCTGCACGGCAAGGACGTGACCCTCGGACCATGGAGGACGGACTTCGATCTTGTGGCCGCGCGCGGCGAGCGCATCGCGCACGATTGCGGGGACTCGATCCTCGATGCGCACGACGCCGGGGTGATTGTCGTGGGGATAGAACGTCGAGGGGAAATGCGGCGTCGAAAACTTGGGCGCCTCGATGGCGGCTTGCAAGTCCATCCCGAAATCGACCACGTTCAGAAAAAATTGCAGCGTCCATTGATCCTGCTGATCGCCGCCTTCCGTGCCGAATGCCAGGTACGGCTCGCCCTTCACCATCGCAAGCGACGGCGACAGCGTGGTGCGGGGGCGCTTGCCCGGCTTGAGCGCGTTGGGATGGCGCTCGTCGAGATAAAAAGTTTGCATCCGCGTTCCCAGTGGAAAGCCAAGCGCGTCGATCACCGGCGAGCTGGGAATCCATCCGCCGCTCGCGGTGACGGCGATCATGTTGCCGGCGCGGTCTGCCGCCGTGACGTGAATCGTGCCCGCACCCCAGGGACGCGCGCCGGCGGCGGGACCGTCGCGCAACGCACGCATCGCAACCGGGTCGCCCGGCCGCTGATCCATCGAGGCGTGGCCGGAATCGATTAGCTCGCGGCGAATCGCGGCATAACGATCGCTCAGCAATCCGGCGATCGGAACGTCGATGAACTCAGGGTCTCCGTAGTAAGCCTCGCGATCGGCGAACGCGAGCTTGGCGGACTCGACGACGGCATGGATGTAGTCGGCGGAATTGTGGCCAATCGCGCCGAGGTCGAAGCCTTCAAGCAACTTGAGCTGCTGAAGAAAGACGGGGCCTTGCGACCATGGCCCGCACTTGAAGACGGTGACGCCGCGATAGTCCGCGCTCACGGGCGATTCGGTTCGAGTCGTGAAGCGCGCGAGATCGGAGGCGGCCAGCAGGCCGCCGTTGGCGTCGGACCATGCGACGATTTCGCGCGCGATGTCGCCGCGATAGAAGCGCTCGCGCGCGGCGTCGAGGCCGGCTTCGCGCCCGCGATTCTTTGCGGCTGACTCGGCGTCGATGACGCGCTTGAAGAAATTGGCTAGCGCAGGATTCTTGAGCACGCTTCCGGGCTGCGGGACTTTGCCGTCGGGCAGATAGACGCGCGCCGAAGACGGCCATTTGGCAAGGAACCGCCTGGCGTTGCTCCGGATCGACGCGCCCGCTCCAGCGACCGCATCGTCGGCGCCGGCAGGCTCACCGGACAATCCCACGTGTATCGGGAAACCGTCGCCCGCAAGTTCCAGCGCCGGCTCGAGAACGTCGGCCAGAGATTTGGTTCCGAAATCTCTTAGCGCAGTCACCAACGCGTCGAAGGCTGCGGGGACACCGGCGGCAAGCAACCCAGTCCCAGGGATCAGCTTGAGACCGAGAGACAGGTAATGGGCGATTGTCGCGCGTTCTGGCGCCATCATATTGCCGTTGATGGCAACCACGCGGCGGGCAGATGCCGAATAAATCAGCATTGGCGCCTCGCCGCCGATGGTATGCATGTGCGGGTTGACGACGCCCTCGACGAATGTTGCAGCGACGGCAGCGTCGATGGCATTTCCGCCGCCAGCGAAGATTCGCGCACCAGCAGCGGCGGAAAGATAGTGCTCCGTCGCGAGTATCGCGCGCCGGCCCATTATGAGCGGATAAATCGTAGGCATCTGACTTTATCTGAGTATCACGACCCCAATTTGGCAAAAAGGTGCCTCTATTGAGGCGTTGCTCCTTCTCGGATCGGTGACGCAGTAAACGGCCTCAATGCTCAAATCTCGTCGAGAAACAGGAAAGTCGTTGATTCACGGGGTTTTCCACAGCTCTGGATAACTCTGGATAAATGAAACGCAGAGCCCTGACGGACGTCTAAATATTAGGCCCAAAGATTGCTAGTATGAGGGTCAGGATGAGGTCGATGGTCGATGGTCGATGGCCAGGAGGAAGCGGAGGGGTAGAAGTATGATGAGCAGCATAAACACAGAAAAACTAGTCGGAAGGCATTGCAAGCTGCAGAAACCCGTGCGCGACCACGACGGGCGTAGTCGATTCAGCGAACAACCACGCATCCTGCGTGAGGTAAATAATCTGGACCGGCGCATGTATCTAGTGCAATTCGACGACGGCGCCACCACGTTCCTCTTTCCGGACGAAGTAGTAATCCAGTAGCAGGTGTGCGGCGCACAGCGCCGTTCATACCCGATGGATGCGCTGGTTAGCGAGTACTAGCCGCGGCGCTGCTGTTCGAGAAAGTCGCGGGCGCGATAAAGCGCGACGATTGTTTTCGCATCGACGATATCGCCGCGACGAATCATCGCAAACGTTTCCTCGAACGGCACGCGGCTGACGGCGATCACCTCGTCGTGATCGAGCGTGCCCGCTCCCGCCGACAACTCGCGCGCCAGGTACAGCTCGATTCGCTCGTCGCAGAAACTTGGAATCGTGATAATCGACCCAAGATGGTCCCATCGCGCGGCCGCGACGCTGGCCTCTTCGCCGAGTTCGCGCCGCGCGCATTCGAGCGCATCCTCGCCGGCGTTGCGGCATCCCGCGGGAATCTCCCACATCCAGCCGCCGATCGCGTGCCGATACTGACGCAGCATCGCAATATTCAGGTCGGGGTAGAGTGCGACGATCGCGCTGGCGCCGGGATGCCTGATGACGGCGAGATCGACCTGCACGCCTCCGGGCAGCGTCGCGCTCTCGACGCCGAGGTCAACGACACCCAATTTGAGAACTGGCCGACGATTTGAAGACATTGTGCATCAAGAATGTGCGCGCCGCGTGAGTCGCGCAAGCGCCGCGCGGGCTGCCCGAGCCAATTGCAGGCGATGCTTGAACGGGAGATTATCGGAGTCAGCGCAAACGGATAGCATCGCGAAAATATGAGCCGGATTCGGATTCCAATCTACTTCGATTACGCCTCGACGCTTTGCTACATCGCGTGGCGAATCGTCGGCGAGCTAGAGGACGAACTCGGTTTCGAGGCGCTCTGGAAGGGCGTGCCGATCGCGATGCGCGATTTTCGCTTCAAGCCCGGCCGTGTGCTGGGCGAGCGCGAGCGGCAAAAAGTACTGCTCGTCGCAGCGGAGACGGGCATTCGCGTCGCGCCACCGCCGAGCTGGATAGATTCGATACCCGCGCTGCAAGGATCGGAAATCGCGCGTGACGCGGGGGTTTTCCGGGCGTATCACGACGGGGTCTTTCGCGCGGCATTCGAGCAAGGCGCCGATATCGCGGATCGCGGGGTGCTCGACGCGATCGCGGAGCGCGCGGGCATCGATCGATCGAAGTTTCGCGCGGCGCTCGACAGCGGCGCGATGGCCGCACGCATAGCAGAGCACAAGCGCGAGGCCGACGAGTTTTCCGCGCTCGGTTTCCCGACGTTTATCCTGGGCGACTTCCCGATGATCGGGATACAGCCGATCGAATCGATGCGCCTGTTGCTCGCCCGCTTCCTCCGTCAGCGCGCCGAGGAACCGCAGGCCTAGCGCGCCAGGAACACCGGGCAGGGCGCGTTGCGCAGCACAAACTCGGTGGTCGAGCCGAGCACCATCTCGATAATCCTGCTGTGCCCGTAGGCGCCGATGAAGAGCAGGTCGGCATCGTGCTCTTTGAGGAACTTCACAATTTCCTCGTTGGCGTGACCCTGCAGCAGCTTGAACTCGGCCTTGGGCGTGTAGTTCTCGAAGTAGGTGCGCGCCTCGGCCAGAGTCCGCTCGCCCAGCTTGGGATCGCGCGCGCAGGTAATGACGGTTATCGGAACCCCGAGGCCGTTGGCGATTTCCGCCGCCGAGCGCATCGCGCGCGATGCGCGTTCGCTGCCGTCGTACGCCAGCACGGGACGTTTGACCTCGCGAAATCGTCTCGGCGAGATGAACAGCTGGCGCGGAGATTTGCGCGCGACGCTTTCCGCGGTCGAACCCAGCAGCCCGGTCGAGAACTTTTCGTTGACGCCGCGATGGCCGATCATGACCAGATCGGCGCTGCGCGCTCGCTCGCAAATCTGGTTGGCGACGATTCCCATGTCGAGCATGGTCTCGACGGCAAGATTCTCGCGGCGCGCCGCAGCGGCAAATTCGTCGAGCACGCCGCGGCCCCTGGCGGTCAGTACGTCGCGCATCTTGGACGAGAAATCCAGATATGGTTCCAGCCCGAGCGAACCTGATATATCATGGAAAAAGGAGCCTTCGATCGACACGATATCGACGACATGCAATCCGATCAGCGACGCATTGAAGATTCGGGCAAAATAGAAGGCGTACGCCTGTGCGTTGTGGGAGTGCTCGGAGGAGTCGATGCCGACAAGGATTTTCTTGATCAAGGGCGTGACCTCCGCGTCAATTACCGCGATAACATGCCGCGCGGTGATGTCTCAAGAGGGGGCGCGACCGCAGCCACAATCGATTGGGCAAGCAGGCGGGTGAAATGAGCGAACTTAGCGAGGCGCGGATGATGAGAATCGTGGACGAGCTCAGCGAGGCTGCCGAGCGCGTCGGGCTCGAGGTCCGTCGTGAAAAGATCATGCGCGAAATCGGCTACCGCACGCGCGGCGGCGCCTGCCGGTTGCGCGACAAGAACCTCGTCATTATCGATCGCGATCAGCCTGCCGCCGAGCAGCTCGAAGTGATTGCCGAAGCGCTGCGCTTGCACGATCTCGAATCCTTGTATCTGTCGCCCGCGGCGCGTCGCGTCGTTCACGTCGGAGACACCGCATCCTGAGTGCTGAGATGGCGCGTCCCGGCGAAACCGCGTCGGCTGGTCACACCGTAATCGATCGCAAACCCGCGATCAGCGCGGTAGATCGGATGCATACCTTCCACGTCCGGCTCAAGGAGCGCGGGCTCAAGTCCACCGGCCAGCGCGACGACATCGCGCGCGTATTCTTCGAGCACGGCCAGCATATCAGCGCCGAAGAATTGTATGCCGAGGTCAAGAAGATCAACCCGCACGTCGGCTATGCGACGATTTACCGGACGCTGCGCCTGCTCAAGGAATGCGCGCTGTTGTACGAGCGCCATTTTGACGAGGGCCAGGCGCGTTACGAAGCCGTCGGCGAGCGCCATCACGATCATTTCATCTGCGAGCGATGCGGCCGGATCATCGAGTTCGAGAACGCCGCGATCGAGCGCATGCAAAACATCGTCGCCCGCGATCTCGGCGTGACGCTGACCCGGCACAAGATGGAACTGTACGGAATCTGCTCCGACTGCCACGCCCAGGATGGCATGTAGCCGCGATCTTCGAGCAATGTGCCGGTCGCGCCGCGCCCGAGCTGCCCTCATCTCCGCGAAGAGCGGCCGCCGGAAGGCCGGCGCCTGGTCGGCCGCAGGTCCGCCGCCGCCCTAGGAACCGCCTCGGGACCGGCGCGATGGCGATACTTCATGTCGTTGCCGCAGTGTGGACAGTTGACGTCGTCATACCTGACGACGCGTCCGCAGTACGGGCACTTGTAGCGGCGCCTTGCGACCCAGTAGAAAAATGCCGCCGTCAAAGCCACCATCAGCAGGCCGATGATTGTTTGCCGCACGAGACTTGCTCCTAACCTATTGCAGCCGCCAACCCCGTGACCGGCGAGCCGCGCGCTCCGGTTAGACGAGCCCTTCCTTCAGCGCCTCTTCGAGCGCGCCGATATTGACCCGATGCCCCTGCGCCATCACGACCAGAAATGCCTTGAGCGGTGCATCGCCCGCGGTCGCAACGTTTTCCTCGATCTTGCGAATCACCCATCGCTGGCCGCGATTGAGCAATTCGAGCTTGCCGCGAAAATTTCCGACCGCGCGCACCTTCTCGACGAAGTCGCCGGTCTTCGTCGATGGATTGCCGCCCAGGCGGCGCACGTGCGCCGCCAGCTCTCCCGCATAGTAGCCTTCGTCGTGGCCGACCTTTTTGAGCATCTCGCGCAGCTCGAGCGATTGTGCCAGCTCGGTGAGATCGTGCAGGACGCGGCCGCCGGCGCGCTCGGCTTCACCCAACAAATTGAGAAATCCTTCGAGTCGCGAGTCCACTTGCCTGCCTCCCGCATTGGTTCGCAATCAGAGCATCGGCACCACCGGACAATACGCAGCGCTGAAAATCGCGTGACCGCTGAGCGCCAGGCGAATCAGCTCGATGACCGGCGCGACGATTCGCGCAGCCGGGCGCTGCGTGATCGACGCGACCATCTTGCCCCTGGTCAGCGATTGCAGCAGTCCCGGCTGCTCGGGAAGCTCGATGATTCCGACCGGCTGATCGGGAGCGAGGCGCGCCAATCCTTTCGCGGCCGCCATCGCGTCATCGAGTCCGCCAAGCGAATCGACCAGCTTGATCTTGAGCGCCTGCTCTCCTGTCCAGACCCGTCCCTGCGCGACCGCATCGGCCTGCTCCACCGTGATATGGCGGCCGGCAGCGACCAGTTTCAGGAAGTACTCGTAGCTGCGCGTTATCTCATCCTGGAACTGCTTCGATTGCGCGGGCGTGAAGTCGGTCCACATGTCGAACATTCCGACGTTTGCTCCGCGGCTCACCGCGCCGGTGTTCGCATAAATCTTTTGCACGGCGGGCGAGACGTTGAACTTGCCGCCGAGCACGCCAATCGAGCCGGTGATCGTGCCGGGCTCGGCGATAATCTTCGCGGCTGGAATCGATATCAAGTATCCGCCCGAAGCGGCGTATCCCGACATGCTGACGACCACGGGTTTTTTCTTGGCCGTGAGCTCGACCTCGCGGCCGATGAGTTCCGACGCGAGCATCGAGCCTCCGGGCGAATTGACCCTCAGGATCACGGCGCGAACGTCGTCATCCTCGCGCGCGGACTTGAACGCTTTGGCCATGTCGTCGGAAGTCATCGCTTCGGTATTGGGACTTGAAAATGGATCGAAACCTTCGCCGCCGCGCTGGATCTCTCCCTCCCCGTAAATCACCGCGATTTGATCTCCGCCGGCAAAGTTGGAGAACAGGCTCGCACGTGCGTAATTGGCGTAGTCAATCACCTTGTGAAGCGAGCCGCCGTGGTTCTTCACGCGATCGCTGAATTCGTCTTCGTATTCGAGCCGATCCACCAGGCGCGCCTTCAGGCCCGCCTCCGCATTCAACGGCGCTTGATCGATCAGGGTCTTGATCGCGTCGGGACTGAGCTTACGCTCGGCCCCGATTGCCGCGACGATCTGATCGAACAAACTCCCGGCCAGCCCTTCGTCCTCTTCCTTTTGCGCCGGCGTGAAGTCCTTGTTGGTGAACATGTTGGCCGCACTCTTGTACTGGCCCGCCGAGGCGAAGTTCGGCGTGATCCCCAGCCAGTCGAGCGTGCCGCGCATGAACAGCTCGCGCAGCTGCACTCCCATCAGGTTGAGGTCTCCCCGCGGCATCAGCGAGACTTCATCGGCGGCGCTCGCAACAATGTAGGGCAGATTGCCCGCGCCCGATTCGCCAGCGGTCTCGATATACGCGGTCGTCCATTTGCCGTGGCTCTTGAACGACTTGATCAGTGCAACGATCTCCTGCGCCTGCGCCAGTTCCATCTCGGGGTTGATAACCTTGATTTCCAGGCCGACGATCTTCGGGTCCTTCGCACCCTGGTCGATCGCATTGCGCAGCTCGTTGAGCGCCGTCTGATGCGTACTCAGAAGGCTGAGCAGGCCGCTGCCGCCGCGCTCGACAACCGATCCGTTAAGTTCGACCGCCAGAACAGAGTTGGGCTGCACCCGATGCGAGATGTAATCCGAGAGGGCGACGATCGCGAACAGCACCGCGACTATGACCACCGTTCGAAAAATCCATCGAAAAAGCCTTCTGAACATTCACTCCTCCGAACTGCGAAAGCGCGACGCCGGGCGCGTTCCCTTGACAGTCGCAACTGACAAGGATAGCCAACCATACCCGATTCCATGGAGCCAGTCGCCGATATACAGCCGCCCGAGCCTGGCGTCCCGGGCAATCCGCGCGAACTGCTGATGAACCAGCGCGCGGCCGGCGCGATTCATCTGAGGATCGTCGCGCTCGCCTTCGCCGCCTGGATTTTCGATTTCTACGATCTGATTCTCTACTCGTTCCTGCTGGTGCCCGTTGCGCACGAACTCCATCTGACGCCGGAGCAGTCGTCGATTGCGCTGGGTACATCGCTGCTGATGACGGCGCTCGGCGGAGTCATTTTCGGCTTCCTCGGCGATCGCTTCGGGCGAAAATCAATGATCGCAACCACGGTCGCGATCTATGGCGTCGGCACCGCGCTGTGCGGATTCAGCCAGACTCTCACCCAGCTAATAGTGTTTCGATCGATAACCGGGCTCGGGATGGGCGGCGGATGGGCCCCCGGACAAAGCCTGGTTGCCGAAAGCGTGCCGGCCGAGCGCCGCGCACGATACGCAGCATACGTGCAGACGGGCGCGCCGCTCGGGGTTTTGTTGGCGGCGGCAGCGGGCGGTTATCTTGCACCCGCGATCGGATGGCGTCTGACGTTCATGGTTTCCGCCATCCCCGCCGTATTTGTCGTCGCCGCCGTGCTGAAGTGGATGCCGGAGAGCGATGTCTGGCAGCGCACGCGCACGAGTCTTAACCGCGGCGTCGACTTGCGCGCGATTCTCGTTCACAAGCGAATCTTCGTGCTGCTGTTCGTAGTCGTCCTGCTGAACTCCGAGGCGTATTGGTTCATGTACACCTGGATGCCGGGATACCTGGAACTCAAGCGCGGGCTCACGGCAGCCGGCGCCAGCCGCCTGATGATGGAAATGCAGGTCGGCGGCGTGCTCGGCTACCTGACGTTTGGCCGCGTCGCGGACCGATTCGGCCGCCGGCCCGCGTTCTGCGCATATGGGATGCTGATGGCGGCCGGCACTATCCCGCCGACGATACTATGGAGTTCAGCGCGGGCTGTGCCCGGACTCATCTTGGCTGCGATGTTCACGGCGGGATTCGGCACCGGTATCTGGGCAGGAGTCGCGCCGATGATCGCCGAGCTGTTGCCGACGCGGATTCGCAATACGTCTCTCGGACTGCTGCTCAACGTCACGCGCGGATTTCAGTTCTTCACGCCGATCCTGATTGCGGCGCTCGGCGCGCGGTTTGGTTTCGGCGCGACGCTTTCGCTCGGCGCAGTCTTCTCGACGCTCGGCGCCCTGATGGTCTGGATACTGCCCGAGACCCGCGGCCGCTCGATCACCGCGATGGATTGATCCATTATCATGGCGAGCTGCCCAGCGGCTTGTGCTTGACCGTCGAGCTGTCGAGATACGGCTCGCCACCGATATAGCTCACTTGAATCGTCGTCACGGCCTCGACGCCTTGCAGCATGAGGTCAGCCGTCATCGTTTGCGTATGCGATCCTCCGGCGCCGTGGCGGCCATCGGTCAACGCCTCGGCCATCGCACGTCCCGCGGGCACCGCACCGCCGGGGCCGATATTCGGCAGCACACCCAGTATCTGCGTGATCGTCGGCGCAACGTCGGTGTTGGCCGTGGGATTGAGATCGACGAATCCGCGCCGGAAGTCCGGGCCAATCGCGGCGCAAAAATTATGAATCTCGCGCTCGCCTGCCGCGCCATGCATCCCCATCCCGGTCGTGAACGTCTGGCTGGTCCCGCTATCCTCGTACACGAGTCCCTTTACCGGATGCACCAGTTCGGCGGACTTGTTGCGGGTCGAGGCCTGCCCGGTTCCTCCGATCAGGAACGCGGGATTACCCGGCCCGGTAAGGCCCTTGTTGTCGGCGTCGGGCTCCTCGCGAAATGAAATCACCAGGTCCGGCGAGCGCGCGGGATTGTACAGACCCACGACGCGCTGACTGAAGGTGCCGTCGATCCATCCGAGGTACGGTTTCGGCGTGCGCCGGCTGCGGCCACGACGGCTCCGCTCGTCGGGCGCGGTGGCGGGGTCGCGCGAGAAGATCGGTCCGCACCATTCCTGCGCCTCGGCAAAGTTGACGATCTTTTGCAGTATCGCGCGGCGCGACTGCGGCGTGGGAAATTCGGTCGGCGACAGGTAAACCAGGTCCGCGCCGCCGTTGGGCGCGACGATGACGTCGGTGCTGTCGTGCGATTTCTTGATTCCCGCCGCCACCAGCATTTCCGACAGAACGATTCGGAACTTAATCGTCGCGAAGCCGTGGTCCGAGACCACTATCAGGTCGGTTTTGCCCGCGATGCCCAGCGCGTCGATCGCCGCGCGAACGCGCATCAGGTTGTTGTGGCATAGGCTCAACGCCTCCATCGCGGGCATCGTGCCCAACCCTGCAATGTGTTGCGTGAGATCGGGATTGTGCTGCCAGAGGACGACCAACGCAGGCCGGCCCGCGTCCGCCGCGCGCTTGGCGGCAGGCAGAGCGTCTTCCACGGCCAGCCGCGCGAAGTACAAATCGCGCTGGTCATCGGCGATCGCGGTTTTCGAATCCGGCGGCATCGCGGCGCTTATTTTCTGGCTCACCGACTTGGGCTCGACCAGATCGTCCGACGCGAACAGGTAATCCTGGTGCGGCTCGCCGAGAATATCCTTGCCGTCGACGACCGTTTCAACGCGATTGTCAAACACCGAGGTCGGTCCCTGCTTGCCGATCACGCCAACGTAGCCGCCCTCGCGCGCGACCTCCTGCGTGATTGTGTCCAACCCGATCAAACGGCCCTTGAATCCATCCGCCCCGTTTAAATTGACGATCGCCCTGGCACCTTCCGCCCAGACCATCTGACCCTTGGAGTCTTTCGCAATCGTGGGCGCCCCCGGCTTGGCCTCAAAGGGAGAAATGTTGCCGATGGCCGGGGCCGCATCCGCCGGCACATAGAACACGTTGCCCTCGAGTCCGTTGACGCCGGGCGGCGCTCCGGTGGCGAGCGCGGTGGCGTTTACCATCGTAAGGGTC
>Ga0208355_1000520_pt1 | contig 17492 bp, 17 predicted proteins | sample NGESurdeep072012_6_FD_184458 | JGI IMG/M metagenome (GOLD analysis project Ga0208355, IMG submission 184458) | Arctic peat soil microbial communities from Barrow, Alaska - NGEE Surface sample 210-3 deep-072012 (SPAdes) | ecosystem: Environmental > Terrestrial > Soil > Wetlands > Peat ... | reverse complement strand
GCTCCTGAGACGGGCGAGGGTCAAGCATGGCAAGGATTGAAGCCGCCCACCCGCGTGGCGTGCAAACGCACGCGAGCGATCGAGGACGCGGCCAGGCGCCGGCCATCGCGCGTCTCAGCCGATGCTGCCGACCATCTCCAGCTGAATCAGCCGGTTGAGCTCGACGGCGTACTCCATCGGCAGCTCCTTGGTGACCGGCTCGATGAAGCCGTTGACGATCATCGCCGCGGCCTCGTCCTCCGTGAAGCCGCGCGAGCCCATGTAGAAGAGCTGGTCGTCGGAGATGCGCCCGACGGTGGCCTCGTGGGCGACCGTCACGTGCGGGTTCTGGATCTGGATGTCCGGCCAGGTGTCCGAGCGCGATTCGCCGTCCATCATCAGGCCGTCGCACTGCACGCGGGCTTTGGAGCCGGCGGAGTTGTGGCCCATCTTGACCAGGCCGCGGTAGCCCATGATGCCGCCGTCCTTGGAGATCGACTTGGCGAGGATGTTGGAGGTGGTGTTGGGGGCCAGGTGGACCACCTTGGCGCCGGTGTCCTTGTGGACGCCCTTGCCCGCCACGCCCACGTTGAGGTGGTCGGCGCGCGCGCCCTCGCCCATCAGGAAAGAGCCGGGGTAGAGCATCACGTACTTGGCGCCCATCGAGCCGCCCACCCACTCGACCGTGCCCTCCGCGTCCACCACGGCACGCTTGGTGTTGAGGTTGTAGACGTCCTTGGACCAGTTCTGCACGGTCGTGTAGCGCGCCTTGGCGCCCTCGTGCACGAAGATCTCCACGACCGCGGAGTGCATCGAGTTGACGCTGTAGGTCTGCGCGGTGCAGCCCTCGATGTAGTTCACCTCAGAGCCCTCGTCGGCGATGATCAGCGTGTGCTCGAAGGTGCCCTCGCCGGCGCCCTCCATGCGGAAGTAGGACTGCAGCGGCAGGTCGCACGTGACGCCCTTGGGGATGTAGCAGAAGGCCCCGCCCGACCACACGGCGCCGTGCAGCGCCGAGAACTTGTTGTCCTGAGGCGGCACGCACTTGTTCATGAAGTATTTCTGCACCAGCTCGGGGTACTCGGTGATGGCGGTGTCCATCGAGCAGAACAGGATGCCCTGTTTGGCGTACTCCTCCTTCAGGCCCTCGTACACGGGCTCCTGGCGCCACACGCCGACCACGCCCGCAAGGTGCTCGCGCTCGGCCTGGGGGATGCCCAGGTCCTCGTATGTCTGCTTCATCTCCGCGGGCACGTCGTCCCAGCTGTTGAAGCGCCCGGCCGTGGGGGGCGAGTAGAGCACCAGGTCGTCGAGGTTCAGACCGCTCAGGTCCGGTCCCCACGTCGGGATCGGCTTGCGTTCGAAGATCTCCAGCGACTTGATCCGTTTCTCGGCCATCCAATCGGGCTCGCCCTTGATCTTCGAGAGCTCGCTGACCACCTCGCGCGAGATGCCCTGGCGAGCGCGTAGCTGCCCCTGGTCGTCCTCGACGATCGGGCTCGGCTTGGCGATGGTCGTGCGGTCAATCGTGGCCATGAGGCTCCTCGCTTGCGAATCCTGTGCTCTGGAGTAGGGATTGTATCGAGACCGGCAGTCCCCACACGGAGGCCTCGCGAGTCGGAGCTGCGGGATCATGTCCGCGCGTTCGTTCTCGGCGTGTCACGCGGCTCCGGCGGAGAGCACGAGCGCGTCCTCGCCGGTCTGGACCGAGTGCTGCGCCAATGGAGTGGCCACGAGCTCGCGGGTCGCGAGGAACGCCGCGACGACGCGAGGATCGAAGTGGCTTCCCGCGGCCCGCTTGATCTCGGCGATCGCCCGCTCGGCCGGCCACGCGGACTTGTAGGGTCGATCATGGGTGAGCGCGTCGTAGACGTCGGCGACGGCGACCACACGGCCGACCAGGGGGATGGCTTCGCCAGAGAGACCTGCGGGATAGCCCATGCCGTCCCAGCGCTCGTGATGGCTCGCGGCGATCACGGAGGCCATCTTCAGCACGGGCGAGCCGCTGCCGGAGAGCACACGTCTGCCGGCCTCGGCATGCCCCTGCATCACCTCACGCTCGTAGTCGGCGAGCGGGCCGGGCTTGAGCAGAATGCCATCTGGGACGGCGAGCTTGCCGATGTCGTGCAGAGGGGCAGCTTCACGAATGAGCTCGACCTGCTCCGAGTCGAGTCCGAGCTGGGCGGCGATCTCCGCCGCAGCCGCCCCCACGCGCTCTGTGTGCTGGAAGGTCTCATCGTCGCGGTACTCGCCGGCGCGCGCCAGCCGCTGTAGGGTCTCGGCGCGGGCATCGTCCAGCTCGCGCGTTCGCTCAGCGACCTTCGTTTCGAGCAGCTTCGAGCTGTTGGCGAGCTGCTTCTCAGCCTCGACCTGAGTGGTGATGTCGCGTGCCGCTGCGTGAACGAGGCCGTCGCGGCACGATCCGTGCGCATTCCACTCCAGCCATCGTTCGTTTCCGTCCGCAGCCAGGTAGCGGTTGCGGAACCTCACCGTGTCGCGCGACCCCTCGACGAGGGCGGCGAACTCGGCGAGCGTTGCCGTGCCGTCGTCGGGGTGGACGAACTCGATGAGCGGCCGCGAGCACATCTGCTCGCGGGTGTAGCCGAGGGTCGCTTCCCACGCCTGGTTGACACGCGTGAAGCGACCCTTGTGGTCTGCTGTCGCGAGCAGGTCGAGCGACGCGTCGAAGTACCGCAGGAGCTCGGCTTCGAGTCTGCGTCGCTGATCCATGAACGCCCCGAGGAACACGCCGATCAGGACGAACGCGATGCCACGGCTCAAATAGCCGAGGATGGTCACCGCCGCGTCGTCGTGGACGAGGTCCCATAGACCGGTGAGCGTGACCGCCGCAAGCGCCCCCGCCAGGCCTCCGCGCCGGCCGAACCGGAGCGCGAGCAGCGCGACGGGCACCAATTCGTCGGCGTCGACGGCATTCGACAGGCTTCGACGCAACGCGAAGGTGGCGCCGAAGATCGCCAGGGCGAGGAGCACCGTCGCCGCATCCAGCACTGTCGTGCGAGAGACCGAGCGGCGCACGCTCAGCCAATGCGTACGCGAGGGCATCTGTGATGTGTCGCCGGCGTTTACGCTAAGTCAACGTATACGCGAGCCCATGGACGGAGATACGACAAGAGGCGCCTGCGGTCAGCTTGTCGGCGCTCGCGCGGCTCAGGCCGGCCAGGCGTGATCGCCGGTGACGGCGCCGCGGACGACCTTGAGGTTGAGCAGGGCGCACTTGCGCCGCGTGGCGGAGACGGGGATGCCGAGCAGGTCGATCATCCAGTCGGCGTCCAGCGCTCCGACCTCGGCAAGGCTCATGCCCTTCAGCTCCTCCGAGGCGATCGACGCGGCGGCCTGCGAGATCGCGCAGCCGTGGCCGTGGAAGCGGAGGTCCTCGATGCGCTCGTCGCGCACGCGGATGTGCACGCCGAGCTCGTCTCCACACAGCGGGTTGTGCTCCAACGCCTCGAGATCGTGCGGGTCCAGCTCCCCGAAGTTCCGGGGTTGCTTGTAGTGGTCGAGGATGTAGTCGCGGTAGAGGTCGTCCATCAGGCGGCGTCCAGTGCGAACACCTCGCGCGCCGCCAGCAGCGATCCGACGAGGGCGTCGATGTCGGAGGCTTGGTTGTAGACGCTCACGCTCGCGCGCGCCGTCGCGCCCACGCCCAGGCAGCGCATCAGCGGCTGAGCGCAGTGGTGCCCGGCGCGGATGCACACGCCCTCGCGCGCCACCAGCTCGGCCACGTCGTGGGGGTGCAGGCCCTCGATCGTGAACGACGCCAGTCCGCCGCGGCGCTCGGCCTCCGGAGGGCCGACCACGCGCAGCCCCGGGACGCGCGCGAGACTCTCGAGCAGGTGGGCGGTCAGCTGGCGATCGTGGGCACGCACGCGATCCATGCCGAGGCTCTCCAGGTACTCCACCGCCGCGCCCAGGCCGACGGCCTCGGCGACCATGGGGGTCCCAGCTTCGAACTTCCACGGCAGCTCGTTCCAGGTCGCGCCCTGGAAGTCAACGGAGGCGATCATGTCGCCGCCGGTCAAGAACGGCTCCATCCGCTCCAGGATCTCCCTGCGGCCGTGCAGCACGCCGATCCCGGTCGGCCCGAGCGCCTTGTGGCCGGTCCAGGCGTAGAAGTCCGCCCCGAGCCGCTCCACGTCGACGGCCAGCTGTGGAACCGCCTGCGCTCCGTCCACCAGCGAGACCGCACCGGCCGCGCGGACGCGGGCGGTCATCTCCGCCACGGGATTGATCGTGCCGAGCACGTTCGACACGTGCGCGAACGCCACCAGGCGCACGTCGCCACGCGCCAGCTCGGCGTCGAGGCCCTCCAGCGAGAGCTCGCCGCGCTCGTCCACCTCCAGATAGCGCAGCGTGGCGCCACGCTCGCGGCAGAGCACCTGCCACGGGACGATGTTCGCGTGATGCTCCATCTGGGTGATCAGCACCGCGTCGCCCGCGCCCACGTGCGCACGGCCCCAGGCGTAGGCCACGAGGTTGATGGCCTCGGTCACGTTCTTGGTGAAGATGGTCGTCTCCGGCCGTGCGCCGGTGAACGCCGCGATCCGCGCGCGTGCCCCCTCGAACGCCGCGTCCGCCTCCTGGGCCAGCGGGTAGACGCCGCGGTGGACGTTGGCGTTGTGCGCGCGCAGGTGCCCCGCCAGCGCCTCGATCACGACCTCGGGCTTCTGTGAGGTGGCACCAGAGTCCAGGTAGATCAGCGGACGCCCGTTCAGGCGTCTGGCGAGGATCGGGAAGTCGGCCCCCACATCCAGCAGGCTCTCAGCGGCTGGCGGCATACGCCTCGATGTCCTCGCGGGCCGCAGCGAGCTTCGTGGCGACCTTGGCGCGCACCACCTCTTCCAGCGCCTCGTCCTGGAGCTCGGCAACCAGCGGCTCGAAGAAGCCCTCGACGATCACGCGAACCGCCGACGGGCGATCCAGACCACGGGTCTGCATGTAGAAGATGGCCGTCTCGTCCAGCTCGCCCACCGTGCCGCCGTGGGAGGCGGACACGTCGTCCGCGGACACGAGCACGGAGGGGATCGCGTCGATGCGCGCTTTGGGCGAGAGCATCATCGAGTGGAACTGCAGGTATGTGTGGGTCCGCTGCGCGCCCGGGTCGATCTGGATCAGGCCCTCGAAGCTCGCGCGGCTCTCGCCGGTGGCGGTCCCGCGCCAGTGGACATCGCCGCCGGACGGTCCCGTCTCGTGCAGGTCCACGACGAACACGTCCAGATGCTCGTGCTCCTCGGTGAAGAACAGCCCGCGGAAGGCCATGTCCCCGCCCGCCTCGGACACCGCCAGCTCGAGATGCTGACGCACCAGATGTCCGCCCAGCAGCGCGGGCAGCCAGTGGCAGTAGGCGTCGCGCCCGACGCCCACGAAGCGCGTGGAGGCGTCGAACACCTCGCCGCTGCCCCAGTCCTGCAGCTGCGCCAGGCGGCAGCGCGCGCCGTCCTGGAGGTAGAGCTCGAACGCGCCCGCGTGCAGCGCCTGCCCCTCGAAGTCCTCCGCCAGGTCGTACTCGTGCACGCGGAACTCGCTGTTCGGCCCGCCCAGCACGAGCGTGCGCCCGTACTGGGCCACGCCTGGACCGTCGATCGCGTAGACGATCTCGAACGGATCCTCGACCACCACGCCGGCGGGAACGTGCAGGAAGGCCCCGCCCTGCCAGAAGGCGGCGTTGGCGGCCTCCAGCTTGTGGCGATCGACGGTCAGGCGCTTGGAGTACCACGGGCCGACCAGCTCGTCGTGGTCGCGGAAGGCGTCCTCGAGCGAGCACAGGATCACGCCGCGCTCGGCCAGCGCCGGGTCGAGCTCGACCTGGACTACGCGGTCGCCGTTCTGCACCAGCCTGCCCGCGTGCGCTCGCTCGGGCAGCGTCCGCCGAACGACATCGGGCACGCCCTCGCCGGCCGCGGCGTGCGTGTCCAGCGCGTCGAGGTCGAGGCTCTGCAGCGTCGTGGTCCAGAACCCCGATCGCCGCCACACGGGCAGCTCCGAGCTCTCATACGTCTTCAGCGCCGCCGCGCGCAGCTCCGCCAGGCTCCGCCCGTCGCCCGCGCCGGCGCCGGCCAGTGCGTGATAGAGGCTCGCCTCGCGGTGGCGGCCAGCCTTGGCCTGGACCGGCGCCGCGCCGTTGGTGGACGCCTCCGCTGCGCTCGCGCCGCCCGCCTCAGACACCGCTGTCACCGGCGGCGACCGCGCTCGCGCCAACCTCCTGGCGGATCTGGTCATAGCCCTCGCGCTCCAGGCGCTCGACCAGCTCGACGCCACCCTCGAGCACGATCCGCCCGTCCATCAGGATGTGCACGAACTCGGGCTTGACGTAGTGCAGGATGCGCTGGTAGTGGGTGATGATCAGCGCGCCCAGCCCCTGCTCGTCGTGCAGTCGCTGAACGCCCTCCGCGACCGTCCGCAGCGCGTCGATGTCCAGGCCCGAGTCGGTCTCGTCGAGGATCGCGATGTCGGGGGCGAGCATCGCCATCTGCAGGATCTCCGCGCGCTTCTTCTCACCGCCGGAGAAGCCGTCGTTGAGGTGGCGCGAGGTGAAGGCTTTGTCGACGTCCAGCAGCTCGATGGCGTGCTGGAGCTGGGTGCGGAACTCCTTGACCTGGATCGGCTCCTCACGCTTGGCGTTGATCGCCATGCGCAGGAAGTTGGCCACCGAGACACCGGGGATCGAGACGGGGTACTGAAAGGCCAGGAACAGGCCCGCCTTGGCGCGCTCGTGCGGTTCGGACTCGGTGATGTCCTCGCCCTTGAAGGTGATCGAGCCCTGTGTGATCTCGTAGGAGGGGTGCCCGAGCAGCGTGTTTGCGAGCGTGGACTTGCCCGAGCCGTTCGGGCCCATCAGGGCGTGGATCTCGCCCCGGTTGATGTCGAGGTCGACGCCGCGGAGTATCTCGCGGTCCTCGGTGCGCACGTGCAGGTCTTTGATCTCTAGGTCGGCCATGTTCTGTGGTCAGGCTCCGGTTGTGAGTGGTTCGATTTGCAGGGGTGGGAGGGTGGCTGGCGCCGGCAACGCCGGAGTGATCATGAGGTCCGCCAGCGTGGTCTCTCGAAGCGTGTTGACGATCGAGAAGCGCACGCGCGTCCACAGCAGCTTGGTTGGGCAGACGTGCTCGGGGCTGGACTCGCGCGAGCACACGATCGAGCCGTCGGGCGCCTCGGAGATGCACTCGATCGGCGCGATCGAGCCCTCCAACGCCTCCACGACCTCGGCCATGGTGATCTCAGTGGAGGCGCGCGCGAGCATGTAGCCGCCGCGCGAGCCGCGGCGTGAGGCGACCAATCCGGCCTTGCGCAGGCGCGCCACCAGATGCTCCAGATACGCCAGGGGCAGGCCGTCGTGGGCCGCGATCTCCGCCAGCGGTATGGGCTCCGCGCCGGCGCGTCGCGCAAGCTCGACCATCACACGGACGCCGTACTCGGCCTTGGTTGAGAACATCATCGCAAGATTTCCTACCTGCCCGCTAGGGTATCAGCCGGCCTGAAGCTTCCGGATATCGTGAGCGAGGGACTCGGGGGTGAGCTGTTCCTGCTCGAACAGCACCCGCCTGCGGCCGCGGCGGTCGAGCAGCAGCACCTGGGCGGAGCGCGCGAAGGCCGCGCGGCCGGCGCCTGCGGCGAGCACGCCGTACGCGCGCCAGATCCTGCGCAGCCGTGGCAGCGGTCCGGTCAGGTACCGCACGCGCCCCGTCAGCGAGACCGCGGCGAGGAAGCGCCTGACGTTGGCCGGGGAGTCCGCGCGGGGGTCGGCGCTGACCACGAGCACGGGCACCGGCCGGGGCAGTTCGTCGAGGGCGCCGCGGATCTGCTGGGCGATCACCACGCAGCTGGCGCCGCAGGTGGAGTAGAGGAACGTGAGCACCGTCACCTGGCCGCGGTAGTCGCTGAGCGAGACGCGGTAGCCGGCCTGATCGGTGAGCGTGAACTCCTGCGCCGGCTCCTCTCCCGGCAGAGCCGCGCCGTCGAATCCCGTGCTCGGCCCCGAGGTGGAGGTGATCGAGGTGCTCTGGTGCGACGGTGCTCCGAGGGTGACGGCCAGGATCAGGGCGAGCAGCAGCGCGGCGGACAGCAGGGGAAGCACGAGCCGCGATCGTGGGCGCATCCCCGCCCAGCGTAGGGCAGGCCAAGTGCGTCCGTGTGCGGCGGGCGAGGTCGAGGCGATGCCTCCGCGGTTGCGGGCGCCCGGCTGGAACATCGGTTCCAACATGCAGGAGATCGGGGTCTCCGCGGCGTAAGGTGGGACGATGCTTGTGGATCGAAGGGTCATTGTGAGGCTCGCGGGCGTGCTCGCGGCCGCGGCGCTGACGGCAGCGTCGGCGGCCGCCGGCGCCTCGGCGGAAGCCACCGGCCCACAGCCCTCGGCGCCGCCGCCAGTCCCACCTCCCGCAAACGACAACCTGGCCAACGCGCAGACGGTGCACACTCTGCCCGCGACGATCGGCGGCACCACAGTGGGCGCGACGACCGAGCCGGGCGAAAACGAATCCTCCTGCGGCCTCGCCACGACCAGCTCCGTGTGGTACGTGCTGCGCTCCTCCAGCGCACAGCGAGTGGCCGTGGACCTGGCAGCCGGGGGCGCGCTCGATGGCACGATCGACGTCTACCACGCCGTGCGCTCCCAGCGCATCCCGGTGGGCTGTCAGCAGACGGACCCTCACGGCAAGGCCTCGCTGTCCTTCTCGGCGTCCAAGAACGGCGTCTATGAGATACGGGTGGCCGCCCTTGCCAACTCCCAACTGGCGCCGTTCACGCTGGACGTGTTCCTGCCGACGCCCGCTGTCGGCCCGCCCGGGCGCCAGCTTCCCTCCGGTGGCGTGGGCGGGCAGGTGGATCGCATCCAGAACATCAACGCGGCCTACTCGTTCACGATGCGCGCGGGCGTCAGCTATCTGATCAGCCTCGCCAACGAGACCCAGGGAGCCTGTGTGAGCGGCGGCCTGTTCGCCCCGGGGACGCGCTCCTTCGAAGAAGGCTCGCCGCTGCTGCACATCGGCTGCGGCGGCTACCGCCTGTTCACGCCCGGCGCGGGCCAGGGAGGCCGTTACAGCTTCCAGGTGACCCCGCGGCTGTCGCGCAGCGGCGTGCAGCGGTTCCGCCTGCAGGTCGCGCCGGCCGGCCGCGCCGAAACAGCCCCGGGGCTGGTGCTCGCCAACTACGCCCGCGCCAGCGGGCGCCTCGACGGCAACGGCGTGCACGTCCTGCGCCTGTACCGTCTGGACGTCACCAGCCACTCCAACCTGACGCTCAGGCTGAAGGCACCCGGCTCCGCGGACTTCGACCTGCAGCTGCGCAACCAGAACGGCAACGTGATCGAATGCCAGTGCGGCGGCAGCGGCTCGCAGACGCTGCAGCACCAGCTGGCGCCCGGCCGCTACTACGCGGTGGTCTCCGTGCGAGACACGAGCGCCGGCAACTTCACGCTGGTGCGCGAGTCGCGCACGATCACATCGACGGCGATCTCCTTCTCCTCTGCCAAGTCCTCAGCCGGCCAGGGGCTCGGCATCCTCGTGAAGATCTCGCCGGCCGCTTCCGGGCCGGTCACCGTGGAGATCGAACGCTTCGACCCCGTATTCGGCTGGCAGTTCTATCGGCAGGCCAGCGCCTTCGCCAGCGGGGGCTCGGCCACCGTGCCCTTCACGCCGCCCGCGGTCGGGCGCTGGCGGGCGAAGGCGTCCTACGGTGGTTCCCGCACCGCGAGCCCCAGCGCGGTCGGCTTCTCCTACCTGCTCGTCGTCTAGCTGCATATCAGGGCGTCGCACCCGCCCTCGCCTGAGCTGTGCATCGGGGCACGGCGCCCGCCGGTCGCGCTGGTGTCCGGTCCTTCTGGGTCGAGGGCTTCATACCCTCGCCAAGTGGCGCTACACTTTATGAAGTCCTTGAATCCCGACCGTGGTTTAGGAGTTTCACGATGAGTCCGTCCGGCGCGGAGCTTCTCCGCCAAGTCAAGAGCCAGATCGAAGAGGTCGACCCGTCCGAGGTGAAGGAGCTGATCGACGAGGGCGTGGCGGTGGTTGACGTGCGCGAGGCCGAGGAGTACGCCGCTGGGCACCTTCCCGGCGCCAAGCATGTTGCGCGCGGCTATCTGGAGTCGCGGATCGAGGGCGTCGTGCCCGACCGCTCGACCCAGGTGATCCTCTACTGCGCCTCGGGCAACCGCTCGGCCTACGCCGCGCGCACGCTCAAAGACGAGCTCGGCTACGAGCACGTCCGCTCGATGACCGGCGGCATCACGCTGTGGAAGGATCGCGGCTACGAGGTCGTGGTCCCGCGCGCGCTCAGCAGCGAGCAGCGTGAGCGCTACTCGCGCCATCTGCTGATCCCCGAGATCGGAGTCGAGGGCCAGCAGAAGCTGCTCGACGCCAAGGTCCTGCTGCTCGGCGCCGGCGGCCTCGGCTCGCCGACGGCGCTGTATCTCGCGGCCGCCGGCGTGGGCACGCTGGGCGTCGTCGACGACGACGTCGTCGACCTCTCGAACCTCCAGCGCCAGGTGATCCACTCCACCCAACGGATCGGCATTCCCAAGGTGGACTCCGCCGAGGAGTCGATCCACGCGCTCAACCCGGACGTCAACGTCGTCAAGTACCAGACGCGGATCGACGCCTCGAACATCATGGAGATAATCGAGGGCTACGACGTGATCGTGGACGGCGTGGACAACTTCCCGACCCGCTACCTGCTCAACGACGCCACCGTTCGGCTGAAGATCCCCGTGGTCTCCGCCTCGATCCTCGGCTTCGATGGACAGCTGTCGGTGTTCAAGCCCTACGAGGGCCCCTGCTACCGCTGCCTGTTCCGCGAGCCCCCGCCGGCGGAGCTGGCGCCCTCCTGCGGCGCCAACGGAGTCCTGGGCGTGCTCCCGGGCACGATGGGCCTGCTGCAGGCGACCGAGGTGGTCAAGCTGGTGCTGGGCGTCGGCGAGCCGGCGATCGGACGGCTGCTGCTCTACGACGCGCTGGGAGCGACGCTGACGGAGGTCAAGGTCCACCGCGATCCCGACTGCCCGATCTGCTCGCGCGACCCGGAGGACATCGGCGACGAGGAGCTCGGCGTATTCCCCGATTACGAGGCATTCTGCGCCGCTGCCGGATAGGCTGACGCCCACATGGCAACGATCAAGATACCCCCGGTGCTGCGGGCGTCGGTGGGTGGCGAGAAGCAGGTGGGCGCCTCCGGCGCCAACGTCGGCGAGGTGTTGCGCGACCTCGCCTCCAACCACCCGGCCACCGAGAGCCAGCTGTTCTCCGCCGACGGCGAGCTCAACCGTTACGTGAATGTGTACCTCAACGACGAAGACGTACGCGTGCTCGACGGGCTTGACACCGCGGTGGGCGAGGCCGACACGCTGGTCATCCTGCCGGCGATGGCCGGCGGTTCGCATTGAGCGCCGGCCAGGGTCGCTAAGCGACTGCGGCCGTGCTGTGAGTGGGCTCGCTCGACACGGCCCCGGCCGCAGGGATCTGGCTGATGGCGTGCTCGGCCAGCGCGGTGATCGTCAGCGACGGGTTCACGCCCACGTTGGCCGGGATCGCCGAGCCGTCGCAGACGAGCAGGTTCTCATAGCCGAACACGTGCTGGTCGGCGTCCACGACACCCTGGCTGGGGTCGGGCGCGATCACTGCGCCGCCGAGGATGTGGGCGGTGGTGGGGATGTTGAAGAGAGCCTCCGTGAGCGCGCTCTGGGCGATGCCGCCGGTGCGCTCGGCGAACCATTCGGCTGCCTTGTTGGCGACCGGGATGAAGGTCGGGTTGGGGCGCTCGGGGTCCTGTTCGGTCTGTAGCCAGAAGGAGCCGAACGGACCTTTGCGCGGACGCAGCGCAATGGCGCTGTCGAGCGTCTGCATCACCAGGATGATGATCGTGCGCCGCGACCAGTGCTTGGCGAAGAGCACGTGCGCCAGGCGCCTGGGGTGGCGCAGGATCTGCGCGAGCAGCTTCAGCGGTCGTGTCGCGCGCGTGCCGTCGCCCGTGAGCAGGGTGTAGAGCAGCCGCATGGAGTCGCCGTCGTCGCCGTAGGTGACGGTCTCGATGTGCGTGTTGGGGTCGGGGTAGATCGAGGAGCTGATCGCCACGCGCTTGATCAGGTCGTCGGGGTAGTCCTCGGGGACGGTCACGGTCAGGATCGACTCGGAGTTAGTGCGCACCAGCTCGCCCAGCCGCGTCGATATGCGCGGCAGGGAGCCCTTCAGGCGGCAGCGCTGCAGCAGCTTGTTGGTGCCCAGCGGTCCGGCCGAGACGACCACGCCGCGGGCTCGCTGGACGCGGCGATCCTTGTTCAGCCACGCGCCCGAGCGGACGCTTTCCACCTCGTAGCCGTCGCTGCCGTCCGGCGAGCCGAGCGGGCGGACGTCGACGACGGTGCGTTCGGGCATCACCCGCGCGCCGCGCTTCTCGGCAAAGTAGAGGTAGTTCTTCACGAGCGTGTTCTTGGCGCCGTGCACGCAGCCGACCATGCAGCGCCCGCACAGCTGGCAGCCCGTCCGGTCGGGCCCCTCGCCGCCGAAGAACGGATCCGACACCGTCGTGCCCTGCTCGCCGAAGTAGATGCCCACGGGCGTGCGTTTGTAGGAGTCGCCCACGCCCAGCTCCTCGCCCAGCTCGCGCAGCAGCTGGCCGGCGGGATCCTCGTGCGGATTCTGCACCACGCCAAGCATGCGCTGGGCCTCGGCATAGTGGGGGGCCAGCGCGCTCTCCCAGTCCTGCATCTCCCCCCACTGGCGGTCCTCGAAGAACGCCTTGGCGGGCACGTAGAGCGTGGATGCGTAGCCGAGGCTGCCACCGCCCACGCCGCATCCGGAGACGACCGAGACGTCCTTGAAGGTTGTCAGCCGGAAGATCCCCTTCATCCCCAGGCGCGGGTTCCAGAAGTAGCGCTTCAGGTCGGCCGTCGAGCTGGGGAGCTGGTCGTCGGCGAAGCGCCGTCCGCACTCCAGCACGCCGACCGAATAGCCCTTCTCCGACAGGCGCAGCGCAGAGACGCTGCCGCCGAAGCCCGACCCGATGACCAGCCAGTCGTAGTCGAATCCCTCCCGCGCGCTCGCCATGATCGCCAGTCCCTCGGTCGCCTGTGGGGGTTAGATCTTAGTGGCTGACTGGCCCTCCGGCCAGGATGGCTCCTGCGCGACTCCTGTCGCTTAGTCATCCTCGGGGCGCCGACCGTGGTCCTCGTGTCGATCCAATTCCCCGTCGTCATGAGAGATTGAGCGGAAGGGTTTGCTCCACCACCAGGCGAAGACGGCTAGGACGACCAAGACCACGCCGCCAAAGGCCGATGCGATGATCGTCCCTTCCCCCGTGGTTAGCGCAAGCGGTCCTATGTTGCGCTGCGTATCTCCACTAGGACGCTGCTACTACCCCCGCGCTTCGGAAATCAAACTGATCCACCACCGCCCGTGGACCTCGCTATATTCCGTGAAGTAATGGCGGCTGAGCGGCTCAGCAACCGGCCCTGCGGAGGGCGCTATGGGGACATCGTGCAGTCGATCGGCAACACGCCGCTGGTCGAGCTGCCGACCCTCTCGCCCAAGCCGGGCGTGCGCATCTGGGCCAAGCTGGAGTCGCGCAACCCGACCGGCTCGGTCAAGGACAGGGTCGCTCGCGCGCTGATCGAGGACGCCGAGGAGAAGGGCGCGATCGCGCACGGTCAGACGATCCTCGAACCGACCTCCGGCAACACGGGCATCTCGCTGGCGCTGATCTGCAAACGCAAGGGCTACCGGCTGAAGGTGGTCATGCCCGAGAACGTCACCCCCGAGCGCACCCAGCTGCTGCGCATGTACGGGGCCGAGATCGTCTACTCCGACGGCTCCAAGGGCTCAAACGGCGCCGTCGCCAAGGCTCTGGAGATGGCCGCCGAAGATCCCTCCTGCTACATGCCCTACCAGTACGGCAACCAGGCCAACCCCAATGCCCACTACAACGGCACGGCGCTGGAGATCCTGGAAGAGCTCGACGAGGTCGCAGCGTTCGTCGCGGGCCTGGGCACGGGCGGCACGCTGATGGGCAACGGGCGGCGGCTGAAGGAGACATTCGGCGACGCGGTCAAGATCGTGGCGGCCGAGCCGATGCAGGGCGAGCCCGTGCAGGGCCTGCGCTCGCTGGAGGACGGCTTCATCCCGCCGATCATCGACATCTCGCTGCTCGACCGCAAGATCTTCGTGACCAACCACGACGCGATCGTCTGGACGCGGCGTCTGCTCGACGAGGAGGGCCTGTTCGCGGGCGTCTCCAGCGGCGCGATCGCAAGCATCGCCGTGCGGATAGCCGGCGAGCTCGATGAGGGCAACGTTGTGTTCGTGGTCGCGGACGACGGCTGGAAGTATCTGTCGAGTGGCATCTACACCCTGCCTGTCGACGAGGTCGAGAACCTCGAGTCAACCGTCTGGTGGTAATGACGCCCGTCGGCCCGCAGGCTCCTCGGCAGTGATCATCGCCCCTGCCCTGCTCGAGGACCTGATCGCGCATGCCCGCGAGGAGTACGACGCGGAGTGCTGCGGCATGATCGCCTACGGGCCGGCCTCCGAGGATGGCGAGCCTCACGCTCGGCGCGTTCATCGCGCCACCAACATCTTCGCCAGTAGCAAGCGCTTTGAGATCGACGGCAAAGAGGTGCTCAGGACGGAAAGCGAGTTCGAGGGGGAGGGATGGGAGCTGGGCGCGATCTACCACTCCCACACCCACACCGACCCCTACCCCTCGCAGACGGACATCAACTTCGCCGCCAACTGGCCGGGCCTGGAGTGGGTGATCGTGGGCCTGGCCGGCGAGCAGGCGGTGGTCCGCTGCTACTTCATCGAGGCGGGCGAGGTCGGGGAGGTTCCCCTCCAGGTGCGCTGATGTCCGGCGATCTGCTCGTCTGCCCGAGCTGCTCGCGGGCGCATCCGTCCAGCGAGCGCTTCTGCGCGACGTGCGGCATGCCGCTGGTGCACCACGGCGGCTCCGAGCAGCAGGCCAGCGAGCGTCGCCAGACGGCGCGCAAGATCAAGCCCCAGTACGCGGAGGGCAAGCTGGTGAAGGTCGCGCGGGCGGAGAGCCAGCCGGAGGCCGAGTTCATCGCGGGGCTGTTGCTGGAGGAGGGCATCCCGAGCATGCTTCGCCGCGCCGGCGGCTTCGACGTGGCCGAATTCCTGGCCGCCGGGCCACGCGATGTGCTCGTGCCCGAGTCCGGGGCCGAGGCCGCGCGAGAAGCGCTGGCCTACGAGACGGACTAGACGAGGACCGGCTGGCCCGCCGCTTCGGAGGTGATCGCGCGGATCTCCTCTGAAGCGCGCTCGAACTCGGCGTCGGAGAGCACGGGTGTCCCCTCGAACGGCAGTTCGCGTTGCAGCTCGATCCAGGCGTTGGGCCCCGTGTAGTCGTCCTTGACCTTCACGGTGACCGGCCGCGGGATGCGGTAGGTGCGAAGCAGCAGCACGTGCAGCGGCTGGCGTCCGCGCCAGCCCAGGCGCTTTTCGGCGTAGTCGGGCGTCCACACGTAGAAGGGGGAGAGCGCGTCCACGCAGCGTGGGTCCACGATCGTGAAGTGGTCGGTCACTTCCGCCCATGCGCGGATGCGCACCCTGTCGGGCTGCTGCAGCGGAGCGCCCGAGACGAACGTGTGCAGCGGCGGCTCGCCGTCGCTCCAGACGCCCTCCTCGAGTGCCCTGCGCAACTCGGGCTGATGGGACTCGCGCACCAGATCGCCGGGCTGGTGGTCGAAGGTGGGGTACAGGAAGAAGCGCTCGTGGGCCAGCCTGAAAGGCTTGTCCGCCTGCGAAGGGAGGCCCTTGCGGAGGGTGATGAGCTGCTCGCCTTCCGCTAGGGCGCGGACGGTGACGGCCCATTCTTTGAAAGCAATTGGCATAGAAGAAGACAAACGGAACGACGAGGAGATGTCTGACCTACACAGCGCGCGGTCCCTTGGGTGAGAACGCTGCCGACCCGTTAAAGATACGAAACCTGGGCGAAAATCCCAAATCGCCTGCAAATCGGCTGTTTTTGAGAGGCGTGTGCGTTCACAAGTCGGAAACGGGCTGGTCAGACGGCCAGTCTGCTGAGGACTCCGGGGGCCCCGAGCGTCGCTACAGCCGCCGCCCCGCAAGCCCCTCGGCGGCCTCGATCATGGCCGCGTAGTCCTGCTCGCCGTGTCCTCGCGCCATGGTGGCCGTGAGCAGGTCGCGCGCGTGGGCGGCAGACGGGAACGGCACCCCTGCCGCCTGCGCCTCCTCGAGGCACAGGCGCACGTCCTTGAGCATGTGGGCGGTCTTGAACAGGGGCGTGTAGTCGTGCTCGCGCATCGCCCCCGACTTCAGCGCCAGCTGCGCCGAGGCGCCGGAGCCGGACGAGACGACCTCCACGAACGCGTCCAGGTCGATCCCGGTCGCATGGGCCAGCAGCAGCGCCTCGGCCACCGCCGCCGCGTTGGCCGCGCCGACGGCGTTGTTGATCAGCTTCAGCGTCTCGCCCTGGCCCAGCTCGCCCACGTGTGCGATCAGCGCGCCCATCGCCTCCAGCAGCGGCCGCGCGCGCGCGAAGTCCTCGGGATCGCCGCCCACCATGATCGTCAGCGAGCCGTCGTGCGCTCGCGGTGAGGAGCCGGTCACGGGCGCGTCGAGCATCCGCACCCCGCGCTCGCTGAGGGCGGCGCCGATCCGTCGCGTGTCCGGTGGCCCGATGGTGGACATGTCCAGGCACAGCAGGCCCGGCCTGCCGGCCTCGATCACTCCCTCTGGGCCGAGCAGCACCGAGGCGACCTGCTCGCCGTCCACGACCATGCTGACCACCATGTCGCTGCGCTCGGCCACCTCCGCCGGGGTGGCCGCTGCGCTGGCGCCGTGCTCGGCGGCCCAGCGCTCCGCCTTGCCGGGGGTGTGCGTCCAGACGGTCAGGGGAAAGCCCCCGCGCGCGACGTTGGCCGCCATGCGCGAGCCCATGATCCCCAGGCCGAGGAAGCCGACGCGCTCAGTGCTCTGTTGTGCGGGCATCCCCGAATCCTCCCCCACCGGGCGTTTCGATGCGCAGCCGCTGCCCACTTCGCAGCGTGCCCGTGAGCTTGCCCGCGATCTGCACGCCATCGAGCAGGTCGCGCCCCGGCGCCCCATCCTCGCCTCCAGCCGCCCCGCGCGGGGCGTGGCGGCGGCGCTCGGCGATCAGCGAGAAGGTCATGTCCGCGAGCGCCTCCAGCTCGCGCACCACGCCGTCGCCGCCGCGATGCAGTCCCGCGCCGCCCGAGCCGCGGCGCAGCGCGTATTCGCGCACCAGCAGCGGGAACTCGCGCTCGAGCGCCTCGATCGGCGTGTTGAGCGTGTTGCTCATGGCCACGTGCACGCCACTGGGGCCGTCCGCGTCGGAGCACGCGCCCTGGCCACCGCCGAGCGTCTCGTAGTAGGAGAACGCCGCATTGCCCAGCGTCAGGTTGTTCATCGTGCCCTGGCCCTGGGCGCGGCCGAACGCGCTGAGCACGAGATCGGCGACGCGCGAGGATGTCTCCACGTTGCCCGCCGCCACCGCCGCGCCGGGACGGGCGT
>Ga0208355_1000518_pt1 | contig 17496 bp, 20 predicted proteins | sample NGESurdeep072012_6_FD_184458 | JGI IMG/M metagenome (GOLD analysis project Ga0208355, IMG submission 184458) | Arctic peat soil microbial communities from Barrow, Alaska - NGEE Surface sample 210-3 deep-072012 (SPAdes) | ecosystem: Environmental > Terrestrial > Soil > Wetlands > Peat ... | reverse complement strand
GGAGCAACTGGGCCTCAACCCGATCCTGATGGCTGCGGCCAACTCGTCCGGCGGCGTCATGGGCAAGATGATCGACGCGCAGTCGATCGTCGTCGCCTCGACGGCGACCAACTGGTTCGGACACGAAGGCTCGATCCTGCGCTTCGTGTTCTGGCACTCGATCGCGCTCGCCTGCCTGGTTGGCATCCTGGTGATGCTGCAGGCCTACGTGTCGCCATTCACCCAAATGGTGTACTAGACACCCTCCCTTGGGAGTTCACTGCACCATTGCCCTGCATCGAAAGATGCAGGGCTTTTTTTCGTCCTGTCCTATACTCCGGCCGCCAAAACCGCCCGGAAACGCTCATGTCCAAGACCATCGTTCAGGAACAATTCGGCAAGAACGCCGCCGGCTATCTCACCAGCACGCCGCATGCGCTCGGCAAGAGCCTGGAGCGGCTGGTCGCCCTCACCGCTCCGCAAAAGAGCTGGCGCGCGCTCGACGTCGCCACCGGCGGCGGCCATGTCGCCTACACCTTCGCGCCGCATGTCGAGCGCATCTGGGCGACCGACATCACTCAGGAAATGCTCGACCTGGTGAAGGGCGAAGCGGCCAAGCGCGGCCTCGCCAATATCCGCACGACTTACGCCAAGGCCGAGGCGCTGCCGTTCGAGGACGCCAGCTTCGACCTGGTCACCTGCCGCATCGCGCCGCATCACTTCGACTCGATTCCGAATTTTCTCGACGAGGTGCGCCGCGTGCTCAAGTCGAACGGCCTGTTCGCGGTGGTGGACAATGTGGTGCCGGACGGCAGCGTCGGCGATTACGTCAATGCCTTCGAGCGTTTCCGCGATCCGAGCCATCTGCGCGCCTGGACCATGGACGAATGGCGCGCAGCGCTGAAAGCGCACAGCTTCGCCATCGCGCACGAAGAGCAACTCTACAAGCAGATGGAATTCAAGAGTTGGGCCAGCCGCCACGATGCCACCATGCAGGCGCTGCTGCGCGCGATGCTGGCGCAGGCAACGCCCGAGGTGAAGAGCGTGCTGGAGCCGAAAGGCGCCGGGCCTGAGCTCAGCTTCCGCCTGTGCGAAGGTCTGTTCATCGCCAAGCGGGCATAGGCATTATCGTCAAGGCGCAAACAAAAACGCCGGCGCCGATTTGCATCGGCACCGGCGCTGGTTGGCGGAAAAACGAATTCGCGTTAGGCGCGATTACATCGTGTGGTGATGGCGGTGGTGGCGGTGGTGCTTCTTCATCCCGTCCTTTTCGTCGGGCGCCCAGAGCAGGTGCGAATTATAGGCCTCGTTGACCAGCCAGCCGCCGACGATCGGGATCACGCAGGAGCCGACCAGGATGTGCGCCTCGCGATAGCTGAGCGGACGGTCGAGCACCATGGTCGCGACGATCGGCGAGACCGCCGCGCAGCCGACCGTTGTGAGACCCCAGGCGCCCCAACGGGTCAGTCCGCTGCTGTTGTTCCAGCCGTTCCAGCGCCAATCGTTGATGGCGAAGTAAGCGGCGGTCGATGCGGCGCCGACGCCGATCGCGACGGCGGCGATCCGTTTGCCGACGTGATGATGGTGCCCTTTCGCATCGGCACCTTGGCAAGTGAATGCGAACGCCGCGATGACGGCGGCAAAAATGGCTAGTTTACGGTTCATCCCTGGTCTCCCCGGTCGGATTATGCATGGCCGCAGCTGGATTTGTGAGCCGCTTCGGTCCTTGAGTCGAGCTGCGGGGGGCGCACGACGCAAGTTTATTCACAGGCCGATGGCCGGGCATTGCGACCGGCCGCGCGGCCTGACGGTGCTGCCGGGGCGCCAAAAAAAACCAGCCGCGGCAGCCTGCCCAGCTAATGCCCAACCGCCTGATAAAAAACGATCTTTTGCGCTGTTGGCGCGCGCATTAACCACCTGTTTACCACCGCAATCCAGATTCGGTCGGGACAGATTGCAAGGTGATTCGGCGTCGCTACGGCCGGGCGGATCGGCGCACCACAAGGATCACTTCAATGAGCAAGTTCGGGGGCTTTTTCGCCCGCAAGGCCGGCCTGTTCGACACTCCGACCCAGCCACCGCTTTGCCCGACAATCCGATCGAAATCGACGAGGAGTTGTTCTCCGCGCTCGGCGCCCAGATCGGCGGCGACAACGAGTCGCTGCGCAACCTGATGCTCGACGCCAACGCCAAGATCGGCGAGCTCGACACCATCAAGGCCGCGGTCGGCAAGCTGGTCGATCCGCTCAGCAAGACGCTGCGCGCCTTCGAAGCGGAGAAATCCGAGAAGATCAGCCTGCAGACGGTGCTCAACAATACCCGCACTGCCTACGGCAAGCTGCGCAACGAGATCGCCGACCTGGAAAAGAAGACGGCCGCGTCCGACAAAGAATGCCGGTCGCTGCGCCAGGAGCTCACCACCACGCAGAACCTGCTGCGCACGGTGGAAACCACCAAGGCCGAGATCGCCATCGATGTCGCCGCCCGCCGCGCGCAGATCATCGACCTGGACGCCCGGCTCGCGCAGGAGACCGGTGAAAACAAGGCGCTGCGCGAGGAGCATCGCCGGCTCGACGAACGGCTCTCCGCCACCGACAAGCGCATCATTGCGCTCGAATCCGATCTCAATGCCGCGCGTCAACGATTATTGATGGCCGAGGACGAGAAACGCGCGCAACAGTCTTCGCTCGACAAACTGAGCACGGACGCCGCCCGCCTGTCGCGCAAGCTCGCCGAAACCGAAGCCAGCCTCAACGCCTCGCAAGGCCGCCTGCGCCACGTGGAAGCCAATTTCGCCGAGGCGAACAACGAGCGCGCCCGGCTTATCTCCGCGCTCGACGAGGCCAATGAGCGGCGCGAGCACGAACTTACCAGCCAGCGCATGCGCTTCGACACTCTGCAGGCGCGCGCAACGGCGACTGAAAAGCTGTTGGTCGAGGCGCGCGAGCATCTGCTCGGCCGCGCCGAGCAAATCCGCGATTACGATCGGCGCACCGGCGAAATCGCGATGGAGCGCGATGCCCTGCAGGCGCGCGTGTCCGATCTCGAAGCCGAGCGCATCAATCGAGAATCCGAACTCAAGGAGGTCGATCACGCCCGCGCCACCTTGATCGAGCGCAGCGCCTCGCTCGCCCGCGCCTTCACCGCCAAGGAAGCGACGCTGGCGCGCGCCGAGGACACCATCGCCGCGCTCACTGAGCGCCTCGGCGTTCTGGAAACGGCGCTGGCGGCCGACAAGCAGGCCACCGAGCAGCAAATCGAGGACCTCACCGCCGCGGTGCGGCGCGAGAAACTCGAGCGCGCGGTGGTGGAAGGGGCGCTGGAGACCGGCCGCAAGGACTTCGCCCGCCTAATGCGCGACGTGATGGCCCTGCAACGCAGCCAGCAGGCGGCGGAAGACCCGATGCGCCAGCGCGCCGCCAACGCCGCCTAAACCGCCTATTTTTCAGGGAACTTGCCGCATCGCCGGGCTATAAGCCCGGCGATGTCGCGTTTTGCGGTGGCCGCTGGCCTAAACACAGACCGCTGCACTTGATATACCGCAAGGCGGGCCGGCGCCCATCTGGGTTAGCTTGCCGCATGTCATCCCGGCGGGGGCCGAGAGTTCTTGTACATGCCATACCGTGTTAATGCCGACTTGCCGCCGTCCGTGCGCAACCACCTGCCCGAACACGCGCAGGACATCTATCGCGAGGCGTTCAACCACGCCTATGCGGCGCATGCCGGTGAAGTGGACCAGGAAAAGCGCGCCCATATGATCGCCTGGGCCGCCGTCAAGCGCGCTTACGTCAAGCAAGGCGACAGTTGGATTTCACTCAAAGCGGCCGCATCATGAGTACATCCCTCGCGCTCGCCGAACGCAACGTTCCGCGCTACACCTCGTACCCGACCGCGCCGCATTTCTCAGCCGCCGTCGGCCCGGAGCTGTATGGCGAATGGCTCAGTGCGCTACCGCGCGAGGCCAGCCTCTCGCTCTACATCCACGTGCCGTTCTGTACCGAACTTTGCTTTTATTGCGGCTGCAACACCCGCGCGATGCGCAAGCGCGAACCCATCGATGCCTATGCCGAGCGGCTGCTCGAGGAAATCGCGCTGCTGCAAGGTCTAACGGGGCGCAAGCTCACGCATCTGCACTGGGGCGGCGGTACGCCTTCGATCCTGGGGCCGGCCTGGCTGGAGACCATCGCCGCGCGGCTGGCCTCGCGCTTCGATCTGTCGGCCTTGAAGGAGCACGCGATCGAGCTCGATCCGCGCCGGCTCGACCAGCCGCTGGTGCGCACGCTGGCCGCCATCGGCGTCAACCGCGCCAGCCTCGGCGTGCAGGACACCTCACCGCATGTGCAGCAGGCGATCGGCCGCGTGCAGCCGTTCGACCTGGTCGAGCGCGCCGCCGACTGGCTGCGCGAGGCCGGCATTGCCAACCTCAATATCGACCTGATGTACGGATTGCCGGCGCAGACCGTGCGCGACGTCGCGCACAGCGCCGAGCTCGCGGTCTCGCTGCGGGCCCAGCGGCTCGCGCTGTTCGGCTATGCGCATGTGCCGTGGTTCAAGACCCACCAGCGGCTGATCGACGACGCCTCGCTGCCCGGCCTGTCCGAGCGGCTCGAGCAGGCACAAGTGGCGGCCGAGACGCTCGTCAGTTTGGGTTACGAGGCCGTCGGCCTCGATCATTTCGCGCTGCCCGATGACGAACTCTGCATCGCCGCGCGCGAGCACCGGCTGCACCGCAATTTCCAAGGCTACACCACCGACGATGCCGACGCCTTGATCGGACTCGGCGCCAGCGCCATCGGTCGCCTGCCGCAAGGCTTCGTGCAAAACGCGCCCGATCTCGGCGGTTATTCGCGTGCGATCGCCGCCGGCCGCCTCGCCACCGTGAAAGGCCTCACGCTGTCGGACGACGACCGCGTTCGCGCCGCGATCATCGAGCGGCTGATGTGCGATCTCGAAGTCGATCTTGATGTGGTTGCCGGCGGCGCGGCGCACTTTGCCGCCGAAATCGAGGCGGTTCGTCCGCTCGCCGCGGAAGGCCTGCTCCGCATCGAGGGCAGCCGCATCGCGATCACGACCAGCGGGCGGCCCTATGTGCGCATCGCCGCGGCGGCGTTCGACGCCTATCTCGCGGCCAGCCAAAAGCGGCATTCGGTGGCGGTGTAGACAACAACCGTCCCGGAATGACCATCATCCAAACGGAGATTTAGTCGCGCCGCTTCGCCTGCTGGGCGCGCGCGACCGCGGGCGCGTTCGGGCAGAAGGTCGGCGGCAGCACGACCGGATTGGGCGCGCGCGCCAGCCAGTCATTGCACAGCTCGCCGATGTCGCAGCGCTGGCAGGCGTCGAAGGCGATCGCCAATTGCGACACGCCGGTCGGCCACGCCGCCGCCACCGTCGACACGCCCAGCCGCCCGGTCATCGCCGCCATGGTGCGGACGGTATCAGGGGGCGCCGCCGGTCTGGGCTGAGATCTGGAAAATCGGATCATTTTTAAAATTTAAACCGATTCCGCCACTCCGGCATTGATCCAGCGCAAAAGCAGCGGGTTACCGCGCGTTTGGCATCTCGGCTGTCGTCTGCCGGGCGTGGCGGTCTCGATCAGCATCGTCACGCTCGCCGCCTTGGCGGCGAGCGTGACGGGGTCGGCGCGCGCCGCGTCAGGCCGCGAGCCTCGCCTTAACGTAGCGGCCGATCAGCAGCGCGGTCGGATAGGCGACCTGCTCTTCCGCCAGCGCGTGCATCATCAGCTTCTCGGCGAAATTCACGATATCGGGGTGCTGCTCCGCCTTGGCGGCGGCGACCAGTTTCTCCAGCGCGGCGACGATCTGCTTGTGCTCGGCGAGCATCTGCGGCAGTTCCGCTGCGAGCTTGTCGGTCATCGCCAGCACCTCGGCCATGCCGGGCTCGAACTTGCCTTGCGCCAGCGCCGTCAGCAGGCCGAGCGGTGGCAGGGCGTATTCCTCCTCCTTGACGAAATGCGCGTGCAGAACCTTCGCGACCGCTTTCGCCGCCTCGCCGCTCTGGCCGCCCGCCTTGGTGGCGCGCACCAGCGCTTCATGCAGCTCGTCGTGTTCGGCCTTCATCGCTGTGGGGATCTCGAATTTCATGGCTCTCTCCATTGAATTGACTGGCGGCCGGCGCCGCGACGGCGCCGGCCTGGGGTTTCGTCTATCGCGTTCAGTCGGCATGGCCGGCGGCGCCGTGGGCCGCCTGGCGCAGGCTCTCGACATAGACGACGAAGCCGAGCTCGGCGCTTGCCCGCTCGCGCGCGGCGGCCACATCGGTCGCCTTCTTCGGCTCGAGCGAGGCCTTCTGGGCCTCACGCACATGGCTGAACCGGGCGTGCAGACCATGTTCGATTTCCTCGTCGATCAGCGCCTTGACCTGCTTCAAGTCGCCGGTCGCCGCGGCCCGCTCGGCCGCCGGGATGGCGGGGCCGTAATCGAGGCCCGCCGGCTTGAGGCCGGTATAGGCCGCGCCCTCGCCGGCGCGGTGCAGCCGCACGGTGACCTCGGTGAAGGCCCGGTCGGCCAGCACCTTGGCGTCGCCGCCCAGCGCCCGCACCTTGAGCGATTGGGCGAACGCGGCTTGCAGTTCGGCCTCGGCCTTGGCCGGCGCAAACGGCAGCGCCAGATTCACGTTGCCGGTGTCGAGCGCCTTCTGCGCGGCTTTCGCCACCGGCCCGTCGACGGAATCGCAATGGGCCTGGGCGCTTTGCGCACCGAACAGCAGCCCGGCAGCAACGACTGAGGCCATCAGCGTGTTGATCTTGATCATGGTCTTTCTCCCAAATGAGCGGAAACTTTTGCTCTGTGGGAAAGATGGGCCGGATCGCCGGAGCTTTAAGCGACTTAAGTCGCCGAGCCAAAAATAAGGACGTCTGACCTCATGCCGCGCCACGGGCAGCACGACGAGAAGCCAGCCGGCGCCCCCGCGCGGCCGGCTGATCTGTTGCGTCAGATTCCCTATTTTGCCGGGCTCGATGCGCCCACACTGGCCGACGTCGCGCGCGCGGTGCGGGCGCGCGAGGCGCAGGCGGGCGAGCACATCCTCACCGAGGGCGAACCCTGCCTCGGCCTCTATTTCGTCATGCGCGGGCAGGTGCGCCTGATGAAAAACGCCGCCGACGGGCGTGAGCACGTGCTGCGCGTGCTGGGTCCCGGCGCGACCTTCAACGACGTCGCGGTGTTCGACGGCGGCCCCAATTCCGACGGCGCGGTGGCGGTCGGGCCGACCAAGTTCGGCTACGTGCCGACCGCGACCATGGTGCGGCTGATCGAGCGCCATCCCGCGATAGCGAACGCGGCGCTGAAGCTGCTCTCGCAGCGCCAGCGCTCGCTCGGCAATGTGGTGAAGGACCTGGCGCTGCGCGACGTCACCGCGCGGGTGGCGCGGCTGCTGCTTGGCTGCATCGGCCAGCATGACCACATCGTCGAGAAGGCCGGCTTCGCCTGCGCCCGCATCAGCCACCAGGAGATCGCCGCCATGGTCGGCTCGGTGCGCGAGGTGGTGCAGCGCGCGCTCAAGGAACTGGAACGCGACGGCGCCGTCACGCTGACGCGCACGCACATCGACATCCGCGACCCCGCCAAGCTGGAGCGCTGGGCCTACGCGGCTGGCGGCGGCTGACGCCGACGATTCCCAACTAGCGCTACCCAACTCCCGCATCGCCCGGTCGAGCCCCTCCAGCAGCAGCGCGTCCTCGCCGCCGGCGCCGTGACGGCTCGTGATCGGGGTGGTAGTATTGCACACGGAAACATCGGCTCGACACATCGATGCAAGCAAGCGAGACACCGCCATGCCGCGCTACTACTTCCATCTCACTGATGGCAAACACCTTCTGAACAATCACAAAGGCATTGATCTTGCCGGCAACGCCGCCGCGCGCACGGACGCCGTGACGCTCGCGCACGACCTCAAGCAGGGCGCGGCCATGCCGGGCTGGAACTGGGATGGCTGGTTTGTCGCCATCGTGGACCAGCACGGACACAAGGTCGACGAGGTGTCGATTGCGGATAGCCTTAAGGATTAGGTGCCGACGTATTTCGAATACGATTGCGAATTCACCGCACCAACTCCCGCATCGCCCGATCCAGGCCTTCCAAGGTGAGCGGATACATCCGCCCGCCCATCAACTGCTGCACCATCTTGATCGAATAGGTGAACTCCCATTCGTGCTCGGGCACCGGGTTGAGCCACACGGCTGCCGGATAGGTGCGCGTCACGCGCTCGAGCCAGGTCTGCCCCGGCTCGTCGTTGAAATGCTCGACCGAGCCGCCCTGCGCGGCGATCTCGTAAGGTGACATCGAGGCGTCGCCGACGAACACCACCTTGTAATCGTGCGGATAAGTGTGCAGCACGTCCCAGGTCGGCGTGGTGGCCTGGAATCTGCGGCGGTTTTCCTTCCACACTTTCTCGTAGACGCAGTTGTGGAAATAGAAATGCTCCATGTGCTTGAACTCGGAGCGCGCGGCCGAGAACAATTGCTCGGTCGCCTTGATGTGCCAATCCATCGAGCCGCCGATGTCGAAGAACAGCAGCACCTTCACCGAATTGTGCCGCTCCGGGCGCAGCAGGATGTCGAGATAGCCCTTATGCGCGGTGCCCTTGATGGTGCCGTCGAGATCGAGTTCTTCGGGCGCGCCGGTGCGGGCGAATTTGCGCAGGCGGCGCAGCGCCAGCTTGATGTTGCGGGTGCCGAGCTCGACTTCGTCGTCGAGATCCTTGAACTCGCGCTTGTCCCAGACCTTGACCGCGCGGAAATTGCGGTTGCTGTCCTGGCCGATGCGCACGCCTTCCGGATTGTAGCCATAGGCGCCATAGGGCGAGGTGCCGGCGGTGCCGATCCATTTCGAGCCGCCCTGGTGGCGGCCCTTCTGCTCGGCCAGCCGCTGGCGCAGCGTCTCCAGCAATTTGTCGAGGCCGCCCATGGCCTCGATCTGCTTCTTCTCTTCTTCGGTGAGATATTTCTCGGCCAGCTTTTTGAGCCACTCCGCCGGGATCTCGGCCTCGACCGCGTCACCGAGCAGCTCCAGACCCTTGAACACGTGGCCGAACACGCGGTCGAACTTGTCGATATTGCGCTCGTCCTTCACCAGCGTGGCGCGCGACAGGTAATAGAAGTCCTCCACCCGGCGCGAGGCCAGATCGGCCTGCATCGCCTGCATCAGCATCAGATACTCGCGCAGCGTCACCGGCACGCCGGCGGCTTTGAGTTCGGTGAAGAAGGTGACGAACATGGAATGAGAATTCGCCTCTAGCCGCGGCGGCGTCAAGCCGGTTACAACAGCCATAAGAACAATAACAAACGTAGAGCCCTGGGGGATTCTGGAATGCTAGCGCGCGACCGCGCCCCGTGGGCGTTGGCATTTCTTGTTTGCGTCTTGTTGCTGCTCGCCCCCGCGGTCTGGAACGGCTTTGCGCTGCTGCAATACGACACCGGCGGCTATCTCGCACGCTGGTACGAAGGCACGCTGGTGCCAAGCCGCGCCGTGGTCTACGGCCTCATCCTCAATGCCGGCGCGCCGCTCGCCTTCTGGCCGGTGCTGGCGCTGCAATCCGCACTGACGGTCTGGGTCATCGCGCTGACCTTGCGCGCGCATAAGCTCGGCCGGCGACCGCTGCTGCTGGTCGGCATCGTCGCCTTGCTCTCGATCGCCACCACCCTGCCCTGGCTGACCTCGATCCTGCTCACCGATATTTTCTGCGGCCTCGGCGTGCTGGCGCTTTATCTTCTGCTGATGCGGAACGAGACGCTCAGCCGAAACGAGCGCAGCGGCCTGATCGTGCTGACCGCCGTCGCCGCCGCCACCCACAGCGCCACCTTCGCCGTGCTACTGGCGCTGATCGCCGCCGCCGCGTGCGTCTTCCTCATCGACGGCAAGCGCATGCCGGCACGCGCGCTTGCGCGCGGCCTGCTGGCGTTGGCGCTTGGCGCGGTGCTGGTGCTGAGCGCCAACCTGATCGTGGCCAAGCGGCTGGCCTGGACGCCGGGCGGCTTCGCGCTCACTTTCGGCCGCATGCTGCAAGACGGCATCGTGAAACGCTACCTCGACGACCACTGCCCCAATGCGAAACTGCAACTATGCGCCAACAAGGACCAGCTTCCCAACCACGCCGACGTTTGGTTCTGGGGCAGCGACCTGTTCGACCGGCTCGGCCGCTTCGCCGGCCTCGGCAAGGAGATGGAGACCATCGCCCTGCGCTCGTTGGCCGCTTATCCGGGCCTGCAGATCAAGGCGGCGGGCATCGCCACCGCCCGACAGCTCATCGAGGTACACACCGGCGAAGGCGTCCTCACCTCGATCTGGCACACCTACGCCATCATCGAGCGCTTCACCCCACAGCTGGTGCCGGCCATGCGCGCTGCGCGCCAGCAGCAGGGCGAAGTCAGCTTCACCACCATCAACCGGCTGCACTATCCGCTCGCCCTGATAGCGATGGCGCTGCTCCCCGCGATCATGCTGCTCGCCGGCGCCAAGACCCTTCCCGCCGACATCGGCGAATTGGCTGCCGCCGTCACGTTCGCCCTGCTCGCCAACGCCTTCGTCTGCGGCGCGCTCTCCAATCCGCATGACCGCTACGGCGCGCGCATGGTCTGGCTCGCGACATTCGCCCTAGCCCTGGCCCTGCTTCGGCTCTACGAGCAGCGTCGGCGCGGGCCCGCCCGCGACATTTAGACCCCTCGTCGAACCAAATCGTTCCGTCCGCGTTCACATGGCGGCGTACTGGGGGTAAGGTCTCCCGGCCGGCATGCGGTCGTGTGAGTGGGGCGAGTGATGGCGGACGTTTCGATTGTCGGTGGTGCGGCGCGGGCTGGCACCGCCGCGGCGATCCCGGAGTTTCAACGCAGCGTTTTGGCGTGGATCTTGGCGAGCATCGCCATGGTGGTGGCGCTGATGACGCCGGCGCTGTGGAACGGCTTTCCGCTCATCTTCCCTGACACCGGCGGCTACCTGACGCGGCCGATTGAAGGCACGCTTGGCATGGGCCGCTCGGCGCTCTACGGCCTGTTTCTGTATGCCGGGGTTCCGTTCGCGTTCTGGTCGAATGCCATCGCGCAGGCGGCTTTGACCGCCTGGCTGATCGTCTTGACCATGCGCGCGCAGGGCCTGGGCGGACGGCCCTGGCTGGCGCTGGGCATCGTGGCGATGCTCACCGTCGGCACCAGCCTGCCGTGGTTTGCCGGTCAGCTGATGCCCGACATCCTGTTTCCGGCCGCCGTGCTGGCGCTTTACCTGCTGGCGTTCCACGCCGGCCAGCATGCGATGTGGGAACGCTTCGCCCTGGCGGCGGTGATCGTCGTTGCCATTCCCAGCCATATGGCGGCCGCCGGAATGTGCGTCGCCGTCATCGCGGCGCTGTGGCTGCTCCCGCGCATTAAGCAGTTCGCGTTGCCCAAGCCGCGTCTATGGTTTGCCGCCGGCGCGGTCGCGGCCGGCGTCGCGCTCTGCCCGCTCTCGAATTTGGCCATCACCGGCAGCTTCGGTTTCACGCCCGGCGGCTCGAGCTTCCTGTTCGGCCGCCTGATCGAAGACGGCATCGTCGCCCGCTATCTCAACGAACGCTGTCCGGATCCGTCATTGCGCCTGTGCGCTTACAAAGCCGACTTGCCGGACGGAGCCGACGGCTGGCTCTGGGGCGACACCCCGTTCTACAAGCTCGGCGGCTGGGAGGACTACGCCGATGAAGAGAAGGACATCATTCTGGCCACTCTCGCGCGCTATCCGCTCATGTGCCGCTGCTCTATGCGCTGCGCGACAATCTGGCGCTGCACGGACCGCGCTTCGGCTGCGGTACCGGCGCATGCCGAGACCGCGATCGCCGCCACGGTCGGCGGCCTGATCTGGCGGCGCCGGCTGAAGACCTGCGCGCCAGCATGGACGCCGACGGCAACGTGACCGCGTGGGAATCGGAGTTCTTCATTCCGCAACAGACCGCGGGCGGCTTCCTGGTGCCGCTGGTGGCGGCGACGCTGACCGGAATGCCGGCCGACAATCACATCGCGCCCGGCAACATCTTTCAGAACTCGGCGATCGGCTACAAATTCCCCAACGTCAAGACCGTCTGCCACCGGCTGGAAACGACGCCGTTCCGTCCGTCCTGGATCCGGACGCCGGGGCGCCTGCAGAACACCTACGCCAACGAGTGCTTCATCGACGAGCTAGCGGCAGCGGCCAAGATGGATCCGCTCGAGTTCCGCTTGAAGTATCTCGACGCAGCCGACAAGCGCGGCCTCGAGGTAATCAACCGTCTGGCCGCGCTCGCCAAGTGGGAGAAACGGCCGTCGCCGCAGAAATCGGCGAGCGGCAACATCGCCAAAGGTCGCGGCCTTAGCTACGTAAAATACGAACTGGTGCGCACCTATATCGGCGCCGTCGCCGAGGTCGAGGTGGACCGCGGCAGCGGCGTTATCAAGGTGTCGAAGTTCTACGTCACCCACGACTGCGGCCAGATCATCAATCCCGACGGCCTGAAGAACCAGATCGAGGGCAACGTCATGCAGAGCGTGAGCCGCACGCTCTACGAGGAGCTCAAGTTCAACCGCTCGCAGGTGACCAGCCTCGACTGGCTGAGCTACCCGATCATGAAAATGCCGCAGGCGCCGGAGATCGTGCTGGATCTGATCGACCGGCCGAACGAGAAACCGTGGGGCGCGGGCGAGCCCGCCTCCGCGGTGATCCCGTCGGCGATCTCCAACGCGGTGTTCGACGCCATCGGCGTACGGCTGCGCTCGGTGCCCTACACGCCGGCCAAGGTGAAGGCCGCGATGCAGGCGAGCTGAGACACAAACCACTTCGGAGCGCCCCGCCCGGGGCGCTCCGCTCGTTCAAACCCGGAATTTTTACAAATGACAATCGCTCATCGCCTGCTCGCCGGTTACGTCACCGTCATGCTAGCCTGTGGAATGACCGCAACAGCCAAGGCAGATGCACTGGCCGACCTCGCCCCCAGCGGCAAGCTGCGCGCGGCAATCAACCTCGGCAATTCGGTGCTGGCGCAGAAGAACGCAGCCACCGGCCAGCCCAAGGGCGTCACGCCCGATCTCGCGCACGAACTCGGGCGGCGGCTGGGCGTTCCGGTCGAACTTGTCACCTTCGATGCCGCCGGCAAGGTGTTTGACGCGGCCGGCACCGGCGCGTGGGACATCGCCTTCGTCGCCATCGAGCCGGTGCGCGCCGCCGTCATCGAGTTCAGCGCGCCCTACGTCATCATCGAGGGCACCTACATGGTGCCGAAGGATTCTCCGCTAAAGGTGATCGCCGACGTCGATCGCCCCGGCGTACGCATCGCCGTCGGTCTCAAGTCGGCCTACGATCTTTATCTGACGCGCACGATCAAGAACGCCACCGTCGTCCGCGCACCGGCGGGCGGCGGCAAGGCAATGATCGACATGTTCGTCAACGACAAGCTCGAAGTCGCCGCCGGCGTGAAGCAGCCGCTGGTTGCCTATGCCAAGGACCATCCGGAAGTGCGGGTGATGGACGGCCACTTCATGGAAATCCAGCAGGCGATGGGCACGCCCAAGGGCCGCACGGAAGGCGCTGCCTATCTGCGCGCTTTCGTCGAGGACGTGAAGGCCTCGGGCTTTGTCGCCGAGGCGATCAAGCGCAGCAACCAGTCAGCGGCCGTGGCGCCGCCGGCCGCGCAGAAGCCTTAATCCCAACGCCGCATTTCACATTTTCTGGAGCACGTACCGATGGCCAACCCCGTCTCGCAACAACTTACGCCCACCGGCAAGCTGCGCGTCGCAATTGCTATTGCGCCGTCCCCGTCCGCGCAATTCGCCATCAAGGATGAGGCCAGCGGCAGCTATCGCGGCGTCGCCATCATTCTCGGCCAAGCGCTCGCCAAGAAACTCGGCGTCGCGGCCGAACTCATCGTCCATAACGGCTCCGGCGAAATTCAGAATTCCGCGGCGGATAATAAATGGGACGTGGCGTTCCTGCCGGTGGACGATGAGCGCAAGAAATTCGTCGATTTCGGCAACGCCTATCACCTGTTGCAAAGCACGTATCTGGTGGCGCCGAGCGCCAAGATCGCCTCGGTCAAGGACGCCAATACGCCCGGCGTGCGCATCGGCGGCGTCGCCAATACCGCGACCTTCCGCACCTCCAACAAGACCGCGCCGAACGCCACCCATGTCATCTTTGAGAAGGCCGATGCCGCGGTGGCGGCGTTGCGCGACGGCGCGCTCGACGCTCTCGCTTTTTCGCGCGAGTCGCTCACCGGGCTGCAGCCCAAGGTGCCGGGCTCGCGCATTCTCGACGGCGGCTTCCTGAATTCCACGACCTCGGTGGCGGTGCCGAAGGGCAAGCCGGAGGCGCTGGCTTATGCGACCCAGTTCATCGAGGAGGCGAAAGCCTCCGGCCTGGTGCGCAAGGCGCTCGACGAGCTCGGCCTGAAGACCTCGCAGGTCGCGCCGGCGAGGATGAAGTCTTAAGCCTGCTTCTCCGGCGTCCGCACCACCAGCCCGTCGAGCACGTCGGAGACCTTGATCTGACAGGACAGCCGCGAATTCGCCCGCACGTCGTAGCCGAAGTCGAGCATGTCCTCTTCCATCGGCGAGGGCTCGCCGACCTTGGCGCGCCAGGCCTCCTCCACATAGACGTGGCAGGTGGCGCAGGCGCAGGCGCCGCCGCATTCCGCCTCGATGCCGGGGATATTGTTGCGGATCGCCGTCTCCATCACGGTGGCGCCGACCTCGGCGTTGACCGTGCGGGCGGTGCCGCTGGAATCGATATAGGTGATCTTCGGCATGGCGAACGATTGCGGGAAATAGCTCGCGCCGGATGTGGCGCTGCGCGGCTTGCTATATAGTCATTCGGCCAAGCGCGCCAGTCTCGGCCGCGCTCATCCCTCCCGCAGCAATTCCGCGATCAGCACGCGCGCTTCGTCCACCGCCTGGGCCAGGCGGTGGATCGCGAGGCTGCATTCGGCCGGCGACGCACCGGCGGCAAGCTCGGCGGCTGCCGCGGCGTGCGCGACGCCGCCCGCGCCGATGCCGGAGGCCGACCCTTTCAGCGTATGCGCGAGCGGTGCAATCGCCGCCGGACCGCCGGCCCGCATGCGCACGATCAGCATCGCCGCCTGCCGGTCGAACAGCTCCAGCAATTCACGTTCGAGGCTGCGGTCGCCGAAGGTCATGCGCGCGAGATGGCGACGGTCGATCGCCGCCAAAACTCCCTGCGCATGGTCCGGCGCATCGGCCGCTGCCGGATCGCATGACTTGATCGCGAGTTGCGCCATGGCGTCCTCCCGGAACTCTGTCGCCCACTTGTCGCGGCGGAGTTTGACCCGCGCGGCACCAAATCCAGGTAAATGCGCGACCGTCCGGCAGCAGTTTGGTGCGGCCAAGACCGGCGATGGTTAAGGCCGCCGTAACCGCATGTGCAGGAAACGCGCCGATGGCGCGGGCGCGGCCGCATCGTGGCCGCAATTCGGCGGCCATGATCTGCTTGGCGCAACTCTCGGGGAGCGCTCGGTTTTTATGGTTAACAGTCGGTTATTCTTAAATGTAGCCTAACGCATTGATCTTGCGTGCTTATTGATCGGATTGTCCTTTTTCCGCTAACGTCGCGCTAACGACCTATTTCGGAGGATTTGCGGGGCTTAGGGGCGCGGCGAGGGGCCTCCCGCCACCGGGCGTGCCAGTGCCGCAAACCGCGCCCTTGCCGTTGCCTGGGCCGAATACGCGGGTGAAAAACGCCCGACAGGGAGCCGAGTACTGCGCCCGATGGCCCGCTTGAGCCCCGGGGCTACAGCTCGGGAGAACAGGAATTTAATCCTCGCGCCGACGGCGGCGGGTGGTTAGCTTGGACGGCCACAGGAGGCCGTTTTGCAGCCCAAGCTCGCCCAAGTGCAAGCGGCGATGCGCGCCGGCGACTGGCCGCGCGCCTTTCGCATCGCGGGCAAGTTTGCCCGCCTCGGGCCGCACAAAGCAGCGATCATGCGGGCGCAGGCGGCGCGCCTTAGCCCCGCTTTTTACCGCGGGTTAGGGTGCGACCCGGCGGCGATAATTGAAGCCGGCAAGGCCGCACTGCGCGAACGGTTTGGGGCAATGCGCGGCGGCCAATCGCGTGCCGGCGAGGCAATGCGGGGCGCTGACAAGGACGCGAAACGGCTCGGCACCTACGTTGACCGACGTCGTCGGCCGGCGTAACGACGCCATGCCCCGCGACGGCGCGATCATCTTCGGCGATCTAATCAGCAAGCTTGATGTGCTGCAGGTCGCGGGTGCTGGCCGGTTTTGAAATCGGGGGTGGCCGAAATTGAATTTGACCACTCAGGTTTGAAAACGCGCCACACCAAGATACAGTCTCTTATCGTCTTGCAACAGGCGGACTTATGAGCAAAGACTATCGCATCCTGGTGGCAATCGACTTGAAGACTGGAACGGACCGGCTGCTGGAGGAAGCGCAGCGATACGGGCAGGCGCTCAATGCAACAGTCGATATTATTCACGTTGCCGCGCCCGATCCTTATTTCGTCGGTTATATCAAAGGCGATCCCGGGTCGGAAGAAAACGTCGATAGCGGGCGGGACTACCACGCAAAAGATTTGCGCTTGGAGCATGAACAAACCCAAGCCTTTGCTACGAGATTGCGCGCCACCGGAACTCGCGTAGGCCAAGTCTTAACGGTTCAGGGGCCGACGCTGGCAACGGTTCTTGAAGAGACCCGCAAACTTAATGCGGATCTCCTTATCATTGGCTCTCACCATCATGGCGCGATTCATAATCTCTGGTTTGGAGATACTGCCGCAGATGCAGCCAAGCAGGCGCCATGTGCGCTGCTCGTGGTGCCCATGTAGCCTTGATGCATGGCCAACTCCGATCAAGAAGCGCGATGGCGAGCAACGTATGAAACCGTTGGATACGATGTCGTCCGTTGCGGACATAATCTTTTTGAAGAGCCGAAACGTCAGTTCGCCCTTCGCTGGCTTCGAGAAAAAGAAATCGCTCGCGAAACTCGCGACGAAGCTGCGCAGTGGTACTTGAAATGGACCTTCCGGGCCGCTGTCGCCGCCTTGATCGTTGGCATTGTCTCCGTGACCGTAGTCATCATCGGATTGACGTGGCACTGAAACGCCGCCCTACGCAGCGCCTCACTGTGCACCGCCCGCGCTAGGTCAACAGCAACCAGACTCGCAAAACGAGAGCGAGTATCATTGTAGGCTGCATGAGAGCGAAGGTCGCAGACCATGAAGCTCACGCTCACGCACGCATTCGCCGCCATCATTCTGGTGCTGAGCTTTGCCGCGCCCGTGGCCGCAGGTCCGGGCGAGGATGGCGTAGCTGCATATAACGATGGCGTAGCTGCATATAACGATGGCGTAGCTGCATACAACAGAGGCGACTACGCGACCGCCCTGCGGCTTTTTCGTCCATTAGCAGACCAAGGCGTTGCCATCGCCCAGAACAACCTCGGGGTCCTGTACGAAAAAGGCCAAGGCGTGCCGCAGAACTACGCTGAGGCGGCGAAATGGTATCGCCTCGCTGCCGACCAAGGCGCTGCCGTA
>Ga0208355_1000515_pt1 | contig 17513 bp, 16 predicted proteins | sample NGESurdeep072012_6_FD_184458 | JGI IMG/M metagenome (GOLD analysis project Ga0208355, IMG submission 184458) | Arctic peat soil microbial communities from Barrow, Alaska - NGEE Surface sample 210-3 deep-072012 (SPAdes) | ecosystem: Environmental > Terrestrial > Soil > Wetlands > Peat ... | reverse complement strand
AACGGGACCTCGCGGACCTGGACCGGCACCATCTTCGGGAGCGCGACGTAGAGGCGGATCATGAGGCCGGCTCGCTGTCCGCTGATGCTCGCCGGGACGCTGCCGGTCACGGTCACCGACGCCTGGTTCGTGGCGGCCTGCGCCGGCGCGTCGAGCACCGGGGAGACGGGGACGACCGCCAGCGGGCTCGGCGACGGCGCCGGGAGCACGGCGCCGGCGATCCTGGAGACGGCCCCGCCCACGGTCGACACGATCCCGGGAAGCGCACCGGACATCGTGAACAGGACGACCGCGCCGAGCGCGACGACAGCGACGCCGAGCGCGGCCTTCGCCGCCACGGGCAGGCCACGCCGTCCCTCGGCGACGCGCCGCGGCGGAATGCGCGCGGCGACCGAAGGACGCGGGGCGGGGGAGGCCGGCCGGGGTCTGCCAGAGGAGGGCGGTCGGGGCCGGACCTGGCTCGGCCGTCCGCGGCGGGACATCATGGCAGCGCATTGTCGCATGCCGACGCAGGACGACCATGGGCCAGCGGAGCGCACCCGGCCCGCCAGGCCCGGGCCGCCCGGCGCCGCGAAGCTCCGGTGCGTGGCAGTCCGGTGTACGCTGGCGCACATTGCGCACGTTTGGGAGCGTGCGGTCCGGTGAGTGAGGGGATGGACGAAGGCGACGCGCAGCGCGCTCCGCGGCCACGTGCTGCCAGGCCGTCGGTCGGACTGGGCCCCGTGACGCGTCCCGCCATCCCACCGCGGGAGGGTGCGCCCGGCCGGCGTGCGCCCGTCCCGATGGGCCCGGCGTACTGGCGCGTCCAGCGGCCCGTTCCGGTCGGGCCGGCCGCCATCCCGACCGGCCTTCGCGGTCCCGGGAAGACGGCCTGGGGACCGCTCCCCCGGGCAGCCGCGCGCCCGGGCTTCGGCGCGCCGCGCACCGGGTTCGGGCTCCCGAGCCTGCGCCGCAACGTCTGCCCGCACTTCTACATGACCGGCATCCGCGGCTCCGTTCCGATCCACGCGCCGCACCTCCTCAAGGCCCTGGTCCGCCAGGACCAGACCGTCTCGCGATGCCAGCTTCGCGGCGGCGTCCACATGGAGCAGGGGTACGTGAACGACGTGTGCCTTGGGTCCCGCTTCAACCAGTGCGTCTTCTACGAGGACGACCTGGACCAGTGAGCGGGGTGGAGGGCGGCGACCTCCCGGCCTCCTTCACCGAGTCGGTTGCCGCTCTCCAGGCGCGTGGGCGGTTCGGGATCCGCCTGGGCCTGGGCCGGACGCGGGCCCTGCTGGCGGCCCTGGGGCACCCCGAGCAGGGAATTCGCGGCGCGCTCATCGGCGGGACCAACGGCAAGGGCAGCGTGGTGGCGCTCGTTGGCGCCTGCCTTGCCGCGGAGGGGTATCGCGCAGGCGAGACTCCCAAGCCGCACCTCGTCAGCTACCGCGAGCGGATCCGGATCGCCGGGCACCCGATCACGGCGGCCGAGTTCACGCGCCTCGTCCGCACCGGGCTTCCGGTCGCCAATGAGGTTGTCCGCCGCCACGGCCCGCCGACCGAGTTCGAGCTGCTGACGGCGCTCGCGTTCCGCCACTTCGCCGACGTGGGCGTAGACCTCGCCGTCGTCGAGGTGGGACTGGGCGGCCGGCTCGACGCCACTCACGCCTGGGATGGCGGGGTCGCCGCGATCACGAACGTCGACCTGGACCACACCGAGTACCTGGGGCCGACCGTCGAGGCGATCGCGCGCGAGAAAGCGGCGATCATCATGCCCGGCGACCTCGCCATCACCGGGGCCACGGGTCCGGCCCTGGGGCCGATCCGGCGCCGGGCGCGACGTGCCGGGGTCACGCTCGTCGAGGTGAGCCCGGCGCGGGTGCTGGCGGCCGACCGACACGGCCTGCTCGTGGAGCTGCCGGGCCTGGGAGCCGTCCGGGTCGGCCTGCTGGGGCGACACCAGGCGGCGAACGTGGCGGTCGCGGATGCCGTGCTGGACGCGCTGGGCGCCGCCGGGATTGCGCACGTCGGCCCGGATGCCCGGCGAACGGGCTACGCCGCGGCGCGCTGGCCTGGCCGGCTCGAGTTGCTTGACCTGCCCGGCGCCGGACCGCGCGGCGCCGACGCGGAGGTCCTCCTCGACGGGGCGCACAACCCGGCGGGCGCGCGGTCGCTCGCCGCCGCGCTCGACGAGCTGCGGCCGGAGCTGCGCGGGTTCGCCGGCGGCACGGTCGCCTCTGCCCCGGCGCCGGTGACGCTCGTGATCGGGATGATGGCCGACAAGGACGTCGACGGGCTGATCGCGGCGCTCGGGACGTCACGCGCGCTCGCCGGCGCGCGCGTCATCGCGACTGCGGTCCCCGGCGCCCGCGCGCTGGCGCCGGAGGCGCTCGCCGCGCGCTGGCACGGAGCCGTGCCGGACGCCGACGTCCGGGTTGCGCCCGATCCGGCGGCGGCCGTCGACCGCGCCGTCGCGACCGCCGAGGGGCCGGTCGTGGTGGCCGGATCGCTCTACCTGGTGGGGGCGGCGCGGGCGCGGCTCGTGGACGACCCCGAGCTCCGGGATCCGGGCGACGCGGGCTCGGCGTAGGATCGCGGCACGATGCCCGGCCATCCCGACCCCGCCGCCCCCATGCCCGACCCCGCGGACCCCGCCGGGCTCGGGCGTACCCTGCCTCGCGAACGCGGCGTGGTCCCGCCGGACCCGGGCGGCGGCGGCGGCGCGGCCACGCCGTCCTTCGCGGTCCCGCCCAATTCGTCCCCCGGTTTGCCGGGCCGGCCCGGGCCGCTTGCGATCGGGCCACGGACGTTCGCCTGGGGAAGCCGGACCTTCGTGATGGGCATCCTCAACGTCACGCCGGATTCGTTCTCCGGCGACGGGCTGATCGCGGCCGGCGGCGACCCGGTTGGTGCCGCGGTCACGCTGGCCCGGTCGATGGTGGCGGAGGGCGCCGATCTCCTGGACGTCGGAGGCGAGTCGTCCCGGCCGGGCCATGCCCCGGTCAGCGTGCCGGACGAGGTCGCCCGCGTCGTTCCCGTGATTCGCGCCCTGCGGGCGGCGCTGCCGGAGACGCCGCTCTCCATCGACACGACGAAGCCCGCCGTCGCCGACGCAGCGCTTGCCGCCGGCGCCCACCTGCTCAACGATGTCTGGGGGGTCGCCGCGGACGCCGGGCTTGCTCGGGTCGCCGCCGCGCATGGCGTCCCGCTGATCGTGATGCACAACCGGGCCGAGGCTCGCTACGTGAACCTGGTCGCGGAGATCCTTGCCGACCTCCAGCGTGCCCTGGAGCGCGCGCTCGCCGCGGGAGTCGCGTGGGACCGCCTGATCGTCGACCCCGGATTTGGCTTCGGCAAGGCGCCGCACCACAACCTGGCCCTGCTTCGAGACCTCGGGTCGCTCCGGCTGCTCGGTCGGCCGATCCTGCTGGGGACCTCCCGCAAGTCGACGCTGGGCAAGGTCCTCGACCTCCCGCCCGACCAGCGCGCAGAGGCGACGCTGGCGACCACCGCCCTCGGCATCGCCGCCGGCGTTGACATGCTGCGGGTGCACGACGTGGGGCCGAACGTGCGCGCCGCACGGATGGCCGACGCGGTGGTGCGCGGTTGGGACCCGGACGGCGGCGCATGACCGACCGGATCGAGCTGCGCGGCATGCGCTTCGACGGTCGGCACGGCGTGCTCCCGGAGGAAGCGACGGAGGCACAGCCGTTCGATGTCGACGTGGTCCTCGAGCTTGACGTCGCGGCCGCCGGGACGACTGACGACCTGGCCCGGACCATCGACTACGGCGATGTCTTTCGCCGGGCGCGGGCGGTTGTGGAGCAGGGACCGCACGTGGCGCTGATCGAGACGCTCGCCGAACGGATCGCGGCCGACGTGCTGGCGGCGCACCCGGCCCTCGATGCGGTCACGGTTCGCGTGCGAAAGCCCCGGGCGCCACTTCCCGGGGTCTTCGGCTGGGCCGGCGTGGAGATTCGGCGCGAACGCGGGCTGGCCTGAACCTGCCGCGCTCGCGGTTCGGCCCGCGGCCCCCGCCAGCCGCCAATCACTCAGCGTCAGAGGCTGGCGGGGCGCGTCCCGAGCGTCAGCGTCAGCGTGATCGCCTTCCCGTCGCGGAGGACGTCCAGCGCTACCGTCGCGCCAGGAACGTAGTTCAGGAGGATGTCGTCGAGGCTGGCGACGGCGGTGATCTTCGTCCCGTCGACCGCGGTGATGATGTCGCCCTCCATGAGCCCGGCCTTCGCGGCGGGGCTGCCGGGGACGACCGCCGGGTCGGTGGCGCCGCTGGCGGAGGCGGGCTGGAGCCAGGCCCCTGCGCTCACGGCGAGCTTCCCCTGGTCGGCGATCTGTTGGGTCAGCGCCTGGTAGCGGATCCCGATCCACGGGCGGGCCAGCTTCTGCCCGGCGAGCGCCTGCTGCATGATCGGCTTGGCGATGTTGATCGGGAGGGCGAAGCCGACCCCCTGGGCCGACTGGGCCACTGCCGTAGGGATGCCGATGACCTTCCCCGCCGAGTCGAGAAGGGCGCCGCCGGAGTTGCCGGGGTTGATGGCCGCATCGGTCTGGATCAGGTTGCGGATGACGGTCCCGTCCTGGACCTGGATTCCGTCTTTCCGGAAGGCGGAGATGATCCCCGCGGTCACCGAGTTCGTGTACGTGCCCAGCGGGCTGCCGATCGCGATCGCCAGCTGGCCGACCTTCACCGAGGAAGAGTCCCCGATCGGCGCGGTCGGCAGGCCGGTGGCGTCGACCTTCACGATCGCCAGGTCGGTCAGCGTGTCGATCCCGTAGATGGTGCCGCTGAACTGCCGGCCGTCCTGGAGCGCGACCTGGAGCTGGGTGCTGCCTGCCACGACGTGCTTGTTCGTGACGATCCAGCCGTTCGAATCGAAGATCACGCCAGAGCCGATGCCGGTGGACGGGATCTGGCCGAACGGGTCGTTCGGGTTCCCTGCTGCGCCGGACTCGGTGATCGTCACGATCGCCGGCGAGACCTTGGCGGCCGCGGTCGTGATCGCCGACTGCTCATCGATCACGATGGGCTGCGGCGCGGTGACGGTCTGCGCCTGGACGGCGGCCTGCGTCGCGGCCGGCCGGTCCAGAGATCCGGACGCGCGGAGGAGCCCGTACGTCCCAAGCGAGGCGAGCGTCGCGGAGACCAGCGACGCGGCCACGATGACCCCAACGAGCGCGCCGCGGACACGCCCCCCGCCACGCGGCGCGCCGGCCGGCACCGGCGGGATCCATCCGCCGGCTCCCGCCTCCTCGCGCGCCGGTTCGAACCAGCGCTCGGGGGTGGGCCGAGCCGCCTGCTCGGCGTCGACCTCGGTCGCGGCCCATGCCGGTCGGCGATCGGTCGCCGGCGCATAGCTGACCGGTTCCGTGGGCGCCTCCGGGGCGGCCCACGGGTCGGGCCCGGGTGCGGTCGGATTCGTGTCGGGGGTCCGGTCGAAGGGGTCGCTCATGGGTGGGGATGACTCCAGGATGGGTGGTATGCGAGGTGGCCCGGCGGGTGCCCTCATGGTGGCAGCGGTGGGTTCAGGCGCGAGTGCGGCGTCTATGAAGAATTCGCCACCTCGTCGAGCCCCGACGCGACGGGCGGCTCCGCCGGGGGTGTCGACGCGCTGGCCGCCGGGGCGGCGACGCCGCGCGGGTCGCGGACCAGGACCACGCTGAACGTCGATCCCTGGCCCACGCGGCTCTCCACGTTGATCCGGCCGGCGTGCATGTCCACGATCGACTTCACGATCGCCAGGCCCAGGCCGCTCCCGCTCCCGCGCGCCTCGTTCGCGCTGGAGCCCCGGTAGAAGCGCTCAAAGATGCGGGGCAGCTCCGCGGCGTCGATCCCGACACCGGTGTCCGCCACCTCCAGCTGTGCGCCGTCGCGGTGGGGCCGGAGCGCGACCCGGACCCGGCCGCCGCGCGGCGTGAACTTGAGGGCGTTGCCGACCAGGTTCCCGACCACCTGGCCGATCCGTTGCGGATCGTGGCGGACACGGAGCGGGGATTCCGGGAGCTCCAGGGCCAGTTCCACGCCGCGCCGGCGAGCCGACGCATCCGCCTGCTCCACGGCCGACTCCACCGTCGTCCGGAGGTCGTCCGGGCGCAGGTCCAGGGCGAGCAGTCCCGACTCGAGCTTCGAGAGCTCCAGCAGGTTCTGCGCCAGCCAGTCGAGGCGCTCGAGCTGGACGCGGCTCGACTCGAGGAATTCGCGGCGCGTCGTCGCGTCCTCCCCGGCCTGCCCCTGCAGGAGCTCTGTGTTCATCCGCAGCGCCGCGATCGGGGTCCGCAGCTCGTGGCTCACGTCGGCGAGGAACTCGCGGCTCCGATCCCGGTCACGCCGGACCAGGCCCACGGATTCCTCGAGCCTGCTCGCCATCAGGTTGAACTGTCGGGCAAGGTCGGTCACCTCCGTGTAGGCGGCGCCGATCTCCGCGGCCGGGACGCGGTTCGCCAGGTCGCCGCCGCCGAACCGACGCGTCGCCTCGCTGAGGCGCCGCAGGGGACGCGTGAACCGGCCAGCGACCAGGGCCCCCATCACGAGCGCCGCAAGGAGGGCTCCGAGCGCCGTGACCGCGAGCAGCGTGGTGACCGTCGCCAGCGTGTACGCCCGCGTCGTGTACGGGTTCGAGAGGGTCACCCGCACGCCCCACGGCAGCGCGAGCGGGCTGCGCACCGGTCCGAAGGTCGCGATCGCCCGCAGGGTCTCACGGCTCTCGCGGGCCTCTGGCGGTGCGGTCAGGGGCGCCGTGGTCGTGCCACCGGGTGCCGCCGTCACGATCACGTCACCCGACGCGGTCTGGGTGGCACCGCCGATCTCGACGGTGACATCCGCCTTCGCGACCGCATTCGCCAGGAAGGCCAGGAACGTATCGCTGCTGATCCGCTCCGCGACCGCGGCGCTGAGCGTGTTGCCGGCCTCGATGACCGACTCGGCTCCCGAGGCCGGGGCCGCCACGACCGCGACGATGCTTCCGACCTCCAGCGCCCTCGCCGAGAGCGCGCCCTCCTCCTGCTCCTCGAAATACGCCTCGAGCCGGTTGATCACGATGGCCGAGACTGCGAGGAGGACGCCTGCCACGAGCGCGACGACCGTCATCGTGATCCGCGCCCGGAAGGAGCGCGGGATGAGCTGGTCCAGGCGCGCGCGCAGTCCGGGCCGGTGCACCTCCCCGCGACCGGCGACGTCCGGCGCGTCAGCGCTCGACGAAGGCGTAGCCGACTCCCCGCACGGTCAGCACGAAGACCGGCGCGGACGGGTCGTCCTCGATCTTCTCGCGCAGGTGGCTGATGTGGACGTTGATCGTCTTCTCGTCCTGGTCGAGCGCTTCGTAGTCGCGCAGGAGCTCCAGCAGCTCGCTCCGGGTATAGACACGCCCGGGACGAGTGGCGAGGTGACGGAGGATCTCGAACTCGGTGGGTGTCAGGTTGACCTTCCGGCCGGCGCGCTGGACGCGCCGCCGCTCCAGGTCGATCACGAGGTCGTCATGGCGCAGGACGCGGCCGCCGCCGGCATCGGCGAAGTCCCCGTAGGCCCGCCGGAGGAGCGCCTTGATCCGGCTCATCAGCTCGCGCAGGCCGAACGGCTTTGTCAGGTAGTCGTCCGCCCCCAGCTCCAGGCCGATGACCTTGTCCACCTCGTCGTCACGGGCCGTCAGGACCAGGATGGGCATCTTGCCCTCCGCCGCCCGGATCCGGCGGAGGACCTCGAATCCGTCCATGCCCGGCAGGCGGACGTCGAGCACCACGAGATCCGGGGCCTGGTGCGTCGCGAACTCCAGGCCCTCCTCGCCGGAACGGGCGACCGTGACCTCGTAGCCCTCCTGCTGGAGGGCGTACTGGATGCCACGCGCCACCGCGTGCTCGTCTTCGACGATGAGAATGGTGCTCGCCATGCCGGCCGGATCGTACACCGGCGGGGCCCGCGGCTCTGCCCGTGGTACCCTCACCCTTCGTCCGGGCGCCCGGCCCCATCCGGCCGCGCCGCCGCCCGTCCCGAGAAGCGATCAGACCGAACCGAGAGGCCCACCGTGAGCACCGACCGCCCCACCCTTGCCGCGCTGCCCCGTACGGAGATGGGCAAGGCGACCTCCCACCTCCGCAAGGCGGGGCGAATCCCGGCCGTCGTGTTCGGGAACGGCGCGTCGACGCCCGTCTCCGTGGACGCGCACGAGTTCCAGCTGCTACGCCGGCGCGCCGGCGCGAACGCGCTGATCGACCTCGAGGTCGAGGGCGGCCAGACGACGCCGGTCGTCATCAACGGCGTGCAGCTCCACCGGGTCAACCGGATGCCACTCCACGTAGACCTCTTCCGGGTGAACCTGACCGAGGACATGACCGTCGACGTCGTGGTCCGCAGCATCGGCGAGTCCGAGGCCGTGACCAAGGAGGGCGGCACGCTCCTCCACGCGGTGGACCACGTCCGCGTCCGCGCCCGCCCCGACCGCCTCCCCAAGTTCATCGAGGTGGACGTCACCACACTGACCGATTTCGACTCGGTGATCGCCGTCCGCGACCTGCCGGTCCCAGACGGCGCGGCAATCCTCAACGACCCGGACGAGGTGATCTTCCGGGTCCTTGCACCGCGCGTCGCCGAGGTCGAGCCGGAGGCCGAGGTCGAGGCGGCCCCAGTTGCCGCGCCGGCCGAGGGCGAAGCCGCGGCCGAGTAGCGCCGGGGTCAGTCGTCGGGCGGCCGGACCGCCCGGGCCGCCACGAGCGGCGCGTCCCACGGGAACGCGTCGTCCGGCAGCCGGGCCAGCGCCGCGTCGAACGCGGCGAGCACCGCCGCCCGCACGGTCGGCGAGAGGGCGGCGAGCTCGGCCGCGCGGTCGTACTCGACGAACAGCGCCCGCGTCTCCGCCCTCCCGAACGGGTAGTGGAGCGTGGGCTCCCATGCGTCCACATCCGCGAAGCCGGCCGCGCGCAGCTCGGCGCGGGCCGCGGACGCGGATCCGATCGGCCCGGCACGTGGGCCTCCGGTGGGAGCCGGCCCCGCTACGCCTGCACTGGCCAGGGTCCTGGCCAGGGCCATGTCGAACGCCTCCTCCGCCGCCCAGGGCTTGGCCTCGCCTGCCCAGACCACGAACGCGAGCGTGCCGCCGGGTCGGAGCAGGCTCCGCAGGCCGCCCAGCGCCGCGGCGCGATCCGGGACCAGGTGCAGCACGAACGACGAGACGGCCGCGTCGATCGAGGCCGGCGCAAGGCCGGCGGCCTCCGGGTCGGCGACGCTTCCCTCCACGAGCGAGAGCCGCGCCAGCTCTGCCGGGCCGAGCGCCGCAACCGCGTGGGCGCGGGCAACGGCCAGCATCCCTGCCGAGACGTCCAGCCCGGTCACGTGGACGTGCGGCCAGCGCCGGGTCGCCGCCAGCGCGAGCGTCCCGGATCCCGTCCCGGCGTCGAGGAGACGGGCGACCGGCGCCGGCCCGACCACCGGCTCGACCACGTCGAGCAGGGCGATCGCCGACGGCGCGAGGACCGGTGCCCAGCACCGCGCGTATGAGCGCGCCCGGAGGTCGTACCGGGCGGCCATCTGGCTCATTCCCGCAGGATGCCACCGCGGAGCCATGGGTGCGCGAACGCCTCCCGACCGTCGGGCGCGACCGCCGCCCGGCCGTCAGGCGCGACCGCGCCATACCGCGGGTGGTTGCCCGGACACGGTGCCCGGCGGCTTGACGCGGAATTCATCGGGCGTAGAATTAATCAGTCGGTGAACTGTACGGCCGGTCTCCGGCCGAACCCAATGGAAGGAGACGGGCCGATGTCGTTGCAGGCCGCGCCGCATGTGGAGGGCGCCGGGTCCCCGCCGGCGATCCGCGCCCTCGGGCTCGTCAAGTCGTTCGGGGCGCTGCGGGCCGTGGACAACATCACCTTTGACCTCGCGCCGGGCCGGATCTACGGCCTCCTCGGGCCCAACGGCTCGGGCAAGACCACCCTGATCCGGCTGCTTGCGGGGCTGACCCCGCCGACGGCCGGATGGGCGGAAGTGCTGGGCACCCGGATGCCGTCCCGCCCGAACCTCAGCCGGATCGGGTACATGACCCAGGCTGATGGGGTGTACTCGGCCCTCACCGTCGCCGAGAACGCCCGATTCTTCGGCGCGATGTACGGCGTGGTCGGGGCCGAGCCCGCGGCCGCCGCGCTCGGCCTCGTGGACCTCGCCGACCGGCGGGCGTCGATCGTCGGGACGCTGTCCGGCGGCCAGCGGCGACGTCTGTCGCTCGCCTGCGCCTTGATCCACCGGCCGCCTGTCCTGTTCCTCGACGAACCGACCGTCGGGGTCGATCCGCTCCTGCGGGTACAGTTCTGGTCCCACTTCCGGGCCCTCGCCGACGCCGGGACGACCATCGTCGTCTCAAGCCACGTCATGGACGAGGCGGACCGCTGCGACGAGCTCCTGTTCGTGCGCTCCGGCAAGATCATCGCCCGTGGAACCGGCCTGGAGATCCGGGCTCAAGCAGGCACGGCCGACCTCGAGCAGGCGTTCCTTCGCCTCGGCGGGGACGTGGACGTGACCCGATGAGCCGCCGCCGCGTCGTCGCCCTGTTCCGCCGGGTCGTCTCGGAGATCCGCCGCGACCGCCCGTCCCTCGCCCTGCTGTTCATCGCGCCGATCGTGATCACCGGGCTGGTGACCTTCATCCTGCGCGAGAGCCAGGCACCCCAGGTCACGGCGGTCGTCGTCAACCTGGCCGGCACGCGCGGCCAGCTGGTCGGGAGCGCCCTGGGTGCCGCGCTCCGCGAAGGCGGCGCCACCGTCAGCGACGTCGCCGACGAGGCCGCCGCCCGCGCGGCAATCGGGGACAAGGCCGCGTCCGTCGGCATCGTGATCGGGACCGACGCCGCGACCGGGAGCTCGCTGACCATCACCGCGATCACGAACGGCCTTGACCCGTCGGGTGAGGCAAGCCAGGTCTCGGCAGTCGGGCGAGCTGTGGTGGCCGCGGCCAGCAGCGCGTCGGGCACGGCCGTTCCGGTCATCCGGCACACCACCGTGTACGGAACGCCGACCAACGACCCGATCACGACCTTCGCACCGGCGATCGTCGGCTTCTTCGCCTACTTCTTCGTCTACATCCTCACGGGTGTGAGCTTCCTCCGCGAGCGCACCGGCGGCACCCTCGAACGACTTCTGGCGACGCCGGTGACCCGTGGGGAGGTCGTCATCGGGTACACGCTCGGGTTCGGCCTGTTCGCCACGATCCAGGTGGCGGTGCTCATGCTGTGGGCCCTGGGCTCGCTCCACGTTCCCGCCCTCGGCCCGTTGCCGCCCTTCTCCATCGGCCTCGGCGTGGCGGTGAACGGTAGCCCGCTGCTGGCGTTCGTGGTCGTCGTGCTCCTTGCGGTGGGGGCCGTGAGCCTCGGGATCTTCCTCTCGACGTTCGCCCGGACGGAGCTGCAGATCATCCAGTTCATCCCGATCGTGCTGGCCCCGCAGTTCCTCCTGTCGGGCGTCCTGTTCCCCGTCAGCAGCCTGCCGTCGATCCTCCAGCCCGTCGTCGCGATCATGCCCCTCAACTACGCGGTGGACGGCCTGCGCCAGGTCTTCATCCGCGGCGCAGACCTGGGCGTTCCGGCCCTCCAGCTCGATCTCGCCGTCCTCGCGGTCGTCGCCGCCTTCTTCGCGACGATCGCGGCGCTCACGATTCGCCGCGACGTCGTTTGAACGGCGCGGCGCGGCAGTCGCCGGTCCGGACCGGCCGGCGACCCGGCTCGGTCGACACGCGTTCGCGGGTGCTCCTGGCGGCGCGGACAAGCTTCGGCGAGCGCGGCTTCGACGGGGCGACCATCCGCGACGTGGCCGCTCGTGCCGGGGTAGACCCCGCGCTGGTCCACCACTACTTCGGCTCCAAGCAGCAGCTGTTCGTCGCCGCGATGGAGCTTCCGCTCGACCTGCCCGCGCTGGTGCTCCGGCTCCTCGAAGGACCCCGCGAGGAGCTCGGCGAGCGGTTCGTCCGGTTCGTGCTCGAGCTCTGGGAGACAACAGCATTCCGGCCGCTGCTGCTCGGCGTCGTGCGCTCGGCAACCACGGATCCGATCGCGGCGGCAATGCTCCGTCAGCTCCTGGCGGAGGGCCCGTTCCTTGCCCTTGCCCGCGCCATCGACCTTCCCGACGCTACCCTCAGGGCGACGCTCGCCGGCTCGCAGCTCATCGGCCTCGCGCTTGCCCGGTACGTGGTAGCGGTGGAGCCGCTGGCCTCCGTGCCGCCCGAGGTCCTCGTGCGCGCTCTCGCCCCAACGGTCCAGCGCTACCTGGTGGGCGATCTGACAGGCGCCGAGCACCCCGCGGACCCGACCGAGGCGAACGGACCGCTCGCCTGACCACCCTGCCCTCTGGCCCTCGGCCCGATCCGAGCGGCCCCCGCGATCGCGCCGAATCGGTCTACCTGCCCCGGAGGCTTCGGGGCACGATTCCCGGCACACCGATCCGAGCGGCCCCCGCCGACTCGCCATGGGAGTCAGCCGATGAAGAAGATTCTCCTTGCCTACGACGGCGGAGAGCCTGCCCGGCGCGCCCTCGAGACTGCGGGTGAGCTCGCCCGCGCGTTCCATGCTCCGTTGAGCGTCGTCAGCGTGGTATCGGAGGGGGCAGGCCGCCTGGCGGGCGATCCGCGGGAGGACGCGAGCGCCCACGCCCGGGAGTTGCAGGAAGCGAAGCGGCTGCTCGCGGAGATGGGGCTCGAGGTGGAGCTGCTGGAGCCGTCGGGCGATCCCGCCCGCAGGATCGAGCAGATCGCCGAGGAGGGCGGGTTCGACACGATCGTCCTCGGGTCCGGCGGTGGCGGCCCGATCGACCGTGCGCTCCACGGCAGCGTCTCCCGGCACGTGGTCGCGCACGCAAGGGCGACGGTGGTCCTGGCCCACTGAGGCGACCGCGGCGCCGGACCCTGCCACCCGCCGCGCGGCTTTGGTGCAGACGGCACTCTCCGGGAGTCGACGGGTCGCATACGCTCGATCAATGACTGCCCCGCACGCATCCCTCCCGGGCGCGCCGGACCGGCGGCGCTCGCTCCGCATCACGTTCCGGGGTCGCTCCCTCCTGGGCCGCGCGCAGTACAACAAGGACGCGGCGTTCACGGACGAGGAGCGCAACTGGTTCGGGTTGCACGGCCTGCTTCCCGCGAACGTCCTGACGCTGGAAGAGCAGCTGGAACTGGAGCTGGAGCACGTCCGGCGCAAGGAGGACGGCCTGGAGCGGTACATCGGGCTGGCGGCCCTCCAGGATCGCAACGAGACGCTCTTCTACCGGCTCCTCGCGGAGAACCTGGAGGAGTTCCTCCCGATCGTCTACACCCCCACCGTCGGACGCGCCTGCCAGGAGTACAGCCACATCCTTCGGCGTCCGCGCGGCGTGTGGATCACGCCGGGCGACGCGGGGCGCGTCCCGGAGCTCCTCCGCAACGCGGCTCAGCAGGAGGTCCGGCTGGTCGTCGTCACCGACAACGAGCGGATCCTCGGGCTGGGCGACCAGGGTGCGGGCGGGATGGGAATCCCGGTGGGCAAGCTCGCCATCTACACCGCCGGTGCCGGGATCTATCCGGCCCTCACGCTGCCCGTCTCGCTCGACGTTGGGACCGACAACGAGGCGCTCCTGGCCGACCCGATCTACGCGGGTTGGCGCCACCCGCGTCTCCGGGGGCCGGCGTACGACGCGTTCATTGATTCCTTCGTCGCCGGCATCAAGTCCGTCTTTCCGCGGGCGATCCTCCAATGGGAGGACTTCAAGCAGCACACGGCGATCCGGATCCTGGACCGCTACCGCGACGTGCTGCCCTCGTTCAACGACGACATCCAGGGCACGGCGGCCGTGGTCGTCGCCGGGATCCTGGCCGGTCTCCGGCACCTGGGCGAGCCGCTCCGCGGCCAGCGCTTCGTCTTCTTCGGGGCCGGCGCGGCCGCCACCGGGATCGCGCGGCTCGTGCGGGCAGCCCTTCTCGAAGTCGGGGTCGACGAACCGGAGATCCGACGCTCGCTGGCCCTTCTCGACTCGAAGGGACTCCTGGGCCGGGAGCGGCCCGGGCTGGACGCAGACAAGCAGGAGTTCGCGCACAGCGCCGCGGAGCTCGCGCTGCTGGGCCTCGAGTCGGGTGCCGACCTGCTGACCGTCGTGCGCGCCGTGCGGCCGACGGTCCTCATCGGGGCCACGGCGACCCCGAACACCTTCACCGAGCCGATCCTCCGGGCGATGGCAGAGGCGTGCGCGCGCCCGATCGTCTTCCCGCTCTCGAATCCCACCTCGCGGGCGGAGGCGACCCCGGCCCAGGTGCTGGCATGGACGGACGGCCGCGCGCTCGTCGCGACCGGCAACCCGTTCGACCCGGTGGTCGTGGATGGCCATGCGCGCCGGATCGGGCAGGCGAACAACGCGTTCATCTTCCCCGGCCTGGGGCTGGCCGCGATCGTGGCCGGGGCTCGCCACGTCGATGACGCGCAGTTCCTGGTTGCCGCGCACACGCTCGCCGGTCTCGTGTCGGATGAGCGCCTCGCGGACGGGGCCCTGTACCCGCCGATCGGCGAGCTTCGGTCGGTCTCGCGGGAGATCGCCGTGGCCGTGGTCCGCTCGTTCGGCACGCTGGACGGCGTGCCGCTCCCGGCCGGGGAGCAGGGGCGCGCGGACGCCGAGGCGGCGGTGGACGAGTCGATCTGGTGGCCGGAATACCCGGCGTACGAGCCAGCCTGAGCGTCCCACCCCGCCGCCGGCCGGGCGCTTCACCCGCCCACGGCGACCGCGGGGCCTGGTTCGGCCATCGCAGCCTCGCAGCCCTCCCGGCCTGCCCGCCGCATAATCCGGCGATGCGCCTGCCGTTCGACCCGCCGCTGGAGCCGATGCTCGCCGCCCCGCTCGCGGGGCTGCCGGAGGGCGACGGCTGGGCGTACGAGCCGAAGTGGGACGGCTTCCGCTGCATCGTCTTCCGGGACGGCGACGAGCTGATCCTGCAGAGCCGCGAGCTGCGGCCGCTCGAGCGCTACTTCCCCGAGCTGCTCGCGCCCCTGCTGGCGGCGCTTCCGTCGCGGGCCGTGGTCGACGGCGAGGTGGTGATCGCGGGGGCGAACGGGCTGGACTTCGATGCGCTCCTGCTCCGGATCCATCCGGCCGAGTCGCGCGTCCGCCTGCTGGCCGGCCTGACCCCGGCGAGCTTCGTGGCCTGGGACCTCCTCGCCCTCGGCGACGACGACCTGCGCGTCCGGGCGTTCGTCGAACGCCGGGAGGCGCTCGCCCGTGACATCCGGTCCGACGTGCCGGGCGTGCACGTGACGCCGCTCACGCGGGACGTGGCCCTCGCCCGCGACTGGTTCGACCGGTTCGAGGGTGCGGGCCTGGACGGCGTCATCGCGAAGCGCCTCGACGGCGCCTATCAGCCCGGGAAGCGTGGCTGGGTCAAAGTCAAGCACGCCCGGACCGCGGACGTGGCCGTGGCCGGGTTCCGCTGGCACAAGGACGAGGCGGGCATCGGCGTCGGCTCGCTCATCCTGGGACTCCACGACGCCGCCGGCACGCTCCACCATGCCGGGGTTGCCAGCGGGTTCACCGCGGCCCGCCGGCGCGAGCTGGTGGCCGAGCTGGCGTCGCTTCGCGAGGGCGCCTTGGACGGCCACCCGTGGCGCAACTGGGCTACCGCGGAGCTGGCCGAAGCCGCGACCGGGCGGCGGATGCCGGGCGCCACGTCTCGCTGGAACCGGGGCAAGGACCTCTCGTGGGAGCCGCTCCGCGTGGAGCGAGTGGCCGAGGTTGCCTACGATCACCTGCAGGGCGACCGCTTCCGGCACGCGACCCGACTTGTCCGCTGGCGCCCCGACCGGCGTCCCGAGAGCTGCCGTTACGATCAGCTCGAGGCGACACCGCCCTACGAGCTGGCCCAGATCTTCGGGCGGGAGCCGGAAGGCCGATGACGGGGACGTGGTCGATGCCGCCGAGCCGGCACCGTCGGCGGCGGCTCTTGGTTGGGGCAGCGCTCGCGTTCATCCTCGTCATCGCGGGTGTCGCCGGTGCCGTTGCAATGATGCCGGGCGGGCTCACCGGGCTCGTGAGCTGGGCGGGCTCGGTTGCGTCGGCACCGCCGAGCACGTCCGCGGTCCCCGGCGTGACCCCGGCACTCCCGGGGTCGCCGCGACCGAGCGACGGCCCGGGCGCGTCATCCGCAGGCGTTGGCGCCACCGCCCCGCCATCGCCGGCGCCCACCGGGTCGCCGACGGCCACCGCCCCGCCATCCGCCGGGCTCCTGGTGGACCCGGCGACCGCGGCGACGCTCCAACGGGCGCTGGAGGCGGCCCGGAAGTCGATGGTCATCCCGGGCGTGGCTGCCACCGTGATCCTCGCGGACGGGCGGACCTGGACCGGCGTCGCCGGCGACGCCGTGGCGGCCACGCACGCGAAGGTGACGCCACAGACGCCGTTCGCGATCGCAAGCCTGACGAAGACGTTCACGGCCGCGCTCATCCTGCGGCTCGCCGACGAGGGCCGGCTGACGATCGACGACCCCCTCGTGCGCTGGCTCCCCGACTACCCCAACGCCGCCCGGATCACGCTCCGGATGCTGCTCCAGCACACGAGCGGCCTCGCGGACTTCTTCCAGAATCCGAAGTTCGACGCGGCCCTGAACCAGGCGAAGCGGCGCGTCTGGACGCCCGACGAGGTCCTGCGCTTCGTGGGGAAGCCGGTCTTCGCGCCGGACAAAGGCTGGGTCTACTCGAACACGAACTTCGTCCTGCTGGGGCTGGTGGCAGAGCGTGCCGGCGGCGCGCCATGGGCGGAACAGGTGCGGCGCGAGTTCTTCGTGCCGCTGGGGCTCGCATCGACGTACGTCCAGGGTGTCGGGACGCCCGTCGTGCCGCCGGCTCACGCGAACGTGATGTTCGTCGGAAGCGACGGGCGGATCCTGCCGCGGGACCTGAGCGACGGCAGCACGTTCGTGCCGTTCACTTCGGTCGCCACGGCCGCCTTCTCGGCAGGCTCGATCGCGTCCACCTCGGGCGACCTTGCCCGCTGGGCGCGTGCGCTCTACGGCGGCGATGTCCTGACGCCGGCCTCGCTGGCCGAGATGCTCACGTTCGACCCGAAGATCGAGCAGTACGCCGCCCTGGCGTACGGCCTGGGCGTCTCGCGCGTCAAGATCGATGGACGCTTCGTCGCCTTCGGGCACACTGGGGCGCTGGCAGGGACACGGGCCGCGATCCGGTGGCTGCCGGAGGAGCGGGTCACCGTAGCGGTGGTCTTCAACCGCGATCTCTTCCGCGGCGACGACGTGATCCGCTCTCTCCTCGTCGCGCTGTACCCGCGTCCGCAGCCGGGCGCGTCGCCAGGGGCCTCCGCCGGCCCGTCGCCGGCGCCGTACTGGGCACATTCGTCGGCGCGCTGACCCCTTCCCACGCCCCGCCGGCCTTGCTAGAGTCGCGAGGCTGGAGTCAGCATCGCCAGGAGGGGAACGTGTCCGAGCCGCAGTATCCAACGACCGGGGGGCCCGCCCAGGTCACGCCACCGGCGCCGCCACCGGTCTCCCCGCCCGCCGCGCCTCCCACGGTGCAGTCCGGGTG
>Ga0208355_1000503_pt1 | contig 17704 bp, 10 predicted proteins | sample NGESurdeep072012_6_FD_184458 | JGI IMG/M metagenome (GOLD analysis project Ga0208355, IMG submission 184458) | Arctic peat soil microbial communities from Barrow, Alaska - NGEE Surface sample 210-3 deep-072012 (SPAdes) | ecosystem: Environmental > Terrestrial > Soil > Wetlands > Peat ... | reverse complement strand
CGCCTCCGGTGTGCGAATCGCGGGCCACTGCGTCTCGCCACGCGAACGCCGGAGCGCTCACGGCCTCATAGTCGTCCACGCTGTCGAAGCTCGCTGCCGGGCGGCCGAGCAGACGCCCCATCGCGCCCACGCTCAGGCGCTCGAACGTGGGGACCGTGAAGTGGCTGTCCAGGTAGTGCCCGTGGATGGCATACACATCCGGGCGCACCCAGATGCCGGGATACGCCACGAGGACCCGCGCCGGGGAGGCCCATTCGGCGATGCGGGCTAGCGCCGGCGAGACGTCCTGCGGCTCCATCAACTGCTCCACGCCCAACGGAAGGGGCTCGATCTCGGCTCCACGCGCGTGCAGCCACGGTTCGACCAGCGCGTGGTCGTGGTTGCCGGCCGTCAGGATCAGCTCGCGCCCGGCGAGCGCTCGACCGAGATCCTCGAAGACCGGCCGCGCGACAGCCATCGCGTCGCGCACCGGGCCATGACGCAGCTCGAGCACGTCCCCGAGCAGGACCACGCGATCGACATCCGCGACGGCCTCCAGCAGCGGAGCCCGCAGCTCGGCGCGGCGAAGCAGATCTGCGCCCGAGAGGCTGCCCAGATGCAGATCGGAGAGGATCAGCGTGCGCATGACTCAGGGACTGTCCTCGGGACGGCTCAAGCGATCGGGCGCCCGCCTCGGCCGGCCCGGGCACTGTAAGCGATCAGGAGGCCCCGACCACGCCCTGCGGGCGGGGTGCCCCGCCGACGGCTTCGCGGATCTGCTTGGGGAGCATGAAGCGTACGTCCTCCCGAATCACGTCGAGCTCGGAGATGTCCCGCACGCCGCGGGCGCGGAAGAAGTCCACCAGGTCGCCCACCAGGTTCTCGGGCGCGCTGGCACCGGAGGAGATGCCCACCACACGCACGCCGTCCAGCCACCGCTCCTGGACCTCGCCGGCGTTATCGATCAGGTGGGCGTCCGTGCCGCAGTCGCGGGCGACCTCCACCAGGCGCACCGAGTTGGAGGAGTTGCGCGAGCCGATCACGAGCATCAGATCGCAGCTCGCGGCCATCTGCTTGACGGCGGCCTGGCGGTTGGTGGTGGCGTAACAGATGTCATCGGTGCGCGGCCCCGCGATGCTGGGGAACCGCTCGCGCAGACGGGCCAGGATCGAGGCCGTTTCGTCGACCGCCAGCGTGGTCTGGGTGACGTAGGCGACGCGCTCGGGATCCTCGATCTCCAGCTCGTCCACGTCCTGCTCGCTCTGCACCAGCACGATGCGATCCGGCGCCTCGCCCATCGTGCCTTCGACCTCCTCGTGGCCGTCGTGGCCGACGAGCACGATCGTGTAGCCCTGCTCGGCGAAGCGAACGGCCTCGCGGTGCACCTTGGTCACGAGCGGGCAGGTCGCGTCGATCGTCCGCAGGCTCCGCGCCATCGCGCCCGCGCGCACGCTCGGAGCGACGCCGTGGGCGGAGAACACGCAGACGGCGCCCTCCGGCACTTCGGTCTGCTCGTCCACGAAGATCGCCCCGCGCTCGCGCAGCGTCTCGACCACGTGCTTGTTGTGGACTATCTCCTTGCGCACGTACACGGGCGCGCCGTGGATCTCCAGCGCACGTTCCACCGTCTGGACCGCACGATCCACGCCCGCGCAGTAGCCGCGGGGCGCCGCCAGCAGCAGCTTCTGGACGGTGTTGGGCACGGGTGTCATTGTAGGGGGCGTCCCGGTACGCTAAGCGTCGATGCCTCAGCGCCACCTCGACAGGCTGACTCCTGTGGACGCCTCCTTCCTGCATCAGGAGGGCCCCGACTCGCACATGCACATCGGCGGCCTGACGATCGTCGAAGGCCCGCCACCGGACATGGACGAGTTCCTGGAACAGATCCGGCGACGCCTGCACCTGGTCCCGCGCTACCGTCACAAGCTCGCCCACACCGCCCTGGACAGCGGGCGCCCGGTGTGGATCGACGACCCCAGCTTCAATCTCGAGTACCACATTCGCCACACCGCCCTGCCGGCGCCCGGCGGCTGGGAGCAGCTGCAGGACCTGACCGCGCGGATCTTCTCCCAGCAGCTGGACCGCTCCAAGCCGCTGTGGGAGATGTGGCTGATCGAGGGCTTGGAGGAGAACCGCTTCGCGCTGATCACGAAGACCCACCACTCGCTGATCGACGGCATCGCGGGCGTGGATCTGGCGACGGTGCTGTTCGACCTCTCTCCCGACCCGCCGCCGCTGCCGACCTCGGGCCGGCCGTGGCAGCCGCACACGGAACCCGGAACGGCGCACCTGCTTGCCGCGGGACTGCAGGGGGCCATGCGCACGGGGCTCACGCTGGCGGAGGGCGCCATGGACGCGCTGGCCCATCCCGAGCGGGCGCTGGCGCGCGCGCGCGAAGCTGCGGAGGGTGTCGGGGAGATCGTCTGGGCCGGGCTCAACCCCGCCCCGGAAACGCCGCTGAACGTCCCGATCGGGCCGCACCGGCGGTTTGTCGGCGTCGCCAGCCAGCTGGAAGACTTCAAGATCGTCAAGAACACGTTCGGCGGAACCGTCAACGACGTGGTGCTCGCCGTGGTCGCCGGAGCCCTGCGCTCGTTCCTGATCTCCCGCGGGCGGCGCACAGCGGGCGTGGAGATGCGGGCGCTGGTGCCCGTGTCCGTGCGCGCGGAAGACGATCGCGAGGGCGGCGGCAACCGGATCGTGGTGATGCGCGGCCCGCTGCCCGTCTACATATCCGATCCGCTCAACCGGCTGCGCTTCGTCTCAAACGCCATGGACGGGCTGAAGGAGTCCAAGCAGGCCCTCGGCGCAGAGATGATCGCGGGGGCGCAGAACTTCGCGCCGCCCACCATCCTCGCGCAGGCCTCGCGCCTGAACTTCTCCACGCGCCTGTTCAACCTGATCGTCACCAACGTCCCCGGCCCACAGTTCCCGCTCTACGTGCTCGGGCGCGAGATGCTCCAGGCGATACCCGTGGCGTTCCTGCCCGAAAACCACGCCCTGGCGATCGCCATCATGTCCTACAACGGGCAGATGAACTTCGGCCTGCTGGGCGACTTCGACGCCCTTCCGGACATCGACGTGATCGGCAAGAACATCGCCGCCGAACTCGCCAACCTGGTCTCACTCGCGCGCGAGTCCGCGCCCGCAGCGGTCTAGCCGCTCCGCCCGCCAGGAGCACAGTATTCGCGCCACCGACTCCTAGACGGACCCGTCGTCTTCCTATACGCTCGCCGAGACAGAGGGACAACTGCGAGGCTGGGCTGAGCAACGCCCGCGACCACCGCCGCTGTCTATGAGCGCAGCGGCGGAGGTCGCAGTCCTCGCGGAGCCGGTCAACCTCCGACCCACTGCTAATGCCACGGGCGGGATCTGTCGATAACCGCCGCGTGAGGTCTCGACTAATGCAGCGAAGCACTGACGAGCAGGGCTTTACCCTCATCGAGCTTCTGGTCGTCATCCTGATCATCGGCATCCTTGCCGCGATCGCCATTCCGTCGTTCCTCAGCCAGAAGAGCAAGGCAACCGACTCACAGGCGAAGGAGCTTGCGCGAACCGCCCAGACGACGGCGGCCACGTACTCGACCGATCAAAACGGCGATTACTTCGGCGTCACTTCGGCCAAGCTCAACGAAGTCGAGAAATCGATTCCGACCGCGGAATCGACGAAACAAGCCTGGCTGAGTGCGGCGGTAGCAACGCCTGCATCCTGCACGGCAGGCACATGCACCGGCTTCGAAGTGACCGCGCAGTCTACGAGCGGCGACACGTTCACGGTCAAGAGTGCCGCAGGCGTCATCACTCGAACATGCACACAGGTAGCCCCGAGCAAAGGCTGCCCCAGCGGTAGCTGGTGAGGCTCGCCGGATCAGGCCTTCCGACAGATGCCGAGATCGCTCTCTCGTCGTGCGCCCTTCGCCGGCACCCCGCCCCTTCACGACGCCCGCTTGGCGTCAAACCCCAATGTTTACGGGCGTGTTCGGAGCCCGCTCAGTAGCCGAGCGCGAACTTGGCGTCCTCGCTCATCCTCTCCGGCGACCACGCCGGCGTGAAGACCATCTCCGAGGCCACCGTCTCGACGGCATCCAGTTCGCCCACGAACTCTTCAATCTGTTCGTTGACCTGCGGGCCGATCGGGCACCCGGGCGTGGTCAGCGTGAACGTCACCTTGACGTGCCCCTCCGCGATCTCAACGCCGTAGATGAGCCCCAGCTCCACAAAGTCCAGCCCAAGCTCCGGGTCGATCACGTTGGACAGGGCATCCATCACGTCATCCTCGGTGAGCGCAGTCGTGGCCTCAGACATATCGCCAGTCTAGCCGGGGTAGCCGTCGGCCCTCAGTTATCGCAGCCGAGGCGGTCCCACATGTACAGCTGTATGCACTCATTTGCAAGCTCGATCGCCCTCTCGGTCGAGAGGCGGGGAAGCACGGTGTCCAGCGCCTGGTCCTCTGCGACGCCCGCCTGGAAGGCTTCCTCGCCGCGGAAGCCCGCAGCGATCTTCAGGGCCTCGCGGCGGTTCTCGCCGAGGCTGGGGAACACGCCGACGAGGAACTCCGTGTTGGGGATCGGCTGGCCGACCTCCAGCGAGGCGTGCCAGGCGGCAAGCAGGTGCAGGTCCTCCTCGTCCAGGTCGGCGATCGCCTTGGCGTAGTGGACGGACAGCTCCTGGTCGGGGATGTCGTCCACCCACGCCCGCACGACCTCGCCCACCAGCTGGCGGCGCGCCTCGCGCCCGACGGACTCGGCGATGACACGGATCGCATCTTGGGGCTCGATGAAACAGAGTGGCATCGCGACGACTCCCGGTGGGTTGGGAACTGCTGACTGCAAAGACTGTAGGTGGCCGTGTGGACGGCATTTCTCGCCGCCGGCCACCCCTCCTGCCGCCGCGAAATCGGCGGGCGCGCGCCACGGCCCGCTCAGAGGCCCAGGGCATCGCCGGCGCGTTCGTAGGCGCCGTCGTCGAGCGTCTGCGGCGGGAAGCCCAGCGTGGCGCGCCCAGGCGCGGCCCAGTTGGCGAGCGCGAGATCGAGCGTCTCCACTGGCACCGATACGGCCTGGGCGAGCGCGGTGGCCCTGCGGTCGAGCAGCAGCGGGTCGCCGATGCCGAAGACGCGCTTGGCGGCCAGCGTGGTGGGATCGTCGCCCGCAAGCCCGCGGGCTCCGGCGAGGTGCAGCGACTGCGCGCGCAGCTCATAGCAACCGAGCCGCCCCAGGGTCAGCAGCAGTTCGTAACGGCCCACCCGTCCAAGGCCTGGGAGCGCAAGCCGCTCGAACAGCCGCTCGAAGCGGCGCTCGGGACTCCACGCCGGATCGCCAGCCAGAGCGACGGCCTGCGCGCCTGCGGGGCCTCCCGCGCGCTGCACCCATTGGCGGTAGGCGGTCAGCGTGCCCGCGCCTCGGGCTGGATCGTGGCAGCTGCGAGGCCCGAGCGGTATGCCCTCCAGGTCCGGCAGATCGCCGTCGGGCGCGAGCGTCGGAGCCTCATCCAGGACCCGGCGTATCCCCGCGAACGGATCGTCCTCGTCCTGCAGCGGGGAGAGGTAGGCGATCAGGAAGCAAGTCCAGCTGGCCCGCTCCAGATCCTCGCCGGACAGCGCGCGGGCCTCGCCGTAGAGGCCGGGAGGCTCGGCGCCGAGGGCGAGCAGCCGACCGCTGGAGAAGGCGATCTCCCCCGCCAGGCGAGTTGCATCGGCGGAGGCGCGAACGCCGGGCACCAGCGCCGAGCGGTAGCCGTCGTCCTCGGCGCGACCCTCACGGTGAACCCGCAGCCCGTCACCGCGCCCGCGCCCGCCTCCGCGCCGGCTGGAGCCCGCACCGGAGCGGGCGCTCCCGGCGCCGCCGGCGCGCGAGGCGCTGCGCCCGCTCGCCGCGTTGGCGGGCAGGCTCTTGCTGCAGATCGGGCAGCGATCTAGAAAGCGGTTGTGGCGGCAGAAGGTCGGCATGGCGCCGGTGGGAGGTATCCGTTCGCGCGCGCCCGTGCGGCGCCCGCTGCGCGCTCCCTGGCCAGTGCGTGGAGGTAGTCGTCGAAGTCAACTTGGATGGTGTGGCGCTTGGAGGCCACGTAGCGCTGGCGCATCGCCGCCTGGTCGGCGGCGATGTCCGCGCGCATCTCCGCCTGGGAGGGGAGCGCGTAGTCGCCCAGCAGGTGGTCGCCCACCCATGCGCCCTGGGCCTCGGCGAGCGGCATGATCGCTCCCAGCGGTTGGAGCAGGCCGATGAAGAAGACGTTGGGGATGTCCGGGTGAAAGACCCGGCGGAACAGCTCTATGTGGTTCTCGGGCGCGGAGATGAAGTCCTCGTCGAAGAACGGGAAGCTGATCTTGTAGCCGGTGCAGTAGACCACCACGTCCGCCTCCACGGTGCTGCCGTCCACGAAGCGCACCTGCGAGCCCTCGAATGAGTCGATGTTGGGCTTGGGCGTGATCGTGCCGTGCTGCATGCGGTCGAGGATGCGTCCGGAGATGGTGGGGTGCGCCTCGCCGAAGCGGTGGTCGGGCTTGGGCAGGCCGTAGCGCTCCGGCGGTCCGGCGTAGCTGCGGATCAGCTGCTGGATGAGCCGCTGGCGGATCTTGAAGGGAACGCGCGGATCGTTGCGGATCTGGTCGACTGGTTTGCCGAACATGTACTTGGGGATGATCCACACGCCCTGGCGCGCAGCCAGGTGGGTGCTGGCGGCGACGTAGGAGGACTCGACGGCGATGTCCATGGCGGAGTTGCCCATGCCCAGCACCACCACCCGCTTGCCCGCGAAGATCGAGTTGTCGATGTAGGAGTGCGCGTGCAGCTGCTGGCCGGGAAACGACTCCGAGCCGGGAAACGCGGGTTCGGGCCAACGTGGGCTCCAGTGATGGCCGTTGGCGACGATCAGCGCGTCGTAGTGGCGCGTCTCGCCCGTGTCCAGCTCCACCGTCCAGCTGCCGTCCCGCTCGCGGGCGGCGTGCTCCACGCCCGTCTCGAAGGTGATCCTGTCGCGGAAGCCGAAGTGATCGACGTATTCCTCGAAGTAGGCCGCGATCTGCGCGTGGTGTGGGAAGTCGGGGTAGGAGGCGGGCATGGGGAAGTCCGAGTACTCCATCCGTGGGCGCGAGGTGTTGATGAACAGGTCGCGGTAGGCCGCGGACATGCCGTTCTTGTTCTCGAACACCCAGTTGCCGCCCACGCGGTCAGACTTCTCAAAGCAGTCGAAGTCGATGCTGCGCTCGTGCAGCGCCTTGGCCGCAGCGATCCCAGAGGAGCCCGCGCCGATCAGGCAGACCGTCGCCCGCGGCTGCTCGCCGGCGGCTGCATGGTGACCGTTCTCCGAGGGCTGCTCCATCACGCCCCAGCCTAGAAGAAACACCGTGCACGGGCGCCGCCCTGTCCGGTGCTACGGGCGTGGCCGGGCCTGCGCGCGCAAACCGGCGCCGATGCCGGGGCTCACGTGCTGGGGCGGACCCTCGGGACCGTCGTCTGCGTCGGCGTGCCCCGCGAGGCCGTCGTCCTCGCCGTCGGGCGCTGCGAGTTTCCCGTCGCCGTTGCGCCGCGCGGCGAGATAGCGATCGACCATGCGCGCGCACTGGCGTCCCTCGTTGATCGCCCACACGATCAGCGACTGGCCGCGGCGGGCGTCGCCGGCGGCGAACACTCCGCCCACGGAGGTCGTGTAGGGCTCGACCGCCTTGACGTTCCCACGCGGATCCTTCTCCACTCCGAGCTGGTCCAGCAGCTCCTGCTCGGGGTGCAGGAAGCCCATCGCCAGCAGCACCAGCTGCGCGGGCAGCTCGCGCTCGGTGCCCGCCACCGGCGCAAACGGCGGCTGCGGCTGCGCCTGCGCGATCTGCAGGGCCGCCACCGCTCCGCGGCCGTCGTCGGCGAAGCTGGTGGTTGTGACGGAGTAGTCCTGCTCGCCCACGCCCTGCGTGCGGGCCTCCTCCATGGCGTAGCTGAGGCGGTACTTCAGCGGCCACTCCGGCCACGGGGTGCGCTCGTCGGGGCGGTGCGCGGGCGGCTCGGAGAGCAGCTCCAGCTGCACCACCGAGCGGGCGCCCTCGCGCAGCGAGTTGCCCACGCAGTCCGCGCCCGTGTCGCCGCCGCCGATCACCACCACGTCCTTGCCGGCGGCCGAGATCTCCCGCTCGGCGACGGGCTGCGGAGCGGTCGGCTCGGGGCCGAACTGGCGCGCGGCCCAGCGGTTGCGCTGGTAGAGGTATGCCATGGCGAAGTGCACGCCGTCGAGCTCCCGGCCGGGGACGGACAGCTCGCGCGGCACGCGCGAGCCGGTAGCCAGCACGACCGCATCGAAGCCCGCGTGCAGCTCCTCGACGGTGACGTCGCGTCCCACGTCCACCCCGCAGCGGACCTCGACGCCCTCGGCGATCAGCTGCTCGACGCGCCTCTGCACGACGGTCTTCTCGATCTTGAAGTCGGGCACCCCGAAGCGCACCAGCCCGCCGATGGCCTCGTCGCGCTCGAACAGCGTCACCCCGTGGCCGGCCCTGCGCAGCTGCTGCGCGGCGGCCATGCCCGCCGGGCCGGAGCCGACCACGGCCACCGCCTGGCCGGTTTCGCGCCGCGGGCTGGGAGGTTGTGGCGTTACCCAGCCCTCAGCCCAGGCGCGGTTGATGATGGCGTTCTCGACCTGTTTGATCGTGACCGCCTCGCCCTCGCGGATCTCGAGCACGCAGGCCGCCTCGCATGGCGCCGGGCACAGGCGCCCGGTGAGCTCGGGGAAGTTGTTGGTGGCGTGCAGCTGCGCGATCGCGTCCTGGAAGCGGTCGCGGTAGACGAGGTCGTTCCAGTCGGGGATCAGGTTCCCGAGCGGGCAGCCGTTGTGGCAGAAGGGCACGCCGCAGTCCATGCAGCGGGCGCCCTGTTCGCGCAGCTCATCCACCGGCCGCTGCAGCTGAAACTCGCGGTAGTCGTGCACGCGCTCAAGGGGGTCCCGGTGGGGAACCCCGTGGCGCTCGATCTTCAGGAAGCCCCCGAGCTTGCCCATCAGGCGCCCGTCTCGCCGACCGCGTCCAGCGGCCGGCCGGCCACCACGCCTCCGTTTTCAGCGGCGCGGGCAGCCAGCGCCTCTTCCTCGGCACGCTCGCGCAGCACGCGCTTGTAGTCGTGGGGCATGACCTTCACGAAGGCACCCCTGCCGAGCAGTTCCTCCCACTCGGCCAGCACGCGCGCCGCCACGGGCGAGTCGGTGCGGCGCAGGTGCTCCTCGACCATCGCGCGCAGCTCGATCGCGTCCGCGGCCGAGACCTCTTCGAAGCCGACCATGCCCATGTTGCAGCGCTCGGGGAAGCTGCCCCGCTCGTCGAGCACGTAGGCGACGCCGCCGCTCATGCCGGCGGCGAAGTTGCGCCCGGTGGGGCCCAGCACGACCACGCGCCCGCCGGTCATGTACTCGCAGCCGTGGTCGCCGACACCCTCCACGACCGCCCATGCGCCGGAGTTGCGCACGGCGAAGCGCTCGCCGGCGAGGCCGCGGAAGAAGGCCCGTCCGGCGGTTGCGCCGTAGAGCACGGTGTTGCCGACGATCACGTTCTCCTCCGCCTTGAAGTGGGCGCCCATGCCCTCTCGGGGGCGTACCGAGAACACCCCGCCGGAGAGTCCCTTGCCGGCGTAGTCGTTGGCGTCGCCGCGCAGGCTGAAGGTGACCCCGGGGGCCAGCCAGCCAGCGAAGCTCTGCCCCGCCGAGCCCTGGAAGTCAACGACGATCGAGTCCTCCGCCAGCCCGCCCGCGCCGGAGCGCTGGGCGATGTGGCTGGAGAGGATGCCGCCGACGCAGCGATTGCGATTGCGGATCTCCAGGGCCAGCTTGACCGGCTCGCGCCGTTGCAGAGCGAGCTGGGAGCGCTCCACGAGCTGCCAGTCCAGGGCGTCCCGGAGCACCTCCGGGGGCGCTTCCACACGCCGGCGCGGCGCCCCCTCGGGCAGCTCGATGTGGGTGAGGATGTGGGTGAGGTCCACCCCGCGCGCCTTCCAGTGCTCGACCGCCTCGCCCACGCCCAGCAGGTCAACCCGGCCGATCGCCTCATCGAGCGAGCGCAGCCCGACCGAGGCGAGAATCTCGCGCACCTCCTCGGCGACGAAGAAGAAGAAGTTGACCACGTGCTCAGGGGTGCCCTTGAAGCGCTTGCGCAGCTCCGGGTCCTGCGTGGCGATGCCCACGGGACACGTGTTCAGATGGCAGGCCCGCATCATGATGCAGCCCGTGGCGATCAGCGGCGCTGTCGAGAAGCCCATCTCGTCCGCGCCGAGCATCGCGGCGATGACCACGTCGCGGCCGGTCTTCAGCTGGCCGTCGGTCTGCACGGTGATGCGCGAGCGCAGGTCGTTGAGCAGCAGCGTCTGCTGTGTCTCCGCGAGGCCGATCTCCCAGGGCACGCCGGCGGCCTGGATCGAGGACAGCGGCGAGGCGCCGGTGCCGCCGTCGTGGCCGGCGATCAGCACGCGGTCGGCGTTCGCCTTGGAAACGCCCGCCGCCACCGTTCCGACCCCCACCTCGGAGACGAGCTTGACCGACACCTGCGCCCTCGGGTTGGCGCAGCGCAGGTCGTAGATCAGCTGCTTGAGGTCCTCGATCGAGTAGATGTCGTGGTGGGGAGGCGGTGATATCAGCCCGACGCCGGGGGTGGTGTGGCGGATCGAGCCGATGTAGTCGTCAACCTTGTACCCGGGCAGCTGGCCGCCCTCGCCCGGCTTGGCGCCCTGGGCCATCTTGATCTGCAACTCGTCCGCGTTGACCAGGTAGTGGATGGTCACGCCGAAGCGCCCGGAGGCGACCTGCTTGATGGCCGAGCGGCGGCTGTCGCCGTTGGCGTCCGGGAGGAAGCGCGAGGGGTCCTCCCCGCCCTCGCCCGTGTTGGAGCGTCCGCCCAGGCGGTTCATGGCGATCGCCAGCGTCTCGTGCGCCTCGCGCGAGATCGAGCCCAGGCTCATGGCGCCGGTGCAGAAGCGCTTGACGATCTCGCTCGCCGCCTGGACCTCGTGCAATGGGATCGCCCGCCCGCCCGCCCGCCCCTCCGCCCGCCCGCCCGGCTCGGCCGGCTCGGCCGGCTCGGCCGGGGTGTCGCCGATCCGGAGCAGGCCGCGCAACGTGGCCCTGCGCGCGGCGTCCTCGTTGACCCGGCGCGCGTACTCGCGGTACTTCTCGAACGCCGGGCTCTCGCGCACGGCCTCGTGCGCCTGGCGGTCGCCCTTCAGGGCGCCGGCCACGTCGCCGTTCACCGCCCGCACGGCGTGCTGGACGAGCGCGATGGTCTCGGGGTTCCACATGTGGTGCTCGCCGTCGCGACGCCAGGCGTAGACGCCGCCGACGGGCAGCAGCTCGTCGTGGGGCACGGGGTAGGCGCGGGCGTGGCGCTGGAGCGCCTCCAACGCCAGCACGCCCAGGCCGATTCCGCCGATGCGCGAGGCGGTGCCCGTGAAGTGCGTGTCGATCAGCTCCTTCTCCAGACCCACCGCCTCGAAGATCTGCGCGCCGCGGTAGGACTGGATCGTGGAGATGCCCATCTTGGAGATCGTCTTCAGCAGCCCTTTGCCGACCGCCTTGACCACGTTCTGAGCGGCCTGCTCGGCGCTGACGGACTCCTGCCTGCCGCCCGCTCCCGCCCGCATGATGCGCCCTTCGAGCACCATCTCGTCGAGCGTCTCGAGCAGCAGATAGGGGTTGATCGCACTGGCGCCGTAGCCGATCAGCGTGGCGAAGTGGTGCACCTCGCGCGGCTCGCCCGACTCCACGATGATGCCCGCGCGCAGGCGTGTGCCGGCCAGCACGAGATGGTGGTGGACGGCGGCGACTGCCAGCAGCGATGGGACCGGCGCGCGGCGAGGTCCGAGCTGCCTGTCGGAGAGGATGATGATGTTGACGCGTTCGGCGATCGCCTCGCGCGCCTGGCGGCAGATCCGCTTGAGCGCCTCGCTCATCCCGTCGGGTCCCTCCGCCACCGGCCAGGTGATGTCGATCGTGCGGGCCGCGTACACGTCGTGGGCGACGTGGCGCAGGGTCTCCAGCTCGCGGTTGAGCAGGATCGGCTGGTCGAGCAGCAGCTTGTGGGCGTGCTCCGGGGTTTCGTCGAACAGGTTGCGCTCGTTGCCCAGGCTGGTGGCCAGGCTCATGACGATCTCCTCGCGGATCGGGTCGATCGGCGGGTTGGTGACCTGGGCGAACAGCTGCTTGAAGTAGGAGAACAGCGGCGGCGCCTGGTCGGAGAGCACCGCCAGCGCGAGGTCGTTGCCCATCGAGCCGATCGGCTCAGCCCCGTCGATGGCCATCGGCGCGAGCAGCACGCTCAGATCCTCCTGGGAGTAGCCGAAGGCGCGCTGGCGCAGGCGCAGCGGCTGGCCGGAGATCGTGACTTCGCTGGACGGCGGCAGCTCGGAGAAGTGCACGGCGTTGCGCGCGTACCACTCGCCGTAGGGGCGGTGGCCCGCAACCTCGCGCTTGACCTCCTCGTCCTCCACGATCCGGCCGCGCTCGAGGTCCACGAGGAACAGCTTGCCCGGCTGCAGGCGCCCGAGGCGGCGCACCTGCTCGGGCGGGATGTCGAGCAGGCCGGACTCCGAGCCGAGCACCACGTGCCCGTCGGTGGTCTCCACCCAGCGCCCGGGCCGCAGCCCGTTGCGGTCGAGCGTGGCGCCGACCACGCGTCCGTCGGTGAAGGCCACCGAGGCGGGACCGTCCCACGGCTCCATCAGGCACGCGTGGAAGGCGTAGAACCCCTTCAGGTAGTCGGGCAGGTCGTCGCGGTCGCGGTAGGCCTCGGGGATCATCATCATCGCCGCGTGCGGCAGCGAGCGCCCGGCGAGCATCAGCAGCTCGAGCACGTTGTCGAAGGTCGCCGAGTCGGAGTTGCCCGCGCTGACGACCGGCAGGATCTTCTCCAGGTCCTCGCCGAACAGCTCGCTGCGCAGCTCGCTCTCTCGCGCGCGCATCCAGTTGACGTTGCCCATCACCGTGTTGATCTCGCCGTTGTGGCAGATCACGCGGTAGGGGTGCGCGAGCTCCCAGCTGGGGAACGTGTTGGTGGAGAAGCGCGAGTGCACCAGGGCGAGGGCGCTCTTGGTGCGCTCGTCGCGCAGATCCTCGTAGAAGGCCGCCAGCTGGTAGCTGATCAGCATGCCCTTGTAGTTGATCGTCCGGGAGGAGCTCGACGTCACGTACAGGCCGGGATCCTCCGCGTTCAGCTCGCACACGCGGCGGATCACGTACAGCTTGCGCTCGAAGGCGTCCCGGTCGTCCTTCTGGGCGGCGCCCGCGCCGACGAACAGCTGGCGGATCACCGGGCGGCAGGCGGCGGCCACCTCGCCCGTCTCCTGCTCGCAGACCGGCACCTCGCGCCAGCCCAGCAGCCGCTGGCCGAGCTCGCCCACGGTCCGCTCCAGCAGGGCTTCCAGGCGCCCCCGGGCGGCGGTGTCGCTCGGCAGGAAGCACATCAGCACCCCATATGTCCCCAGCGGCGGCAGCTCGAAGTCGACGACCGCGCGCAGCAGCTCGTCGGGCATCTGCATGAGGATCCCAGCGCCGTCGCCCGTGCGCGGATCCGCCCCGGAGGCGCCGCGGTGCTCCAGGTTCTCCAGCGCGGTGATCGCGCGCGAGACCACCTCGTGCGTGGGTTGGTTGTCCAGGCGCGCCACCATCCCGACCCCGCAGGCGTCGTGCTCGAAGCGGGGGTCGTAAAGGCCGACGGCCTTTGGCGGCTGCTTGATGTGCGAATTCATGGAAGTGCTCCCTTGGGGCGGTGCATCCCGCGCGTAGGGCTGGGCACACCCCCTTTGCGGGCACACCCACCGTGGCGCAGGCAGGCGGGCACCTGAGGCGGAGCCAGAAAGCCTAGCAGCGAAGAGGCGGCGCAAACCGTCGCCTCGTGAAACTCTTCAGCGCCCGAAACGGACCCGTGCGGGCCGCGTTCAGGCGCCCTGCAGCCCGCCGCCGTCGTGGTCGGGCGGATCCGGGCCCGGATGATCGCGCAGCGTCTCCTGCTCGCCCCACGAGCACAGGCCCGCACGGCCCGGGCAGGTCAGGCACAGGCTGCGATGCGGCTGTGGGCTGACGCTGAAGCCGGCCTCGCGCGCTCGCGCCACGCGCGCCGTCAGGCTCCGCTCCAGCGCCTCGCGCTCGCCCGCGCTGTAGCGCGCCGCCACCCATTCGTGGGGACGCTCGAGGAACCAGTGCACGATCTCCACCTGCGCGGCGCCTTCGCGCAGCACGGCGAGCGCATAGATCAGGCGCTGGATCCCGTACTCGCGCTCAACGAGCGCACCCAGGTCGGCGTCGGGCCCAACGCGGTCGCTCTTGTAGTCGAGAACCAGCCAGCCGCCTTCGACCTCGCGAGCGAGCAGGTCAACGACGCCCGTCACCAGCGGCCCGCCGTCCGCGAGCGAGAACGCGAACGGGTACTCGCGGCGCACGTCCTGAGCCGCGGCCACGCGCACCGCCGGCTCAGACCGGCCGGCCGTCTCGATCAGCTCGGCGATCTGCGCGCCTTCACCCGCAGCCAGGCGCATTCCCAGCTCGCGCGCGAGCCCCGCCACCCGCTCCGGCGTGGGCGCGACCGGAGTCGTGAAGTCCAGCGACTCCAGCAGCCGGTGGACGAGCGTTCCGCGCGCCCGCGCCTGGAGGCTGTGCCCTCCCGACTGCGATCGAGCCGCCGTTTGGTCCTCGCCCAGCCCGAGCACGCGTTCCAGGTAGTAGCGGTAGCCGCAGCGCTCCAGCTCGTTCAGAGACGTGTAGCTGAGCGTGCCGATGCCCATGGCCTCGCTCTCCGCCGGGAGAGCCTCGCGGCTGAAGCGCGGCTCGGCGCTCGTGGGGGGCGTGCGATCCAGATCCGGGAGCGAATCGGGCGTCGCCGGCGGCGTCCGATCGCGGCTCAGGACCGAGCCGACGGTCGCGGGAGCGCTCAGCCGGCAGCGCACCGCGCCCGCGCCGGGCACCGCGAGATCGCGCCACGGCCCCTGCGGGATCTGCGCGAGCGCCGGCAGCTCGGCGGCGAGCGCCGGGCCAAGCCAGGAGATGGCGCTCGCACCCTGGCGCGGCTCGGGCCAGCGCTCGATGTCAACCGCCCCGCTCAGCAGCAGCGCCTCGCGCGCGCGAGTCATGGCCACGTACAGGATCCTGTCCTCCTCCTCGGCCTCCGCGCGCCTGCGCTCCTCCGCCAGCCGCTCAAAGTCCAGCGAGGGTGTGGCCTTGCCTCCGTCGAGCCGCACGAGCTGCAGACCGATGCGATCGCCGTCCACGAGCAGGTCGGGCATGCGCGTGTTCGGAGCCCGTCCGAGGTCGGCCACGCACACCACCGGGAACTCCAGGCCCTTGGCGGCGTGGATGCTCATCAGCCGGACCGCGTCGGGCTCCACGCCTTCGACCGGCGCGTCGGACTCCGCGTCGCTGCTCGCGCCGAGGAGATGCGCTACGTGGTCGAGGAAGCCGCGCAGGTCGCGTCCTTCGCTCGCTTCGAAGCGGCGGGCCAGGCGCAGCAGCTTGTGGATGTTGGCCACGCGCCGCTCGCCCCACTCCAGGCCCAGCGCGTGCTCGATGTATCCGCTGGCGTCGATGGCGCGCTCGATCAGCTCGGAGATAGTCCGCCCGGCGGCCGCGCGGCGCTCGCTCTGCAGGCGGGCGCAGAAGCGGCTGAGCAGCTCCAGGTCCGCGGGTGAGAGGTCGGCCAGCAGCTCCTCCTCGCGGGCGCCCTGCGCCGTCTCCCAAACGCCCCGCCCGCGTGCGCGCCCGGCGAGCGCCAGCAGCGCCAGGCCGTCGCGCGAGAGGCCCGCCAGCGGCGAGGCGAGGGAGGCGTACAGCGCCGCCTCATCGAGCGGATTGGCCAGCGCGCGCAGGTACGCGAGCAGGTCGCCGATCTGCTGGTGCCCCCAGAACGCGCCCACCGCCGCCAGCGTGCGCAGACCGCGCAGCTGCAGCGCCCGCTCGTAGACCTCCAGGTCGCCCAGGGCCCGCAGCAGGACCACCACCTCGCCGGCCGCCGCGCGGCCGCTGTGCACCAGCTCGGCCACGCGCTGTGCCAGCAGGCGCGCCTCCGCCTGACGCCAGAGCGCCGCCGGGGGGAGTCCGTCGGCGATCTCCCGCGCGAGCTCCTCGTGCTCCTCCCAGCCGTTGCGGGCGGTCAGGAGCAGCTCCACCAGCGGCTCCGCCGGCTCCACAGCGGGCTCCGGACGCCCGGCCCGCAGCGGCGTGAACTCGGCGAAGCGCTCGGCAAAGACCGCGTTGACCACGTCCAGCAGCGGGAGGCGGCTACGGAAGTTGCGGGTGAGGGCCAGGCTCCCGCCGCGCTCGGCCAGCTCGGCGCGCCGCGCGCGGAACAGGCTCACGTCGGCGTGGCGGAAGCCGTAGATCGACTGGTGCTCGTCGCCGACGGTGAACAGGTTGCCGCGCTCCAGCGCCCGCAGGATCCCCAGCTGGCGGGGGTTGGTGTCCTGGAACTCGTCGACCATCAGCAGCTCGAACCGCTCAGACCACGCCGCGCGCAGGCCCTCGCGCTCCTCCAGCAGCTGACGCGCGAGCAGCTCCAGATCGTCGAAGTCCACGGCGCCCCGTCCGCGCTTGAGCTGCTCGTAGGCTCCGGCGAAGCCAGCCAGCAGCTCGTCCAGCAGCACGCAGGCCGCTGCTGCCTGCGCGTCGAGATCCCCGGCCTCCTCGCCCGACTCGATCGCGGCCGCGGCGGCGGGCACGGGGACGGGCAGCCGTGGCGAGCGCTGGCCGCGGCTGCGCAGCTGCGCGTGCACGGAGACGATCATCGTGTGGACGCGATCGGCTCCGTAGGCGGCCAGGAGGTCCACCGCCTCGGGGCGCTCGCCCTCCAGGAACCGGCCCAGCGCCACGCCGAACGCGCGCTGGCGCAACCTGCCCGCGAGGCCCTCGTCGAGGATCGCGAACTCCGGGTCCAGTCCCGCGAGCAGGGGGTTGGCGCGCAGCAGCCGGGCGCAGAACGCGTGGAAGGTCCCGACGAACGCTGCCTCGGTGTCACGCGCGGACTCGCGTTCGCCCAGCTCCAGGAAGCGCGCTCGCACTCGCTCGCGCAGCTCGCCGGCGGCGCGGTCGGTGAAGGTGATGGCGAGGATCTTCCCGGGCGCGATCGCGTCCTCGCGCACCGCCCGGACGAAGCGCTCCACGAGCACGGAGGTCTTGCCGCTCCCGGCGGCCGCGGACAGCAGCAGCGGCTCGGCCCTGCGCCCGACGGAGAGCTCCTGCTCATCGGTCAGCCGCCGCTGCGCCGTCGCGCCGGCGGCCGCGGCGGCGTCCAGCGCCTGCGCCGCCGTGCCCTGGTCGGGGTGCGCGCCGCTCACGCTCACCGCTCGCACCGGCAGATCGTCGGATACATGCAACCGCCCCGGTAGGCGCAGCTCTGCGGCCGCGCCTCCAGCTCGCCGCGTGCCGCCTGGGCGGCGGCCTGGCGCGCGGCGGCGAGCGCCTCCTCCAGGAGCTCGCGCACCTCGGCGTGCCCGCGCACATCGCCCCTGACGCATTCGAGCTCCACGCCGCTGTCGCCGTCGAGCAGCCCGCGGGCCCGCAGATCGGGGCCGGACAGCGGCTGGTAGAAGCCTCCGGCGGCGGTCACGTCGAGCAGCTGCTCGACGGCGCGCATATACAGGGCCACCTGCAGGCTGCCATCGCCGATCCACCTGGCCGCCGGCGGAGCGGCACGCGCCTTGTAGTCGTAGACCACCGCTTCGCCGTGCTCGCCGACGTCCACGCGATCGATCCGCCCCCGCATCCTCACGCCGCCGCCGAGTTC
>Ga0208355_1000501_pt1 | contig 17716 bp, 13 predicted proteins | sample NGESurdeep072012_6_FD_184458 | JGI IMG/M metagenome (GOLD analysis project Ga0208355, IMG submission 184458) | Arctic peat soil microbial communities from Barrow, Alaska - NGEE Surface sample 210-3 deep-072012 (SPAdes) | ecosystem: Environmental > Terrestrial > Soil > Wetlands > Peat ... | reverse complement strand
GTGCCATGTGCGTCGAACAGCGAGCGTGGATGGACAGCAAAGAGTTCGAGGATGCGATCGCGACCACGAACCTTCTGCCGGGCCCAGCCTCGACCCAGCTGGCGATCTACTGCGCCTGGCGGTTGCGGGGGGCGGCCGGCGCACTCCTGGGTGGGCTGTGCTTCATCGTTCCCGGGCTCGTGCTCATCCTTGTCCTGTCGTCGGTCTTCCTGGCCAGCCACCCACCGGGCTGGGTTCTCGGCGCAGCGGCCGGTGCAGGCGCGGCGGTACCCGCCGTGGCACTGAACGCGGCGTCGGGACTGGTCCCAGCCAGCTGGAAGCGCATTGGCACCGGGCGAGCCCGACACGCCCGGTGGGTGCTCTACGCCGCGTTGGGAGCCGCCGCTTCTGCCACGGTCGGTCCCTACCTGGTCCTGCTGCTCCTGGCCTGCGGGCTGGCTGAGATCGTCGTTCGCCGCCGGGGCCGGCCGCTTCGGCCGGGCTCGGCCCCGGCCGTTATCCCCGCGGTCGTCCTGCATGTGGCCGCCGCCGGCGGCCTCGGCGCTGTGGCCTGGGTGGCGTTCAAGGTTGGTGCCCTCTCCTACGGCGGCGGGTTCGTCATCATCCCGCTCATGCAGCACGACGCCGTCACCACCTACCACTGGATGACCGGCGCGCAGTTCCTCAACGCCGTCGCCCTCGGCCAGGTCACCCCCGGCCCGGTGGTCCAGACCGTGGCCGTCGTCGGCTATGCCGCCGCAGGGGTCGGCGGCGCGCTCCTCGCCGCGCTGATCGCCTTCGCCCCGTCGTTCGCGTTCGTACTGCTGGGCGGTTCACGCTTCGACCAGATCCGAGGCAACAGCGCAGTCGAGTCGTTCCTGACCGGCGCGGGACCGGCCGTCACCGGCGCCATCGCGGGATCAGCCATCCCCCTCGGCCTCGCCTTCCAGCATCTGTGGCAGGTCCCGGTACTGGCCGGCGCCCTGCTCTGGCTCTTCGTCCTCCGGCGGGGCGTGGTCAGCGTGCTGCTCCTGGCCGGGGCGGTCGGCGTCGCCTTGGCCCTCGCCGGGCTCCCCACCTGACGGGATACCACCTGGGCGGGTCGGTCGGGCTCCTACCGGCCAGGCGAAACCGGCGCAGCCGGCGGCGGTATCCAGGCTCACGCCACCAGCTACTGACGCTCACCTCCTCGTGACGACGCCGGCAGCCGGTGGGGCCCAGTGGACGATCCCCAGCGGCCGAGCTCGATGTCCCACGGGCCGGGATGGCGCCAGGTCCTCTTTGTTCAGCCGGCCCGGCCAGAGTGCGAGTCCTCGTCCCCGCCGCCAGCGCCGCAAGGTCAAGCCCGGCCACGGCGCCGCGCCTCAGCTGCTTGCCTACCGGGCTATGGGCGGGCGAACCAGGTTCCGTTCTCGGGGTGTGCGCGGTAGGCCAGCGCACGGGCGATGCGTACCTGCGACGACTTCATCAGGGGCTCGGGCAGCGCGCCGGCCTCAAACCAGCCGACGGCGGTCGACTCGTCGTCGGCCACCCGCGGATCGCCGGCGCCGGCGGCGCGGCACACGAAGGTGAGGTCGAGGTACTGCGCGAGGTCGCCGTTCTCGTACCGGACCGGGTCGGGGCCTGAGGAGACGGCCGCGAGGCCCTGGACCACGGCATGGATCCCGGTCTCCTCGAGCACCTCGCGGACGGCGGCCAGCGCGGGCTGCTCTCCAGGCTCGGGGATCCCGCTCACGACCGCCCACAGACCGTTGTCGCTGCGCCGCCCGAGCAGGAGCCGGCCGTCCTGGTGGACGACCACGGCGCTGACCCCGGGCAGCCACAGCAGGTCGTGGCCCAGGCGGGATCGCAGTGCCAGGACGAAGTCGGGGATCGGCATGTGCCGGAGCGTACGCGCGCCCTTGGGGCCCTGAGAACCTCGGTACTGGACACGGTCTGCAGGGGTGGGTCTGCAGGGGTGGGTGTCGATGGCGGGCTCTGATGCTCACAACGCTCAGCCGCGGGCGTCACGTGGGTCGTCGCGCTCGCCAAGGGTGTTCGGCCGACGTCGGCCAACGCTGTCACGCACCGGCGCTCTGGCACACGCCTCAGCGGCGTTTCCAGCCTCCCGAGGCGAGCTTGGCATAGAAACGCAGGCACTCGTCGTACCGGGGGAGCAGCCCTTGTGCGGCGGCCTGGCTGAGGCTGGGGGCGGCGGCGTCCTTGGCTGACAGCACCGGGGCCAGGCCGCCCGGCAGGACCAGGCCCAGCTCGGGGTCCAGGGGGTTGACGGCGTGCTCGCGGGTCGGGCTGTAGGTGGCCGAGCACAGGTACATGACGGTGGAGTCGTCTGCCAGGGCGCAGATGGCGTGGCCCAGGCCTTCGGGCAGGTAGATGGCGCGCCGGTCCACGGCGTCGAGCAGGACGCTGTCCCACTGGCCGAACGTCGGGGATCCGGTCCGGATGTCGATGGCGAAGTCGATGAACGACCCGGACAGGGCGGTGACGTACTTGGCCTGCGAGGGAGGCACGTCGGCGAAGTGCACGCCGCGCACGGTGCCCCTTGAGGACACCGAGACGTTGGTCTGGATGATGTCCAGGCGGTGCCCGACGGCCTCGGCGAGCCGGTCGCCGCGGAAGGACTCCAGGAACACGCCGCGGTCATCGGGGAACTGCCGCGGGGTGACCTCGAAGGCGCCCCCGATCTTCAGCGCTCTGACGTCCATCAGCGCAGGGCCCTGCCCTCGGCAAGCACGGCGTGCATGTAGGTCCCGTAGCCGCTCTTGACCAGCGGGTCGGCCAGGTCGCAGAACTGCGCGTCGGTCAGCCACCCGTTGCGCCAGGCGATCTCCTCGACACACCCGATCTTGTGCCCCTGCCGGGCCTCCACGACCGCGACGAACTGGCTGGCCTCCAGAAGGCCCTGGAACGTGCCGGTGTCGAACCAGGCCGTGCCGCGTGGCAGGACGGTGACGCTCAGGTCGCCGCGTTGCAGGTAGTACTCGTTGATCCCGGTGATCTCAAGCTCGCCGCGGTCGCTGGGCGCCAGGTTCGCGGCGATCTCGATGACGTCGTTGTCGTAGAAGTAGAGCCCGGGGACCGCGTAGCTCGACTTGGGCTTGGCCGGCTTCTCCTCGATCGAGAGCACCGTGCCGTCCTGGTCGAACTCGACCACGCCGTAGGAGCTCGGCTCCGAGACGTGGTGGGCGAACACGTGGCCGCCCTTGATCTCGCCCAGCCGGCGCAGCGAGGCGCCCAGCCCGGTGCCGTAGAAGATGTTGTCGCCCAGGACCAGTGCCACCGCGTCGGAGCCGATGAAGTCGGCGCCGATGATGAAGGCCTGCGCCAGACCGTCGGGGCTGGGCTGGACCGCATACGTGAGGCTGATCCCCCAGGCCGCCCCGTCACCGAGGAGGTGCTGGAACTGGGCGAGGTCGCCCGGCGTGGTGATGATCAGGACCTCGCGGATGCCGGCAAGCATCAGCGTCGAGAGCGGGTAGTAGATCATCGGCTTGTCGTAAACCGGCATGAGCTGCTTGCTGATTCCGCGGGTGATCGGGTGAAGTCGTGTCCCGGAGCCCCCGGCGAGGATGATTCCCTTCATGGGTCAGAGGCTAACGTGTCCGCCGGCTTTCTCATGCCTCGGCGACTTCCGATAGCCTCACCGCATGGACAACACAATCGTGGTAGCCAACCCGTGAGCCGCTGGCTGGTCGTCGGAGCCAACGGGATGCTGGGGCACGACCTGCTTGCCGAGCTCGGTCGCAGCGCACCGCAGGACTCCCCACCCGATGACCTTGAGCTCGCTGAGTCACCGGGTGCTCACGAGGTGACCGCAGTCGACCGAGACGAAGTGGACATCCGCGATCCCGAGGCCTGTCTTGAGGTGGTGGCCGGTCACGACTTCGTGGTCAACGTCGCGGCCTGGACAGCGGTCGACGAGGCCGAGACCCACGAGTCGGCCGCCTTTGCCGTCAACGCGGTCGGGGCCGCGAACCTGGCCCGTGCCTGCGCGGCTGCCCGGGTGCCGATGCTGCAGGTCTCCACCGACTACGTCTTTGCCGGCGACGCCAACCGGCCGTACTCCGAGGACGCGCCGCTGGCACCGCGCTCCGCGTACGGCCGGACCAAGGCGGCCGGCGAGTGGGCGGTCCAGGCTCTGTGCCCGCAGTCCTGGGTCGTGCGCACCGCCTGGTTGTACGGCGCCCACGGACCGAACTTCGTCAAGACCATGGCGCGCCTGGCGGCCGAGCGGGAGACCGTCACGGTCGTCGACGACCAGCGTGGGCAGCCGACCTGGACCGTGGACCTGGCGGGTGCGATCGTGCGGCTCATCGAGGCCGGCGCGCCGTTCGGTGCCTACCACGGCACGTCCTCGGGGGAGACGACGTGGTTCGGGTTCGCCCAGGCGGTCTTTGCCGAGCTGGGTCTGGACTGCGACCGGGTGAAGCCGACGACCACTGACGCGTTCCCGCGGCCGGCTCCCCGGCCGGCCTACAGCGTCCTGGGCCATGAGGCCTGGCGCAGTGCGGCCCTTGACCCGCTGCCCTCCTGGCGCGCGTCGCTGACCAGGGCTGTGCCCATCGTCGCTGTCCGCTGAGCTGCCCCGCTGAGCTGCCCCGCTGAGCTGTTAGCGGGCCCGAACAGTGGCCCAGCCCCCGCCGGGGCGGCATAGGGCCTAGGGTCGGGGCATGCTCTGTGCCTACGCCGCCAGCCAGTCGTTCTCGGATCCGTTGTCGGGGTTGGTCATCGGCCAGCGACCTGACCCGGTCGCCCGGCCGGGCTGGTCGGTGGTCACCCTGCGAGCCGCGGGGCTGAACCACCACGACGTGTGGTCCCTGCAGGGCGTCGGCCTGGCGCCCGACGCGCTGCCGATGGTCCTGGGCTGCGACGGCGCCGGGGTCGACGAGGCTGGCAACGAGGTCATCATCCACGCCGTAGTGCCCTCCGACGGGTGGACCGGCGACGAGACGCTGGACCCGGCCCGCACCCTGCTGTCCGAGCGGTACGACGGGACGCTGGCCGAGCAGGTCGCGGTGCCCTCGGGCAACCTGGTGGCCAAGCCTGCCGGGCTCTCGTTCGAGCAGGGCGCCTGCCTGTCCACGGCCTGGCTGACCGCCTACCGGATGCTGTTCGTCAATGCGGGGCTCACCCCCGGCGCCACCGTCCTGGTCCAGGGCGCCGGTGGTGGGGTCTCGACCGCCCTGACCCAGCTGGGCTCGGCGGCCGGCTACCGGGTCTGGGCCACCTCGCGCGACGAGGACAAGCGGGCCAAGGCCCTGGGCATCGGGGCCGACCAGGTGTTCGCACCCGGGCAGCGCCTTCCCGAGCGGGTCGACGCCGTGATGGAGACCGTCGGGGCGGCCACCTGGTCCCACTCGATCAACTCCCTGAAGGCCGGGGGGACCGTGGTCATCTCCGGTGCCACCTCCGGGGACGCGCCGGCCAAGGCCGAGCTGACCAAGATCTTCTTCCGGCAGCTGCGCGTGGTCGGGTCCACGATGGGCAACCGGGGCGAGCTGGAGCGGTTGGCGAGCTTTGTCGCCAGCAAGGCGATCAGCCCGGTGATCGACTCGACGTTCGCCCTGGCCGATGCGCGCAGCGGCTTTGAGAAGATGGCGGCCGGGGACGTCTTCGGCAAGGTCGTGTTCACCCTCTGAGCGGCAGCCCGCCGCCGGCACCTACTACCGGCGGCGCAGGACCGTGCGAATCCTCCTGGCTGCGTCCGAGAGGATGTCCAGGATCTCCTGGCGCGCCGAGTCGTCGCCGACCCGGCGCACCGCATCTCGGACCTCGAAGCGGAACGCGTTGATGGCCGCCTCGATGTCGCGTGCGGTGGCCCCGCCGCCATCTCGTCCGAGGGCGCTGGGCCACGCCTGCTCGTAGGAGGTGCCGGCCGGGGTCGCGCTGGCGCGGGCCGCCTTGGCCGCAGCCTTCAGCTCGGCGCGCAGATCAGTGGCGCTGCCGTGGACGCGCTGGCGTACCTGCTGGGCCAGCTCCGCGACCGAGTGGTCGAGATCCTGCTGAAGGTCCGCGAGGTCGAGCTCGCGGGCGGCGACCTCACGTCGGCCGGCATCGGTGATCGCGTAGGTCACCTTGCGGCCGTCCACGGCGCGCTCGACCAGCCCCTCCTCCTCCAGCTTGGCCAGCCGCGGGTAGACGGTCCCGGCGCTGGGGGAGTAGAGCCCGTTGAAGCGCTCCTCGAGGTCGCGGATGACCTCGTAGCCGTGGCGCGGGCCCTCGTTCAGCAGGGCCAGCAGGTACAGGCGCAGCTGACCATGGGCGAAGACAGCCATCGTCAGCCCGTGGTCTTGTCGTCGGCGCTCGCGTCCTGGATGTCGGCCCTGCGCAGGACCACGACGTTGCCGGACACCGAGTTCGCCTTGATGACCAGGGCCTTGTCCCCGTCGCTGAGGCGTCCGCCGCGCTGGTGGGGGGTGTTGCCGCTCATCGACTGCCCGTCGATGACGATCTGTCCCGACGCGGTATGGGCGGCCACGTCGTAGCCGCCGCCCGCCGGGATCCGGACCGTCACGTCGCCGGAGACGGAGTTGGACTGGATCTGGGCCCCGCCGTCGCTCAGGTCCAGGGTGACGTCGCCGCTGACCGTGTTGAGCTTGATCCGGCGCAGGCGGCTGGCCTGCACCGTGAGGGCGCCGGAGACCGAGTTGCCCTTGAAGTCACCTTCGAGGCCGTGGCACTCGATCTCTCCGCTGACGGTGTTGGCCTCGACGTCCCCGACGATGTCATCCAGGGTCAGCGCGCCCGTGACGGTGTTGGTCTTGACGCTGGCGCGGGCGCCGTTGATCAGGGCGCCAGCGGACACGGTGCTCGCGTTGATGTCGGTGGTGGCCGGCACCGAGATGCTGACCTTGGCTCTGCGCCTGCCCTTGTCCAGCCCCAGGGACATCAGGGAGTCCCAGACGCTGCCGTCCTTGTCCTTGACGTGGCTGATGTTCAGCGTCCAGCCGTCCCAGCCGACGAACAGGGGCGGTCCGGACACCTCATGGACCTCCAGGCGCGCGGTGGGGGAGTCGTCATGGGTGACGATGTCCACCCGCCCGCCGACCAGGGAGAGCCGCAGCTTGCCGACGGTCTCGTTCTCGTTCCCGATGTCGAGCACCTTCGGCCCGTCGATCTGCCATTCCTGCGCCATCGTGGCTCCTTCGCCTCGCGGTGTCGGCGGCCAGTCCGCCAGACACGCTATATCGCGTTCTGGTAACTCACGATATAACGCGTTGTTCCGCGGGCGCAAGACCTACCGCACCGGTGCGTCAGGGGGCCCAGGTCAGCGGCCGAGGTCCAGCCACCGGTCCCAGCCGCCGTGCAGCACCAGCCACGCGATCAGGGCGTAACCGGCCTGGCCGGGGTGGATGCCGTCCCCGGATGCGCCCAGGTCCGAGCGGTACTGCTCATGGCCGTTCAGCGGCCGGTAGCAGTCGACGTAGGGCACACCGCGGCGGGCGCACACGTCGGCCTGCGCCTCGACCACGATCTCGAGCCGCCCGTTCAGCTCCTGGTCCAGCGTCGGCGGCGGCCCGACCACGAACGCCGCCACCCCGGCGGCGGCGGCGTCGTCCAGGATGTTGGCGAGGTTGAGCCGGACGCGGGCGGTCGACATGTTGCTCGCGGCGTCGTTGTGCCCCACCCCGACGACCAGGCGCTTCTCCGAGCGGCCCTTCCACCGCGGCGGACCCTCGACCCGCCAGCGACTGAGCACGTCTGCCGAGGTGTCGCCGCGCACCCCCAGCTGGTAGGCCGTGATGTCCACGTCCGGGTGCTCGGTGCGCCCGACGACCCGAGAGACCCAGCCCGAGCCCTTGGGGTCGCCGTACCCGGCGACGTAGGCGTCGCCGATGAACACGAGCGCGATGTCGCGCGGGCCCTCGTTCACCTGGAACTGCGCGCTCGGGTTGAACTCGGTCGGGACGTCATGGGCGTCGACGTCCGTGGAGTTGACCGTGGTGTTGTCTACAGAGCTCACACTGGTTCAGTCCTCATCATCGTCGAGTCGGGCGAGCCAGGTGGCCAGGCGCTCGATGGGGGTCTCGAATTGCGGATGCACGTCAACGAAGGTGCGAAGCTGCTCGGCCAACCAGTCAAGGCTGACCTGCTCCTCGCCCCGGCGCGCCGCCAGTTCCTCGATGCCGCGATCCGTGAAATACACGCTTTGCATTGTGCCCTATCTGGGCTGGCTCAACCCCATGTATACCCCGTGGCGGGCGGGTCGATCTGCCAGGGGGCGCCCGGCAGCGCCCTGGCCGGCCGCCCAGAGGTCGCCAGCACGGGTCCCCGGCGGGTAGCCGGGGACGGGCGCGGGACGTGGGAGGCGGCTAGCGGTCGAAGGCCCTGGCGATCAGCTGGGCCTGCTGCAGCGCGTGCTTCTTGCTCGATCCGGTGGCCGGTGAGGCCGAGGCCGGGCGGGCCGCCACCTGCAGGGCGCGCGTCTCGCCCAGGGCGGCCAGTGCCTGGGGCAGGTTCATCGCCATGAACGGCCAGGCGCCCTGGTTGGCCGGCTCGTCCTGGACCCACATGATCTCGGCCCCCGGGTAGGCCTTGATGGCTGAGGCGATCTCCGCGCCCGCCAGCGGGGCCAGCTGCTCGACCCGCAGGATCGCGGTCGCGGCGTCGGTGCGCCTGGCCCGCTCGGCCTCGAGGTCGTAGATGACCTTGCCCGAGGCCAGCAGCACCCGGGTCACCGCCTGCGGGCTCAGCCTGGCGGGGTCAGCCAGCACCTTGGCGAACGAGCCCGACGTGAAGTCCTCGACCGCCGACGTGGCGGCCTTGAGGCGCAGCATGGACTTGGGCGTGAACACGACCAGCGGGCGCCGCGGCCGGCGGTAGGCCTGGCGACGCAGCAGGTGGAAGTACGAGGCGGGCGTCGAGGGGTAGGCCACCTTCATGTTGTCCTCGGCGCACAGCTGCAGGAAGCGCTCGATGCGGGCCGAGGAGTGGTCCGGTCCCTGGCCCTCATAGCCGTGGGGGAGCACCAGCACGACCGACGAGCGCTGGCCCCACTTCTGCTGGGAGGAGCAGATGAACTCGTCGACGATGGTCTGGGCGCCGCCGGCGAAGTCGCCGAACTGCGCCTCCCACAGGACCAGGGCGTCGGGGCGCTCGACGGAGTAGCCGTACTCGAAGCCCATCGCCGCGAACTCCGACAGCAGCGAGTCGTAGATCCAGAAGCGGGCCTGGTCCTTGTCCAGGTGGCTCAGCGGGCTCCACTCCTTGGCGTTCACCTTGTCGATCAGGACGGCGTGACGCTGCACGAACGTGCCCCGGCGGGAGTCCTGGCCAGAGAGCCGGACCGGGATGCCCTCGCGCAGCAGCGAGCCGAAGGCGAGAAGCTCGGCCATGGCCCAGTCGATCTCGCCGTCGGTGACCATCGCGGCCCGCCTGGCCATGAGCTGGGCCAGCTTGGGATGGAGGGTGAAACCCTCGGGGGTGTTCACGAAGGCGCTGCCCAGGTGCTGGATGTTCTCCATCGAGATCGCGGTGTTCATGAACGGGTGCGGGGTGTGCTCGTCGACCTCCTGGGCGTTGGGCCGCTCGAGCCCGCCATGGCCCTCGGTGTCGGTGCCCGGGACCTCGCCGGCATGGCCGGCGTGGGTCGGCTCATCGGGGTGCTTGGCGTCTTCCTTGGTCTCGACGAACACCTGCTCCAGCCGCTTCTGGTAGTCGCGCAGCGCCGCCTCGGCCTCCTCGAGGGTGATATCGCCGCGACCGATCAGCGCCTCGGTGTACAGCTTGCGCACCGAACGCTTGGCCTCGATCAGCGCGTACATCAGCGGCTGGGTCATCGAGGGGTCGTCACCCTCGTTGTGCCCGCGGCGGCGGTAGCAGATCATGTCGACCACGACGTCCTTGTTGAACTCCTGGCGGAACTCGTAGGCCAGCTCGGCGACCCGCACGCACGCCTCGGGGTCGTCACCGTTGACGTGGAAGATCGGCGCCTGGATCATCCGCGCCACGTCCGTGGAGTAGACCGACGAGCGTGATGCCGACGGCGAGGTGGTGAAGCCGACCTGGTTGTTGATCACGACGTGGATCGTGCCGCCGGTGCGGTAGCCGCGCAGCTGGGACAGGTTGAGCGTCTCGGCCACCACACCCTGGCCCGCGAACGCTGCGTCACCGTGCAGCAGCACCGGCAGGACGGTGTAGGCCGTGCCCTTCAGGTCCAGCCGGTCCTGCTTGGCTCGCACGATGCCTTCCAGGACCGGGTTGACGGCCTCCAGGTGCGAGGGGTTGGCAGCCAGGTACACCTTGGTCTTGGCGCCGTCCTCGGAGACGAACATGCCCTCGGTGCCGAGGTGGTACTTCACGTCGCCCGAGCCCTGGACCGACTTGGGGTCCAGGGTGCCCTCGAACTCGCGGAAGATCTGGTCGTAGGACTTGCCCGCGATGTTGGCCAGGACGTTGAGGCGACCGCGGTGGGACATCCCGATGCAGACCTCGTCCATGCCCTCCCCGGCGGCCCGGCACAGGATCCGGTCGAGCACGGCGATCACCGACTCGCCGCCCTCGAGGCTGAAGCGCTTCTGTCCCACGAACTTGGTCTGCAGGAACGTCTCGAAGGCCTCCGCGGAGTTGAGCCGCCTCAGGATCCGCAGCTGCTCGTCGGCCGAGGTCTTGGCGTGGGGTGTCTCGACCTTGGCCTGGATCCACCGGCGCTGCTCGGGGTCCTGGATGTGCATGTACTCCACGCCCACGGTCCGGCAGTAGGCGTCGCGCAGGATGCCCAGGATCTTGCGCAGCTTGAGCAGCGGCGCCCCGCCGAACCCGCCGGTGGCGAAGTCGCGCTCGAGGTCCCACAGGGTCAGGCCGTGGGTTGAGACGTCGAGGTCCGGGTGGTGTCGCTGGCGGTACTCCAGCGGGTCGGTGTCGGCCATCAGGTGGCCGCGCACGCGGTAGGCGTGGATGAGCTCCTGGACCCGAGCCGTCTTGTTGATGTCCTCGTCGTGGCTGGCGGTGATGTCCTGGACCCAGGTGATCGGCTCGTACGGGATCCGCAGCGACTCGAAGATCTCGCCGTAGAAGTTGTGCTCCCCCAGCAGCAGCTGGTGCAGGACCCGCAGGAACTCCCCGGAGACCGCGCCCTGGATGATGCGGTGGTCGTAGGTGGAGGTGATCGTGATGACCTTGCTGACGGCGTTGCGGTTCAACGCCTCCTGGCTGGCACCCTGCCACTCGGCCGGGTACTCCAGGGCCCCGAGGGCGATGATGGCGCCCTGGCCGGCCATCAGCCTGGGCACGGAGTGGACGGTGCCGATGCCACCGGGGTTGGTCAGGCTGATCGTGGTGCCCTGGAAGTCGTCGACGGTGAGCTTGTTGGTGCGGGCCTTGCGCACGACGTCCTCGTAGGCCGTCCAGAAGTGCGCAAAGTCCATCGTCTCGGTCGCCTTGATGGCCGGCACCAGCAGGGTGCGGGTCCCATCGGGCTTGGCCAGGTCGATGGCAAGGCCCAGGTTGATGTGCGCCGGCGTGACCAGGGCCGGCTTGCCGTCCTGGTGCCCGAACCCCTTGTTCATCGCCGGCATCAGGGCCAGGGCCTTGATCAGGGCGAACCCGACCAGGTGGGTGAAGCTGACCTTTCCACCGCGGCTGCGCCGCAGGTGGTTGTTGATGACCACCCGGTTGTCGATGAGCAGCTTGGCCGGGACCACGCGCACGCTCGTGGCGGTCGGCACGCCCAGGCTGGCCTCCATGTTGGTCACGGTGCGGGCGGCGGCACCGCGCAGGGGCTGCACGTCGTCCTGGCTGAGCGGGCCGGTGGGCTTGACCGGGGGGATGTCGCGGGGCTTGGGGGCCGCCTTGGCCGTGTCGGCGGCCGGCCTGCTGGCCGCAGGCGGCGTGGGCGCGGGGGGTCGACGCGCCGCCGGGGGGGCCGTGAAGGGCTGGGGTTCGCCGCTGGGCTCGGCGCCGGCCGGCGGCCCAGCGGTGCCGTTGCTGCGCTCGTCTGCGACCTTGCCGCTGTCGCCGTCTGCGCCGCTGTCGCCGTCTGCGCCGCTGCCACCGGTGGTGCGGTCGTAGTCGGCGAAGAACTCCCACCACGCCTGGTCCACCGAGTTCTTGTCCTGCAGGTACTGCTGGTACAGCTCGTCTACGAGCCACTCGTTGGGGCCGAAGGCCGCCATGGGGTCATTTGCCGGTGGCTGGGCAGGCACAGCGAATACGCCTCTTTCGTAGCGTCGGGGGCGGTGGGCAGCAAGCAGTGGCGATAGCCAGACGTGCCCCAGCCTAACGCTGACCGCCACCGGCGCATTCCGGACTCGTCGCCCTGCGCGGCCGCCTGCGCTCTGGTGCGACCCGCTGACCGCCGAGCCCGCAGGGGCCCCGGCCTTCGAATGCTCCCGGTAGCCGGCGTGGTCCATGGCCCAGCGCCTTGGACCGGTGGCTTCTGGCAAGAAAGGCACATGCGCCATGAGCTCCGCGGGGCACTGGTGGTACGCCGGGCACTGGTGGAAGCCGAGCGACTCGTCCATCGCGCGTGCCTCCGCGCTCTGATCGCCGCTGTCCTGGCGGATGAGCCGGTACCCGTCGGCGGCGGTGTCCAGAAGCCTCTGGCACGGCAACCGCCCGGTGCCCTGCCCCCGGAAACGGCCGGGGACGAACAGGGCCTTCACCTGCCACGACGCCTCGTGCAGGTCGCGGTGGGCGATCCCAGCGCTGATCTGAGCCTCGCGCATCGCCAGGAGCACTGTGCCCGCCGGTGGCCCGTAGGTCTGCGGCAGCGCTGTGAGCTCGGCAGCCGACCCTGGTGGCCGCCCACAGCCTGCACGAACCCCGGGAGATCGCCCGTAGCGGGCACGCAGCCAGCCCCAGTACTGGCCACTTCGGGCGCCGAAGGCCTCGTCGTCGCCGCCCGCGGCCGCCACCGCGATCTGGTCAGCCATCCCCCACAGGATGGCCCACGTCCGGTCAAGCCAGACCCGTTGCTACCGGGGGGGCGCGACGAAGTCGGCGAACACGACCAGGTCGTCCTCGTAGTGGCCGGACGCGCTGTTGAACGACCCACTGCAGGTGATCAGCCGCAGCCCGGCGTGGTCGATGTTGCCGTAGACCAAGGTGGTGGGGAACCGGTTCTTGGGGTACTGGCCCACGGCGGTGACCGAGAACACCGCCAAGCTGCCGTCGGAGCGGGTGACGGTGACCCGGTCGCCGCGCAGCACATTGTGCAGGGCGTAGAAGACTCCCGGCCCTTTCATGTCGATATGTCCGGCGATGACCGCCGGACCCAGCTCGCCGGGGGTCGGCCCGCCGGTGTACCAGCCGGCCGGGAAGCCGCCTGGCGGAACCTGCATCGAGCCGTCCGCGCGCAGGCCGAGTGCCATCAAGGTGGTGTCCACCCCGATCGCCGGGATCTGCAGGCGGGTCGGCGCGGACCTGCTCAGGTGGGGCGGGCTGAGCACCGCCGCCGCGGTGGAGCTCGACCCGGCAGGGGTGGTCGGCTGCCTGAGGGTGGTCGCCGAGACCGCCGGGGCCACCGGATGCCATGTCCGGCCGAGCATCCGGCCGCGCCGAGCGTGATTGCGGCCAGCAGCGCCGCGGCGATCACCGTGCGTGCCGGGCGGGCCCGACGTGGGCCAGCGCCCGCGACAAGGTGCCCCCTCAGGTGGCGGCTCCTCAGAGGTTCAGCCGGCAACGCCGACGCGCAGCCACGACGCTCGCGCCGCCTGCTCCGGCCAGCACCAGTGCGCCGGCCAGCAGGGCCCGCCCATCGCTGCCGCCGCTGGTGCTGCCGTCACCGGTACGCACCGCTCCCTTGGGGACCGCCACGACCTGCGGGACCGCTGCGACCTGCGGGACCGCTGCGACCTGCGCGGCCACCTTGGCGGCCGGCGTCGTCGCGCAGACCGACCTCGAGATGGTGTTGTGGTCCAGCGTGACGGCGCCGACGCGGGCCAGGGCGCGCCCATCGACGGTCGCGCCGGTGGTCACGGTGATGTCGTGTAGGGCCATGATCGTTCCGCGGAACGTGGAGCCGGTCCCGATCGTCGCTGAGCTGCCGACCTGTCAGAAGACGTTGCAGGCCGAGGCGCCGTTGATCAGGTTGACCTTGCTGCCCGATCCGGTGGTCAGCGAGGAGCCGGCCTGGAACACGAAGACCGCGTTCGGGTTGCCCTTGGCGTCAAGGGTCAGCGCCCCGGTCAGCCCGATCGAGATGGCGGAGTTGTAGACCCCCGGCGTCAGCGTCTTTCCGGTGAGGTCCCCGGAGATTGGCGAGGTTGGTCCCTGCCCGGCGGCAGCCTTGTAGGCGGTGACCAGGTCGGTCTTGGCCTGCTGGGTCACGGCGTCCCCGTGATGGTCTGTTCCGGTCACCGTCATGGAGCCGGTTCCGGTGATCGTCAACGTGGGGAAGGTCCCGATGTCCCCGTTGAGCGTGGTCGGCCCGGTGTTGGTGACACCGGCGCCGGCCAGGACCACGAAGCTGGCGGCGCTGCCGAGCGGGACGGGGGCCGACGCCGCCTGGGCGCTGGCCGGGGTTGCCAGCAGCAGGCCCACCGCGGCAACCGACGCGACGCCATATCGCGGGTGTCGCGGGTGCAGCATTGTGCTGGGGAACAACATGTTCGAATGCTTCGTTGGCCAGTGCCTTGGCAACAGCCACAGGTGCGGCCACAGTGGCGGCGTACGGCCTCAGACCCTGTTCGCGTGTGCCATGCCAGCCCACCTCGGCGCCGGGCCATCGGCCGCCCTCGACCCGATCCCGGGTGGGGTCAGCCGTGTCGCCCTTGCCCGCCGGTGAGATGAGCTCGGGTCAGGGCGTGCCGGTGGGCTAGGCGAGGCGATGGGCGGGGTGTGCGGGCCGGCTCTGGGGCAACGAAACCTGCTGCGGCCAGCCAGGTTGCCGATGCGAGCCCAGGTGCAGGCGCGGGCCCATGGCGGCGCCGAGCCCGGCGCAGCGGTGTTCTGCTGGGTCAGCGGAACGTGGAGGCGCTGTGCCCGGCCCATGCAGTGCTGGTCTCGGCCGCGATGAGCCGGTACTGGCACACGCTGGGTTGCGTGAAGCTGATCGTGATCCTGCCGGCCGAGTTGGTGGTGCGGCCAACCATGTTCTGCCACCCGCCGAGGATGTACCGCTGCAGGAAGACCACCCGCCCGGCGGGGCTGGTCATGCCGGCGGTCGTCCACTGGTGGATCAGCCCGTTGATGGTGACCGCCCCACCGGAGCGGGAGCTGGCCACGTAGGCCCAGGTCGCGAACTTGAATATGGTGACGGCGCTGGCCGGCGACGCCGCTGAGGTCCCGGCAACGTTGGTGGCGCTCACGGTGAACGTGTATGCGGTGCCGTTGGTCAGGCCGGTGACCGTGGCCTTGGTGGCCCCGGTGGTGGTCGCGGTGCGCCCGCCGGGGGAGGCGGTGACCGTGTACTTGGTGATCGCGGCGCCACCGTTGCTGCTCGGAGCGGTCCAGGACACGGCCGCGCTGGCATCGGCGGCGCTCGCCGACACTGCGCTGGGCGCCCCCGGGACGGTTCTTGGGGTGACCCCGGCGCTGGCCAGTGAGGCCGTCGAGGGTCCGACGATGTTGGTGGCGCTCACGGTGAACTTGTATGCGGTGCCGTTGGTCAGGCCGGTGACCGTGGCCTGGGTGGCCCCGGTGGTGGTCGCGGTGCGCCCGCCGGGGGAGGCGGTGACGGTGTACTTGGTGACCGCGGAGCCACCGTTGCTGCTCGGAGCGGTCCAGGACACGACCGCCGCCGTGTTGCCCGGCGTCGCCGCCACGCGGGTGGGCGCGCCGGGGACCGTCTTCGGGGTGACCAGGGCGCTGGCCAGTGAGGCCGGCGAGCTTCCCGCTGCGTTGGTGGTCTTCACGGTGAACTTGTAGGCCGTGCCGTTGGTCAGGCCGGTGAGCGCGGCCTGGGTGGCCCCGGTGGTGGTCGCGGTGCGCCCGCCGGGGGAGGCGGTGACCGTGTACTGGGTGATCGCGGCGCCACCGTTGCTGCTCGGAGCGGTCCAGGACACGGCCGCCGCGGCATTGCCCGGCGTTGCCAGCACACCGGTGGGCGCGCCCGGGACCGTCTTGGGAGTCACCACGGCGCTGGCCAGTGAGGCCGGCGAGGTTCCCACCGCGTTGGTGGCGCTCACGGTGAACTTGTATGCGGTGCCGTTGGTCAGGCCGGTGACCGTGGCCTTGGTGGCCCCGGTGGTGGTCGCTGCGCGCCCGCCGGGGGAGGCGGTGACCGTGTACTTGGTGATCGCGGCGCCACCGTTGCTCGGTGCGGTCCAGGACACGACCGCCGCGGCATTGGCGGCCGTCCCCGACACCGTGGTGGGCGCATGGGGTGCGGTCGCCGGCGCCGTGGCGATCAGCCGGAACGACATCGCGTCCGCCCAGATCGCCGGGTTGGTGGTGCCGGCGCCGCCGATGTCACTGAGGTGGACCGAGATGGAGCCACCGGCCGTGGCCGTGTAGGTTCCCAGGCTCCGGTACCCCCTGGTCACCTGGCTGAGCAGTTTGACCGTGTTGGCCCCGGAGGCCGAGATGGTGTACCGGGCACTGGCGCTCGAACTCGTGGGGATGTTCGCCTCGACGTCGTAGCGGCCCGCCGCGAGCCGAGGTGACCAGGACGCTCCGTTGCCCTCGGTCGTTCCGTTGAAGCGTGTCCAGTAGGCAAGCCCCTTCAGACCGGCCGGGGTCCCGAACCGCCAGTAGCTCATCGGGCCAGCCAGGGTGAAGCCGCTGCCACCGGGCCCCACCACGGTGGTGCCGTAGTTCACCGGGGCTGCCGTGCCGGCCACGGCTCCGTCAACCCAGTTGGCGTCGATGTTCAGGCTCTGGCCGCCCCAGGTCTGGGTGGTACCGCCGGCGTACTGGTGCAGCCGCTGATGAGCGCTCCAGTACGTGTTCAGGAAGGCGGGGTAGCTGGCCTGGTCCGAGGTGTTCTGGAGGTCGTTCCAGTGGGCGAACCAGACATCGTCGGGCGCGGAGAACCCCGCCGCGCCCACGGCCCGCGACAGGTCCGTCATCAGCGACCCTGGGCTGCCGTAGGTGCCCGACTTGTAGGACAGGGCGTGCAGCTCGGCGGTCCACCCCGACATGAAGCTGGTGACCGTGGCCGAGCAGCTACCTGAAGGGTTGTAGGACTCCATGTCGTAGTAGATTGGCGTGCCCGCACCCATGCCGAAGTACCTCGCGCGTAGGACGGCGTCAGCGGCGTTGGCGATGCCCTGCGCCCGGGCCGATGACGCGGAGATGGTGGCCAGTCCGCCTTGGCTCACGCAGGGAGCCTGGGGCCCGACATAGATCGGTATCAGCCCCCAGCCCATGGCGTGCACGGCCGAGACCCAGGCGGCTGAGAGGTTGCCGTCGCCGCACGCCCTCATCGACCCGCCGATGTAGACCCCCGCGCTGCGATAGGGCGAGGAGAGCCAGGAGCCCATGGTCGCTGTCGAGGGCGCCGAGCACGCATCGAAGGCCATGCCGGTGAACGTCGACTCGGCTGCGATGGCCGGGGTCAGCGCGGTGGGGGCCGCTGCCTGTGGCGCCGCGCTCGCGGTGGTACCGGACCCGGCGGCACCGGGTTTGGTGGGCGCAGCCAAGGAGGTTGTCGGGGCTGGGGTGGCCGGTGGGGTCGGCGATGCCACCGCCGAGGCCAGGACCCGGTCGACCGACGAGCTGCTGGTCGCCCACGTCGCGTCAAGCTCCACGCCGGCAGCGACGAACTGTGCCTGCTTGTCGTGGCTGACCGGGTCGACACCGACTCGTGCGGACAGCGTGCCGACGGTGGCAACCTGGGATGTGGATGTGGACGGGG
>Ga0208355_1000499_pt1 | contig 17745 bp, 16 predicted proteins | sample NGESurdeep072012_6_FD_184458 | JGI IMG/M metagenome (GOLD analysis project Ga0208355, IMG submission 184458) | Arctic peat soil microbial communities from Barrow, Alaska - NGEE Surface sample 210-3 deep-072012 (SPAdes) | ecosystem: Environmental > Terrestrial > Soil > Wetlands > Peat ... | reverse complement strand
CGTGGATCAGCTACTGAATGACAGGACCCTGCAAAATCTGCGCGGAGAAACTCCTACCCAATTGAACCTGTTCGACTAATTGCCGGACAGCAGTGACTTTGAACCCATATTGCTGGGTTGAATATTCGCCTTTTGCGAGCGGAGTTCCAAGTATCTCGATGGTTTCGCCGCGCTGCTCAAGTGGGGTGGTTCGCTCAAGGTTCTCACGTGCTGCTAAAAGTTCCTCAAGAGACATATCCCAACGCGTGTTTTGCCAATTGGCCTCCGAGGCTGACGGCAGCCACATGCCAAGGCAGATTGCTGCAAATGACGTGAGTGAAAGCGCAATCGCTGCCCTAAACTGGCTACGCATATTTCACCCTCTTTAGTCATCGCCGTGAGAAACTATGCCATATGGTGTTTAGGTTTGTATGCAAAAACAATGCGGGTAAGCCCGCCGGCCGCAAGGCCGGCGGTTTCGTATGGTGCACTGATCCTCCCCTACGTCCTGCGTCTTAGCAGAAATGCGAAGACGAAGCTTCGTCAGTTCCCAAATGACACGAGACATCGACTTTCCGTCTCTGCTAAAATCTCTGCGGACGCGGCCTTCGGACGTTTCGCGCGGCTCAAGAGGACGGCAAGTAGGAATAACCATGCGCCTGCTATATGTTGGATTTTCAATTCTCGGCCTTTGCTTGAATGCACAAGCACAGCCGGCCGATGATCCCGTGATAACAAAAGCGCGCGCGGGGGTGACGAAAAATCTGAAAGACCCCGCCTCGGCCAGGTTCGAAGGACTCGTAAAACGGCCGGGTGCAGTATGTGGTTTTGTCAACGCGAAAAATTCGATGGGCGGCTACACCGGCCGACAGATGTTCGTTTATCTCCCCAGCGAAAACCGCGCCTGGGTGCTGGAGATCAACGGGTTAGACGTGACGCGCGGCATAGCGCTGGCCGAAACCCATTGCAGCGGCGTCCCCGGCTTTTAGCCATGTGGGAGTGGCTAGAGCCGCGAAAAATTGTCCAGACCAGCCCCCATGATGATCAGGTTCGGGAAGGTGTCGTTATCGTTAGTGATACGATCACTCGGATCGGCCGTAGCCCAACACCCAGGTTTCCGGAATTCGTCGTGGCCGTCGACGTCGAAACGACTGGCCTACACTCGACAGATCGCATCGTTAGCATCGGCGCGATTTGGCTACCTACGGCCTGTCTATCCGAGCCCTCGTTTCCGATCAGCTATATCCATCTGATCTTTGATCCGGGCCGCACGAGTCATCCGAAGGCAGAGGAAGTTCACGGATTCGACGACTGGACCCTTCGACACCAGGAGCCGTTTGGGCTTTACGCCGAGCGCATCAGACGCTTTCTACAATCCGGCAACCTCATCATCGCCCACAACGCCGAATTTGATATCGGCTTCATCAACCGCGAACTGGCGACGGCAGGCCAGCCGACCCTCGACAAACCGATCTGTTGTACGACGGAGGGCTATCGCGCCGCAGACCTTGGTGCCAGCGCGTCCCTCAAATCGGTTTGCGCTACGATGGGTTTGCGGCGCCAAGGGAAGGTCCACGGCGCGCTGGAAGATGCTTGGCTCGCCCTCATGGCCTACCTTTGGCTGCACGACTATGAGCATTGCAAGCCATTCATCGCGTGTGGGCAACACCTGGAACTATTTAATCTGCTGCCTGCGCCCCCGCGGCCGGAAGGCGCTCTTCCGCGCCGGAGTAGGAAGCACTCGGCTGGCGAATGACCGTAGCAATCAGGCACCACGTTTCAGTGGCACCACCTGCGCCCCCGGACGGCCTGCAAGCCCCGCCTCGATCCGCTCGCCTACCTGATCGCTAAGCGTGCGCAACGGATCATCCGACCGGTTCACGTAGCGGCCGGTCATCGCAAGATTCTTATGCCGCAGAAGATCGCGCACGAGGAAGGCGTTGGCACCGGATTGCCCTGCATAGGTGCCCACCGTGTGCCGAAGATCATGCAGGCGCACGTCCTCGATCTTCGCGGCCGTCCTCATGCGCTGCCATATCGCTTCTATCGCTGATTTCGAGAGTGGGCGCTTCCGGTCCGAAGTTGATGGCGCGACCCATGGCGAAGCCTTCGCCTGTTCCATAACCCTCAAAACCTGCCGGGCTGGCGCGTTCATCACGACCACCTGCGGCCGGCCCGATTTCGTTTCCACGAGCGTGATCGTGCCGGCCTCGAAGTCCACCTGATCCCAGCGCAGATTAAGCACCTCGGACAGGCGGCATCCGGTGAACAGCAGGAGTTCTATCGCCCCGGTGGTGACGCGCGTATAGAGCCTCCGGCCAGTGCCCGCTTTCCAAGGCAACCCTTCGGACTCGGCTTGCCGCAACGTCGCACCGAGCCGACCAAGTTCATCGGCCGACAGGAAACGCTCGCGGCGGTTTTCTCGATATCGTTCGATCTTCGAGCATGGGTTCGTGCCCTCGGCGCGCATTCCCCACAGTTCGGCCAGGTTAAAGGCCCTCGAACATACGGCCAGGATCAAATTGGCTTGGCGAGGCGTTGCGGCTCGCGCGCTGTGCATACGGTCGATATCCTGCCGGGTGACAGCAGCGACCTTGTGCTGGCCGAGTTCCGGCCGGAGGTCGCGCTCGACGATGCGCTTGAACTCCTTGCGAGTGACCGGGCGGTTTTTTCGCTCGACGTGTTCGGCAATGTAGCGATCAAACAAATCGGAGACGGTCGGCGCCGTGCGGAAGGATTCCCGTTCGCCGGAGGGGTCACTTTCGTCAACGATGACCGCTTGCAAAACCCGTTGCGCCGTCGAACGCGCAACGTCAGCGGTGATCTTGCCATGTTCGCCAATGCTGAACCAGCGCGAGCGGTTATATTTATTGCGGTAGCGCACGAAGTAGAAGCGCCGCCCGCTCGGCATCACACGCACACCGAAGCCGGAGAGCTTGTCGTCGTAACGTACGACAGGCGCAGGCCCGGGCTTGAGGCTTTCGACAGACCGCTTCATGAGCTTGATCGGCTCGGTTTTGCGCGCCGCGTTTTCTATTACGTGTTCGTTAATCGGTTTCGGCATAGCTCACCACGTTGGTTTGGACGGCTCCTGGACGGCCTCGGACGGCACCCCCACACGCAAAAAGCCCGCATCACTATTGGCTTTTGGACGGCCCGGACGGGCTTGGACGGCTTTCAGTCTCTACAGGCCACATTGCATGCTCCTCGACGAGCAACGCACCACCGATTTTGTGCACGCACCGTGCACGCACTGTGCACGCATCCGAGATGCAACAGCAGCGTAGGTCATGCAAGCCGATAGTATTAGAAATCCCCATTTCATCGGCCTAACTCGCAATTCATCGTAGTCCGTCGTAACCCATAGAAAGCGATTAGCACCGATGGTTAATCGGGTCTTAACCTCGCCCTCACTATTGTGGTTCACCATTGTGCCGCGGGACGCGTCGCCCGCCCGTGTAGTCGCATGCCCATGATGACCGCCGAGCGCGAGCCTTCCTTTCCCACTGCCACGGCGGTCGATGGCCGCTCGCCGTTCGTGCGGCTGACTGAGCTCATCGCCGGCATCGCGCCGGGCAAGTCCGCCATCAACCTGTCGGTCAGCGAGCCGCAGCATCCGATTCCGTCCTTCGTCGGGCCTACGCTCGCCGCGCACTTGAACGAATTCGGCCGCTACCCGGCCAACAAGGGCATCGAGCCGTTCCGCCGCGCCGTCGCTCAATGGCTCGGCCGCCGCTACAAACTGGCGCGGCCGGTCGATGCCGAACACGAAGTGCTGGTGCTCAACGGCACCCGCGAGGGGCTGTTCCTCGGCGCCATCGCCGCCAAGCGCTGGGTTGCGCGCCGCGCCGGCAAGCCGGCGGTGCTGATCCCCAATCCGTTCTATGCCGCCTACAGCGCCGGCGCGCTCGCCGCCGATTGCGAGCCGGTCTACTTGCCGGCGCGCAAGCAAAGCGGCTTTTTGCCCGATCTCGACGTGCTCGACGACGCGCTGCTGGCGCGCACGGTCGCGTTCTACATCGCCTCGCCGTCGAACCCGCAAGGCGCGGTCGCCGATCGCGCCTATCTCGATCGGCTCGCTCACCTCGCCCGCCGTTTCGGCTTTCTGGTATTCGCCGACGAATGCTATTGCGAGATCTACAGCGAGCACCCGCCGGCCGGCATGCTGGAAGCGGCGGGACCCGACTTCGCTAATGCGGTGGTGTTCCATTCGCTGTCGAAGCGCTCGAACCTGCCCGGCCTGCGCGTCGGCTTCGCCGCCGGCGACCGCCGGTTTCTCGCGGCTTTTATCGAATTGCGCAATGTTGCAGCACCGCAGGTGCCGACGCCCGCGCAACATGTCGGCATCGCCGCCTATGGCGACGAGGCGCATGTGCAGGAAAACCGCAGTCTCTATTCCGCCAAATTCGATCTCGCCGACCAGATCATCGGCGACCGCTACGGCTACACGCGTCCGGCCGGCGGATTTTTTCTCTGGCTCGACGTGGCCAAATACGGCGGCAGCGAGATCGTGACCAAGCGGCTGTGGCAGCAGGCCGGCGTGCGCGTGGTGCCCGGGCGCTACCTCGCGCGCCAGCAGGCCGACGGCAGCAATCCCGGCGCGGATTACATCCGCGTCGCCATGGTTCAGGACAAGGCGACCACGGCGGAGGCGTTGCATCGCCTCGTCGCCGTGCTCGACTGATGGTGTAAACGCATGGCCTCAGCGGATCGCAGCCTCGACGTCGTCGCTTTTGTCACGGAACATTTCCGCGACATCCTGCGGCGACGCTTGAGCGAAGCCGCAGGGCTCGCGCTGATAACGCTGGCGCTGCTCGGCGCCATCGCACTGTCCACCTGGTCGGTGCAGGACCCCTCGCTCAGCCACGCCACGCAACAGCCGATCCACAATCTGCTCGGCTTCCCCGGCGCCATCTTCTCCGATCTGGCGATGCAGCTGCTCGGTCTCGCCGCCATCCTGCTGCTGCTGCCGGAAGCGCTGCTCGGCTGGCGGCTGCTGGCGCACAAGCCGGTCGGCGACAAGTGGCGCGGCCTGGTGTGGATTGCCGCCACCTTCCTCGCCGCCGCCTTCGTCGGCACGCTGCCGCGCATCGGCTCCTGGCCGCTGCCGACCGGCCTCGGCGGCGTTTCGGGCGACGCGCTGTTGCACGTGCCGGCCCTGATTTTCGGCGCGCCGCTGGCCGGGCTTCCATTGATCGTGGTGTCCACCGTGTTCGGCATCGCGACCGCCGTGACGCTCGCCATCGCCGTCGGATTGCGCTGGCCGCAGCCGCGCGCCGCGCAGGCCGTCGCGCGCGCCGCAGACAAAAACGAACAGATCGAGGACGCCGAGGACGATCGCGCCTCCGCCTGGCTCGGCATGATCGTGCATGCGCTGCTAAGCTGGAAGGCGCGCATCGGCCGCCTGGTCCGTGGCGCACCGGCGCGCGCGCGTATGCGTGCCGCCGCGCCGTCAACCGGCTCGCGTCAAGAGCCGCGCTTCGACAGCTTCGGCCGCGTGGCCATGCCGACCGCCACTGAGGCGGAAGAAGAATACGAGGAAGAAGACGCAGCACCGGCGCCGCGCCGCCGCGCGCCCGCGCGCGTGTCCGCGCGCCGCGGCAACGGCTATGCGCTGCCCTCGCTCAATTTCTTGACCGCGCAGCGCGTCTCCGAGCGCACCACGCTGTCGAAAGACATCATCGACGCCAACGCCGTGGCGCTCGAAAGCGTGCTCGCCGACTTCGGCGTACGCGGCGAGATCATCAATGCGCACCCCGGCCCGGTAGTGACGCTGTACGAGCTCGAGCCGGCGCCCGGCATCAAGTCCTCGCGTGTCATCGGGCTTTCCGACGACATCGCCCGCTCGATGAGCGCGGTGTCGGCGCGTGTCGCGGTGGTGTCCGGCCGCAACGCCATCGGCATCGAATTACCCAACCCGACGCGCGAGAAAGTGTACTTGCGCGAATTGCTGTCAGCCAAGGATTACAACGAGAACACCGCCAAGCTGCCGCTCTGCCTCGGCAAGACCATCGGCGGCGAGTCGGTGATCGTCGATCTCGCGCGCATGCCGCATCTGCTGATCGCCGGCACCACCGGCTCCGGCAAATCGGTCGCCATCAACACCATGATCCTGTCGCTGGTCTATCGGCTGCGCCCCGACCAGTGCCGGCTGATCATGGTCGATCCCAAGATGCTCGAGCTCTCGGTCTATGACGGCATCCCGCATCTGCTCACGCCGGTCGTCACCGATCCGAAGAAGGCGGTGGTCGCGCTCAAATGGGCGGTGCGCGAGATGGAGGGGCGCTACAAGAAGATGTCGAAGCTCGGCGTGCGCAACATCGACGGCTACAATGCGCGCGTCGCCGAGGCGAAGTCGAAAGGCGAGACGCTCACCCGCACGGTGCACACCGGCTACGACAAGGAAACCGGCGAAGCGATCTACGAGAAGGAAGAGCTCGAGCTTGAACCGCTGCCCTTCGTGGTGGTGATCGTCGACGAGATGGCCGACCTGATGATGGTCGCCGGCAAGGACATTGAAGGCGCCATCCAGCGCCTGGCGCAGATGGCGCGCGCCGCCGGCATCCACGTTATCCTCGCCACCCAGCGTCCGTCGGTCGATGTCATCACCGGCACCATCAAGGCGAATTTCCCGACCCGCATCTCGTTCCAGGTCACCTCCAAGATCGACAGCCGCACCATCCTGGGCGAGCAGGGCGCCGAGCAACTCTTGGGTCAGGGCGACATGCTCTACATGGCCGGCGGCGGCCGCATCAGCCGCGTGCACGGCCCGTTCGTGTCGGATGACGAAGTCGAGAAGGTGGTGCGGCACCTGAAGTCGCAAGGCCAGCCGGAATATCTCGAGGAAGTGACCGCCGGCGAACCCGAAGAGGGCGAGGACGGCGCGGTGTTCGATGCGACCGGCATGGGGCTCGCCGAAGGCGGCGACCTCTACAGCCAGGCCGTTGCAGTGGTGAAACGCGACCGCAAGGCCTCCACCTCCTACATCCAGCGCCGGTTGCAGATCGGCTACAACCGCGCAGCTTCGCTGATGGAGCGCATGGAACAGGAAGGTATCATCGGCCAGCCCAACCATGCCGGCAAACGCGAGATCCTGATCCCCGAGAATCCGGCCGACGAGCGCTATTGAGAATGGCTACTATCGCAATTAAGCCGGAATCCAGCGCGTGATCCCGGAAAGTGGCAGCCGGTCTTCGGATAAGATCATGCGCAAGTAAGCGGTAAACTGGGTCGCGAAATCGCCACAGCCGGCCCATATAGAAAACAGGGGCAGGCGGGAGCGCATGGTCCCGAAAAGTGGCTACCGGTTTTCGGAATAGACCATGCGTCAGCAAAGCTTGAGGCGGAGAACGTGATGGCGGCACACCACAATGCGCGAACCGGCCACAAAGTGGCGATGGCCGCGTTGTTTGCCTGCCTGACGGCCGCTCCGGCGATGGCCCAGAGCGTGCCGCTGCCGACGCCGCGGCCGGCGTCCAACACCACCGGATCGATCGTGCCGCGCGCGGGCAACTCCACCACAGCCAAGCCCGCGGTTCCCAGCGCGGCGCTCGGCGCCCGCGCGCAAGCCCCGCAAGCGCAAGCGCCGAACCCGATCTCCAATCCGTTCGCGGCCTTGCTCGGCAACCCCGGCTCCGCCAGCACGCTCAAGCCCGAGCAGCGCGCCATCATCGACCGGGTCAACAATTATCTGTCCAGCATGCAGGTGCTGTCGGGCAAATTCGTCCAGGTCGGCCCGGACGGCGGTCGCACCCAGGGCGCGTTCTATATTTCCAAGCCCGGCAAAGTGCGCTTCGAATATGATGAGCCGAGCCGGATCGAACTGATCGCCGACGGCCAGTCGGTGGTGGTGCGCGACCGCAAGCTGGCGACGCAAGATGTCTATCCGCTGTCGCAGACGCCGCTGCGCTTCCTGCTCGCCGACCATGTCGACCTGATGAAGGACTCCAGTCTGGTCGCGGTCTATGCCGACGACGTGTTCATCACCGTGGTGGTCGAGGAAAAGAACGGCATCGTCGGCACCAGCCGGCTGATGATCATGTTCGCGTCCAAGGACATGCAGCTCAAGCAGTGGACGGTGACCGACCCGCAGGGCTACGACACCACCGTGGCGGTGTACAATCTCGACACCAGCCGGCGGCCCGATCCCAACATGTTCAAGATCGATTACACCCAGTATCGGAATTAGCATTTCCGGTCATTCCGGGATGCGAGCGCAGCGCGCCCCGGATTGACGTGGTACAATTTTTCCCATGCCCCTCAAGATCACCACCTGGAACATCAATTCCGTCCGCCTGCGCATCGATCTGGTCGCCAAGTTCATCAAGTCGGCGCGGCCGGATGTGCTCTGCCTGCAAGAGACGAAGTGCCCGGACGACGCCTTTCCGCTCAAGCGCTTCCAGCGGCTCGGCTACGAGCACGCCGCGATCAACGGGCAGAAGGGCTATCACGGCGTCGCCGTGCTCTCGCGCGTGCCGTTCGAACGCTTTGACGTGCACAGCTTCTGCGGCAAGACCGACTGCCGCCACATCTCGGTGGTGCTGGGCGAGCGCGCTGGGTTACGCGATCCGCTGACGCTGCATAATTTCTACGTACCGGCCGGCGGCGACGAGCCGGACCCGGCGATCAATCCGAAATTCGAGCACAAGCTCTCGTTCCTCGACGAGATGCGCGCGCACCAGGGCCTGCGCCCGGCGGTATCGCAGCGCGCGATCCTGGTCGGCGATCTCAACGTGGCGCCGCTCGAACACGACGTATGGAGTCATAAGCAAATGTTGCGTGTGGTCTCGCACACGCCGATCGAATGCGAGAAGCTCAACCTCGTACGCGATGCCGGTGGCTGGATCGACTGCATGCGCGTGCACACGCCGGAGCCGGCCAAGCTCTACACCTGGTGGAGCTATCGCGCCCATGACTGGCGCGAGGCCGACCGCGGCCGGCGGCTCGATCACATATGGACCTCGCAGGCGCTGGCCGATCGCGTCTCCAAGATCAAAATCGCCAAGGACTACCGCGGCGCCGAGCGCCCCTCCGACCACGTGCCGGTGACGGCGACGGTTGAGATCTAACTGTCGCCCTTATTCATCGCCGTCTTCACGTCGCCGAGTTCGCGCGTCCAGGCGTCCAGCCGCTCGGCCATGATGTCGCGCAATTTCACGGCGGCGTCCGGATAGCCTTCCAGCATCTTGCGGAACAGGCTGCGCGAAATGCGGATCACCACCGTCGGCTCTTTCGCTATCGCGGTCGCCGGGCACACCATGTCGGTGAACAGTGCCAACTCGCCGACCAGCGTGCCGGGGCCGGCAATGATGTCCTTGCCCTCCGAAAACGTGCCCGGCTCCAACAGCAGCGAGCCTTCCTGCACGACATAGCCGCCGTCGGCGAGCTCGCCGGCGTAGAACAGCACCGCGCCGCTTGGCAGATTGCGGGTTTCGGCGCCGATTGCGAGGATGCGCAGCGCCTGCTTGCCCAGCACCGCGAAGGTGGGCACCTGCTCGAAAAAGGCGATGTCGTCTTCGAGACCCATGGCTAGTCGTCATTCCGGGACGGCGCACCCAGATCGGTGCGCCGGAATGACCGAGTGGTGAGTCCGTGCACGTTGCTCACGGCACCAGCTTGTAGCCGCCGGCTTCCGTCACCAGGATCGACGGCACGGCGGCGTCGTTCTCGACCTTCTGCCGCAGCCGGTAGATGTGCGTTTCCAGCGTGTGGGTGGTAACGCCGGAATTATAGCCCCAAACTTCCTGCAACAGCGTCTCGCGCGACACCGGTTTCTGCCCGGCGCGATAGAGATAGCGCAGGATGGCGGTTTCCTTTTCGGTCAGCCGCACCTTGCTGCCCTTCGGGCTGAGCAAGAGCTTCGAGCTCGGCCGGAACGTGTAGGGCCCGATGGTGAAGACCGCGTCCTCGCTCGCCTCGTGCTGGCGAAGCTGCGCGCGGATGCGCGCCAGCAGCACCGCGAAACGGAACGGCTTGCTGACGTAATCGTTGGCGCCGGATTCCAGCCCCAAGATGGTGTCGGAATCGGTGTCGTGGCCGGTCAGCATGATGATCGGCGCCTTGAAGCCGTTCTTGCGCAGGATGCGCACCGCCTCGCGGCCGTCCACGTCCGGCAGCCCCACATCCATGATGACGAGGTCGATCTGGCCGCCCTTGGCCGCTTGCACCGCCTTGGTGCCGCTGTCCACCGCGGTCGCCTCGAACTCCTCGTGCAGCGCCAATTGCTCGACCAGCGCCTCGCGCAGCTCGGCATCGTCGTCCACGATCAGGATGGTCCGCCTATTGGGCATCGCTCAAAGGCCCCCGTGAGGCGCGCCAACGCGCCCCGCCCAGCATTTTGCTTAGCGCTTTGATCTTTTCCGAAAACCGGTTCGCACTTTTCGGGATCATGCGCTATTCGCGAAGTAGAGCATTCAGGGCTAAAAGAGCAAGCGCGAACTGGTATTTAGGGCCGGGCCGGCGGCTCGGCAAGAACTTGGCGAAGCATGCGAAAACAGTCACTGTCCCGCATGACGGTACGGCGCAAGCCGGGCGATCCGACGCGCGGCTGGCTGATCGCCGGGCCGCTGGCGCTGCCGGTGGCGCTCGGCCGCGGCGGCGTCAAAGCCAATAAGCGCGAAGGCGACGGCGCAACCCCGCGCGGGAGATTCCGGCTCAAGCGGCTGTGGTGGCGCGCCGAGCGGCACGCGCGCCCCGCCACCTTGTTGCCGGCGCAGCGAATAAAGCCGGACGACAGCTGGTGCGAGGATCCCTCCGATCGCCATTACAACCGGCCGGTCAAAGTGCCGCGCGGCAGCAAAGCCGATCGCCTCGCGCGCGCCGACGCGCTCTATGACTTCATTGTGGAGATCGACCACAACACGCGGCCGCGCGTGGCCGGGCGCGGCAGCGCGGTGTTCATCCATGTGGCGCGGCCGCAGCTAGCGCCGACCGCCGGCTGCGTCGCGCTAGAGTTGAGTTCGCTGCGCCGATTGCTCGCGCGCGTTGGCCCGCGAACCCGAATCGTGGTTGAGTAATCGTTACCAGCACTTTGGTTTCTACCGATGATTAAGCATAAGCGCGCGCCATACCGCCAATAACTGGCGCATTAACATCGCCGGAAGTGTTCCCTGGTATTTTTCCCGATGGTGCGGCTGTCCCGCAAGAAATGTAAAACAATGCCGCGACGGGGCGATCATGGACACCTCACTCGCACGCGACCCACGCATCCCAGCAACGACGCGCCTTGAGTCGATCGGCCGCGTCGCCGGCGTTAACGGCTCGCAGGCCACCGTCGAGCTCACCGCGCGCGCGGCGGTCGGCGACAATCCGACCGTCGGAAAATTCATGAGCCTGACGACGGGCAAGTCAGTCATCATCGGGATGATCACCGAAGTCGGCGAGCAATCAATTGCCGCGACGACCGGCGGGCCGACCTTCCGCAAGGTGGCGCGGCTCGATCTGATTGGCGAAATTCGAACGGGCGCGGCCGGCGCTGCGCGCTTCCAGCGCGGCGTCACCGAATATCCGAACATCGGCGACGGCGCACAGATGCTCACCGAGAATGAGTTGCGGCTGGTCTATGGCACCGCCGATGCCGACCACGCCCATATCGGCGACCTGCAGCAGAATCCGAACATCCGCGTGCACATCGACATCGACCATCTGGTGAGCCGGCATTTCGCCATCCTCGGCGCCACCGGCGTCGGCAAGTCGAGCGGCGTCGCCATCATCCTGCAGACGATTCTCGACACGCGGCCGAACCTGCGCATCTTCCTGGTCGATCCGCACAACGAATACGCCCGCTGCTTCGGCGACAAGGCGCAAGTGCTGACGCCGCGGAATTTGCGGCTGCCGTTCTGGCTGTTCAATTTCGAAGAGACCGTCGACGCCTTCTTCGGCGGCCGGCCCGGCGTCGACGAAGAAGTCGAGATCCTCTCGGAAGTCATTCCGATGGCGAAGGCGGCCTATCTGCAATATCGCGCCGGCGGCGACCGCCTGCTCGCCAAGAAGCGCGATCCGCGCGACACCGGCTTTACCGCCGACACGCCGGTGCCCTACCGCATCGAGGATCTGATCAACCTGCTCGACGAGCGCATGGGCAAGCTGGAAAACCGCTCGTCGCGCATGATCTACCACAAGCTGATCACGCGGATTCAAACCTTCCGCAATCATCCGCGCTACGCCTTCATGTTCGAGAACGCCAATATCGGCGGCGACACCATGGCCGAAATCCTCAGCCATCTGTTCCGGCTGCCGCCGGAAGGCAAGCCGATGACCATCATGCAGCTCGCCGGCTTCCCGGCCGAGGTGGTGGATTCGGTGGTGTCGGTGCTCTGCCGCATGGCCTTCGACTTCGGCCTGTGGAGCGACGGCGTGGCGCCGCTGTTGTTCGTCTGCGAGGAGGCGCACCGCTACGCGCCCGCCGACAAGAAGATCGGCTTCGGCCCGACCAAGCGGGCGCTGTCGCGCATCGCCAAGGAAGGCCGCAAATACGGCGTGTTCCTCGGGCTGGTGACGCAGCGGCCGGCCGAGATCGACTCCACCATCATCTCGCAGTGCTCGACGCTGTTTGTGATGCGGCTGTCGAACGACCGCGACCAGGCGCTGATCCGCTCGGCAGTGTCGGATGCGGCGGCCAACCTGCTCTCGTTCATCCCCTCGCTCGGCACCCGCGAAGTGTTCACCTTCGGCTCCGGCGTGGCGCTACCGACGCGCATGCGCTTCCAGGAATTGCCGGCAGCGCAGCGGCCGAACAGCGAGGCCTCCGGCAACACCCGCTCGGACGCCGGCGCCAATATCAGCCGCGATCTGATCTCGACCGTGATCGAGCGCTGGTGCAGCGCCAGCATGAGCCACCGCAGCGACGACGACATGGCTGACTATGCCGAAGCGCCCGCCCTGCAGCCGGCACCGGCGCCAGTACCGCCCATGCAAGCGCCGTCACTGCAGCCAGCGCCGCGCGCCGATACGCTGCGCTCGAGCCTGTTAAAGAAGCCGCTCGATGCCACCTCGTTCGGCACGCCGCCAGCCGGCACGCCCGGCTATCCGCCGCGGTTCAGGTAACTACTTCCGCCCCACCACATCGATCAGCGCCGATAGGCCGGCATGGCCGGAGCCTTCATCGATGACGCCGTCGTGCTCGCTTATGTCGAGCGCGGAAAAATCGCCGAACGCCTCGTCCAGCAACTCGCGCGTATAAAGCCGCGTCACGTCGGACGGACCGCCGGTCTTGTAATCGAGCTGCTTTAAGCCATAGCCCTGCATCAACAAAAGTCCGCCGGGTTTCAGCGTGCGCTTGATGCCGGCGAAGATGGCCGCGCGCTGCGGCGGCGTGGCGAACTGGATGAAGATCGCCGCCACCACGTCGAAGGCGGCCGGAGCCCAAGTCCATGCCGTCATGTCGGCCTGCGCGACGCGCAAGCTGACGCCGCGCAGCTGGGCGAGCGCACGCGCCTTGGCTTGCGCTTGGGGTGAAAAATCCACCGACAGCACATCGAGCCCCTGTTGGGCCAGGAACACGCCGTTGCGGCCTTCGCCGTCGGCGATCGCCAGCGCGGTCTCGCCTTTGCGCAGCAGATGCGCTTGCGCTTTGAGAAACGCATTCGGCGCGGTGCCGAACAGATAGCCGGGCGTCGCGAAGCGCTGCTGCCAGCGCTCGAATTCGCTTTCGGTCTGGCTCATATTTTGGCTCATGTCCGCCCGCCGAAAATTGCGCTGCCGATGCGCACGTGGGTGGCGCCGAGCGAAATGGCTACGCCAAAATCCGCGCTCATGCCCATGGACAGCAGCTTCAGCCCGTTGCGCTGCGCGATCTTGGCGGTGAGCGCGAAATGCGGCCCCGGCGCCTGGTCGAGCGGCGGAATGCACATCAGGCCGGACATGGTCAGGCCGTAGCTGTCGCGGCACGCGGTCAGAAACGCATCGGCGTCCTGCGGCAGCACGCCGGCCTTTTGCGGCTCGGCGCCGGTGTTGATCTCGGCGAACAGCAGCGGCTGGCGCCCCTGCTTGCTGATTTCCTTCGCCAGCGCCTCGCACAGGCTCCGCCGATCGACCGAATGGATGGCGTCGAACAGCGCCACCGCCTCCTTCGCCTTGTTGGATTGCAGCGGGCCGATCAGATGCAGCGCGATGCCGGAATATTTCTCCAGCAGCGGCGGCCATTTCGTCTTGGCTTCCTGCACGCGGTTTTCGCCGAACACGCGCTGGCCGGCGGCGATCACCGGCTCGATCGCCTCAGCGGGGAACGTCTTCGACACCGCCACCAGCTCGACCTCCGCCACCTCGCGCCCGGCGTCGCGGCAAGCGCGGACGATCTCGGCGCGCACGGCGGCGAGGCCGGATATCGTGGTCGTTGGCGAGGCCGCCGTAGCCATGATGGTTAATACAATCCTGCTGCGGCGATTCTTTAAACGTTTAGCGATCCGTAGCAACGCATCTTAAAGCGCAGCGTGCAACAACACACTGGGGGCGAACCTACCATGCCGGACGATCGTCCACAGCGCTCAGAATCGAGAATTACTCGGCCGCGACGCACGCTCAGCGTTCGCGTGCGGCTGATGATATTGGCGGTCATCGCCATTGTGCCGCTGCTGCTGGAGCGCATCCACAACGAGGAATTCGACCGCAACGAACGGATTCAAGCCGCCTACAAGCAAGCGCTGGACGTGGCGCGCCAGGGCGCGGCCGAGCAAAATAAGGTCATCGTATCGGCCCACGCCATCCTTCAGGTTGTCGCCACCGCGCGCGCGACCTTCAACACCTCGAATGACGAGTGCAATCGGTTCCTGGCAACAATTGCCACGCCGGTACCGTGGATCAAGGCGCTTTCGGTCGCCAACGTTCAGGGCCTACTCATCTGCTCGAGCGCACAGGAATCCCTCGGCCTGGATATTTCCGACCGTCCACATTTTTTCAATGCGGTCGACAGCGGCGAATTCGTGCTCAGCGATTATTACGTGGGTACGCGCATCAAGGCTCCGCTCATTACGCTGGCGCTTGCCCGGCGCGGACCGAATAACGCCGCCGCCGCGGTCGTACTCGGCTTGCTCGACCTCAGCTGGTTCGAGCACGTCGCCAAGACCTTCGTCCCGCCCTCCGGTTTGATGCTGATGATCGATGGTAATGGCACCATCCTGGCGCAGTATCCGAACCGCCAGGATTTGATCGGCCATGAATTCAAGGACCATCCCTTGGTTCGAGCCATGCTGTCGCGACCCGAGGGCCTCGTTACCGAGGCCGCGCTTGACGGCGTTCGCCACATCTTCGGCTACATCCAATTGCCCGGCACCCAGGCCCGCATCGCGGTCGGTCTCGATGAGCAAGAGGTGCTGGCCCGCGTCGATCGCGAGATGTGGACGGCTTTCGCCGAGGTTTCGGTTGTCGCCGCTCTCGTGCTGCTTGGCATTTGGTTCGGCGGTGAGCGCATGCTGGTGCGGCCGATCCGCACCTTGGCCAATACGGCGGGTCGCATCGGCCGCGGCGACGTCAAGACCCATGCGGCGGAGCTGCCTTGGGCAGCGGAGTTCATTCCGCTCGCGGTTGCCCTCGACGACATGGCCCGGCAGCTGATCGCACGCGAGCAGGAACTGCGCGACAGCAACAATCAATTGCGCGAACTCGCGCAAGTCGATGCGCTGACCGGGCTTGCCAACCGCCGCACGTTCAACGAACGGCTCGCGGCCGAATGGAAACTCGCCGTTAAACTGCGGCAACCGATCGCGGTCCTGATGATCGACGTCGACCACTTCAAGCCGTTCAACGACCTCTACGGCCACGTCCAAGGTGACGCCTGCTTGCGCAAGGTGAGCGGCGTTCTGATGTCAGCGACCCGGGCCCAAGCGGATTGTTCAATGCCGGCCCTTGCGACGAAGTTGCCGGCGTCGCTGCACCGACTTGCCGACCATGCCCGCAGGTCGGATTTCGCCGCACGTTACGGCGGCGAAGAGTTCGCCGTTCTGCTGCGGGGAGCCGACGTCGCGGCCGCGTTGCAAGTCGCCGAACGGCTGTGTCGCGGCGTCGAGAACCTATTGATGGCGCACGCCGGCGTACCTTGGGGTTTTGTGTCGATCAGCGTCGGCGCGGCATCCGTGTTGCCGATGGAACAGGACAGCCCGCAGGATCTCACTGAGTGCGCCGACGCCGCGCTCTACCAAGCCAAGCGGCAAGGCCGCAACCGCGTGGTCGGACCGACGTCAGCAACGCTGTCCCAAGTGGGTTGAGCGCGGCACGCCGACGCGGCGAAAAATCAAGGCCCGGCCGCATGGCCGGCCCCGCTCGTCATAAAGGAAACGACTACGCCGCCGCCTGCCACTGCGCCACCGCGTCCTCGGCCGGCTTGTCGAGGTGGACATAGGCATCCACGCGCACGACCCAGTCGAGCGGAATGACGTGGTGCTCGCCACCGGCCTTCGGATCGCTCATGGTGAGCACGATCTTGTCGGGCCTTTCAGGCAGTCGACGGTGCCGACATGCAGCCCGTCGGAGCCTACAACGTCCATGTGTTCCTTGATGTCTTGCGCTTTGGCCATGTGGCACCTCCTCTGACGCTGGGCTAACCCGCGCAGGCCGCGGCTGGTTCCCTTGATTTTGCTGGTGAATTGTTCCCGCCGGTTGACCCACAAAGCCCTTTCGTGTCTGTTCCGCGCACCCTAAAAAGAGCCGGAAATGACCGCCGATTCGAGCAAAAACGAGCGCTACAACGCCCGCGCCGCCGAGGCCCACTGGCAGAAGATTTGGGCTGAGCGGCGCATCTTCGCCACGCAAAACAGCGATCCCAGGCCGAAGTATTACGTGCTGGAGATGTTCCCCTACCCGTCGGGGCGCATCCATATGGGCCACGTGCGCAACTACACCATGGGCGACGTAGTGGCGCGCTACAAACGCGCCATGGGCTTTGCCGTGCTGCATCCGATGGGCTGGGACGCCTTCGGCATGCCGGCGGAGAACGCCGCCATCGACCGCAAGGTGCACCCGAAGGCGTGGACCTACGACAACATCGCGGCGATGAAGAAGCAGCTGCAATCGATGGGGCTGTCGCTCGACTGGGCGCGCGAGATCGCGACCTGCGATCCGAGCTACTACAAGCACCAGCAGAAAATGTTTCTCGACTTCGTCCAGGCCGGGCTGGTCGAGCGCAAGCGCTCGAAAGTGAACTGGGACCCGGTCGACCACACCGTGCTCGCCAACGAGCAGGTGATCGACGGGCGCGGCTGGCGCTCGGGCGCGGTGGTGGAGCAGCGCGAGCTGACGCAGTGGTTCTTCAAGATCAGCGACTATTCGGAAGACCTGCTGAACGCGCTCGACACGCTCGAGCGCTGGCCGGAAAAAGTCCGGCTGATGCAGAAGAACTGGATCGGCCGCTCGGAAGGGCTGCTGGTGCGCTTCCTGCTCGATGCGGCGACCACGCCTGCCCAAGAGCACGAGCTGGAGATTTTCACCACCCGGCCGGACACGCTGTTCGGCGCCAAGTTCATGGCGCTGTCGCCCGATCATCCGCTGGCCGCCGCCGCGGCGGCGAAGAACCCGAAGCTGGCGGCGTTCATCGCCGAGTGCAAGCAGATGGGCACCGCGCAAGCAGAGATCGACACCGCCGAGAAGCTCGGCTTCGACACCGGCATCAAGGCGCTGCATCCGTTTGACGCCGACTGGAAGCTGCCGGTTTACGTGGCCAATTTCATTCTGATGGAGTACGGCACCGGCGCCATCTTCGGCTGCCCGGCGCACGACCAGCGCGACCTCGATTTCGTCAACAAATACGGGCTCGGCAACACGCCGGTGGTGTGCCCG
>Ga0208355_1000497_pt1 | contig 17761 bp, 12 predicted proteins | sample NGESurdeep072012_6_FD_184458 | JGI IMG/M metagenome (GOLD analysis project Ga0208355, IMG submission 184458) | Arctic peat soil microbial communities from Barrow, Alaska - NGEE Surface sample 210-3 deep-072012 (SPAdes) | ecosystem: Environmental > Terrestrial > Soil > Wetlands > Peat ... | reverse complement strand
GATGACGGTCAGGTGTGGCGCGCGCCGACAGCGCGCATTTGCTACGTCAGCCAGGAACCGGTGCTGGAAGCCGATGACTCGGTGTTCGATGCCGTGGCAAAGGGTCTGGGCAATCTGCAAAAGCTGCTGCACGATTATCACCATGTCTCCCACCAACTCGCAGAACCGGACGCGGACTTCGACAAGCTGCTCGAAGAAATGCAGCACTTGCAGACTCAATTGGAATCACAAGACGGTTGGAAAGTCGAAGCGCGCATCGAAACCGCGATTACCAAGCTGGATCTGGATCCGGACAAGCGTGTCGGCGATATGTCCGGCGGACAGCGCAAGCGCGTCGCTCTGGCGCAGGCGCTGGTGGCCGAGCCGGACGTGCTGATCCTGGATGAACCGACCAATCATCTGGATTTCGCCTCGATCGAATGGCTGGAAGGGCTGCTGAATAATTTCAAAGGCGCGGTCTTGTTCGTCACCCATGACCGGCGTTTTCTGGACAATGTCGCGACCCGCATCGTCGAGCTGGATCGCGGCAAACTGGCGAGTTTTCCCGGCACTTTTACCGCCTATCAGGCGATCAAGGAACGCATGTTGAGCGATGAGGCGGTGGTGAATGCCAAATTTGACAAGGTGCTGGCGCAGGAAGAAGTGTGGATACGCCAAGGCGTCAAAGCCCGCCGTGTACGCAATGAAGGCCGCGTGCTGCGTCTGGAGCAGTTGCGCCGCGACCGTGCCGCGCGCCGCGAAAAGGTCGGCAAGGTCGAGATGAGCGTGGACACCGGCGAGCGTTCCGGAAAACTGGTTGCGGAGCTGGAGCATGTCAGCAAAGCGTATGGCGGGCGCACGCTGGTCGATAATTTTTCCTGCCGCATCCAGCGCGGCGACAAGATCGGCCTGCTGGGCCCCAACGGCGCGGGCAAGAGCACGTTGCTCAAAATTATTCTGGGTAATCTGGAGCCGGATAGCGGCAAGGTGAAGCTCGGCACGAAGATTTCGGTGGCCTATTTCGACCAGTTGCGCGAGCAGCTCGATGACAATGCGACGCTGGCCGACACCATCAGCCAGGGTTCGGATTATGTCGAAATCGGCGGGCAGAAGAAGCACGTCATCAGCTATCTCGGCGATTTCCTGTTCCCACCTGAACGCGCCCGTTCGCCGGTGAAGAGCTGTTCGGGTGGCGAACGCAATCGTTTGCTGCTGGCGAGGCTGTTCACCCAGCCCGCCAACGTGCTGGTGCTGGATGAACCGACCAACGATCTGGACATCGAGACGCTGGAACTGCTCGAAGAGCTGCTCGCGCAATATGACGGCACGCTGTTTCTGGTCAGCCATGACCGCGCTTTTCTAGACAACGTGGTCACGCAGGTGATCGCGTTCGAGGGCGATGGAAAGCTGATCGAATACGTCGGCGGCTATGAGGACTGGGTGCGGGTGAAGAAGTATCAGGCCAGCGCTGCGGCGGCTAAACCTGTTGTTGCCACACCGCCCCGCGTGGCAGTTGCCACGGTCGAAAAAACCAAGCCCGCCAGTAAACTCGGTTACAAAGAAGCGCGCGAACTGGAAGAATTGCCCAAGCGCATCGAGGTTCTGGAGAAAGAGCAAATTGATATTGCCGCGCATCTGGCTGATGGCGCGATCTATCGCAGCGATGCCAAGCGCGCCAAGGAACTGCAAACGCGCAACGAGGAAATCGAGGCCGAAGTGTCCGCGGCGATGGCGCGTTGGGAAGAGCTGGAAGCTCGCAAGAGCTAGGTCCAATCAACCCGGTTTTTTCAGGTTTGTGCGACGCAGAAAGGCTTATTAAGGGAATCACTTGCCATCAAGTTTGGCATGCTTGCGCAGCAATGCTTCAAACTGTTCCACCGGTATCGCTTCACTGAACAGATGCCCCTGAAATTCATGACAGCCGCGCAGTTCAAGAAACTTGCGCTGTGCTTCGGTTTCGACGCCTTCGGCCATCACCTTCAGGCCCAGTGTCGCAGCCATCGCAATGATGGTCTGAACGATGGCCGCATCGTTTGCATCGGTGCTGATGTCGCGCACGAACGACTGGTCGATCTTGATCTGATCAAGCGGCAATCGTTTCAGGTAGGAGAGCGAGGAATATCCGGTGCCGAAATCGTCCATCGAAAAGTCCACGCCTATCGACTGCAACTGCTGCATTTTACTGATGCTATCTTCGACATTGTTCAGTATCAGACTCTCGGTCAGTTCCAGTTTCAGCCGCTTCGGGTTGATACCATTCTTGGCCAGCGCGGCTTTAACCTGTGCGACGAAGTCGTCATGGCGGAACTGATTCATGCTGACGTTCACTGCAACATTCAGCTCCCGGAACAGCGGATCGCTTTGCCATAGCCTGATCTGTTCACAGGCGGTTTCCAGCACCCAAAGCCCGATCGGCAGGATCAACCCGTTTTCTTCGGCCAGCGGAATAAATTGCGCAGGCGAGACCATGCCCATATCCGGGTGTTCCCAGCGCAATAATGCTTCTGCCCCGATCGGCCGCAATGCCGCATTGACCTGTACCTGGTAATGCAGGCGGAGCTGTTGTTTTGACAGTGCCCCGCGTAGCGCCACTTCCATTTTACCGCGCGCATCGAGCACGGCTTGCATGGCGGGATCGAAGAAGCGAATGGCATTGCGACCGGCCTGCTTGGCTTGATACATGGCCACATCGGCCTGCTTGAGCAATTCGTCGGCGCTGCCGGGATGGTCGATAAACAGGTTGATGCCGATGCTGGCAGAACAGTGATACTCCAGTGCGTCAAATTCACAGGGCTGACCAAGCCTAACGCGGATTTTTCCCCCGATTAGCTCGGCTTGAGCGGCAGCCTCGGTCTTTTCAGCACTCAGTCCTTCAAGAATAAGCACGAACTCGTCACCGCCGAACCGGGCAACTGTGTCTCCTTCACGCACACAACCTTGCAGGCGTTGCGTGACCTCGACCAGCAACAAGTCGCCGATGTCATGCCCTTGGGTATCGTTAAGATTTTTGAAATGATCGAGATCGAGAAACAGGATGGCACCGTGTTGCTGATTGCGGGTGCTTGATGCGATGGCCTGATGCAAACGATCCATCAGCAAACGGCGGTTGGGCAGATTGGTGAGCGGGTCGTAGAAGGCGAGGTTGTGAATCACTTCTGCGGCCTTGTTGCGCTCGGTCAGATCTATGAATGCCTCGATCACCAAGGGGCCTCTGGCGTCATCATGTACGGTGGCAACGCTCCTTAGCAGCGGAACTGACTTGTTGTTATGCACCAGTCCGTTGATTTCCTCGGCATCGATTTTCCGGTGCAGATCGATGACCGGGCAGGCACCGCATTGCTGGTAGCAGGGTAGCAGCTGTTCGCAGGACTGCCCAATCAATTTCACCGCCGCAATCCCGAACAGCAGTTCGGCGGCGCGATTAACCTGGACGATTTGCCGCTTGCCATTGAATAGCACCATCGCAAACGGTGCATCGGTGAGCAATACGCGTATCAGTTTGTCATTATTGATCTTGTCGCGATCGAGAGTCTTGAGACGATCGGCGAAGGTGCGAAACGATTCCTGTGCGCGTGCGATATGGCGACCGCCGAATTCAATCGATTCTTCTCCCAGTGTGAGCAGGATGCCCCGGGTCTTGCCACCGGGTGTAACAACTGGCCTTGCGTAAACTGTCAACTCGACCTGGATTAAGGGGGCATAGTAGAAAATTTGGCGGAGTGATTTGACATGGTCCGCCGCGACTGAATCCAGCAGCCAGGATCGGAATTGAGGGCAATCCAGCAGTGCCGCTTGTTTGTTGAGATTCTGGACGGAGTCGCGCACGGCATGGTTGAATTTCGAAAACGCAGTATTGCCATAACGCAGCGTTCCCTGGATATCGAATACCGCAACAGCCGAATCAAGGAAGTCATAGGCCGCGGAATTCCCCAGCAAGCCATCAAGCCCGCTTTCGAGCGTGATTGTTTGTGGTGTGTGCGGGGACATTTTAGAAAGTTAGAACTTTGTCCGCTTCCGCTACCAACCCATGGAGATGGCTCATGGATCCTATTTCACATTTGAGTTCTTCCAGCAGAAAGGGCATTTCGACCTTGCGACTCTCGCAACATACACCGCAACCCATGATCTGGCCGCCGCTGTCACGAAACAGTCGCATCTGTTCCAACACGTCGTACTGCAGCGTGCTGACCATTGCCACTTCCACGCCTTTGCCCAAAAGGAATACGCTGACCTGGTTGTTGAAAGCCCGGGAAGTGTTGGCGAAACGGAAAGCATTCCAAGCTGTTTCGGAATCATTGGAATAAATGATGATTGCGATCTTCATATTTCCGTTTCCTAAGATGCAAGAGACTGAATGGTATCACTAATGACGTATTGCCAACCAGCTCTGTCAAGCTCTACTTAGAGCTCGTGCTCGATGGCCGGTTACCCGATTCCGGAAACGTCGAGGTCAAGGTGCCGCACATTCCGTGCTTTGTTTTGCTGAGTGCCAGGGGATGCGTCCCGGTCATTCTGGTTACGCAATTATTTACGTGTCCCCATGATTCGTTTTACGCCTGCGCTGAACACCAGCACGCTGCCGGCTGCCAGCACACCAACACCAAGAATGTGCGGCGCATCGCCGGAAAAATGGAACAGCCCGCGCAACACCGGCACGCTTAACACCAGTGCCAGTCCGGCACTGCCGCCCAGCACGATCCACCACAGCACCGGGTTTTCCCGCGACCATGCGCCTTGCCAGGATGCATTCAAAGAGCGGTTGCTGAACACCAGCGCGATATTACCCGCCACCATCGCGACGAATACCAGCGCGCGCACGGTGTTTTCTTCGAACCCTTGAGATATCGCCCAGGCATAAATAGTGGCGGCAACCGCGAAAGCCACCAGTCCCTGCAGCAGACTGTTGGTCAACAGCATGCCGCCGAACAGTGTTTCGTTCGCCTGTCTGGGCGGGCGCTGCATGATGTTCTTTTCTTCAGGCTCGGCCTCGAAAAAGATCGAACAGGCGGGATCGATGATCATCTGCAAGAACATGATATGCGCAGGCAGCAGTAGCAGCGGTTCGCCTAGCAGCACCGGCAGCAGTGCCATGCCGACGATGGGGATGTGCACGGCCAGTGCGTAACTCATCGCCTTGCGCAGGTTGTCGTAGATGCGACGCCCCAAACGGATGGTGGCGACCAGCGAGGCAAAGTCATCGTTGAGCAGCACCAGCCCGGCGGCTTCGCGCGCCACGTCGGTGCCGCGTTTGCCCATCGCCACGCCGATATGTGCGGCCTTGAGTGCGGGCGCATCGTTCACGCCGTCGCCGGTCATCGCGACGATCTCGCCGTTGGCTTTGAATGCTTCCACCAGGCGCAGTTTCTGCTGCGGCACGATGCGCGCGAATACCTGCACATCGTGCAGTCTGGTGCGCAATGCTGCATCGGATAGCGCGTCCAGCTCGCCGCCGGTTAATACTTGCCCGGATGGCAAGCCCAGTGCGCGGGCAATCGCTTGTGCGGTGCGTGCATGGTCGCCGGTGATCATCACTACCCGAACGCCTGCTGCGCGACACTGCGCGATGGCCTCCGCAATATCAGGGCGTAGCGGGTCATGCAGGCCGAGCAAGCCGACGAATGAGAACTCGATGTCATGCTGCTGTGCCGGCCACTGATGTTCCGGATCCTGGCCGGGCTTGAGTTCGGCGCGCGCCACGCCCAGTACGCGCAAGCCCTGGTCGGCCATTTCTGCGGCAATTAGTGCGATGGATGCGGCCTGCGCATCGGGGAGGTGGCACAGGTCTATGATGGCCTCGGGCGCGCCCTTGGCAGCGACCATGTGATGTTCTTGGCCGTCGCCTTGCCAGACGTGCGACATGGCCGCCAGCTCCGGCGACAGGCTGTATTCATGTACCAGTTGCCATGCTTCATGCAGGTGTTCGCTGCCGCTCAGGGTGCGCAGTCCCAGTTCATGCAGAGCGCGTTCCATCGGGTCAAACGGATCGCGCTCGCTGGCGAGGATGCCGAATTCCACCAATTCGTGCCACGGTTCAGGCAGCGGACTGTGGCTGTCCACTTGCAGCATTTGACCGCTGCTATACAGCTCGCGGATCACCATGCGATTTTCGGTCAGCGTGCCGGTCTTGTCGGTACACAGCACGGTGGTGGCACCCAGGGTTTCGATGGCATTGAGCCGCCGCGTCAGCACATCACGCCGCGAGATGCGCCACGCGCCGAGCGCCATGAACACCGACAGGATCACCGGGAATTCTTCGGGCAGCGAAGCCATCGCCAGGCTGACGCCAGCCAGCAGTGCATCCAGCCAATGGCCACGCGAGATACCATAAGTGAGCACCAGCAACAGGCAGAGTGCGCCGGCGAATATCGCCAGACGGCGCACCAGCCGGTCGGTCTGGATGCGCAGCGGAGATGTGCCGGAGCGCGTGTCCTGCAGCGATTCGCCGATCTGCCCGATGGCACTGGACTTGCCGGTGGCTGTCACCAGACCGATACCGCTGCCTTGTACCAGCACCGTTCCCGCGTACACGAACGGCTGATCATCGCCGCCCGGCTGAAGCGCAGTTGCGTCTGCGTTGCCCGGATGTTTGCGCACCGGGACCGATTCGCCGGTCAGCATGGATTCGTCGGCAAGCAGGTCGTTGCAACTGAGCAGCACTGCATCAGCAGCGACGCGACCTCCCTCGGTGAGCAGCAGCAAGTCGCCTTGCACCACCTCGCGTCCCGAGATGCGTTGCTGCTTGCCGTCGCGTATCACCAGTGCGCGCGGGCTGGACAGGTCGCGCAGCGCTTCCAGCACCCGTTCGCTCTTGTGCTGCTGGGACACGGTGAGGGTTACGATGAGCAGCACGAAGAACAGCAACATCAGCGCGTCATCAATGCTGCCCAGCAGCAGGTAAATACCGCCCGCCACGATCAGCAACAGGAACATCGGTTCGCGCAACACGTCGGCAACGATGTGCCATATGCGGCGTGGATTGGGCGGTTTCAACTCGTTGTAGCCGGATGCGGCAAGGCGTAGCTGCGCTTCTGCCGTGCTCAACCCCGAAATCAACTGTTCGTCGTTCACTGTGCTCATGCCGGTTGTTCCCACGCCTTGCGATGCGGTCAGCATACCGCGATAGCGGTTAGCGAGTAAATCACGGTGGTGTTTGATGATGTTCAATGCAGGAAAAAAAGCTGCACAGCAAACGTGTTTCGGGTAAATTTCGCCCTCATTTTTAAAATGGAACTATACTGGAACAGGGGCATACTATTGTTTCAGTACATTTCAGGTGTTTCAGTAAATTTCAGGCGGTTTGATAAATTTAAGGAGTTTCAAGTTATGACGCAATACAGCAAGCGCATGGTGATCGTTCATTGGCTGACCTTGGCATTGTTGATCGCCGCCTGGTATCTGGGTGACAGCCTGGGCAAGGCGACTGACGAGAGCAAGGCGACGCTGGCCGGATACATCGTACATCTATCGGTGGGGGGGGCGGTTTTGTTGTTGACATTGTCGCAACTATTTTTCCGCCGTAAGGATGGTACGCCGCCGTTGCTGGACGATAAGCCAATATACCAAGTAGTGGCCAAAGGCGTGTTTTACCTGCTTTATACGGTGTTGTTCCTGTTGCCGGTGAGCGGCGTGTTGATCCTGCTCACCAGCAAGGCGGGCACGGCATTATTGGCATTCGATGCGAATCTGCTGCCCAAAGAGCATGGTTACAGGGGAGTATTTGCCCACGTGGTACATGGACAATTGGTCAATGTGTTGATCGTGCTGGTGGTGCTGCATATACTCGGTGCGATCAAGCATCAATTCATCACGAAAGATGGTTTGATGGAACGGATAATGTTGCGCAGGAAAGACTGACTTTCACAGAGTCGAATAGAATAAGGGCGGGTTTCATACCCGCCTTTTTTGTTTCTTTCGGTGCAAAGCCGCATGGCGGATCACAGGGTCAGTGTGTTGTTCAAACAGGTCTTGGCTTGCGCCAGCCGTGTCAGCGTGGGCAAAAGATTCAGACCGGCTTCTTCTTTCAAGACCAGTGCGCTTTCCTTCAGGTCATCAAAGGAGATATCGACAGGATTGCCGGCCGCAGCGAAGGCGATGGCATTGCCGCTTTCGCATGACGGGAACACCAGTGCGCGATCTGTAAAGGCGGCCATGATCCTTTTCGTACTCGCTTCGAAGCCGTGACTGCGCCCGAGCAGGTTGACTGCCACTATCCCGTCATCGCTCAGGTGTGTTCGACACGCTTGATAGAACGGCACAGTATCCAGTGCGCCTGAACGCGCGTTTTCGTCGAAGCCGTCCACCAGGATCAAATCGAACTTCTTGTCGCTGTTCAGAATGTATTCCATGCCGTCGCCGATGACGATGCTGACCCGCTTCGGGTCTTCCGGAAGCTTGAAGAATTGCCGTGCGGCAGCGATCACGTCAGGTTCGATCTCGACCACGGTCAGATGCGCGAGCGGACGATTTCGGTACAGGAATTTGGTCAGCGAGGCGGCGCCCAATCCGATCAGCAGCACCTTGCGCGGCCAGCGTGCACCTTCTCGCAGTAACAGGGAAGCCATCATCTCGCGGGTATATTCCAGCTCGAGATTCCACGGCCGCGCAATGCGCATTGCGCCCTGTATCCATTCGGAGCCGAAGTACAGATAGCGCACGCCGGCTTCTTCGGAGATGTCGATGGGAAAACTCACAGTTGAAAAAAGTTAAACTGTAGCGAGGTTGCCTTGACACGTTGTTGCGAAGCATCCGGTGCGGGAGGGGCAACTGGCGGCTGCTCCCGCAATCGGCTGGCTTCGCCAGTAACGTGTCGCAGCCGCCGCTTCGAGAGCAAGCCTGTCCTGAGCAAAGTCGAAGGTGCGCACGGAGCTTTGCATGGCCATTCGACTAAGCTGGCAAAAGAACGCCAGCCAAGTCGCTGGCCAGCGCAGCGAACGAGACATACCAAATGGGTAGGCGAGGAGCGAGTACCGCGCTGACAATTCCACATCCGGCTTGCCGGATAGTGGATTGCGTACCTTTGGTGCAATGCAGCGAGCGGAGGGGTGGCGGCATTGCCGCCGGGAACCCACCGGCCTACTCCTTGCGGGTATATCGAACCGCGCAGTAGATTATTAGAGGTTCTCATGCGCAGGCAGATAGGGCAGGATAGCCGCAGCCGCTTTCTGCGCAGTGTTCTGGCGCAATGTTTGATGCAGCGCGGTGAAGGTCTGTTCCAACTGCGCCACGGCTTCCGTGTTGTTGACCAGATTGAGCAACGCCTGGGTGAGATTTTCCGGCGTGGCATCTTCCTGCATCAGTTCCGGCACGACGAAGCGTTCGCACAAAATGTTGGGCAAGCCGAAATAAGGCTGATAACTTTTACGCTTCATCAACCACCACGACAACGCTGACATGCGATAGGTGATCACCATCGGCCGCTTGAGCAAGGCTGCTTCCAGCGTGGCGGTTCCTGATGCGACCAACACGCCATCGGCGGCAATCATGGCATCCTGCGCATGTCCGAACAGCATGGTGATCGGCAATTCCTGCGCATCGCAATCATAAAGGGCCTGCTCGAAAATTCCGCGCGTTTCACGGCTCACCAGCGGCACCAGAAAGCGTGCGTCCGGCAGTTGTTGCAAGATCAGTTTGGCAGTTTCGATATAGGTGCGCGCAAGATATTTGACTTCGCTCTGGCGGCTGCCGGGAAGAAATGCGAACACCTTTGCTTTCAGCGAAATGTGCATCGTCTCGCGCATCTCGGCGCGCTTTGGTTGCTCCGGCAACATGTCGGCAAGAGGGTGCCCGACATAATCCACCGGCACACCGGCTTGCCGGTAGAGCTTGGGCTCATGCGGAAACAGCGCGAGCATGTGCGAAACCGCGCGCTTTATTTTATGGATGCGCTCACCGCGCCATGCCCATATCGACGGACTGACGTAGTGGATGGTCGGTATGCCTTGCTGCTTGAGCGCGAGTTCCAAATCGATATTGAAATCCGGCGCGTCTATCGCGATGAACAAATCCGGGCGATTAGCCAGAAAATAGGCGCGCAGCTTGCGGCGAATGCCGACGATCTCGAGATAGTGGCGCAGCACTTCCACATAACCGTTCACCGCCAGCTTTTCCATCGGGAACAACACTTCCATGCCTGCGGATTGCATCTTTGGACCGCCGATGCCCACGAACTTTAAATCTGGTCGTGCTTCTTGCAGGGCTGCCATCAAGTGGCTGCCAAGCAGATCGCCCGATGCTTCGCCCGCGACCATACCTATCACAACTTTTTGTGCCATAACAAAAATAAAATTAACGAATGATGCCGCGCGTTGTAGCGGCGAGGAAATCTACCAACAATTGCAAATCTTTATTCTCAGCCAATTGCGACTGGATCGCGACTTTGGCATCCTCCAAACTAAGGCCGGACCTGTATAGCGTTTTGTAGGCCCGCTTGATTGCCATGATGGAATCGCTGGAAAATCCACGCCGTTTCAAACCTTCCGAGTTGATGCCATGCGCCACGGCCGGATTGTCCGCAGCGGTAACATAAGGCGGCAGGTCCTGCGCCAATCGTGTCTGAAAACCGGTCATCGCATGTGCGCCGATACGCACGAACTGATGCACACCGGATAGCCCGCCCAGAAAAACCCAGTCACCCACATGCACATGACCGCCCAGAGTCGCTCCATTCGCCATGATGGTGTGACTACCAATCTGGCAGTCGTGGGCAACATGCACGTAGGCCATGATCCAATTGTCGTTACCTATGCGCGTGACACCGGCATCCTGCGCCGTGCCGGTATTGAGGGTGCAGAATTCGCGAATAGTGTTGTTATCGCCTATCTCCAGACGCGTCGGCTCACCTGCATATTTCTTGTCTTGGGGAATAGCTCCTACAGAATTAAACTGAAAGATACGGTTGTTTTTACCGATAAGGGTGTGCCCCTCGACTACCACGTGCGGGCCGATCACCGTGCCAGCGCCGATCTCGACATGCTCGCCGATGATGGAATAAGCACCCACCTCGACATCATCGGCGAGTTTGGCGTTGGGATGAATGAGGGCGGTAGCGTGTCGCATCAAGCTACCGATTTGACAGTGCACATCAAATCCGCTTCGGCCACCAGTTGGCCGTCGACTTCAGCGGTCGCGCTGAATTTGAACAAACCGCGCATACTGCGAACGAGCGTCGCCTTGATGATCAATTGGTCGCCCGGGCCAACCGGGCGCCTGAAACGCGCGCCGTCAATACCCGCGAAGTAATACACGGACTTCCCGTCAGACTTTGCCCCCATGGATTTAAAAGATAACAACGCAGATGCTTGTGCCATCGCCTCGATGATCAGCACACCCGGCATCACCGGATGGTGGGGATAGTGTCCGGGAAAAAACGGTTCATTGATGGTCACATTTTTCAGTGCCACGATGCTCTTGTCGGGTTCCATCGACAGCACGCGGTCTATCAACAGAAACGGATAGCGGTGCGGCAGGAGTTCGAGAATTTCGTGTATGTCCATCGGGTGCCTGGACAAAAGTTTTTTGTCTTGCGTACTCATCAGTCTTTCCTTTTTAGTAATGCCCGTTTTAATGTTTCAAATTTAAGGATTTAAGCTCTTGTTCCAATGTTTTGATGCGCTTTACCAGATCGTCCAGATGGCGCAGATGCGCGGTGTTCTTGCGCCAGTCTTCGGTCTTGGCAAACGGAAAAATGGCGGCGTAGGAACCTGCTTCGCGGATAGACTTTCCTATCAGGGTAAACGCCGCGATTTCCACATGATCAGCTATTTGCAAATGCCCCAGAATCCCCGCACTACCGCCAATCCGGCAGTAGCGCCCGATGGTAGTGCTGCCCGCGATGCCGACACACCCGGCGATTGCGGTGTGAGCGCCGATGCGCACGTTATGCGCGACTTGAATCTGGTTGTCCAGCTTCACGCCGTCCTCGATCACCGTGTCATCCAATGCGCCGCGATCGACGGTGGTGTTCGCCCCGATCTCCACATCATTGCCGATCACCACACGGCCGATCTGCGGAATCTTGATCCAGTGCCCCTCATCCATCGCGATGCCGAAACCATCCGAACCGATCACCGCACCGGAATGCGCAATCAGGTTATCGCCTATCAGGCAATCGTGATAAATCACCACACGCGGATACAGTCGCGCATGGCTGCCGACGACCACATTCTCGCCAACATAGCAGCCCGCGCCGATCACGCTGAACGCTCCTATCGTTGCACCCGCGCCGATCACGGCAGTCGCTGCGATACTGGCAGTCGCGTCTATCTTCGCCCCCGCGCCGATGACCGCACTGGGATGAATACCGGGCTTGGCTTCCGGCAAAGGATTTAGCAAAGCCGAAACCTTGGCGAAATACGCGTAAGGGTTATCCGAGATGATGCGCGGCAAGTCGGTTGCATCCGCATCGGCTTCACCAAGAATCACTGCACCGGCTCGGGTGCTGGCAAGCTGCGCGCGATATTTACTGTTGGCGAGGAAGCTGATTTGAGCAGGTTGCGCAGTTTCCAGCGTTGCAACTTGAGAGATACACGCCTCGGCACGACCCAATACCCGCCCGCCCAACCGCGCTGCAATCTCAGATAACCGGTAGGAAACAGTCATACGAGCAATACCGCCTATTTGCCAGCCTTGCTATCGGCAAGATGCTTAATCACCAAGTCGGTGATGTCTATTTTTGGATTACGATACACCGCTTCCTGCAAAATCAGGTCAAACTTCTCCGCTTCGGCAATCGCCTGAATAGCCTTGTTGGTCTGCTCCAGTACGATGGCCAGTTCTTCGTTCTTGCGCAAATTCAAATCCTCGCGAAACTCGCGCTGCATGCGTTGCAAGTCCACATTCATGGCAGTCAATTCGCGTTCCTTGTTGCGATGATCGGCATCTGAAAGCTTACCGTCTTCCTTGTCCAGCAAGGCTTGTAACTCTTTCGCCTGTGTCATCAACTTCTTGATTTCCTGGTCGCGTCCGGAAAATTCCTTTTCAATTTTACTTTCCGCCTTCATCGCGGGAGCAGACTCACGCAACACGCGCTCGGTATCCACCACGCCCACTTTGAAATCCGCGGCCAGTGCCGCTCCCGCACTGAGCAACACAGCCAACATACCTGCTTTGATTATTGTCTTCATTATCCACTCCTTACACATCATAAAACGTAGCTCGTAGCCCGTAGTTTGTAGCCAAGCGGGTTTTGCTACCAGCTACCGGCTACCAGCTACACGCTGATCAGAACACCGAACCCAAAGTAAATTGGAATTTTTGCAATTTGTCCACCGGCTGTTTATTGATCGGCAAAGCATAACTAAATTTAAGCGGCCCCACCGGAGATATCCAGGTAACGGCCACGCCTGCAGAATAGCGCAATCCGGCACTGCCCGGCAGATCACCGGGCCCATAGACCGCTCCCGCATCGACAAATCCGCTCAGGCGCACGGATTTTTCATTGCCCGTCCCCGGGAATGGCATCAACAACTCGGTTCCGCCAAGCACGCGACGCGGGCCTCCCAATACCGCATCCGACGTATCGCGCGGACCAAGCGAATTTGCATCATAGCCACGCACCGAGCCGGGGCCGCCGGCATAAAAATTCTTGAAGAACGGCAATTGCTGGCCGCCATAACCACCTGCAATGCCAGCCTCGCCATGCAGCAGCAGGGTGACATCTTTGCTCAGCGGATGAAACCATTGATGCTGGTAATTCAGCTTGTAGTAACGCATGTCGAACACCGGCAACGCGATTTCCGCAAAGGCGCGTTGCATCGTCCCTTCGGTGGTATAAATTGCACTGTTGAGGCTATCTCTGCCCCAACCGATCGTTCCCAACAAATTGTCGTTGGTCGTACCGGAAACGTTGACGTATTCCATCAATCGCGCCGGGCTGGTTGGGAATAACCCCAATTGAGTTCTTTCGACCGCCAGACCATAGCTGATCGTCTCTTCCTCGGCTATCGGCACACCAAAACGCACACCACTGCCCAAAGTATGCGATGAGTATTGGCTGATCGCCGTACTTTGCGAATCGGTGTTGCGCTTATAAATATCAAAGCCGCGACTTACACCATCATCGGTGAAATAGGGATTGGTGTAGGAAACCGAGTAGACCTGATTAACTTTCCCGGTGTTGATTTGAGTGGAAAGGTAATTGCCAGTGCCGAACAGATTAGCCTGCGTCACACTCCCTGTCAGCACAAGGCCTTCGCCACTTGAAAAGCCTGCACCCACCGAAACACTTCCGGTTGATTTCTCCTTGACCGACACATTCACATCCACCTGGTCTGCCGCGCCTTGTACTGCCGGAGTTTCAATATTAACCTCGGAAAAGAAATCCAGCTTGTCAACGCGCTGCTTGGATTTCTTGATTTTTTCCACATCGAACCACTCGCCTTCAGTCTGGCGGAACTCGCGGCGTATGACCTCATCGCGGGTTTTGTTATTTCCGGCAACGTTAATGCGGTGAATATACACGCGCTGGCCGGGATCCACCACAAAATTAAAAGAGACTTGGTGCTTTTCCTTATCGATTTCCGGAATTGCATTCACATTGGCGAAGGCATAACCCTCCTGCCCCAAACGTTCTCCGATTTTCTTGCTGGTTTCGGTCATATCCTTGCGCGAAAAAGTATCCCCTGCTTTCACCAGCACCAGCTTTTCAATTTCTGCTTTTGGTATCAGCGTATCACCGGATACACTCACCTTGGCGACAGTATATTTCTCGCCCTCGGTGAAATTGATAGTGATGTAAATATCCTTCTTGTCCGGCGTGATCGAAACCTGGGTTGAATCAATATTAAATTCCAGGTAGCCGCTGTCCATATAAAACGAACGCAGCGTCTCCATGTCGGCGGACAGCTTTTGCTTGGAATATTGATCGTTGCTGCTGAACCAGCTGAACCAGACCGGTGTCCCGAGTTTCATCAAATCCAGCAACGCAGCTTCTGAGTAGGCATGATTGCCGACCAGATTGATCTGCTTGATTTTGGAAACTTCGCCTTCCACCACATTGAACACGATGCTAACCCGATTGCGTTCCAGTTCGGTGACGGTGGTCGTCACCTTAACGGCATATTTGCCACGCGCAACGTACTGACGTTTCAGTTCCTGGGTGGCTTTATCCAGCGCGCCTTTGTCGAAAATGCGCGCTTCGGCAAGCCCCGCATATTTCATGCTTTCCTTGAGTTGATCCTTGGGAAAATCCTTAACCCCATTAACCTCAATACTTGCAATCGAAGGCCTCTCCCGCACCTGCACGATCAACACGCCCTGCTCGACTTTCAGGCGCACATCTTTAAAAAACCCCGTGGCATACAAGGCGTGAATCGCCGCAGCGGCCTGTTCGTTATCCATAGTTTCTCCGACCTTGATAGGCAGATAACTGAACACCGTCCCGGCTTCGGTACGCTGAATGCCCTCGACGCGAATGTCCTTGACGGTGAACGGCTCGATTGCCCAAACAGGAGAGATAAAACCGGGTGAGATACAGAGCAGGAAGATCATGCCTGCCAGCTTTTTTGTGTTCATTATTTAGCCTGAAACCAAGCGATTAATATCGTTATATATAGCAAAGACCATCAGCGTGCCCAGCAGCGCGATGCCTATCTTCTGGCCAATTTCCCAGGCCAGTTCGGAGGCCGGACTACCCTTGACCAATTCGGCGACATAATACAGCAAGTGCCCTCCGTCCAATAAAGGGATGGGCAGCAAATTCAACACCCCGAGACTGATGCTGATCAACGCCAGAAAGCTCAGGTAAGCCACCACACCCATTTTTGCGGACTGCCCGGCGTAATCAGCAATCGTGATCGGGCCGCTCAAATTTTTCATCGACACCTCACCCATCACCATCTTGCCCAGCATTTCCAGGCTGATCACGGAGGTTTCCCAAGTCTTGCGCAGCGACTGCGTCAACGCTTCCAGAGGGCCGTAACTCACCTCAATGAACATCGCTTGCCATGCGGCCTCATCCACTTTCGGCCCCGCGCCGATCTTGCCCACTGTTTTGCCGGATTCGGCGACGGCTTGGGGAACCACCGTAATCTGCAATGTCAATGCGCCGCGCTGAACATCCAGTTGCACTGCTTGTTCAGGGTGCGCGCGTATCACCTCCACTACTTCCATCCAGCGCTGCATCGCTGCACCATTGGCGCGCAGAATGTGATCGCCCTGTTGCAGGCCGGCGCGTTGTGCCACGCTGTCTTCGGCAACATTACCGATGACGGGCAAGACAACAGGTTGATAGAGATGCAAGCCGAGTTTATCGAGAAACTCGCTATCCATATCCTTCGCTTCCAGGCCGCTGATATCCAGCGAGTGAAACAACGGCGTGCCGCTGGCACTTTGCGCTTCGATGCTTATCTCTCTTTGGCCATCGCCTTGTTTCAGTGCCAAATTCAGCAACCGCCAATGCAATTCCTGCCAACTCGGGATAGTCTCACCATTGATACTGAGTATGGTTTCACCTGATTGCATCTGCGCGATAGCAGCGGGCGTGCCTTGCGGCACATCGCCCAGAGTCGGTTTTAGCCCCGGTACGCCGTGAATAAATAAACCCCAATACAACACAATGGCCAGCAGAAAATTCGCCAGCGGCCCGGCCACCACGATCGCCATGCGCTGCAATACCGGCTTGCGATTGAAGGCGTAGGGCAAATCTTCCGGAGCAACTTCTTCTTCACGCTCGTCCAGCATCTTGACGTAGCCACCCAGAGGAACTGCGGAAATCACCCACTCGGTATCACTGTTGGCAAAGCGCTTGCTGTAAATCACATTGCCAAAGCCCAGCGAAAAACGCAGCACCTTCACACCGCAGCGGCGCGCCACCCAATAGTGTCCGAACTCATGGAACACCACCAACAGCACGATTGCGCCGACAAATGCGAGCAAGGTAATCATCTGCTTGATTTTTGGATTTGTTGTTGTGCGGCTCGACGCGCTTCGGCATCTGCGCCAAGTACATCGTCCAGGCAGCCGACCGTACTAACCGGCAACGCATCCAGCACCGCCTCGATGACGCGCGGAATGGCTAGGAAAGAAATTTGTTTATCGAGAAAAGCCGCTACCGCCACTTCGTTTGCGGCATTCAATACCGCCGGGGCCGTGCCTGCCGCACGCAGAGCCTGATATGCCAAGGCCAAACAAGGGAAACGCTCGAAGTCAGGCGCGACAAAATTCAGCGTCGCCACTTTGAACAAATCCAGCGGCGCCACGCCAGCGTCTATCCGTTCCGGATAAGCCAAGCCATAGGCGATCGGCGTGCGCATATCTGGATTGCCGAGTTGCGCCAGCACCGAGCCGTCTACATATTCGACCAGTGAATGAATCACGCTCTGCGGATGTATCACCACCTGGATGTCATCGGCACTCGCGTTGAACAACCAGTGCGCCTCGATAACTTCCAAACCCTTGTTCATCATGCTCGCCGAGTCCACCGAAATCTTGCGCCCCATCACCCAGTTGGGATGCGCGCAAGCCTGTTCCGGTGTGACGTTATGCAGTTCGCCCAGCGGTGTATTTCGGAATGGGCCACCCGACGCGGTCAGCAGAATGCGGCGCACGCCGTTGGCGGTCAGATTGCCGTCGTAGCCACGCGGCAAGGCTTGAAAAATCGCGTTGTGTTCGCTGTCGATGGGCAACAGCATAGAACCGCTGGCACGCACCGCATCCATGAACACGTTACCCGCCATCACCAGTGTCTCTTTGTTTGCCAGCAGGATTTTCTTGCCCGCATGCGCCGCGGCCAGCGTGGGGCGCAAACCCGCCGCCCCGACAATGGCCGCCATCACCGCATCCACTT
>Ga0208355_1000496_pt1 | contig 17775 bp, 14 predicted proteins | sample NGESurdeep072012_6_FD_184458 | JGI IMG/M metagenome (GOLD analysis project Ga0208355, IMG submission 184458) | Arctic peat soil microbial communities from Barrow, Alaska - NGEE Surface sample 210-3 deep-072012 (SPAdes) | ecosystem: Environmental > Terrestrial > Soil > Wetlands > Peat ... | reverse complement strand
GTACGGTGCGGGCTATTACAGCTACAAGTGGGCCGAGGTGCTTTCAGCCGACGCCTACGGCCTGTTCGAGGAGAACGGCGTGCTCGACAGCCGCAGCGGCAAGCGCTTCTGCGACGAAATCCTGGCGGTGGGCGGCAGCCGGCCCGCGCTAGAGTCGTTCAAGGCGTTCCGCGGCCGCGAGCCCAGGGTGGATGCGCTGCTTCGGCACAGCGGCATGATTAGCGCCTGAGCGGAAGCGAGGCGCTGCGCACTGCCGAATGCCCCAACGCGGACGCGCCTTGACAATAGCCAATTTGACCGTGGCTTGACCACGGGGCTGCCCTTCCCAGCCCTGGTCCGCTTTATCAAACCCTGCTAAGCGGCCACCGTTCGGTCCAAGACCAGGGTCGATCCGTTCCGCTCCGGACGCAACGGCGTGCACGACCCAGTATCTTGAGCCGCACCTGTCGGCGTGACCGCTGCATTTTCAAGCCTCGAAGGTTCACCGGCTGCGCCGCGCCCTGAATTGCGCTTCCCCAAACGCACGTCTCCGTCCCTCCGGGGGTGCATAAACAAAATAGTCGTCGCGAATTGTCTTATCTAATTGAAAATAAGCGGCAATATCTTTTCGATCCCCTGACATGTACAAAGAAAATGTACTCCAACGCGATCGCTTGAACTTCGAGACTCCTCTCCATAGCGCCAAATTCAAAGCGTAACCAACTGACAATAAATAATAAATAGCTGCCTTACTGATCTCTGGCACGGACGTTGCATTGCTAAGGGTGAAAGGACACATGCGGGGTGATGAACATGGACGAGAAAACCAAAATCTTGGTCGTGGATGATGAAGAGATCGTGCGCCTTAGCCACATCCGGACGCTGGCAAGCGTTCACTGCAACGTGGAGGTGGTGCCAGACGGGAATGAGGCGCTGCGGGTAATGGAGCAGCGTCCCGCCGATGTCGTGTTACTCGATATTCGCATGCCTGGGATGGATGGCATGGCGGTTCTCAAGACCATCAAGCAAAGATGGCCCGAGACCGAGGTGGTGATCATCACCGGGTACCCGACCATAGAGACCGCGAAGGAGGCGGTCCGGCTGGGGGCGTACGACTACCTCGCCAAGCCGGTCGGCCCGGATGACGTGATCAACGTCGCCAACAGTGCGATGACGCAGAAGAAGTGGGCCCTGCACCGGGACCGAACGCAATCGGATGCAGGAATCGGTTCGAGTGCCGGTTCCAGTTGGAAAACCAGCAGTTTCACATATTGAACGAAGCAAGGAGAATGTCATGAGTGCCTTACGCAAAGTTCTGGTAGTTGACGACGACCCGGTGGTCGGCAAGAGTTTCGACCGGGTGCTTTCCGGAAAGGGCTACGCGGTAATTACCGCCAGCAATGCGCAGGAAGCGCTGAACAAGCTCGACGCCGAAGATTACGACGTCGTGTTCACCGACATCAAAATGCCGGGGATGAGCGGACTCGAGATGGCCGAGCGCGTCAAGGAAAGACGCCCCTGGCTGCCGGTGGTCATAGTCACCGGCTATGGCTCGCCTGACAATGAGGCCAGGGCCGAAGCGGCCGGAGTGTCCGGTTTCCTGCGCAAACCGCTGTCGCCGGAAATGATAGAAGGCAGCGCGCAGAAAGCCTTGTCCGAAAAAGACGCAACGGCCGTGGCCGAAGCGGCCGCGATCGCGCAGCCTGCGGCATCGCCGGCGCAGAGCGGAGCAAAGAACGTTGCGCGCTTCGTCAAGAACGTCGCCCTCTTCTTCGCGGCGCCCTTTGTCGGGCTCGCCTACATTCTCGCTTTCCCCATCGTTGGACTAGGCATGCTTGCCTGGATGGCGATCCAGGCGCAGAAGAAGAAATCCGACGAGGCGGCGAAGCTGCAGCAGCCCGCACCGACGCAATCGAGCGCCTTGAAGAGCACTGCTGTGTTTCTCGCAGCGCCGTTTATCGGACTGGTGTATATCATCGTAGGCCCGATCGTAGGACTTGGGATGCTGCTCTGGTTCGGTTTCCAGGCTTGGGGCAAGCTGGGTAAGGGTTTGGGCGACCGGTCCGAAACAAAGTAAAGAACATAATCGATTGCGCAAGGCAGGTGTCGGGGAGCGTTTCGCCCCCCGGCATTTTTTTGATGAGACGAAACAGAAAAAAACAAAGAGGAATACAGGGAAAACCCCCGCAGATTGAGCGCGGGGAGATTCGCGCCCTTTCTCAAACCGGCGAATACCCGTTATTTCTTGTAGTAATCGGGCTCGCCCTTCGCGGTCACCTCGCTCGTAGCGCGGGGGTTCTTTACTTGCCGCCGCCGTGCTCTTCCTCGATTTCCTCGTAGCCGGTGAACATGGATGTAATGTGAGCCATGCGGGTGTGGCCGAGGGTCGCAAGGTAGACGTGGATGAAAATGAATCCCGTGAAGAAGATGAAAATCAGCACGTGGGCGGTGTCCACCACCCGCACTCCCCCGAGCACGTCGATCATGCCGGAGAAGCGCTTGACGTCCCACAGCAGCACCCCCGTATAGAATTGCAGAGGCACCAGCAGCATCATGATTACCTGGTAACTCATGCTCTGCATTGAGTTGAACTTTTGGTAGACGCTGACGTGGTGCGGATTGGGTTCGCCTTTGAAAATGCCGTAGCCGTAATACAGGGCCTGGCGGAAGCTCGCGCGGAAATGCTTCAGCGGGCTCAATTCGGGGTGATACACCCGGATCTTGTCCGAAATCAGGTAGAAGAGTAACCAGATGAAGAAATTGCCGATGAGCACAAAACCGATCCAGTCATGCAGGACCACCGCCGTCCGGAACGACATCAGATCGATCAATCCGATGTAACGGATCTGAAAGCCGGTGACGATCATCGCCACGAATCCGAGCGCGTTGATCCAGTGCCAGATCCTGACGGGGAGCGGGTGAACGTAGATTCTTGGCATTGCGTTGTTCCTTTTACTTTGGGGCATCGGTGTCGGCGGGACGACCGGAGGACTCGGCCGACCTTGGGTCCGGGCGTTTCAGGAGTCCTCCTTCCCGCTGATTTTCTTCGCGTATCTCCGGAAGAGCCAGTTGGCCGTCAAATGGACGACCGGCACGCCGACGCCGCCCAGCAGCGCGAGGGCGAGGAGCCAATCCAGCAACTTGATCCGGGTGCCGCCGATGGCGTAAAAGCCGCCCACCGAATCCACCGATATCATGGAGTTCAGGACTTCCGGTTGCGCGCCATAGCGCACGCGCCTGCCGTCGGGACCGACGATGGAAACCGTGACGCTCTGGAACGCATCGGCGCCTTGCTGGTGGCATTTGGCGCAATCCCGGATCGCCTGGGACTTGTCCATGAGTTGATGCGCCTCGACACCCGTGCTGACCTCCAGACGACCCCGCAGCGTCGTCTCGTTGTCTGCTCCCTCACGGTTGAATCCACGCAGCAAGCTGCGCAGCGCCATCGCGTCCAGGCCCGTGCCCTTCGCGTCGGCTGCGCGGGCGCGGCTTTCGAACTGCGGCACGCCCTCTTTTTCAGCAACGCGCTGCTTAGTCACGCTGTCGTATAGCCTGAGATCGACCTTGCGCTTGGCCGCCGGCGAATGGCAGGCGGGGCAGGATACCGTCTCGAAATGCTGTGCGGCATTCGGGAGCCACGTCTGGTGGGCGGCAAGTGCGTCTTGGTGGCACTCAAGACAAGTATCTTTCAGCTGGTCCCCTTTGGTTGCAGCGCTCACGTCGTGCGCGCGGTGGCAATTGGAGCAGCCCAGAGCGGCCTTGCCATGCACGCTGCCGGCATACGCCTTGAAGATGGGATCGTGACATTTGCTGCACGGGGCTCCGGTCGCCGCGTCATAAGCCGCTTTGGACATCACCGCATGAGGATTGTGGCAGTCGGTGCAGAGGGGCGCGTTCGGGTAACCCTCACGGACAAGCGTGGCGTGAATGCTTCCCTCGTACAGCTTGAATACGGGGGCGTGACAGGTTTCGCAGACCTTCGTCTGCGCGAGCGAATAGTCACGAATACTGTCGATCTTTGTCTTGACCGGGGGATGGTTCTCGAACGAAGTGTTGGCATGGCAGACAGCGCACCCGATCTTGCTATGGACCGATTTCGCAAACACCGCGCCGTCCACGTACACGGAAAGTGCTTCTCCGTTCGTCAGCTTCTTCTCGAGTCCTTTGGCGGAATGGCAGCCGAGACATTGCTGGTCCAGTTGGGAAAGAGCGCTGCCAGCGGCGCGTGCGGTAAGGCTCGTAGCGGCGAGCACCGCCACCATCAATACCAGCCTGGCAGCAAGGATCAGGTCCGCGTGGAACTTCGTTCCTGCCGCGCTGCTTCGTCTCCGGGAACTTGCCATTCATACCCCCAATTCATGCCCTTCCGGCCGTAACCGCATATGCTAAGGCGCCGCGGTTCGGCGGGCTTGATCTTGATCAAACCAAGACGCCGGAGAAGCAGTGCGCGCGACGCACTCTTCCGGCACTACGATCTCGTCGCAATGCATTTTCGTTGCGGAAACTTGCCATTCATGCCCTCCCCGCGATGACCGGGAGTGGCAGGCCGACGCTCGGCTTTTCAATGCGAGAGCTTTTCGCCTGCGCGATTTAGCCCCTGACCCTATCGATACTAATTTTGCAAAGGCAATTGAACGATAAATGTCGTTCCCTTTCCGACTTCGCTCTCTACGTTAATCGTGCCGTCGTGGTTATCAATTATTCCCCATGTAACCGCAAGTCCAAGCCCGTTTCCCTGTTGTCCTTTTGTGGTGAAGAACGGTTCAAATATCCTGGACAAGTCCTCTTTTGCAATCCCCTGCCCGGTATCGGCTATCTTTATTTCTATGTAATCCTTGTGCCCCGCGTCATCCATCGCCTGCCACCTTTGCCAGGTACATTCTGGATTGGTGCAGCTTTCGAACGTTCCATGGGCCAGGACTTCAAAACAGCAAACCGCTGACCCGCATTTCGGACAATTCACATTCTCTTCCATTAAGGAGGTATTGCATTGCGGGCATGACACCTGCAAACCTTTTCCCTTCTCGATTTCAATCCCGTACTCGTGCCTGTGTTTCCCGTAAACAGGATCCAGATTTATGATGCCTACATTCCCATTTGAAGCAACTTTTAGCTTTACGGTCGGCAGCCCGTAGATTCTCAATTCGCTGTCCATGAGGTCATGCCCCTTCGGGCAGACGGCGGCCTTTATCTGCGCCAAACCATGCGGTGAAAGCGAAAGCAATGATGGAACAACTGAAATCTTGCCGCCGTTATCTCCGATTGCATCGGCGGCATTGACAAGCAAGTTTATGATGACCTGTTGAATCTGGTTCGCGTCAACTTTCACTTCCGGCAGAGACGGATCAAAATGCGCGTCAAGCTCGATCTTCTTAAGCAATAGTTGACTGGCAACCACCTCTATTCCGCTCTTTAGTATCTTGTTTATGTCCGCATTGTGCTTTTTTGGAACAGACTGGCGGGAAAAATCGAGCAGACCCTTCACAATTTCCCTGCTTCGTATCGTTTCCCTGACTATGACTTCCAGGTTTTCCTGCAGTTCGGGATTATCCTTTGTCCGCTTGAGAAGAAAGCTGCTGTAGGTCAATACGCCCGTAAGCGGGTTGTTGATCTCGTGTGCAACGCCTGCTGCAAGCCGCCCCAGCGAAGCCATCTTGTCTGATTGGAAGAGCTGCATCTTGGCTTCGGCCAAATTCTTGGTCATCTTATTGAACGATTTCGCAAGAATTCCCAGTTCATCGTCGCCGGGATTGTCTATCGTGTAGTTCAAATGCCCCGCACTTACCTGGTTCGTTGCCTTTACCAGCTCACTGACGGGCTTGCCAATCCATTTTCTGACAAAGTAGGCGATAGAAAGACTCAACGCAAGAATCGCGATTACGGCAAAGACGATCAGCCTCAATTTGCTCTCTTCAATTTGCCGATCCACATCCTTTAAGTCCATTTTTATATCAAGCACCCCCAGCACTGTCTTGTCTCTTGTATGTGCATGGCAGCTCGCTTGATAGCAGGATGGCGCGTTATAGATCGGATTTATCACCGCAAGTATGCGCGGCGAATCGGGGCTCGGCCTGTAAATGCGCGTTCTTTGATTCATGGAAAGCTTTTGTAATGGTTGATTTTCGGTGTGGCACGCGTAACAGCTTTCGGCGCGCTTATCAACCATTTTCCCGATCACATTCTCGCGCGAAGAGAACGTTACCACTCCCTCCTTGTTGAATATCCGGATTTCCACAATGCTCGGTTCATGGGCGACTGTGTTAATGATTGCATGCACTTCTTCTTTCTTGTTTTCCAGCATGCTCGTGTGCGTGCTGTTTTTGATTGCATCGCTCAGTTTGTTCGCATGTATTTCCGCCTGCGAAATTAGTGCGTCACTTTGCGCACTAATGCTCAGGTAGGAATACACGCCGATAATGACAACCGTGATGATCCCAACTGCGGTTATCAGTTTTGACCCTATCTTGGTTCCACCTAAATTCATTTCGCAGTCATTGCAGTGAAGCGCGCAGATGCCGTTTGCGCGATTGGGGGGAGTCGCCCGTTTAATACGGCGTGAAGATCGAATCCGGACAATATGCGTCGTCGGCGGAGCGCTGATCCGGGTTTTCGGTTAGCCACCCCACCGACTGCAGGCTCCTAGCTTGACGTCGAGTTTTTTCCTTCTGCCCCTGAATTCTTCTTTTTAGGGCCTGAGAGGTATCTCAGCAGAAATATGAACAGCGCCAAGAAGGCCAGCAACAAAAGATATTCCAGGCCCTTGGTCTCGAATATGTTCACATAAGTGTAGAATTCCATGATGGGCTCCTGTTATTTTTTGCTCAAAACCGGCATGCGCGTGACTATCCACCTGAAGATCCATATTTCCGTGAACACCACCATCAGCGTTACCACTATCTCCTCCCAAGAGGGGTAGTATTTGTCCACGTCGTACCAGCGATAGGCAATCACGGTCACATTTAGCCGGTTCAGAATAATCCCCAGCAGCGCCATGACGGAGGCCACTTTGACAATTCCGAAGTTTCTGTTTCTCACTCCATATGCGTACATAAAACAGGGTACAAGTACGAAACCGATGACTTCCAACAGATACCAGTAACCCCACGCGTCCGTAATCAGCTGCCAGCGCTTTTCATGTATGAAAAGTAGTGCCTGGAAAAAGTAGTAGACAAACATCGTAATCGCAGCGCCTTTGGACAGGCCCAGGACGATTTCTTCATAATGATGGTGGTTTTGTCGGCCGATCAGGTCTTTGAATACTTTGTGACTGATCGTTCCCTCGAATATGATCATCGACAATCCTGCATAAATGCTGGATACAAAAAACATGACCGGGATAAATTCGGAATACCAGAGCGGATGGATCTTTGGCTTGGCCATCAGGAACAGCGCGCCAAGACCGGATTGATGGAGGATGGATAGGGTGATGCCGAGGATCACCGCGCCAACGGTCAGGCTCGACAGGAATTTGCGTACTTTTTCCAGTTGCGCCCATTCGGCAACTACCGGCGAGAATTCCACCGCCATGGTGAGCATGTAAAGCAGAAAGTGCCACGAAACCAGGAACAGGACGGAGTTGTATCCGAACGAATTGCCGATGATCGGATTGATTATGTGCCAGGGCCGCCCCAAATCCAGCGTCAAGGCTCCCGCATAAAAGATATACGCCAATAGCCCGTTCAGGACTGTCACCCTGACAATGGAGTGGTACTTTTCCATTTTCATCACGTAGACGACAAAGGTGATGACGTAGGCGCCCCCGGCAAGGGCGACACCGGTAACCACGTCAAATCCGATCCAGATTCCCAGCGGGTAGTACTGATTGAGATTGGTGACCGATCCAATCCCGTAGACGAAGCGGAAATACAGAATTACAAGTCCGACAAATATGATTGGAATGGATATGACATTGAACGGCGTCAGCCACTGGCCTCGCGGCTTCAATTCCTGCCAAACGAACCTTGCAACCCGGCTGAACTCGCTGGTCACAACCGCCGTATTATTCATCTGTCCACTCCTCGTTTTCACGCACCTCTTTTTTTCTATCCGACAACTCGCTCAGGCCCCCTAGCAGTGCCGGGACGCCGAAAAGAACGAGCGGAACGGAAATGAGGAAGTTCTTTGTGTATTCCGGATAGGGAGTTGTACCCAGGTCGACCCTGAAGCCGATTTGTTCAAACGGAACGGCGGACAAATATAGCCAGCCGGTGCCTCCGGCTTCGTTCTCTCCGTATATGTGATGCACATATTTGTCCGGATGGTTATATATGCGATGGCGCGCGATTTCCATCAATTCTCTTTTCTGGCCAAACATCAAAGTATCTGTCGGGCAGGCTTCCACGCATGCGGGCTTCTTCCCTTCCTGCAATCTCTCATAGCACATGTGGCACTTCATTATTCTTGGGTTCCATGAGTGATACTCGGCTTTTGGAATGTCAAACGGACAGGCAACCATGCAAAACCTGCATCCCAGGCATTTGTCTCCATTCCAGGTAACGGGCCCTTCCTTGGTCTTGAACATTGCGTTCACCAGACACATCGATACGCATGCGGCCTGCCAGCAGTGCATGCATTGCCTCTTGACGAATACTTCTCCTTTTTCGGTATTGAAACGATTGACAACCGTGAACTGCTTTTCGCTCGTATCCCTGCGGCTTTCAAGGGCATTGTCGCTCTTTACGTCCGGAACGAAATTGCCCCACGTTTCAGAACATGCCACTTCGCAGGATCGGCAGCCGATACACCTGGTTGTATCAACGAGTACACCAACAAATTCCTTGGTTTCTTTTGCGTCGGCCGCCTTTGCCTTCTTTAGCGGTAGAACTGCCGCAGCAACGGTAGCCGTGGTCGCCAGGAACTGCCTTCTGTCCATGATATTTCCTATTTAAAGGCCGATCGTTTTCCGAATGTTGTCGATCACTAGGTCTTCTTTCCCGAATGGCAGAATTCACAAGCCTTGCTTGCTTCCTTGCCCGCGCCCACTTGATGGCATTTCCAGCACTGCTTGTGAATTACGACTTTTGCGCTGAGGGTTTCGTCCCCGATATTGATGGGATTGGTCCGATGGCATCCCGAGCACGTGTATGCCTTCTGTTTCACCTTTTCCGATTCGCTGTGGCAAATCTCGCATTTGATCGACGAAGACTTGAAGTAGTCGGGATGAGGCGTATCCAGTTTCTTCGCGTTTATCTGATGGTGACACTCGCCACATTGGATCGAGCGATCCTTTATGTGCGTCTCATGAGTAAATGTCACTTCGCCCACTGATGAGGAAAAGCTCTTTAACGAGGGTATCGCCAGAGTGTCTGACCTACAGGGCAAGCTGGCCGCAAGAAAAAGGATGATCGACCCCACCGCAGCAATATACTTAAACATAACTACCCCTTTCGGATATTCGACGAAAAGCCGCGCAGCCAGCTCAGGTCGTTATCTGTCTGCGAAGAAAGGCATTGGCAAACGCTTCCACAAATCTTTCGTCTGCTTTTTGCTCTGCGGCCTTGTCGCCGCCTTTGCCCGCCGACGCGGCTCGGGCGCCTTCCTGGTCGATTCCTTTGGCAATTTCAGTGTATTTGTCTATTTCCTCCCGATACCAGCTAATGGTATCTGCACCGATTTTCAGGGAACGCAGTTCTTCTGCGAGATTTGACGGATCGATGCAGCACATCCAGCTCAGCTCAAAGGGGCTTAGCGCGATCAGATCCGGATGTTCAACATGCTCCGCATTTACAAGCGTCACCTTTCCGCTTATCGGGGAGACAATGTCAATGGCGTGAGAATTGTGCTTAATCGAAAAGAGCAGTTCGCCCTTCTTCACTTCTTTATTCAGCTTGGGCAGTTCGACCTTGTCGATCGTCTTGATTATCTTGCGGACAAAGTCGTCGATTCCAACGCGAGCGATGCCGTTCATTTCCACATTTACCCAGGTGTGATTGCGCGAAATGAAAATTCCCGCGGGCACGTTGAATTCGTGTTGCGAACCGGACTCTTTGGTCGACGGGGTGATTAGGCGGACTGTCGGCCTCATTTCCCGCTCGATTCTGTCCTTGCGCTTTATCAGGGATTTGTTGAAGAACTCGATCAACTCGTCTTCCGTGAATGGCTTTTGTACGTAATCCATTGCGCCGTATTTCATCGTTTCAACGGCAGTTTCAATCGATGCATAGCCGGTTATTACGATCACGTCGATATCCGGGCGCAGGTGTTTCACCGCTTTGGTGACTTCCAGCCCGTCCATTTCGGGCATTTTGAGATCGGTGAAAACGAAATCGTAGTCGCGCTTTAAGATCAGCCCCAGGGCCTCCCGGCCTTTTTCCACGGTATCGATGCTATAGCCCGCCACGACGAGGATCTTTCTGAAGCTATCCAGAATAATCGACTCGTCGTCGACGGCCAGTATTCTTGCTTTGGGGCTCTTTACTTCCACTCGTTTGAGTGTTTTGGCCTCCTCGGAATAATCCAGCTTCAGGCCGATATCGAGGGCGGCTTCGCGTTCTTTTCTGAGTTTTATTTCCTGCCTTTTCTGGAAATATATGCGCAGCGAAAAATCGACCAATATGAATACAATAATCGTAACAACTACAATCAAGAGAACCATTTCATGCCTCCGTAAATACTTGGCTTCTAATAAACTGTGAAATTGGGGAATTCCTGATTAAGTCCACCGAATTGACGGGATAAACGTCAAGCACTTTATAGGCTGGAGAGGCAGTACATGCGCACGCAGCGCGGTCGCGAGGAATTTCGCGCTTTTCGCCGTGCTTTCTTTTCCGGGAACTTATCATTCACGTCCGCCCAGAAGGACGGGGGGATCAATGGAGGAAATGGGGTGATTAAATCTATCGCACCGCCTTCTCGGCCGCTTGACAATTGTCATAATAGAATCTGATAGGCCACATGGCGCCCGGGGAAGCCGATCCGCTGATCCGCGAAGAGATGGCGTCGGTCCACGGTTTAACCGCGGTGACGGCAGTCCGCGATGGTGCCGAAGGCTATGCCTTATCGGAGCCTACAATCGACCGTCGGAATGGCCCGAATCAGATATTGTCCAAGGACGCCAACCGGGCCAGGACCAGACGCTCGCAAACTAACGAATCGAGCGCGATTGGTCGAGCCGGTATATGACGAATACAGCCAAGTGCGCGCAAGTTATCAAGGCTGCCAATATCAAGCTAGACCGGTAGTCCTTCCCTACCGGCGGTCAATTGCAAGGCCGCTCAACGGAGATGGTGCCCATCGTCGTCACGGCAATGTCTTTGAGATTTCTGTTTTCGCCGTTGTTGCCCAGCACCGTTGTCCCAGCTGACGTCGAGGCTAAATGAGCCTTGCAGTGCGCGCGGATGCTCACCCTCCCCATAATACTTACCGTCGTTCGTAGGCAATACCAGCCATTGGGGTTCAACAATTCAATGGTGGATCCACCCATCACGTTGAAGCTGGGGTTGATCAATACCAGAGAAGGAGAACTTGTGGGCTCTGTATCACCAGCTTCTCTTCCAATTCCAAACACCTTTACCGATGTCTCCAAGGTCTTGAACTGCGGGGTGTTCCCGAAAGGCTGGTTGCCCCAGGCTTTTAGGCAGGCAGCAATCGAACTGTCGACTTCTCGAGCTGAGACAACCATCGGGAAGGACAGCGTCAGGCAAAATGCCAAAAGAGCGACAATAAGGGTGGTCTTTTTCGATGATTTCATGTTGAAGTATCTCCCAGCATGATTGAAGGTTCTTTCCTATAAAACGCGGCTGGTGGAAATCGCCGCCCCCGCCCATTGCCGGCGTCTTGGAATTCATTCGTCTTGACGAAATGTTGGTTGGTTTGGGTCGCCAGACCAAGGCTTTACACCGAATAAACTAACCTTTCGCCTTGGCGCGGATTGTGAGATTGGTCAACTGACGGTCATTTGACCCAACGGGCCAAATATGGCCCAGGCGAATGTCCGCATCACGCCCTGAGATAGTCCGTCAAGCGCTTTATGGATGCAGCGTGAGGTTGCTGAGGAGTGGCGATACGCTACAAACTTGGAGCCCCGGAGGGTCATATGCGGTCGGCCCCGCAAATGGTGGCGTCGTCAACGTCTCGTTCGTTACCGGCTATTCGGAATTCGAGGAAAAGCACGGCCACGGCGAGGGCTCGGAGCCTAAGCAGTCTGTTGCGGAATTGCCGAACCGGCCTCTGACTTAGGGGAGTTGGCGGTCCAGGGAAGGAGCGCGGGCCCTTCCAATGCCCCTTGATACTGTCGTATTGAAATTGACTATTCGGACCCGTTAGGATCTTGTTCCGTCCCACGGATGCGGATGTCGTACTTCTTCATCAGCGCCTGAAAATTGGCGCGCTGCATGCCGGTTTCTTCGGCACTCCGGGTAACGTTCCAGGCATTTCTCTTGAGCGCTTCGAGAACGAACAGTTTCTCGATGTTTTCCACCGACTTTTCCCGCGCGACTTTCTTGATCCGCTTGAGTTCGTCGCTGGTTCTGGGCACGTCGAGATCGAGCCGCGGCAACACCTCGATGATATTTGCCAGGTGCGCCTGGCGCACGACCTTGTCGGTGGCCAGGATCACCGCGCGGTGTATCGTATTCTCGAGTTCGCGCACATTCCCGGGCCAGTCGTGATGCACCAGCGCGCTCATCGCCCCCTCGGAAAATTCGGTCACGTTTTTCCCCAGTTCCTCGCTGAAGACTTTGAGAAAGTGGAAGGCCAGAGGGGGGATGTCGTCCCGGCGTTCCCTCAGCGGCGGAATCAGGATCGGAAAGATATTGATGCGATAGTAAAGATCCTCACGGAAAGCCCCATCGGCCACCATCGCCTTGAGGTCCTTGTTGGTGGCTGTCAGCAGTCTGAAGTTCGCGCTCTGGGTCCGGGTATCTCCCACCGCCTTGAATTCGCGCTCCTGGATGACGCGGAGGAGCTTGGCCTGCGTGGACAGGGAGATGTTCCCGATTTCGTCCAGGAACAGGGTTCCGCTGTCCGCGACTTCGAACATGCCCTTCTTGTTGACCACCGCGCCGGTGAACGAACCCTTGACGTGCCCGAACATCTCGCTCTCCAGGAGATTTTCACTCAGCGAGTTGCAGTCGACCGCCACAAAGGGCTTGTCCTTCCGCAGGCTGTTGTAGTGGATGGCGCGCGCGATCAGTTCCTTCCCCGTCCCGCTCTCCCCGGTGAGCATGACAGTGCTGTTGGTGGGCGCGCACTTTGCGATCAGGCGATAGACGTTTTGCATCTGCGGGCTGGCGCCGATGATGTTCTCGAAACGGTACTTGGAACTGACCTCGCTTCGGAGCTCGAGGTTCTCCTGCAACAATTGCCGCCTCTCCAGCGCGCGTTTTACCACTAGCTTGAGTTCGTCCGGATCGAAGGGCTTGGGCAGGTAGTCAAAGGCACCGAGCTTCATCGAACGTACGGCGGTCTCGATCTGGGACAACCCGGTGACCATGATGACGTCGATGTCCGGGTGCGTCTCTTTCACCCTGCGCAGCACTTCCAAGCCGTCCATCTTGGGCATCATGATGTCCAGGATGAGCACGTCGTAATGACCGTCGTCGATTTTCTTCAGCGCTTCCAGGCCGTCCTGGACCGCCTCCACCTCGCAATCGCCGTCGTCGCCCAGAATGCGCAGGCAACTCCTGATGACGATCTCTTCGTCGTCGACTACCAGTATCCTGGCTTTCATTGATTGCTCCTGCTGCTTTCCGCCTCTCCCGGGGGAGGTTCCAGCGGGAGGTAAATGCGGAAGGTAGATCCCTTGCCAACCGTGCTTTCCACTTCGATCACCCCGCCGTGGGCTCTGACGATGCCGTGGCTGACGGATAGTCCCAACCCCGTGCCTTTACCCACCTCCTTCGAGGTGAAGAAGGGATCGAAAATCCGCTTAAGATTTTTCTCCGGGATCCCGCAACCGGTATCGATGATCGAGATTTCCACCATGGGCACCGGCTGCCTGCCCGGTTCGGGACTTTTTGGCTGCGGGAAACGGCGGCTGCGGACGGTGATACTGCCTTCGTGCTCGATCGCATGCTGGGCGTTGACGAGCATATTCATTATGACCTGCTTGATCAGGTCCGCGTCCACCCAGACCTGCGGCAGATCCGGGTCGAGATCCATCGCGATCTCAATATCCCGAAAAGACGCAGGCCGCTCGATGATGCGCGCCGTGTCTTCGATGACCAGATTCAGGTCGGTGAATTTCTTTTCCGGAGCTTTCTCGCGCGCGAAATCGAGAAGCCGCCTGATGATGGTCGCGCATCGCTTGGTTTCCCGGATCACCAGATCCAGGTCTTCCGCATCCGCGCTTCCATCCGGCATTTTTTTCCGCAGGAGGGTAGTGAAAGTGAGCACGCCGGTCAGCGGGTTGTTCAGTTCATGCGCGATTCCGGCGGCGAGCAGCCCGACCGAAGCCAGCTTTTCCGTCCGCGCGGATTCAGCCTCGGCAATGTGCAGTTCCTGGGTCCTCTTTGCCACTTTCTGCTCCAGCGTGTGGCCCCATTCCCGCAGTTCCAACTGGGAATTTCCGAGTGCCACGGTCATGGCGTTGAAAGAGGCCGCCAGTTGACCGAATTCGTCCTCGCTGCGCACCGGGATCATCTGTTCCAGATTCCCCGAGGAGAGCCGCTTGGCCCCGGTTTCCAGGTCGCGCAGGGGCACATAGACCAGGCGGTGCACGAAAAAACCCACACAGAGCGCGGCAATGATGATGAACCCCAGGGACAAGGCTGCCATGGTGATCGCACTCGTCCGCATCTTCCGGTCGATGTCGTCGAGGGAGTAGACGATGTCCAAGACGCCGAGGACCGACTGGGCTTTGCTGTGCACATGGCAGTTCGCGCTGTAGCACGAGGGCTCGTTGCGAATCACGTCCATACTGCCGAGCATGCGCCGCCCCTCCGGCGTGGCGAAGATCCGCGAGCGCTGGCTCTGCGGAACCTGCTCCAGGGGGGCGTCGCTCCGGTGGCAGAGGACGCAGGCTTCGGCCTTGCGGTCCACCTTCAGCCCGAGTTCTGGCAGGTAGGTGGAGTGAATGATGGTGCCGTCCTTGCTCAGGATCCTGACTTTTTCAATACTTCCCTGGTTGCCCACATCCCGGATTATGCTGTCCACATAAGCGGGCTGATTCGTAAGCATGGCGAAGCGGGTGCTGTTCTTGATCACATCGGAAATCTGGGCGACGCGACTCACCGCCTCGCGCAGGAGTTCATCGCGCTGATGCCGCACGACAAGCAGGGTGAATACGAGCATCACCAGCGTCAGGGCGATCGCCAGGTAAAACACGACTTTGAACTTGAGAGTTTTCGAGCGCATTCTTTCCCTTAGCCTTGTTCAAGGTTTGGAAGGAATCGGAATTTGCTCTCGCTTTGGGGAAAAGCCATGACCAGGGTGGCTGCAAAACTCAATTGATCCGAGTGCTCGGAGAACAGTCAGGTTAGCAGTTCTGTCATGGCGCCAGTTTGACCGGCATCAAACCAAGGATGGTCTGAACCAGGAGGCGTCCAGGATAGGGGTGGGACCCTCCGATCCCCCTCCGGCACCTTCAAATTCCCCAGGTCAGGGGCTGTTGGGAGCGCAGCGATTTTACGATCGTGCGGCAAATCGCTCATGCAGCGAGTTTTGCAACGGCCTGTTAAGCTACCATCCACTTCCCACTTCCCGGCCGGGATAAGCTGAGCCTCGTTCACTGCACGCGTCGCAAAGCGTCTGCCAATTGCGCCTGCCGGTATCGGCAAGACGTGCGTGATCAACATAATATATCCACAATACAAAGAGATACATTGCACATGCGCATAGCAACGTGGAACGTCAACTCGCTCAAGGTACGTCTGCCACAGGTTCTCGATTGGCTGGGCAAGCACCAGCCGGACGCGCTGTGCCTGCAAGAACTCAAGCTCGAGGATGCCAAGTTCCCCAGAGCGGAGCTCCAGGCCGCCGGCTACTCAGCAGCGTTTTCAGGCCAGAAGACCTATAACGGCGTCGCCATTCTCAGCCGGGAGCCCGCCGCGAATATTGTCTGTGGCATCGCCGGCTTCGACGACGAGCAGCGCAGGGTCATCAGCGCCGATGTCGGCGGCGTGCGCCTGGTCTGCGTCTACGTTCCCAACGGGCAAAGCATCGATTCGGAGAAATACCAGTACAAACTGAACTGGCTCGCAGCTTTGTCGACCTGGCTCGCGCGGGAGTTGTCGGCACATGACCGCCTTGCCGTTCTGGGCGATTACAACATCGCACCGGAGGACCGCGACGTGCACGATCCGAAAGCTTGGGAGGGCCAAGTCCTGGTGAGCCCGCCGGAGCGCGATGCATTTCGGCGCCTGATCGAGCTGGGCTTCCGGGACAGCTTCCGCCTGTTCGAGCAGCCGGAGAAATCCTATACCTGGTGGGATTACCGCATGAACGGTTTCAAGCGCAACCTGGGCCTGCGCATCGACCACATCCTGCTCGGCCCCAGCCTCGCGGCGAATTGCGCCAGTTGCTCGATCGACCTGGAACCGCGCCGAAACGAACGCCCGTCCGACCACGCGCCGGTCGTGGCAGAAATCGAGGTCTGAACCAAGGATGGTAGGAACAAGGGGGTGACGATTTCGTTGCAGCAATCCCTTCGAGTGTTTGCGCTTCTGCGTTGAAAAAGCCCTATCAGTCGATCAATTCGTACGCCGGCAAAGTGAGGAACTCGACGTAATTGTCATCGGTGGTGATCTTGGCGAATAACTCCGCGGCTTGCCCGTATTTGCCCGCTTTCCAGCCTGCTTCGCCCAGATAGGTTTTCACCTTGGGCAGTTCCTCGGCGAGCAGGCTGCGAAACAAATCCTTGGTCACCTTGCGGCCGTCGTCGAGCACGCCTTTGGGCGAACGGATCCACTGCCAGATCTGCGAGCGCGAAATCTCCGCGGTCGCGGCGTCCTCCATCAGGTTGAATACCGGCACGCAGCCGTTGCCGGCGAGCCACGCGCCGAGATACTGGATGCCGACCGAGATGTTGTAACGCAGGCCCGCCTCGGTGATCGGCGTTTCCGGCTCGAAGTCGAGCAAGTCCTTTGCCGTGACGTGAACGTCCGGGCGCTGCTTGTCGTATTGGTTGGGCTGCGGCATGTGCTGGTCGAACACTTCCTTCGCGATCGGCACCAGGCCCGGGTGCGCTACCCAAGTGCCGTCGCAGCCGTCGGTCACCTCGCGCAGCTTGTCCTCGCGCACCTTGTCGAGCGCCGCCTGATTGGCCACCGGATCGTTCTTGATCGGGATCTGCGCCGCCATGCCGCCCATGGCCGGCGCGCCCCTGCTGTGGCAGGTCTTGACCAGCAACAGCGCGTAGGCGCGCATGAAACGCGCGCTCATCCTGACATGAACGCGGTCGGCGAGGCAGAACTCCTTGTGTGAGCGGAATTTCTTGATGCAGGAAAACATGTAGTCCCAACGGCCGATGTTCAGTCCCGCGGAGTGCTGCCGCAGTTCCCACAGGATCTCGTCCATTTCGAACGACGCGAGCACCGTCTCGATCAGAACGGTGCCTTTGATCGAACCCTGCGGCACGCCGAGCTCGTTTTGCGCCATCACAAAGACGTCGTTCCACAGCCGCGCCTCGAGGTGCGATTCGAGCTTGGGCAGATAGAAATACGGGCCGGTACCGCGCTTGAGCAACTCTTTGGCGTTATGGAAAAAGTAAAGCCCGAAATCGAAGATGCTGCCGGAGATCTGCTTGCCGTCGATCAGCAGGTGCTTCTCGTTCAGGTGCCAGCCGCGCGGTCGCGCCATCAGTACCGCGGTCTTGTCGTTCAGTTTGTACTTCTTTCCTTCCTGATCGAGGGTGATGGT
>Ga0208355_1000494_pt1 | contig 17829 bp, 13 predicted proteins | sample NGESurdeep072012_6_FD_184458 | JGI IMG/M metagenome (GOLD analysis project Ga0208355, IMG submission 184458) | Arctic peat soil microbial communities from Barrow, Alaska - NGEE Surface sample 210-3 deep-072012 (SPAdes) | ecosystem: Environmental > Terrestrial > Soil > Wetlands > Peat ... | reverse complement strand
GGCTGCGACAACATGATCGGCGGGGACCTTCAGAATCTTCCCGAAGGAATCGAGTTCCAGGAGGCCGATTGCTGCGACGTCGAGGCGATGAAGCGCCTCCTCACCGACGTCGATCTCGTCTATCACTGTGCGGCGATAGCGACCGAAGGGCTGAGCGTTTTTTCCCCCGCGATAATCGCCAAACACGTTTTCGAGAACACCGCCGGCCTTCTCGCTGCCGCCGCCAGCCGTAAAGTCAAACGATTCGTTTATTGCTCGAGCATGGCCCGCTACGGAAAGGGGGAGCCGCCCTTCCACGAGGAACAGGTCCCCGAGCCGGAAGATCCTTACGGGATCGCCAAATACGCCGCCGAGCTGCTCGTCGCCAACGTCTGCGAGACACACGGCATGGAACACGTGATTGCCGTACCGCACAACATCATCGGCCCACGACAGAAGTACGACGACCCTTATCGCAATGTCGCCAGCATCATGATCAACCGCATGCTCCAGGGCAAGCAGCCGATCATCTACGGCGACGGCGAGCAGATGCGCTGCTTCTCGTTCGTGCAGGACTGCGTTGATCCCCTCATCAAGATGGGCACCCAGGCCGGCTTGTCCGGCGAAGTGATCAACATCGGGCCCGATGAGGAGGCAGTCACGATCAACGGGCTGGCGAGAATTCTGGCCCAGCTTCTCTCGTTCGATCTCCATCCGATCTATGTCACTGCCCGCCCCAAGGAAGTGCGCGACGCGCGCTGCTCGGCCGACAAGGCGCGACGCCTTCTCGATTATCGAACCAAGGTCTCACTTGCCGATGGCCTGCGCTCCATGATCGACTGGATCCGCCAGCACGGTACGAAGCCCTTCGACTACCATCTCCCTATCGAGATAGATTCTCCCCTCGTCCCCAAAACCTGGCGCGACCGGCTTCTCTGATGAAGCTGACAACCCGGCCGCTGGCGATTCCTGATGTTCTGCTCCTGGAACACGAGGTCTTCGAGGACGCGCGCGGATTCTTCATGGAGGTATACAAGCGCGACGCGTTTCGCGACCTTGGCCTCCCTGAACAGTTCTCCCAGCTCAACCACTCCCGCTCGGCCCGCAACGTAATTCGCGGGCTGCACTTCCAGTGGGACCGCCCGATGGGAAAGCTGATGCGGGTTACCGAGGGCGAAGCGTTCCTCGTCGCTGTCGACATTCGGCACGGATCCCCGACGATCGGCGATTGGGTAGGTGAGGTTGTGAGCGCCGAGAACAAACGGCAGCTATGGGCGCCCGCCGGCTTTGCGCGGGGTTTCTGCGTGCTCTCCGATTTCGCGCAGATAGAATATCTGTGCACGGCCGTGTACAACCCCGCCGGCGAGACGGGGATCCGCTGGAACGATCCCGACGTTGGAATCGCTTGGCCCGTGAAGGAGCCCGTTCTTTCGGAAAAGGACGCGGGTGCGCAATTGCTCCACACGTGGCTCGCGCGTCCGGAGTCGAAGACTTTCAGCATTGCGCCGGCCGTGTGAGCACTGACGAGGCATTGACTGCCGAGAGCGCGATTCAGTCGCGCGTCGCCCACAACACGCTTCTCAATGTCCTGGGGCTCGCGGTTCCCCTGGCGCTGGCCTTCTTCGTCATGCCGGTCGCGGCGCGACACCTGGGGCCGGCGCGGTTCGGGCTCATCGGCCTTGCCTGGGCGGTCACGGAATACCTCGTACTCTTCGACCTCGGCCTTGGACGGGCGACGGTCAGGTTCATCGCCGACACGCTCCACCGCAACCCGGACGACCTGGCGGAGATCGCCTCGCTCGCGACAGGCATCCAGCTCCTGGCGGGAATCATTGGCGGAGCCGCCTTCGCGTTCTTTGCGCCCGCCTTGGTGCAGGCTGCTTTCCATCTCCCACCGACGATCTCGGCCGAGGCGGTGGCGATGTTTCGCGTCGTCGGGTTCAGCCTGCCGGCGGTTCTTCTGCTTTCCGGGCTCCGCGGGATTCTGGAAGGCGCGCAGCGCTTCGACCTGAGCAACGCCATGAGGATGTTGAGCAGCGCAGCGTCGGTTGCGATTCCCGCGATAGGTGCGGTTGCCGGCGCGTCGCTGCCGAGCATCATGTGGTGGATACTGATATCGCGAACGATCGTTTGCGTGTTGTATCTGTTCGCGATTCGTCGCGCGCTGCCGACGCTCCGCTGGAGGCTGCCAAGGCACTTGAGCCGCTCTCGAGAGCTGCTTTCGTTTGGCGGCTGGGTATTGGTGTCCAACGTCGTCAGCCCAGTGCTCGTGTACTTCGACAGGTTTGCGCTCGGAGCGATTGTGGGCGTTGCGGCGGTAGGATACTACACCGCTCCTTATGAGGGCGTGACGCGGCTATTGCTGGTGGCGGTGAGTCTCGCTGCGAGCCTTCTCCCCGCGCTCACGTCTCTCGAGACCCGCGGTGACCGGTTGCGATCGACCGAGCTCGTCTCCTCGTCGGGAAGGACGCTGATGGTCGTGATGGCTCCGCCCCTCGCTCTTATCTTCGCCTTCGCGCCAGCGCTGCTTCAGGTCTGGCTCGGTCCGGCCTACGCCGCTCAGTCATCGCTCGCGTTGCGGGTCCTCACGATCGGCGTGTTCCTCAACGCGCTCGCGCAACTTCCTTTCGTTACGCTTTACGCCTTCAACCGACCCGATCTGCCGGCGAAGTTTCATCTCGTCGAGCTGGCCATCCACATCCCGCTCACCATTTTCCTCGTCAGGGAATTCGGTATCGCCGGCGCGGCGGCGGCGTGGACGGGTCGCGTCAGCCTGGACCTGTGTCTCCTGCTGGCGGCGTCGGCCCGCTGCACCGGAGTTTCGATCGCTGCCGTGGCGGGCGGCCGGATGGCACGAATCGGTGCCGCCGTCCCCGGACTTGTAGGCGCGCTGATGATAGCGGCGGCGCTTCTTGGCTCCATGCCCGCGCTTGCCGCGCTCCTCACAGTCGGGTCGGTCGTTGGATTCCTGCTATTGAGCTGGTCGTGGATTCTGCTCGCGGCCGAACGCGAAGCAATTGCGCGAATCCTCGGCGTTTACGCGGGATCGCTTCGACGCGGCGCGCGCTCAGCCGCGTGAGTATGAGGAGTTATAGATTTACCATCAACAGAACGGGCGGGAGGCGTCAGTAGCGTAGTTGCCAGTTTGATAGTTCACGACGCCCTGACTTGCCTCAGTGGCGATAAGCCACTGCTTGTGCCACGAATGGCGCCCCGTGAAGTCCGGGCGTCGTGAACTGAAAAACTGACGCCTGTGCTACTCGTGCCTCCCGCCCGTTCCGTTGCTTTTCTTGAGCTCGGCCGCGGGGCTGAACACTCCAACCAGCATTCCTGAGAGAACGGCCCACGCGGTGCGCGGGCGTCCTTTGGCCAGCTCCAACAGGGCGCGGCCCGGCTTGGTTACAGCGAGGTACGTTATCCCGGCGGCGCGCCGCCAGCCCTTGAAATTTCGGCGCAGCGTAAAAGCGCGATTGCGGTTCACCGAGAAAACGGTGCGCGGCGATTGCTGCATGCGTCCGAGACTGCTGCCTACCCGATGGTAGCAGACAGCGCGACGGGCGATCATCACGGGAAACCCCGCCGAGCGAACGCGCAGTGAATAGTCGACGTCCTCGACGTATGCGGGCTCAAAACACTCCGCGAGTAATCCTACCTTCTCCAGCACCGGCCTCGAGATCAGCATGGAACAGCCGCACACATATCCCGTTTCAGTGGGCGCATCGGTTTCAGGCAGATCCGTTTTGTGCGTGGCGAGCGCGCGAATCGGGTTGAACGACGCTCCGCCGTACCACACGGTCGAACGGTCCCACTCGTAAATCGAGCCCGTGAGGAGTCCGGTTTCCGGAACACGCGCGAGCGCCTTTGCCATCTCGGCGAAGTACGTTGGAATGACGGACGTGTCGTTGTTGAGCAGAAGCACGAACGGCGCCTTGGTGAAGTCCCGCACGTAGCCCAGACCGATATTGCAGGAGCGGACGAACCCCGAGTTTACTTCAGCGGCGGCGATGGTGAGCCACGAGCCGGGCTCGAGCGAGCGCTGAAGCGAGTCGGCGGGAACGACGCGATGCTCGATGCCGGTGTCCTCCGCCCATTGCGCGATCCGCGCCACTGCATCGTCAGTCGAAGCGTCGTCCACGAACAGCACTCTTCCCGGTCGAGGATCCGCGTTCCACAACGAGCCGAGGCAAGTGATTGCGTCGTCGGCGTGATTGAAACTCGGGACGACGACTGCCCAGGTCGATGGATGGTGCACCCTGTATATTACACGGGCAAAGGCGGCCTCCATAGTCGCAAAGCATCGCGATCTCCCGAATATCCATGCAACTCCAATTGAGCCGTCTTCGAGCGAGCAGCCACAGCTTGCTTTTGTTCGCGACGCTCGCGGTTCCGCAGAGCGTTCGCTCGCAGATCGTGGCGGACTCGACGTCGCGCGGCGTCCAGAGCGTGCGGTTGATCAGCTCGTATCAACTCGAGCGCGAGCGCTTGGGCGAGCTGGCTGGCGACCCGCAAATCGCGCCGATACTGCTGCGCTCGGTGAGCGCGTACGTAACCCGTCTCGAGCCGTCCACCCGGCAATCAGGAATATTCTTCCCCGAGCTGGAGCTCGTGAACAACAGCGCGCTTCCCTGGTCCATGAACGACGGTGATCTGTGGGCGGGAAGGGGCCTGAGCATGAGACTCGCCGGCGGATTCTATACCAGATTGGGCCGGGTTCAGCTCGTGGTAGCTCCCGAGATCACACACGAGGCCAATAAATACTTTGCGCTCCACATCCCCGAGATCGAGCGGTTTCCGATACCGCCGGATCGAAGTCAGTGGGCGTTTCCATGGTACGTGGACGGTCCCTACTCGATCGACATGCCGACGCGATTCGGGGACAAGCCGATTGGAAGACTGAGCCTGGGCCAATCGTCGATTCTCGTCGGGTTCTCGAAATTCCAGTTCGGCTTTGCCAACGAGAATGAGTGGTGGGGTCCCGGCATCGGCAACGCTCTCGTTCTGAGCAACAACGCTCCCGGATTCCCGCACTTTCTGCTGCGCACGGCCAAGCCGGTGAAGACGCGCATTGGAGATGTGGACGTTCGCTGGATCGTGGGTGGGTTGACCGAATCGCCGTTCTTCGACACGACCTCGACCAACAACCTCCGATCGATAACAGCCGGCGCGCTGACGCTCCGCTTGCGCAAGCCCGACGGACTCACGCTTGGTGTGACGCGAAGCGTGTGGATGACAGCGTCGGGCTGGGGTCAGATTCCATTCAGGTGGCTCGAGCTGTTCCACGTGATTCACTGGCCGAACCGCGTACCCCTGAGCGATTCTTTGCTCGCGCCCGGCGGGCGCGATCAGATCTATTCTCTGTTCGCGCGCTGGGTGATGCCGGAGTCGGGGTTCGAGCTGTACACAGAGTGGGGCCGCACCGAGTTTCCTCCATCACTGCGCAACTTTCTCATCGCCCCCAATCACACCCAGGCGTACACCGTTGGATTTCAGTGGCGCCGCCCCGGCTTTACAGGAACCGATTTCTGGAGACTGCAGGCCGAAAACACATCGGTCGAACAGGACGCGACATTCCGCGACGGGCCGCTCGGCGTTTGGTACACCAGCCGGAAGGTGATCCAGGGATACACCAACCGGGGCCAACCGCTTGGCGCCGCCGTCGGCCCGGGATCGTCGGGACAGAATCTCAACGTCGACTACATGCGCCCCGACTGGTCGATCGGAATGAAGGTGGGACGCATTCGATACAACGAGGACGTGCGCAGCATCTCACCCATCCTGGAATTCAAGTCGTGGTGCACGCATGACATCGATCTCTACTGGGGACCGCGCCTTACTAGTAGATCGAAGTTCGGGTTTGCCGCGCTGGACTACGCCTTTGGAAACAGGATTCAGCCCTGGTTTCAGGTTCGCTCGGGCTGCCCGCGCGGGGATGCCATGGTGGACATTCGGAACAACACGCTGAACATCACGTGGGTGCCGTTCGACCGGCGATAACGGCATTATCTGAGCGGGTGCCGTCGGCCCGCGACGAAGGAACTATCTGAGCATGGCCCAAACATGGCTCGTCAACGAGCGCAAGCTCCGGATGGCAAAGAGGGCCGACGCGCTCTTGCGCCCATTCCTGCCGTTGCTCCGCTCGGCATTTCCCGCGCGGCGCGCCACGTCTCGCACACCGGAACGCATCCTGGTCTCGGAGCTCTGGCACATCGGCGATGTCGTGATCGCAATGCCCTTTCTGGCCGCGCTGCGCACGCTTTTCCCCGGAGCGAAAATCACGCTCCTCGCCAAAGAACACGCCCGCTATACCCTCGCGAACACCGGACTGGTGGACGAAGTCGTATCGTTCGAGTTTCCGTGGACGCTTCTCGACGAGGACCACCGGCCGAACCTGAAGCAGCTGCTTCAGGTTCCAGGAGTCATTCGGCGGCTCCGACGCGCGCAGTTCGATCTCGCCTTCGACTGCAGCCGCGATGGCCGGAACCATCTCCTCCTTTTCCTCAGCGGTGCCGCGCGCCGGATCGGTTTCGCGCTTGGCGGCGGAGAATATCTCCTCACGGACGCCGTCCCTGTCGGCTCTCTCGAGCGCCACCGAACGGAAGATTGGTTGCGCCTGCTGGAGCCGTTCGAGACGGAGATTCCGCGCCGCGAGCCGCAGCTCGCGGTTTCCGATGAGGAGCGAAGCTTCGCCGAAACATTCCTTGGTCGCGCTGGGCGGGCAAAGCACGAAATGCTGATCGCCATTCACCCGGGAGGGAGCAGCCGCCTCAAGAGATGGTCGGTGGAGCATTTCGAGGCGCTGGCTCAGATCGCCGTCGCTGAGACTGGTTGCAAAATTCTGTGGCTTGTCGACCCGGCTGGGACCGGAAGCGATGCGAACCTGCCGGCTGGATCGATCGTCGCACGGCCGTCGCTGCGGGAGCTGATCGCACTCTTGTCACGGTGCAACCTTCTTGTGAGCAACGATGGTGGACCCATGCAGATCGCCGCCGCACTCGGAGTTCCAACCTTCGCGGTTTACAGCTGGGGGAATCCCGAGTGGTGGAAACCGTACGCCGCGGCCCGCCATTCCTGGGTGCGCCGCGAAGACATTACCTGCCGCCCGTGCGCCGGCCAGTGCATTTTCAGCGAGCCGATCTGTCTCACCGGTCTCAGTCCCGGCATGGTCGTCGAGGCATTCAAGCGTGAGCTAAGGTCATGATCTTTGCGAGGACAACAGGCCTTCTGACCGCTGGTACTCGTAGACGATTTCGATTCCACGTTCCAGGGATGTTGTGGGCCGATAGTATTTGAACATTTCCTTACAGTCGGCAACGCGTGCAAAAACCCCTTCTGGCTTTGAGGAGTCATTAACCACCTCGGCTTTGTGACCGATCACCTTGCCGGCGACCTCAGCCAGCTGGACAAAGGAAGTACCGACTCCGGAACCGAGGTTGAGCGCTTCTCCCGGCTTGAGCTGACTTTCTGACGCAAAGACTGCGTCCAGGACATCCTCGATATAAATGAAATCCCTGAGCTGCTTGCCACTACCCCATACAATTATCGGGGTCTCCTTGTTGGCTACCCTTCGAATCACGCTGGGGAAGGGGTAAGTGAAATCCTGGTCTTCACCGTAGCCGGAGAACGGCCGGTAGATAACGACATCCAGATCGTAGGTCTGTGCGGCAAACTTTGCCAGGAGCTCTCCGGTGAGTTTTGACCAACCATAGGTCATATCAGGCATGCCGAAGGTATCCAGGTCGTACCTTACGAGATCTTCGGTCAAGGGATGATTGTGCGACAAAGTCTGGTCGCTGATCGGATACACCGCTGAAGAACTGAAAAACAGAACCTTGCGCGGCAGGGGTTTCCGTTTGACCACCCAGTTAAAAAAAGTGGCGTCGATGGCAAGATCGGTGGCGACTTGCAAGGGATCACCCTCGATCATCAGACGGCCACCGACTACAGCCGCCAGGTGTACTATCAAATCAAAATCGGCGATAGCCTCTTTTGCGTAATCCCGGAAGTCTCCGTGATGAAAGGTAAAGCGCTTCCGTTGCTCATCGGTAACACGCAAATGGCGGGGCCAGGCATGCGGCGCGAGCCCGGTTGAAAGATCATCAACCACGGTGACCGCATAGTCGTGGTTAAGTAACCATCGGACAAAATGCCGCCCCACGAATCCGCATCCACCCGTAACCAGCGCCCGTTTTCGGGTCATTTATTAGCCGTTCGTTTCATGGTTTCTTCAACTTTCTGCGGACGATCTCACCTGGAAGCAGAATCAAGAAAGGGCTGTCATCGATGAGATACCGCCTGCCAAGCCTTCCTGGTTCCTGGAGCATTCGATAAAACCACTCCAGCCCGAGCGTTTGCATCCAGCCTGGCGCCCGCGACTTGCGGCCCGATATGATGTCGAAAGCAGATCCGATCCCAATACCGACGTTTGCCCCGCTCGCAACCAGATGTGATCGCACCCACCTTTCCTGCCGGGGCGCACCCAGCGCTGCCAGCACGATCTTCGCATCGATGCTCTTTATTCTCTTGACAACTTCAGCGTTTTCTTCTTCTCCCAGCGGGAACGGGGTTTCAATCGGAACAAGTTTGGCATTCGGATAACGTTCCATCATCTTTTCCGCGGCTTCGACGGTAATTTCATACTTGCCACCGATAAGCGCGACAGTACAACCGATCTCATTCGAGATTTCAGCGCAACTCCAGACTAAATCGGTCCCGCTGACCCTTTTCCGTATCGGATCTCCCAGGAGAGACGCGGCCCAGACTATCGGCTTTCCATCTGCAATGACGAGGTCCGCTTGCCACAGTTCTTTGGCGAAGACCGGGTCACGCCGGGATTTCATCACAGAATCAATGCTGCCCGGAACAACTTGTAAGCGCCCATTTTCAAGCACGGCGTTCTTGACGCATTCAACGGTCTCATTGAATGAAATGGCGTCAAAAGGGCACCCAAGTATGTTGACTCTGTTAAACGATTCCATTTTCACCTGACGACTGGACTACCACAGAGATTAGTGGCCACCGCGCTTAAAATGGCGATCGGTCAGACGAGCTCGCGATAGACGGCGACGGTCTCCTCCGCCGCGCGTTGCCACGTAAACTGTGCGGCGCGCAGCGGTCCGCCTGCACGCAGATCGGCCGAATCCGTGATCGCTGCTTCGAGGCCACGCGCGATATCCACGGGGTCGAGAGGATCGACCAGGACTGCGGCTCCCCCCGTTACCTCCGGCAGCGATCCAGCGTGTGATGCCACCACGGGCGTACCCGCCGCCATGGCTTCCAGGGCGGGCAAGCCAAAGCCCTCGTGCAACGATGGCAGGGCAAGGCAGGCGGCATCGGCATAAAGGCGCCGTAGTTCGGTTTCGGTGACACCTCCGAGCCTACGCACGAAGGGTCTCGTGAGGCTCACGGCGCCCCAGGCGCCAGCGCCCGCCACAACCAACACGTGCGGGAAACCGCGCCCGCGCAGGATCGCCACCGCGTTTTGCAAGCGCTCCAGATTCTTTCGAGGCTCCTGATTTCCCACGAAGAGGATATAGGGTTCCGGAGGCGGGTCGCCGGGCGGAAGTGCTTCGAAGAAATGCGAATCGATACCGAGGGGCACGACTCGGATTCGGTCGTGCGTCACTCCAATAATGTTGACGAGATCGTTTGCGGTATCATCGGAAATGCAAATGATGCGGTCCGCCGCCATGAGCATCCGTCGATGCGTGGCCCGAGCGTAAAGCAACGACCAGCGCGTCATAGTCTCCGGGAAACGGAACGGCACGAGATCATGGAGGGTGACTACTAGCGGCGGTCTTCCGCGTCGGAGCGGGCCGCGCGGTGCGGGACAGTGTAGAACGTCGGCTTTGGCTCTTGCCGCTCGCCGTCTGACGATCACCGGATACCAGACGAGATCGAGCTGTGCAGTCAGAAGCTTCTTCCGAATTCCGCGGCCTTCGCGCGGCCCGTCGCCCAGCTTGATGACTGAAACGTCGTTCCGCTCGCTGAGCGCGGAAGTGAGCCCGCGAACGTAACGCGGAATGCCTCCGGCAGATCGCCGGAGGTGCGATACGTCCACGGCTACAGTAAGGATCGCCTGCTCGCTTGCTGCGACATCGTCACCACCGCGCCAGCCTGCCAGAAGAACACATACGCGAGGAGATTCGAGCTGAATACGAACGAAGTGACGCCATTGATCATGATTCCGATCGTGGCGAGCGCGACTACCGCCGCCACACGACGCTGAACGTCGCTTACATTCGCCCACGCAACGCGCCATGCGACGGAGAGAATGGTGACGAGAACAGCCACGAATGCGGCAATGCCCGCCACTCCGAGCTGGACCGCGTAAGTCAGATACATGTTGTCGGCGCTCAGCGGCTCGCGAAAGGCTCGTAGCGGCGCTGCATCGGTCGTTCCGAGACCATTGCCCCACGGCCGTTGGAAGAAAGCCAGAGCACCTTGCTGCCAATCCTTGAGGTGACTGGTGCTGCTTCCGGTTTGCCAGGAAAGTGTTTCCCAGACGAAGTGGAGCAGTCCCGGCACAACGACCACCGTGACTGCTCCAATGGCCATTGCCGCCAACATGCTTCCGAAGGACCACTCGGGCCGCCGGAATATCAGGTAGAAAATCACGACCTGGAGCAGGCAAACGACGGTCGTCATTCGTGTGAGCGTGACAAGGAGGCCTCCCCAGATGATCGCATAGCCGATTCGCGCCAGCCACGGATGCCTGCCACGCCGGTTGAGAGTCCATGCCGTCGCCGCAGGCATCAGAAACAAAAACGGAACCGCGAAGCCCTGGCTGTGCAGAAACACGGACCCCGAGCGGCGCACCGCGACTCCGCCGAGGACGCTCCAGTAGTTTCCCGGTAAACCCCATTCATTGCCCGCGGTATACGCGGACAGGCCGAGGAAGTCGTTCATGTAGGACGCGACGCCCAGGAGCACCAGCATGTCGGGCGAAACGAAGATTCTCTCCAGGATCCCGATGACGCTGACGACCAGCGCGATCAGATAGGCATGCCGGAGAATCGTATCCGATTCAGCGATCTCCGGAGTCGATCGGCCCACGTAGTAGAGGAGCATGAAAAGAATGCCGTCGCGGAACCCATAGAGCACAGCGGCGCCCGGAATGCGCGCAGAGAAGAGCGGATTCTCCAGCAGCGCGAACACCAGCGCGATGGAAATGAGAGCGGTTACCGCGACATCGGGCGCCATGATCTCGGCACGGGGGCCCGCACCCGTGAGCGAGCGGAGAGCGACCCACGCCACGAGGACCACGATGGCGATCTCTTTCCAAGCCGCCAGCGCGCGCACCGTATCCACGTCCACGCCGAAGTATCCGAACAAGAGCGCGATGATCAGCGAGTGGAAGGGAAGGAGCCACATGAAGAGGATCAGCGCGGTCCGAGCCACGCGGGGGAGCCGGACTTGGCTTAGCTCCGGGAGCGGCAGTGCTGATGCGGTCATCTTTCCCTCGGGGGGAGCGCCCGGCTAGCTGGCGCGTCGAAACGCACCGCGAATTTCTCGCTTGATCCGACCGATCGATCCTCCGAGATTCGCCGCCGAGTCGGGATTTCGCGCTCGCCAGTCGGCCAGGATTGCGCCCGCTCCGGCGACGAGGAATCCGAGTATGAGCCCGGCCGTGAGCGTGCTGGCGAGAAGAATCCAATAGCGGGGCCACTGCGCCTTGCGCGGCGGCACCGCCGAATCCACCACTGTGATGAGCGCCGCGTCATTCACCTCGTCGAGCAGCGCCGATTCGAACTGGCGCTGGAGGGAAAGGTACAGATCGGCCGCCTGGTCTTCGTCGCGCTGGAGCTGCTTCTCCTCGAACATCAGCTCCGGCGACGAGCGCCAAAGCCGGTTCTGGTCGTAGAAGGCGCGATGCTTTGCTTCCACCAACTGTAGCTCGTTGCGGGCGAGGTTTACGCGGCCCTCGAGAAAGAGGCGCTTGGTGCGCGCGCGCGACGTGCGCTGCTCCTTGTTGAAGGCCGTAACCAGCTCGATCGTCCGGTTGGCTATCGCAGCACTCAGCTCGGGCCATTCGGCGTCGACGTCGATCCACACCAGGTTGGTCTTCGGCTCGAACTTGCCGTTGATGTCGTTGGACATCTGCCTGATGCCCAGTTCCAGCTTCCGCTGAGGGTCCTTCTGCCTGATCCGCAGCAGGTCGAGGAGCTGCGCGCTGTCCCGCAGCGATTGGCTGCGCGGATCGGGGAAGCGCGACTTGAGCAGGCGCGTGAGCAGCTCGCGACTCTGCATCAACTGGATGTAGAAGTTGGGGGACTCCGAAGGGTCGAGAGTCGCGCCCATCCCCAGCTGTGTCGCGAGACCGCCGAGGGCGCCGGCACTGCCAGCGAGCCCGCCCGCGAGCTTGCTGCTCGCCGAGCTGTTGGCAACGAACGACGCCTGGCTTCGGTACACCGGGCGAATGAAGATCACGGCCAGAACCGCGGCGACCAGCATCAGTCCGACCACCCTCATAATCGTGCGCCACCGGACGATAGTGTCGCCGAACCACCGGGAGAACGTGAGGTGGTCGTCCGAGATCTGCGTCAGTGCGACAGGCATCTGCTACCGCCGCAAAGCAATTACCAGCGCTATAAGCGACCCGGCTATCTGCGCGATGGCGCCTGCGCCCTGAAGGAAATCCAGCGGCCTGTCCGACGGATCCCGCTCCGGAACATAGACCGTGCTTCCAGCGCTCGGCTTCGGAATGCCATCCGGGAGAAGAAAACGGGATTGGCGTGCTTCGACCTTTCCGTTGGGCTGGGTGACGTAGGCGCGTCCTACGTCGGCTTTCCGCGACGGGCCGCCGGCGGCCCGGATGTAGTACTCGAGGCTCTTGCCCGGCGAGTACGTGACGGAGACCGGCGAGTTCACTGCCCCCTGAACGTTTACGACGGCGTTGTAGCGCGGAATGAATAAGGAGTCGCCATCCTGCAAGGGAAGATTGTCGAGCGATTTGGCATTGCGCAGCACGTCGGGCAGCTCGATTCCGATTCTCCCCACTCCATTCCTGGTCCGATAGAAGGTCACGCCGTTGGCGTACGCGTCCGGGGTCAGGCCGCCCGCGCGCGTGATCAGGTCGGTAATTTTTTCGGTTTTGGTGCGCAGTGAGTAACGCCCCGGATATTTGACCTCGCCCGCTATTACGGCGGTGCGCTGGAGCTCCCAGTTGGGTTGCCTGAGGATGAGCACGTTGTCGTAAGGCTCGACTGTCACCTCGGGACTGGGACCGGAGGGCGCAGGCAACCCGGGCGGGCCGAGATATTTTCCGTCGGGGCCGCGCTCGAAGAGGTAGCTGGAGTCGAGCGGGACTCTGAACGTGCGAGCGGTGACCCCGCCCGCCCGATCGACCGGGAGGCGAGCGACCTCTGCTTCGTTGAGGTAGGCGCTCTGGTCCAGGCCGCCGGCCAGCAGGGCGAGATCGCGAATTGTCATGCCTTCTCTGTAGGGAAACTGGCCGCTCTTCCGAACAGCGCCGTTGATCGCGACGTAGCGGGTCGGCCGGAATTCCGAAACGGAGAAAACCCTGATCTCGTCGTCTTCCTGCAGCAGAAGGTCGTTGATGACCGCGCCAGTGGTGTCGCGCAATGCCGCACGAAGCTGTTGACGCGTGGAATCGGGGAGCGTCCTGGTGATGAGCACCTGGCCGAGGTATACGTCGGGCTTCACGCCGCCGGCGAGCTTGAGCGCGTCGGAGACGCGCATCCCGGGCGCAATCCCCTGACTCCCCGGAGACCAGACGTCGCCCCGAACGAAGATTCGGTTGCGCACACGGCTCGCCACTGAAAAGACGCGAATGACGTCACCCGCCATGACAGGGATGGATGGGCCGGTGCCAGCCATGAACTCGTCGGAAACTATTTCCGTCACAGTCCGATCGCGTCCGCCCGGAGTTCTCAGCGCCGGTGGCACGATGCGCTCGATCTGGACGCGACGGCGAGCTGCGGTTGCGGTGAAGCCTCCCGCGAAGCGGAGAGCATCAGCAAGCGTTTCGTTGGGACGCATTTCGTAAGTCGCGGGACGGGCGACTTCACCGACAATGCGAGCCCTGGCGCCGTGGATGGGCACGAAAACGAGATCGCTGTTCGTGAGCCTCACGTCGTGCGCAGTGTTGCCGTTGAGCAGATAGTCATAGACGTCGAGCGTATCTACGGCGATGCCCCCCCTGCGAACCAGAACCTGTCTGAGGCTTCCGTTGTCCGAGGGCCCACGCGCGGCGTACAGTGCGCTTAACGCCGTACCAGCGCTGGAAACTCTGTAGCTGCCCGGCCGCACCACGTCTCCCGTGACGTAGATCTGGTTGCTGGAGAGTCGCGCGGGAGTAGCGTAGAAGTGGGTGGTTGCACCCGCCCCACGTCGCACGCCCGAATACACTCTCCCCAGGCGCGAGTAGAGAACATTCTCCAGCTCTGCCATCGTCAGATTATTCACCCAGATCTGACCGACTTGGGGAATGACGATGAAACCCTCGCGCGTGACGTCCAACGTGTACGACTGCTCCACGTCTCCCGTTAGCACGAGCACCAGCCTGTCCCCCGGATTGATGCGGTAGTTGGCATCGACCGGGCCCGAGAGATTGGGGTCGAACTGGGAGGTCGCATTGCGGAAGAAATCCAGACCGAAGATGACGAAGCCGCTATCGACATCGGCTCGTGGTCGCGCAATGCCGCGATTCAGCGAATCGGTGCGCGAGGCACAGGCGGCGCGCGCGGCCTCTCGCCGCTGTGCCAGACGGCGCTTGTTCATCGTCGTGTCGATGAGTCCGGAAGGGAGCGTGTCGGGCACAGTGAGCGTGTCGGTGTTCACTCCGCACCGAAGCAGCTCGACTTCGACCGTGTCTGCAATTCCCAATTGTGAGATCGCGGAGAAAACGTCCTCAGTGGTGGCGGTCGAGTCGGCGCCGGAGCCGCCAGGCAGATATGCGTCGAGCAGATTTTCCGGATAACCCTCCGCTCTCAGACGGGCTCTCACTTGATCCGGCGTCAAGCCACTCGTCATGATCTTTTGACGAAGCTGCTGGAGAAGGGCCGGATTCTGGAGCATCTGCTGCGCCTGTGCAGTTGTGGGTTGTTGCGCAGATGCGAGCGAAGTGATCGAGAAAAGGCCAGCGATGATGAAAAGCGATCCGAGCTTCGAGAATGTCATTCGGTGTTGTTGAGTGATTGAACGCGGTTGGAATGGTCGCGCAGGGACTCGAACCCCGGACCTCTGCTGTGTGAAAGCAGCGCTCTAACCAGCTGAGCTACGCGACCGTCGAGACAGCTCCGAAGCGCCGCGAAGCCGGAGCCGGCCGAAAGAGTCTATAAGGTTATAGGTCGGGTGGCTTCGGCGGTAGTAGAGCCCGAGCGGCCTAGTGCGCTGTGGCATAACTAGATGGGACGGCGTAGTAGTGCGCTGTGGCATTATGAGATTTGCCGTCCTGTTATGGGCGTGTGAACTGCACCGCGTCGGTCGCGCTGATGCGAGACATCGCCCCGCGCAGCGTGGTTCCGGTCACTTGGCCGGTGAAGGTCCCCGCGTCCTGCATGTAGAAGAAGACCTGAAGTACCGTGTTCAACCCCGAGATCGTCCCGGAAATCGCGCACGGCCCGGTCGCTGGACAGAACTGAAGGCCGTTCGTCCCGATGACAGTGTACGTCCCTGTTAACGATCCATCGGGAGCCTGCGCCAGATTGATCGAGATGTTCGTCATTCCGGCCGCCGGACCGGGCGAGACCCAGGCGCCCGATATGTCGGTGCTTGACGGCGTCGTGAGCGCTGGGCCGCAGGAGCCGAGTGCGAGCGCACCGAGGGCGAGCAGTAAGAACCTTGACGAACGCGAGGGAAGTGTCATTGAGAGAGAAGAGTGGGCCCTGCAGGGCTCGAACCTGCGACCGTCGGATTATGAGTCCGCTGCTCTAACCAACTGAGCTAAGGGCCCCGCGTACGAAACTACAAGTCCACGCGCTAAAACGAAACGCTCCAGCGGGGCTCGATCGCGATCTTCACCCTTCCCTCGAATGCGGTGTGAGTAGCGCCGACGACGTGCAGATCGTTCGTCAGGTGATTGACGCCGACATCACCTCCGACTTCGAAGTCGCGCCACCTGGATGCACCGCTAACTGCAACACGCGTCACTCCCATCACCACCCCGCTGAACATGCCGGGCGTGGTCGCGTAATCGGCGGGCGCGGGAAAAGGTACGTTGTAACTCCCTTCGCCCTGGCGACGATGCGCGACGTAAAGACGGAGCGGTGTCCTCGGCACCACGGCGAGATCGAGTCCCGCCTTCACCTCGTCGTAGTCGCTGAATCCTCTCCCGAGCCCCACGCCGAACACCTCGTAGTGCTCATCAGGATTCTTGTTATTGTAAGCAAGATTCGACACTCTCGTGTACGACGCGAACCAGCGCTGATCTCCCGCCAGCGGCAATCCCTCGGCAGTGAGCGTGAGGCCGTAAGACGACGGTTGCTTGCAGTTCGGGTTGCAACTGTGATCGATCTGCAGATCGTCGATGAAGAGTTGCCCCGCAAAGCTCCCAAAGCGCTCCGTCCGCACGCTCGCTTCTCCGCCGAGACCGAGATTTCCCTCCTGCCGCTCGTTGCGCCATGAGAGCCCGAAGACGTTGAAAGGATTCGCCAGGGTCGGCTCGAAGCCTCGCGAGACCCCGGCGTACAGGTAACTCTCGGTCCCGGCGAGCTCCCAGTTTCCGAGATGCAGCGCGAGACGGTGGATCGAGAAGTATCGCTGTACCTCGGGACCGGTCGTCGGCACATCGTTGTCGAGCCGGGCAATGACTGTGGACCAATGGATCTTGTCGTTCCCGATCAGCCCGTAGAGATGATCGTACGTGTATGCGTAATCGCCGAGCATGAGCCCATCCATCGCGGGCGGTCCCCAGTTCCGACCCACTCGGCCGAACGAAAGCTGTCCGTAATTCCACTGACCGCCGACGTAGCCGTCTTCGGTCCGACCGTTGATCTTTCGGTCCTTTCTCCCGGCGTATTCGGGATCGACGTTGAGACGATTGTCGACGAGCACTCGCGTGAATCCCACGACGGGCCCGCCGGCCATCAGGAGGCGAATCGAGCCGCCCGGCCGCACACCATTCGTACTGTCGGCGAGCATCAGCTCACGTCGTCCCGACGTTTGGGCGGTTGCATACACATCGACGGTCCCGCGCGCGCGAAAGGTCTGCGCTGCCGTCGTGTCGGAATCGCCTGGCCGAACAGCGTATTTCTCGACCGCCAGGTACAGCGCGTCGAGATAGGAGGCGATCACCGGGCCAGGCTCACGAGTCCGCGCCGAATCGATGGCCACACGGAGTGCGCGCTCCGTGTAGGGTCTCTCGAGAGAGGAGAGCTCGCGAAATATTCCGCGAGCCATCAACGCGTTCACGTACGTGTACGCGATGTCATCGAGCGGCACATACGCCGACGCCTGCCCGCTCGCGGCCGACGGCGAGATACCCAGGCAAGCTGTAACGGCAAGAACGAGAATGGCACGCCCGTGGCCTCGGCCCCAACACCAATTGTTCATCGGTACCAAGGCGAGAGGTGCACCTTCGGCGTCAGCTCGAGCGCCGGAGCGGGGAAGTGGTAGTAGCTGAGCGTATGCTTGACCGACCTCCACCACGGGGCATTGCCCGGCAGCTTCTCCGGATCGAAATCCAGCGTCAGAATGATCTTCCGTTTCGCGCGCTGCGCCGCGCCGGTCTCAGGATTGATCCAATCCGTCACCGAATGTCCGGCCGAGAGCCGGATGAACGACGGCCAGTAGGGCTTGGCGGCGTCAGGCAGCAGCTCATTCACGTCCGTCGAGAACCAGTAGGTCTGCCCGGAGTAGTCGAGCGAAGGGCGGAGTTCAGATGGGAACAAT
>Ga0208355_1000490_pt1 | contig 17851 bp, 17 predicted proteins | sample NGESurdeep072012_6_FD_184458 | JGI IMG/M metagenome (GOLD analysis project Ga0208355, IMG submission 184458) | Arctic peat soil microbial communities from Barrow, Alaska - NGEE Surface sample 210-3 deep-072012 (SPAdes) | ecosystem: Environmental > Terrestrial > Soil > Wetlands > Peat ... | reverse complement strand
CCGCCAATTTCACCACGCTCAAGCACATGGCCCACAACCTGATCCGACTAGCACCCGGTAAGGATTCCCTCCGCCTAAAGCGCAAAGTTGCCGCGTGGGACGATGACTTCCTCGCAAGCCTCATCGCCGCATAATTTTTTCACCCGATTCCCCTGCTAGTCCTTTACCACCGGCAGATCCGGGCGCGCGCCCCATTCCGCCCAAGAGCCATCGTAGATGCGGGCCGGCTTTTTGCCGAGCGCTTCGAGACCGAGCGCGAGAACTGCGGCGGTGACGCCGGAGCCGCAACTGGTGATCACCGGCTTGTCGACATCGACGCCGGCTTTGGCGAACGCCTTGGCGATGCGCTCGGGCGACACCAGCCGGCCGTTCTCGACGATCTCGGTGAAGGGGACATTGAACGCGCCCGGCATGTGGCCAGAACGCAAGCCGGCACGCGGCTCCGGCTCGCGGCCGGCAAAGCGCCCGGCCGAGCGAGCATCGACCACCTGGACGCTCTCGTCATTAAGCGCCATTTGCACATCCGACATCATCGCCACCGCGCCGGTGTCCATGACGGCACTGAATTTGCCTGCCGGCCGTTTGACCTCGCTGGCTTCGGTCGCGCGGCCTTCCGCTTTCCACGCCGGCAATCCGCCATCGAGGATGAACACGTTTTTGGCGCCGAAGATGCGAAGCGTCCACCACACCCGCGACGCCGAATAAAGCCCGCTGCCGTCATAGACGACGATAGTGTCGGTATCGCCGATGCCCAATGCGCCCACCGCTTCGCCAAACTGGTATGGCCCGGGCAGCATGTGCGGCAGGTCCGTTGAATCGTCGGCGATGGCATTGATGTCGAAGAACACCGCGCCCGGAATATGGCCGGCGAGATATTCGCTCCTTGCGTCGCGCTTCTGCGTGGCGAGATAAAACGAGCCGTCCACGACCACGACGTTCGGCTTGCCGGCTTGGCCTGCGAGCCATTCGGTGGATTTGAGCCATTTGCTGGCAGGTTTTGGGCTCGCGGGATTTGCTGTGTTCATGGGGTTTGGTTTCTCAATTACATCCGCGTCAATGCGCACCATCACCTAATCGTTCCGGGAATGCTAGACAAAGGCAAGCCGCACGCGCCGGTTCTGCTTGCCCTTCTTTTCGATCTGCGTCACCCGCACCGCGCCGATTTCGCCGGTCGCGCGCACATGAGTGCCGCCGCAGGGCTGCAAATCGAGGCCGGCGATATCGATCAGCCGCACGCGGCCGGTGCCCATCGGCGGCTTCACCGACATGGTCTTGACCAGGCCCGGATTGGCTGCGAGTTCCTCGTCGCTGATCCAGCGGCTGGAGACGGCAGCGTTGCTGGCGATCATCTCGGCGACTTTCGCGGTGATCGCGTCCTTGTCGAGGCCTGCATCTGGTATGTCGAAATCGAGCCGGCCTTCACTCTCGCCGACCGAGCCGCCGGTCACCGGATAGGGCAGCGCCGCGGATAACAGATGCAGCGCGGTGTGCATGCGCATGCGGGCATAGCGTTTGTCCCAGTCGATTGTTACGGTCACCGTGTCGCCGGCCTTGAGGGCAGGGGAGCTTGGCCCCGGCACATGCGCGATTTCAGCTTTCGCCGCGTCGGTGTAGACCGCGGTCTCAATCGGAATGCGCACGCCGTTAGCCGTGGTGATCGCGCCGCTATCGCCGGGCTGGCCGCCCGAACTGGCATAGAACACCGTGCGGTCGAGCACCACGCCGCCCTGGTCGGTGATGGCGACCACGCGCGCTTGGCATTGCTTCAGATAGGAGTCGTCGCGGAACAGGCAGTCGGTCGGCATGGCGCGCTCAGGTTTTCACGAACGGCGGCTGCAGGTTCGATTTATGCTCGAGCCAGGCCGGTACCGGCAGCTTCTTCGAGCGCAGGAATTCCGGGTTGAACAATTTCGACTGATAGCGCGTGCCGTGGTCGCACAGCACCGTCACGATGGTGTGGCCGCGGCCGAGGTCCTTCGCCAGCCGAATGGCACCCGCCACGTTGATGCCGGACGAGCCGCCGAGGCACAAGCCCTCGTGTTCGAGCAGATCGAAGATGATCGGCACGGCTTCCTCGTCGGGGATGAGATAGGGCTTGTCGACCTTGATGTCGGCGATGATCGGCGTCACGCGCCCGAGCCCGATGCCTTCGGTGATCGATCCGCCTTCGGTCGCTTTCGCTTCGCCGTGGGCGAACAGATTGTACATCCCGGCGCCGCGCGGATCGGCGAGGCCGATCACGATGTCCTTTTTCTTTTCGCGCAGGAAGCTGGATACGCCCGCGATGGTGCCGCCGGTGCCGACGGCGCAGATGAATCCGTCCAGCTTGCCGCCGGTCTGTTCCCAGATTTCCGGTCCGGTCGACACGTAATGGGCCTTGCGATTGTCGAGATTATTCCACTGGTCGGCGAAGATGACGCCGTTCTTCTCGGTCGTCTTGAGTTGCTCGGCTAATCGCCGGCCGACATGCTGGTAGTTGTTCGGATTGCTGAAGGCCACCGCCGGCACCTCGACCAGCTCGGCCCCGCACAGCCGCAGCATGTCCTTCTTTTCCTGGCTCTGCGTCGCCGGAATGACGATCAGCGTGCGATAGCCGCGCGCATTGGCGACCAGCGCCAGGCCGATCCCGGTGTTGCCGGCGGTGCTCTCCACCACCAGGCCGCCGGGGCGCAATTCGCCGCGCGCCTCGGCTTCCAGGATCATCTGCCGGCCGGCGCGATCCTTCACCGAGCCGCCCGGGTTCATGAACTCAGCCTTGCCGAGAATGGTGCAGGAGGTCAGCTCAGAAGCGCGTTTGAGCTTGATCAGGGGCGTATGGCCGATGGCTTCAACGATGCCGTCGCGAATCTGCATGCCCGGTTCCGGGAGTCGTGGGGACATCATCGAACCTAGTAGAGCGCCGATGGGGCCACAAGACCGACCATGCCGCCGGGCAGGGCGCTCTGAAATCTCGGCCGATTCAGCCGCTCCGCAACCAATTTAACCGGCAATAACCCGTCCAGCGGGCGTTCACCTAAAATTCAATTGCCGGTGCCTTTGGAAACGCCCTCGAAACCATATCGGCGCATTGGGCCGCCGGTACCAGGGCACATTCACCACTTCTTTGCTGGCCAGGTCTATTCGTGACCGTGGCGACTTTAAAGCCAACGAGCCAGGTCCCGGTGAAAATAGGCGATCGCGACCGATGAATCTCGACGTCAACACCCTCTTCATGGTGACGATCTATGTGGAGGCGATCCTCGTGATTGCTATTGCTATTCGCGTGGGCGCAGAACACGGCGATCCGCGCGGTCGCCTGGTGGGGCTTTGCTCATCTGATCCGCGCCGCCTCGATTGTGCTGTTCGGCATGTACGGCACGGCGCCCGACCTGATCACCATCGATCTCGCCAACGCACTTCTGTTCACCGCGTTCGCGGTGACGTGGACCGGCGCCCGCGTGTTCGACGGCCGCCCGGTCGAGCCGGTCTATTTGGTGACCGGCGCCGTGCTCTGGCTGCTGGTCTGCCGCCTGCCGGTGCTCTCGGATGCCGTCGATGTGCGCGCGCTAATCGCCTCCGGCATCATCACTGCTTATACTTGGCTCACGGCTTACGAATTCTGGCGCGGCCGCAGCGAACAACTGGTGTCGCGCTGGCCGGCGATCTTCATGCTGTTCGCGCACGGCGCGCTGTTCCTGCTGCGCACGCCACTGGTGGCGATGCTGCCGTGGGCGCCGAACAACAACATATTCGGCAGCGTGTGGCTGACCGTGCTCAGCTTCGAAGCGCTGCTGTTCACGATCTCGATCGCCTTCATTCTGCTGGCGATGGCCAAGGAGCGCACGGAATTGCGCCACCGCACCGCGGCCATGGTCGATCCGCTCACCGGCATCGCCAACCGCCGCGCCTTCCTGCAGGACGCCGCGCTGCTGGCGAAACGCCACAGCGGCAATCCGCGTCCGACCGCCGTACTGCTGATCGATCTCGATCACTTCAAGTCGATCAACGACCGCTTCGGTCACGCGCTCGGTGACCGCGTGCTTGAGATATTCACCGATGCCGCGCGTCAATCGATACGCTCGTCCGATCTGATCGGCCGGCTCGGCGGCGAGGAATTCGCCGCGGTGCTGTACGACACCAGCCGCGACAAGGCGGTGGCGGCGGCCGAGCGAATTCGCGAAAGCTTCGCCCAGATTTCCCAGGAGGTCGACGGCCGTCCGGTCTGCGCGAGCGTGAGCATCGGGATCGTGCATTGCCAGGAGGCGGTGCTCGACGTGCCAGAGCTGCTGGCGCAGGCCGACCAGGCGCTTTATCTCGCCAAGGAACGCGGGCGTAACCGGGTCGAGGTCGCATCCCTCGACATGCTTCTCCAGCGCAAAAACGACGAGCCGGCGACCTCGGCGACGTCGGTGGCGGCCATCGCCGCCAAAACCGCCGCTTGATCGCGGACCGCGGCTGCAACTCCCATACGCCGACAAAAGTGCGGCAATAGCCAAACACCGATCGGCGCGGTTGGGCGCTGCCCACCATTGCATTCTGTCGCGACTGCTCGCATAGGCTAGCGCTTGAAACAGCGAGCGAGCCTTGGCCAATGAAGCGCAGCAGCAATCGCATCCTCACCACCCATGTCGGCAGCCTGATCCGCCCCGACGCCTTGCAGGAATTCCTGCGCGCCAGGCAGGCCGGCAAGCCATACGACCAGAAGGCCTATGACGCGTGTCTCACGCAGGCGGTGGCCGAAGTGGTGCGCCAGCAAGCGGCTGCGGGCGTCGACGTGGTGAGCGACGGCGAGTTCGGCAAATCGATCAGCTGGTCGCAATATGCGCTGGAGCGCCTGAGCGGCTTCGAGCGCCGGCCGATCAAGCATGACGCCGCCAATCCGTTCAAGCGCGGCGCCGACCGCACGCGGTTTGCGGAATTCTATGCCGAACTCGACGCCCGCGAGGGTGTTGCCACCACCACTGAAGCGATTTGCGTCGGCCCGATCAAATATACCGGCCACGCGGAGTTACAGCGCGACATCGACAACTTCAAGGCGGCGCTCAAGGCCGCGAAGGTGGAGGAGGCGTTCCTGCCGGTGGCGGCGCCGGCGAGTGTGATCCCCGATCGCAAGAACGAATACTACAAGAGCGACGACGAATGCATGGCGGCGATCGCCGCGGCAATGCGCACCGAATACAAGATGATTATCGACGCCGGCTTTGTGGTGCAGCTCGACGATGCCCGCAACGCGGTCACCTATGACCGCATGGTGCCGCCGGCAAGTTTCGCCGATTACCGGCGCTGGCTCGCTGCCCAAGTCGACATCATCAATCACGCGATCGAAGGGCTGCCCCAGGATCGAATCCGCTATCATGTGTGCTGGGGCAGCTGGCCGGGCCCGCATGTGAGCGACGTGCCGCTGAAGGACATCGTCGATCTGATCCTGCAGGTGAAGGTCGGCGCCTATGTGATCGAGGGCGCCAATCCGCGCCACGAGCACGAATGGAAAGTGTGGAAGGACGCCAAGCTGGGCGAGGGGCAGGTGCTGATCCCTGGCGTCATCAGCCACGCCACCAATGTGGTCGAACATCCGGAACTGGTGGCCGAGCGCATCGTGCGGCTCGCCCAAATCGTCGGGCGCGAGAACGTCATCGCCGGCACCGATTGCGGCTTCGCGCAGGGGCCGTTTCACCGCCGCGTGCATCCCTCGATCATGTGGGCGAAGCTGGAGGCGCTGGCCGCAGGCGCCCGGCTTGCGAGCAAAGAACTCTGGAAATAGGCTTCTCGTTACTGGCCAATAGAAGCCGGTGATCGGGGAGCCACGCCATGAACGTCAGCGCGCAGCATTCCAGCGGCCTTGCGATCCCGTTCGACCACACGCGGCTCGACCGCCTGATGGACGAGGCCGGCGTCGATGTGGTGATCGCAACTTCCAAGCATAACGTGCAGTACCTGCTCGGCGGCCACCGCGCCAATTTCTTCGATTACATGGATGCCACCGGCATCACCCGCTACCTACCGGTGCTGGTCTATCCCAAGGGCGTGCCGGAAAAGGCCGCCTATATCGGCCATCGCCTCGAAAAATTCCAACGCGACGTCAAACCGATGTGGACGCCGGAGACGCAGACCTCCACCGCCGGCTCGGTCGACGCCATGCAGAAGGCGGTCGACTACATGCGCAAGGCCGACATGAAGCCGAAGCGCATCGCCGCCGAGTTCGGATTTCTGCCCTACGATGCGTCGATCGTGCTGCGCGGTGCGTTCCCCGATGCCGATTGGGTGGACGCGCTCTATGTACTCGAGCGCCAGCGCGCGAAGAAATCCGCCGACGAACTGGCGAAACTAAAAGTCGCGTCGGAAGCAGTGCTCGCATCGATGCAGGCAGTGATCGCCAGTCACCGGCCAGGCGCGACCAAGAACGAGATCGTCGAGGCGCTGCGGCGCGCGGAGACCAACCGCGGGCTCACCTTCGAATATTGTCTGATCACCTGCGGCACCAGCCTCAATCGCGCGCCCTCCGACCAGAAATGGGAGAAGGGCGACATCATGTCGATCGACTCCGGCGGAAATTTCCAAGGCTATATCGGCGATATCTGTCGCATGGCGATTCAGGGCGAGCCCGATGCCGAGCTTGAGGATCTGCTTGCCGAGATCGAGCAGATTCAGCGCGCGGCGATGAAGCCGGTGCGCGCCGGCGTGCTGGGACGCGAAATCTACGCCGCCGCCGAGCCACTACGCTCAAAATCGAAGCACCACAATCACCTCGACTTCCTCGGCCACGGCATGGGCATGGTCAGCCACGAGGCGCCACGGCTCACCGACCATGGGCCGGTGCCCTATCCCGCGCCCGATGCCGATCGCCCACTCGAAGCTGGCATGGTGGTGTCGGTGGAGACGACGCTGCTGCATCCCACCCGCGGTTTCATCAAACTCGAGGACACCGTGGTGGTGACCGACGCCGGCCACGATATATACGGCGAGGGCGCGCGCGGCTGGAATAGGGCAGGGACGCGGTTCCGAAGCTAGCCTCACCCGCGCGTCTTGGCGTCCGCCTGCGCTGCGAGCGCGGTCAGCGCATCCGCTACGATCACTGGATAGTCGGCGCCCGGTTCCAATTGCGCGAGCGGTGCCGGCAAGCGCGCGAGATCGCGCGCGGCGCGCTCGCGGATTTGCGCCAAGGTCGGCGCCGGCGCGATGCGTTTGCCGGCGCGCATCACCGGCACGACCAGCGGCTCGCCCGGCTGCTTATCATTCTCGACCGACAGGATATCGCCGCGCATGCGGCCGTCGGCGTCATAAGCGCGCCACACCTGCTTGCGGCCGGGCCAGGTGACTTTGCCTTCTGACAGCTTGCGCTTGGGCTGGCCGGCATACTCCTGCAGCTTGTAGGCGCAGTCGAAGGCCGGCGCATCCAGCGAGGTGGCGAGACTGACGCCGACGCCGAAGCCGTCGATCGGCGCGCCCGCTTTCATCATGCCCGCGAGCACGTCCTCGTCGACGCCGCCGCTAACCAGAATGATGAGGTCGCGCAAGCCACCGTCGTCGAGAATGCGCCGCACCTTGCGCGCCATTGCGGTCAGGTCGCCGCTGTCGATGCGAACGCCGCGGATCGTGATGCCTTCGGCCTTCAGGCGCGGCGCCAGCTCGACCACTTTGCGGGCGCCGGTCTCAGTGTCGTAGGTGTCGATCAGCAGGATCACGCCGTCCGGCCGCGCCCGCGCGAAATTCTCGAACGCGGTCATCTCGTCGCCGTACACCTGCACGAAGGAATGCGCCATGGTGCCGACGATCGGGATGCCATAGCGCTCGCCGGCCTGCACATTGGCGGCGCCGGCAAAACCCGCGATGTAGCTGGCGCGCGCCGAATAGAGTCCCGCTTCGGCGCCATGGGCGGTGCGCAGGCCGAAATCGGCGAGCGACTTGCCCGGCGCCGCCAGCACCATGCGCGCGGCCTTGGACGCGATGAGGGTCTGGAAATTCAGAATGTTGATCAGCCGCGTTTCCACCAGCTGCGCCTGCGGCAGCGGCGCGGTGACGCGCAGCAGCGGCTCATTGGGAAAGCAGACGGTGCCTTCCGCAATCGCATGCACGTCGCCGGTGAAGCGGAAACGCTCAAGATAATCGAGCAGGTTGTTGCGAAACCGCCCGGTGCCAGCCAGCCAGTCGATTTCGGCTTTAGAGAATTGTAGCGTTTCGAGATAATCGAGCGCGTCGGCTAAGCCGGCAGCGAACAGGAAGCCGCGCCGCTGCGGCAGCCGCCGCACGAAGAATTCGAACACGGCCTCTTTGTCCTCGCCGCGGTCCAGATAGGCCTGGACCATGTTGAGCTCGTAAAGATCGGTGAGCAGCGGACTGGTCGAGGGCGTCATGGCGCCTCGTGAGGGGTGGGTTGGATTGTCGCAGGAGCCGGGTCCGGGTCTTGCAGTGCCGCGATGACGGAAAAACAATGTCTCCGCGGGGCCGGAATTGGCGAGCAACGGTTCGCCAGCAGATTGGCTGGCGGGGCACAGCGGGTCAAGATGCGGTATCTCGCCGCTCGTGGCGCGGAATTCGTTCGCGCGGTGCGGCCCATAAGCTGTCGGGGCAATGCATTAACACATGACTGCCCCGCGAGTTTGTAGCAATGATGTATGTCAAAAACATTTCACGCCAAATATGCGAAATAATTGCAGTCAACAGGACGATTGTGCCCGCCCGTGAATGAACTCCCCAGATCCATACGCAATATCGGTGCCGGTCGCGCGTGTCAGGCGTGCTTGGGGCTGGATTGCTTGGGCGAACATCGGCCGAGTGACCTGCCGTGGAGCCCGCGCAAGTTTGCGCCTCGACAGCATATTTTCCACCAAGGAGACAATCAGCGCTACGTGTATTCGGTGAAGAGCGGGTTCATCCGTTTATACACTTTGCTGAGCAATGGACGGAGCCAGATCATCGGATTCAAATCTCCGGGCGATTTCGTCGCTCTCGAATATGATTCGAAACATCGCTTTAGTGCGCAAGCAGTTACGGCCACGGAGTTGCGCAGTGTTCCAACGGCGGCTTTTTACGCTGCCGCGAGCGGCGACCCGCAGTTCCTGCTGAAGCTTTACAAGGTGGTCTGTGAGGACCTTTCACGCGCTCACGATCTCGTGCTGACCATTGCAAAACGCGACGCCGAAGGAAGCATGGCTGCTTTTCTGCTCGACATCGATGTTCGCGCACCGGCGCGGAGCGCCATAAACGATTTCGTGTCGTTGCCGATGCTGCGCGGGGATATTGCCGATCACCTCGGTCTCACAAACGAAACCGTCTCGCGCATATTCACGAATTTCAAGAAGCGCGGTTTTATTGAAGTCCGTGGCCGCCATAGCATCCGACTGGTCAATCGCCGCGGGCTCAGAGCCATATCCGACAGAATCACGGGTGATCGAAAATCCCCGGACCTGGAAAGCCCTCAGATTCTCAGCCCTGTGAATTGATTGCCCAGGCGGTTGATCCGAGTGCGGGTTTGATCGCGTTTCGGCGTAAAAATAGTGGCTCCCTGGGCTGGGATCGAACCAGCGACATTTCGATTAACAGTCGAACGCTCTACCGCTGAGCTACCAGGGAATAGGCCTGAGCCTTAGGCAACGGGCCTATAACAAAGCCTAACTGCTTTGCAAAGCATGAACGGCTTGGCCGATTTGGCGCCGAACGCCCGCCTTCGCTGAAGCTACGGCGCGGCAGCCTTCTTAACGAAGGGCTTGCCGGGCCGAAGCTGCGGAGCAGCGAAGGCTGGAGGCCACGCCCGGAATCGAACCGGGGTGCAAGGATTTGCAGGCTCGTACAGTGGTATCGGCGGGCCTCCATGTGACTCAGCGTTGATTGATTTTCCTATTGAAATAGCGATAAAGATCAGTGTACATTGTCCAAAATTGATGAAAATAGAGTCCCCAGTGACTTTTGGCCATGTCGCAAGATGATTCAAAAACTGACGGATGCCGTTGTCGACGCGCTTCGGATCGACGGGAAGGATCGCCTTCTATTTGACCCTTCCACGCCCGGGTTCGGAGTCAGGGTCACGCCGGCCGGCAAGCGCATCTTCGTTGTGCAGGCCCGCATTGCCGGGCGGCCGCGCCGATTTTCGATAGGGACCTACCCAGAGCGAAGCGTCTCAGACGCCCGCCGGGAGGCCCGTGGCGCCCTAGAAGACATACGCCGCGGGCATGACCCCAAGGTAGAGCGGGCGGCGCGTGCCAGCGCCATAGAGGCCGGGCAGACCACGGTGGCGGCGCTAGCGGAGCGATGGCTGACCGAATACGTGCGGCCGAAACTCAAGCCCCTGACCATCGCGGATTATGAGCGACTCCTTGAGCAAAAGATCAAGCCAAAGCTCGGCCACCTGATCGTCGGACGCGTCGAAAAAGAGGACGTGGTCCGACTTCACGTCGAATTGCAGAATACACCGCGGCGGGCAAATTATACCGTTGCCGTTTTTCGGGCTTTGATGACTTTTGCCGAAGATTGCAAACTGCGCCCGCCGATGAGCAATCCGGCGCGTCGGATCAAGATGTTTCGTGAGAAACCGCGCGAGCGCTTTTTATCTGAGGCGGAGATCGGCACGGCCGCCGAGGCCATCGCTAAGGCCGAACGGGAGAAGAAGATTGGCCCCCATGCGGCGGCCGGGCTCCGGCTTGCCTTATTCACTGGCGCGCGCTCGGGCGAAGTGACCGCAATCGAGTGGTCGCACATCGATTGGAGCCGCAAACTCATCCGGTTGCCAGATTCGAAGACCAACGATCCGCGGACAATCCATCTTTCCGATGCCGCCCTTGAGGTCATCAAAACCGTGCCGCGCGTCGGGCGGTTTGTGATCGCCGGGACCCGGGACCCAACGGAACGGTATAAAAGCCTAACGCGCGCATGGACCGTTGCGCGTGCATATGCCGGGCTAGATGACGTCCGGCTCCATGACCTGCGGCACAGCTACGCTTCGCTCGCCGCGGGCCGTGGCGTTTCGCTCCAAATGATCGGCAAACTGCTCGGTCACAAGGTGGCGGCGACGACGCAACGGTACGCCCACCTCACCAAAGATGCAGCCTCCGCCTCAATGATGAGTTGGGCGCCGCTATGATGGCGGCGATCGAGAAAAAGGCGCCGGACGACGCGAAGATTATAAAAATGCGACGGCGGAAAAGATCGCCATGAGAGACGGTCATCAGTTTCGCTATTCGGAAGATCAATGGGCTAAGATTGTCCCCGACCTTCCACCGCGAGCGCTTCGTTTAGATATACGGCGTTACATGGAAGACGCGATATCAATCAACAAAACCAACAGAGCTATTGAATCAAAGCATCCGGTTCAAACCTTGGGGCATAAAATCAAGGCGCACCGGAGGCTTGCACGCGCGGCCCGTGAACTAGTCGAGGCTTACGACGAACGGGTATTTGAAACAATTTGGGACAGGTCCCAACCGGCTCCGACTAAACAGCTCGCTCGCTGGCGCCGCGAAGCGATCAAAGACCGGAAATCTCTGCTGGATGGAGTAAGTAAATTGGCGGAGGGCCACGAAAAAATTGTGAAAGCCCTTGTCCGAAGGAAGGCTACAGGACGAAGCGGGCCTAAAGGGGATTTGAAGCAGGATTACTTACTTGAGGGCCTTATTGCATTTTGGATTGGCGCGGGAGGACGTGTTGCATCGACAGTGCGGGCCAAAAGAGGCGAAGACGGGTCCAAGGTGGACGGCCCTCTTGTACGTTTTTTAATTAACGCCTCATCGCCTGTGCTGGAAAAGCCCATCAGCAGGAACCGGGCGCGATATGTTATTCGGAAGGTGAAGGCCGGAAAAACCCATTTTGAGTCAATCGGCCAGGCTATGGCGTCGGGGCAATTCGCTGAACGCCCTGCTATGGCGAAATTTGATTCCTAACTTTTTTAATTACGCCATATAGCGGCGCTCTACATTCAGGTCGATATTCCCCTCACCGGAGCAACACAAACCCGATGAGGGAAAGACAGATATGCTAAAAGAAATTGACGCTAACGAAGCATACGACAACAAATCCGCGGCGCGAATTCTGCGCCAGAAGCCCTCAACATTGACTGGATGGCGCCATCAAAGGAAGGGGCCTGACTATAGCCGTTGGGGCAGGACAATTATCTATACGGGCAAGAATCTATTGGACTACATCGCCGGCTCTGAGGTCGATGCCGAAACGAAGCAAGCCAAGGTCGCCGCTAAAGCGCAGCGCCGTGAACCAGCGGTGGCATGATTGCACTAGAACGGCGCGACCCGCCCACCGCGGAGACGGCGGACGGGGATAGCGGCGACGGTCTGATTAGCCAGCAGATTAACCTACGTATCGCACGTAACCATTCGTTTCAAGTCATAGTGATCGAGATCGGCCCCGGCCGATACCGGGCGCAGATCGATGGCGAAAATATTTGCAGCAGTCATCAGCCATTTCTTGATTCCGCTCGAGTGCTGCTGAAGCGCGGGTGTGATCCCAACGCTGTGCTGGCGATGTATCGGCCCGGTGACGCGGCATGGTCGCTGCGGGCATCAATTGGTCGCGCCGCCGGCCTTACGGTCAATGAATCCCGGACCGCCTTCGCCGAATGGAAGCCGTTTTGCCCCGCTGCGGTGTCGCCGCTGGTCGCGCAGCACGGCTCGGCTGGTGCCGAGCATCGGGAGGCGGCATAAACGCCTCGCCACGTCCGATCGTCGCTACGCCATTTGCGTGGCGCGACCCTGCGCTGATTCCGCCGCGGGCGTGGGTGTACGGGAACCACTACATTCGTCGTTTTATGAGCACGACTGTTGCGCCCGGAGGACTTGGGAAATCGTCCTTGGCACTGGCCGAAGGTGTGGCCATAGCATCGGGGCATGATCTGCTCGGCATAATCCCGAAAGAGAGTGTCCGGGTCTGGATTTGGAATGGTGAGGATCCGGCCGAGGAAACCGAGCGGCGCATCGCCGCCTTGTGTCACCACCACGAAATCTCGCCGGATGAACTGACGGGCCGCTTGTTCATCGACTCCGGCCGCACAATGCCGATCAAAATTGCTGCCATGAGCGGTGCCAAGGTGGCGGTCGCCAGTGAATCCGTTGACGCGATCTGCGCCACGATTGAAGCGAATAAGATCGGCGTTCTAATAATTGATCCGTTTATATCGTGTCACGGCGTTCCGGAAAATGATAACGGCGCGATCGACGCGGTGGCCAAGGTCTGGGCCCAAATCGCCGACCGCTGCAATATCAGCATTGAATTAGTGCACCACGTCCGCAAGCCGGCGCAGGGCCAGCACGAACTCACGATAGACGACGCGCGCGGCGGCAGCGCGCTCGTAAATGCCGCTAGGTCTGGTCGCGTCCTAAATCGCATGAGCACGGCGGAAGCTGCACAGGCCAGCATTGACGATCGGCGCTCATACTTCCGCGCCGACTCTGGCAAGGCAAACCTCGCGCCGGCAAGCCGGGCGACATGGTTTCATCTCGTTCCGGTCATGTTGCCGAACGGCGACAGCGTGGCGGCAGTCACGTCATGGGCCATGCCGGGCGCAATGGACAAGGTGACAACAGCCCACATGCAGCAAATCCGCTCGAAGGTAAGAGATACCGAATATCGAAAGGATAGTCGCTCACCGGATTGGGTTGGAACGGCGGTTGCTGCACTGCTTGGCCTCGATCCCGATGCCGCCAAGCCGAAGCTCAAGGAAATCCTGAAGGTATGGTTTTCAAACGGCGTGCTCGCGACCGAACGACGCCGTGACAACGCGACGCGAAAGGATCGGGAGTTTGTCGTTCCGGGTGACTGGAACGAAGGCGGTGGCAGTCATGCGACAGTTTGAAAACCGAACTGGCGCAGACCGTCGCACTGTCGCGCTCAAGGGCTGTTGCGCCAGTGCGCCAGTGCGCCAGTCCCCTCTGTTAAGAGGGACTGGCACTGGAGCGGCGCAGAGGCCCTACCAAATATCGCGACTGGCGCACCTGACTGGCGCGTACCCCGCCGTCACGCGGCTTGCCGGCTCCGCCGGCCTGGACCGCCGCGCTCCGGCTTCGCAGGGCCTCAATCGTCAAAGGGAAGGGCCACCGACGAAGACAGACTGGCGCAACTCAATCTTAAACCACAAAGGGAAATCCGATGACCGCCGACCCCGTTTCACCGCCAGTACCTTCACGCCGTCGACCACAACGTTTCGGTCCCGGAAAGCTAATTCGTATCGTCCCACTGCTCGGGACGCTTGAGCAAACCGACGATGGCCAATGGACGGCGCGCACGCTCGCTGGAGCCGAACTGTCAACCTATCCGACGCGGGCGGAAGCGGGCGAAGCATTGGTCGTGTTCGCGATCCTGGGCGGGACGCCATGCGCGAAACGATAGGCCGGGAGGGCAGCATCCGATCCTTATCGCGTTGGAAGCCGCGACCGATCAATGGCCTCCCTTTGCGGTCCGAAACGGAAAGTAGACCCCCCTATCAGCAAGCAGAGGGAGGGGTCATGTAAGTCTTTGTTATATAAAGGGAAATCCCACCACTCATGGGTACATGCGCGCAATTTTTTCCTGTGGGGTCGAAACTTCCCCCGAATTCAAGTTTTCAAGTCTGTGGGAGGCAGTGATTAAGCACGGAGAAACACGACACGGCGCCGGCCGCCCGCCTGGACGCGCCTCGACGCGCCGCAAGCGCAGCCGGAAACGCGGCTTTCACACGGTCGATTTGCTGCAACGTCTTCGCGGCCTGAAGCGCCGACCGTCCAAAACTACAAAAAGTCTTAAGGACCGACGCGTCGTGGTCGCATTGGCGGCTTGCGGTGCCAGTGCCGAAGAGATCGGTGCGGTTCTAAAAGTTTCGAAGGATGAAATTCATAGGCGCTTTGCGGATGAATTATTCCTTGGCGAGTTTTCGACGCAGCTGAGCGTCAATGTCATGTTGCGCCGCGCCGCGTTGGGAAGGGGCCGCAGGCCCTCGATATCAGCGATGATGTACTTGTGTCGCCGCTGGGAGCGCGAGGAGCGGGCCGCGCATGACTAGCCGCAGAGAAATTGCCGAAGCGATACTCACATTTTTCGCGCGGGAAACTGGGGACAGCTCATTTTTGCGCTCCGCCGCTGCTCTGAATTGGGCGACACCCGGGCGCCGACCCAGAACGCCGCGCGCCGATCAACTCGCTATTGATGAAGCACGCGATCTGCTCGCCAACGGCAAGGCCGGGTCCATATGGGGCGCCTTGATGCAGGTAGCGAAAGCACGGTGGCCATACGCAAAGCCGCGGAGCGTGGCGCAGCGCCTCAAGCGCAAGATCAAACGCGACAGTCTACTCAACCGTTGTGAACACGAGTCATAACGTCGATAAAGAGTCGCGCGCAATCGGGAGATTGATTCATGGCTATCGCTTTACTTCGCAAGAAGCAAGACTCTGTGACGACAGATCAACCCGTGCAAGCGGTTACCGTTCCGAGTCTGGAGGACGCTTCTCCCGCGTACCGCGGCTTGATCGAGCAGCGTACGGCGTTGCAAGAGCGCTCCGCCGCTGCTCAAAAACAGATTGATGCAATTCACGATCGAATCCATTCCGGGAAATACATCAGCGCCGATGAACTAGCGAGCAAGATGCGCGTGGCCGCGCTGATCGGTGACACGGCACCGGACGAAACCACTGTTGATCGAGCCGAGCTTCAGAAACTCACCACTGAAGTTAGAGATATCGACACCGCGATCAAAATTCTGGAAACGAGAATCAGCAGCGAGCGGATGCGCGCGAGCGCGACGATCTGTGAACAGGTCAAATCGGAACACGCCCGCCTTGTCGCCGATCAGTGCGAAAAACTTATTGCGTTGGTCGAGAGCGCGCGCAACTACGAATTATTTACCGGGGCGCTTAATGCGGGAGACGTTGCTTGGACAAGTTTGATTCCAATGTTCCTACAATGGCAGGGCCGCGCGAGCGACGGGCAAGGAAAACCGGCGCACTTTCTTAGAGAAGCGGTCAAGGAAGGATTCATCCCGGTCGAGGCCCTTCCGTTGCGGTTGCGTGGCGGCGGTGTAGGGCCAGGGAGGACATGATGAACATGGACATGAAGACTATCGATGTTGAACGCCGCGACAGGCCCGCGACAGGCAATATTGAATTACGCGCTGGCCTCGCCAGCGGTGGCGAGCCGCATTTAGTAGGTCACGCCGCCGTTTTTAATACCCCGACCACGATCGCCGGGCTCTTCGTCGAGAAGCTGGCCAAAGGTTGCTTCGCCAACACGCTGATGAAGAACGATGTGCGCGGGCTGTACAATCACGACGCCAATTATTTGCTTGGCCGCACCGCGAGCAAGACATTGGTGCTTGGTGAAGATGCTCAAGGGCTTTGGTTCGATCTCGCCTTGCCCGATACGACAGCCGGCCGCGATGTACTCGCAAGCGTCCGTCGGCTGGATCTTTCTGGCATGTCATTTGCCTTCCAATCTGTTCGGGAAACTTGGGATGACAGCGGCGACCTGCCGATCCGCACCATCCAAGAGCTCGACCTATTTGAGATTAGCTGTTGTGTGTGGCCACAATACACAGCGACGACCGTAGGCGTTCGCTCGATCAAGACCGGCCCATTCAGAGAGATACCGCCGGCGTCTGTTGTCGCCGCTCTGCAGCGCATGAAGTTGGGAATCGTTCAAAGGGAGCACCCGCAAAATGTCTGCCACTGAGGAACGAGCCGAGAGCCGACCGGCCGACCACCGAACGAAACCTTGCGTCGTCACGATAAAGTCCGGCGGCCGGACAACGACGCGATCACATTCTAAACAACTAAACCCGAAAATGCTGGCGCAAGCCATCACGCGAAACAAAATTCGCCGCGGAAGCGAGACGCGCGAGGAACGGCTGTTGCAAAGGCGCGAGAGGCTTGTCGACGCGGAGCTTAAATTGAGCAAACTATTCGGAAAACGCAAATAAGGGCGCGGGCATCCTGACGGCAATGCGGCAAGTCGAACAACGGAAATCTCGAGCCTCCCGGCGCCACTCTTTCATCAACGGGTCAAGGCGAGAACAGCCGCAAGAGCGACCCGGTGCAGTTCATCGGGTCGCGCCAATTCGTCGGTTTAAGGTGAGATAGCAACGAAACGTATTCAGAGGAAACAAATGGCTAAAATCGGTATCTGTAAGTTTTTCAATAACGACCGCGGCTTCGGCTTTCTTGGCGTCGAGGGCGAAGATCGCGACACCTTCGTACATATCCGCGCACTTCAAGACGCCGGCATTGCCGGGCTGGAAGAGGGCGACCGCGTAGAATTCGAAATCTCGCAAGGGCGAGACGGTCGCAATCAAGCAACGGCGCTGCGCAAGATCAAGAGCGGAGCGGACCGAGACGGGAACCCGGCGCCGGGATGGCTTAACGCCGCCGCGCGTGGCGCGGTCCCCGAGTCCTCCGCATCGCTAATTGAAGGTGAGGCCACGGGAAACGTCGCAACGCCGGCCCCGCGCTACGGTCAATAAAAAATTCAGCGGCGCGATATAAACCGCGCTGAATGATCGGGCCGCGTCTCTGCGGATGTACCAGGACGCGGCTCGATTATTATCTTGCGCGCGACTTTGGGCAGTTCATGATAGCAGTCTTCGAGTTTTGGTGCGGACGTGTCAGTCGCACAAATGACACCGCAGTCTTGGGCCGAATGAAGGCACCGGGACGGCATCGGGATAGGCGCTTACGTCGAGAACCCGATGGTGATCGCAGCTGCGACCGAGACACCATGCAGCGAGGGTGCGCACGCCGCGCTGGGCGAACCGCACGGGCGCAAATAGGCAGCGTCAATTGTCCCCCGCATCTGCGGCAAGCATAGTTTTGCACTGACCTACCGAGCCGCACCAGCGGATGAGCAGGCCTGGGCCCGATCTCGTCGCCCGAAACGGTATAAATTGGCGACCAGTCCGTGCCTACGGCGGGCG
>Ga0208355_1000488_pt1 | contig 17863 bp, 8 predicted proteins | sample NGESurdeep072012_6_FD_184458 | JGI IMG/M metagenome (GOLD analysis project Ga0208355, IMG submission 184458) | Arctic peat soil microbial communities from Barrow, Alaska - NGEE Surface sample 210-3 deep-072012 (SPAdes) | ecosystem: Environmental > Terrestrial > Soil > Wetlands > Peat ... | reverse complement strand
CGGCAGCGCGGCGCAAAAATAGGCAGGAGAAAGTCGAGTCGCGCAAAGTGGCAAAAAAGCGGAAGCCGAAAAAGCCGGTGAAGAAACGGCCAGCGAAAAAGAAAGCGGTGATCGCAACACGGCGATCAACCGCCGGAACGGGCTTTGACTTCGAGGATTGCGTCGCCGCGTGGCTCGTCCTGCAAGCGCTCGCCGGAAGGGCCCTTCCCATTGGAGGCCTTCCGCAGCGGCTGCAAATGCAGACGGGCCCGCTGCTCTGGGACATCGACGACATTCTTTTCACCGCGCAAGCCCAGACGGGGGATGAGCGCCTGGCAGTCTCCTGCAAGGGTAATGTGCAAGTGACGGCAAATGGTTTGCCGGATTCCTTCGCCGCACAGGCGTGGCGGCTCTGGACCAAGGCGGACAGCCCTTTTAATCGCGCGGCCGATGCGATGGCCCTTGCGACGCAGGGCACGCATGCGGGATTCCAGGCGGCGTGGGGCGATATCAAGAGGATCGCTTCGGATGCCGATCCGGCGCTTGCCATGGCGCAGATCGCTGCCAATTCCCGGTATAAGCGCGTCGTTGAAGCGCTTAAATCTGCAGCGGGCGCCGACGTTGGGGATGCCGACGTCCTCGCCTTGATCCGCTGCGTGGAGGTTCTGCCGTTCGATTTCCAGCAGGCGCAATCGAAGGATGAGCGGGAGGCCATCGCGGTCGCGCGCTCGCTGCTCGCGGATGGGACGCAGGAGGACGCGAAAAGGCTCTGGTCCGATATCGTCGGCCGCGCGCGGGAAACTCGGCTTGGTAGTGGCACGCTCGATTTCGCCGCGCTGCTCCGGTGGCTGCGTCCACGTTTCTCGCTGAAGGGCCTTCCTGATTATGAGCCGTCCTGGAGCCGTCTGCGCGCGCTGAGTGCAGAGACGGAGAGCTTGATTCAAACGGCGCTGCCATCCGGCGCGCGTCTCGATTTAGTGTCCGACAGCGTCAGGCTGCGCGAGCAGTTCGGCACGAATCCTTGCCTCGTGGTCTACGGCGAGTCGGGCACGGGCAAGTCCGCCTTGGTGAAGAGATTTCTGGAAACGCATTTTCTGAACGCGGCCCGCGTCTGGCTTGCGCCCGAGCATCTTGAGCAAGCGCTTGACGAAGCCGAGCGTGCCCGTTTTGGGGTCGCGCATCCGCTCATTCGCGTGCTCGATGCGGCTGTAACGCCAGAGAATTTTCTCATCATCGACGCGGCGGAGCGGTTGACGCATCCGGCGCGGGTGAAAGCGCAGCAGCTTGTCGCGCAGCTTCTCGCTATCAACGGGACCGAAACGCCGCCGCCGTGGCGCGTCATTATTGTCGGGCAGACGGAGTTTTGGGCCAGCGGAGACCTGCAAAAGATCGCAGGCACGCCGTCGCCGTTGCAACAGGAGGTCGGCTTGCGGTCGACCGGTGAGGTCGCATCGGTGCTGCGCGCAAGTCCGGGTCTGGAATGGCTGGCGTCGCACCATGATGCTTTGCTGGCGCTGACGAACCTGCGGACGCTTGCCTGGGTTGTTCAGGCCTCAGTTGTGTTTCAGAGCGGCGGCCCGGCACCCGCCTCATTGGTGGCGATTGCCGAGAAGCTCTGGTCTCACTGGACGGCAGGACGGACGGCGCTACAGGGTTTCCTGATGCGACTTGCTGTGCGCGACGCGGCGTTTGAACATAGCGTGCCTATTAGTACCCTCGACCCCGCCGACGCCGAGGCATTCGACGAGCGCCCCCAGCAATGCCCGGTGAGGCGCAACGTCGCCAACAACCATGTTCAATTCGAGCATGATCTGGCGGCGGACTGGGCCCGGTTCCAGCAGCTAAAAGAGATCGCAGCCGATACCGCGCGATGGGCGGTCTGTGCCGAGAATCCGCTCTGGAATGGCGCCCTGCGGATGCTGGGGCAGTTTCTGCTGCGCCAGCCATCGGGCGGGCGCACCGCATGGGATGATGCCTTCGACGCCGTGCAGGCTGCACAGGGTAGCCTTCCGCTCGCCGACGATATCTTGCTTGATGCGCTCTTCCTTGATCCTGCGGCGATCACGTTCCTTGAAGAACGCGCCGACATGCTTTTCGCCAACAACGCGCGGCACCTTCAGCGCTTGCTTGCGCGGTTTGAGCATGTCGCAACAGTGCCGGGGGTCGAGCGTGGCAACGAAGGGCCGCTCAAGGATTTCGGCATTTATCTGGAGGCGAAGTTCCGCACGCCGATAGTCGGCCGGTGGCCTGCGCTTGCAGCGTTTCTGAACCGCCACCAGCAGCGCGTTGCGGACCTTGTTCTTCCGCGGGTGTCTCAGCTTTGCGAACGCTGGCTGACGACGATGCCGCTTACGCGAACGGACGGAACGCCGTTTCCGTACCGGCGGGAGTTCGCCGAGTTGGCGCTTGCGACGGCGCGCGCCCGGCAGCTAGACGTCGCGAAGGGGATTATGTACGTCGGCGATGATGACAGCATTTTTTCAGGCGGCCTTCGCTGGCGCGCAGGATATTCCCGATGAGGTCGCGGCCTGGGCGCTGGAAATGGCGCGGCGCCGGCCCATGTGTGCGGACCTTGCCGAAAAGCTGAGGGCGCATCAGCAGGAAAGAGCCGCCGAGCATCGTCGTAGGCTGGAAAGCGATGCCGACTATCGTGAGCGGCACGAGCGAAAGCGTAGCCTGCCTTTCATTCCCTCTGGCAGGCGATTGCCGCCATGGCCTATGGGACCGAAAGGGCGTGTTGACAACCGCTTCGCTGAAGCGGTGCTGCGTTCCGCGACGTTCCAACGCTTGATACGCGCGAGGCCAGCGGCGGCATCCGAGGTGTTGTTGGCTGTTCTGATCGACGACTCGCCAGAGGAAAGTTACAGCTCGCGCGGAAGCTACCGCGAGGAATTGGGGCTTGCCTACGACCATGAAGGCTATCCAACGGCTTACTGGAAAAGCCCGCTCTTTTCATTCCTTCACATCGATCCGCCCACCGCACTCGACACGCTATTGCAGCTTGTGTCCTTCTGTATGGATCGATGGGAGCACGAGGTCGCGCGTCATCAGGGAAGCGTGCCGCCGCCGTTGGCGGTCCGCCTGAGCGATGGCACTGAGCGGCTATTTCGTGGGCGGTATAACGCTTTCGCATGGTCTCAGGCGAATGACCATGTGAATGGGCAGCTTTATTCAACTCTAGCAGCGCTTGAAAAATGGCTGTGTGGCCTTGTGGATCAGGGCGCCGATGTCACAGGCCACATCGATTATCTGATGCGCCATGCGGATAGCGTCGCGATTCTCGGCGTACTGATCAATGTCGGCAAGCGCTTGCCGGAGTTGTTCCGCACGGCGCTGAAGCCGCTGCTTGCCATCGGGCCGTTCTATGCTTGGGACGAGGCACGCGTCAGAAACAGCGACTACAGTTTCGACGGCCTTACATGGATTCGGAGCGGCGACCTGGTCTTCGAGATGGCGCAGGATTGGCATGCCGCGGCGTACCGGCACAAGAATCTCATCGCGATCGTCAGCGAACTGTGCCGCCAGGACCATGGGCTGGGTGATTTCGTCAATGCCGCTGCCGCGCAATGGACTTTGCTGGAAGGCGACAAGGAACGCATCGAACTCCAGGTTCGGGCCGCGCAACTCGACTACCGCAATTACCGTGTTACGCGCGCTGCGGAAACGGGAGAAGAGCAGGTGGAGTTCGTATGCCCAGCTAATCTTGCCGCGGAGATCGCGGGCTTTCAGCAAAGCAACCGCCGCGCGCGGGAGATCCTTGCGTTCCCCGACAATTGCCGCCGCTTTCTCGCCGCCCCGGCGGCACTGCCGCAGGAGCAGGTTACGGCCATCGCAGCGTTGATGGCGGCAGCCGATGGCGATGAGGAGGTTGATCTAGACGAACAAATGATCAGGCCGGCGCGGGTCGCGGCGGCAGCGATACTGCTATTGGGGGGCAAGGATTGGCTGGCTGCGAACAGCGGGGTCCGTGACCGTGCTATGGCGATCGTTGACGCTGCGATAAAAGAAACGGACCTCGAAAATGATCGTTCGCATTTTCGCTACTCCATGGCGCCGAGCTATCTGGAGTTCGTCGCTTATTTTGTTTTTCACGAATGGCTCTCGGCGCCGTCTGCGGCCACCGATCACGCATTGCTGCGGATATTGACCAGCGGCGATGACCGCGCCGCCGGCGTCATTTCCGGAATGGCCTATGTCCACCGGGCTGAGCTCGGCGACCGGTGGTGGCGGCTGCTCTACCTTTCGCTGTTATGGTCCGGGTTGACTATCCTGAAACCGCGCGTTGGGCGTGAAAACGAGGCTCGGGAGCGTCGATGGCTGCGGTGGGTGCGTTGGTTGCTCGCGCGGCCGGTATCCGGCGTGCGCTGTAGCGTGGATGATATTCGTCCGCTCGATCTGGCCAAGCGTGTCGAGGAGTTCGAAGCGCATCAGTGGGAAGAGGAATATTGCCGCGACGGCAGGCGGTTCACGCGCGATCGGTCGCGCCGCATGTCCGGAGCCTTGGAAACGCATATCCTGGAGATAACCTTCGCATGGCTTCTGACAGGTAAGGACCTGCCGGCTGACGCCGCCGAACGTGAGCAGCGGCGGCGTCTGCTCAAAGCGTTCTGGGCGCATCAGGCGTGGCGGCTGATCGGCAGCGAAAGCGAGAGTACCGGTGATTATTCGCCCATGGGTCAGTTCTGGTACAAAGTGCTGGAAGCGATCGCGGCGATCATTCTTGTAACAGATGTGAATGCGGCACCGGCGCTATGGCAGCCGGTGTTCGACATCGGGCCCAAGGGGCACTATGCGATCGGGCACTTTTTCTTATGTTTCTTCGGCAATCTCACGGAAGCGACCGACACCGTGGCGTTCGCCGCGCATTGGCGCCCGATGATCGAGGCTGTCTTGGCAGGACGCGGCTGGGAAGGTGGGCCTTGGTATCACCAGCAAAGCTTGGAACGGCAGGCGTTCGGGTTCGCCCATGCAGATGGGCTAGTCCGCCCCGCGCAAGGTCCGCTTCTGGTCGAATCCATGCGGGACTTGTATCGGGCTTGGGCCGAAAAGCGGCTGCCCGGCGATGAAGACAATCTCGCCGGCTTCTGCAATTTCCTTTCGACGCGAGCCGGTGCACCCCTACGCCTGGAGGGGGTTATCTGGATAGCCAATGCGCTCCGTGGCGGTTCCGGCGCGCGCACATGGTATCGCGATAGAACCTCGGCAGCATTTGTGGAGCTTTTGAGCACCGTTATCACGGAGGACGGCGCGGCGGCCGTTGCTACACGGGAAACGAGGCAAGCGCTGATTGATCTGACGGGGCTGGCGGTATCCCGTCAATTGTCCGCAGCGTTAGCCCTCCAGGACCGGCTAAAGTCTCTGCTTTAACGCGGAGAACAGCGCCCGCACCCCGTCGAGTACCTCGCGGACCTCAGGGGGCGGTACAAGGCAGAGTGATCGGAATTGGCTCATAAAGTTCGATACTTGTGCACGCGGGCCCACCGAACTGAACGCGCGAAATGATGGAAGATGAGTGAAAGGTACTTCGCCTAACTCGAATGTTCCATAATGGAGCTTATGCCGCTAGCGATCGTAGTTGCGATTATTCCAGACTTCGAAGCTGTCTAGGAAAGCTCGCCAATAACCTCCGATAATTGTCATTATCGGCACTGTTTCTTTCGAGCACCAGAACGCGCTGGGGCGCCGCAATGTGGTGCCGGGATGTTGAGTTTTCGCAGATAGGCAACCCCAACTGGAATTGCCCCAGTGGGTAGCCTGGCAAATCAGGATGCGGTCATGATCTGCGGCATCCGCGAAGTCCTCGGATTGTGAGTAAAGTTAAGAACACGAGGGTGGGTGTAGAGGAGAAAAACCTGTTGTATCAATTGCTTGCACGAATACGGCTGGGAATAGGGTGCCATAAAAAGAATCTCGCAGTTTTGGGTATTTCGAGTGAATTGGAGTGCCGGTGAACCTACTATGCTCGCGGAAATTTAATAACGTGACGTTGGTAAGGGGTGGTCTGTAAATCGTGGCTGATTCCTTTTTCGAAAATCCAATCTTAAACTCGCCATATCTTGTACCAACGCGGCATCACGCTTTGGACAAGGATGGTCAGCCACTTGATGAGCCGCCCGCTCATGGGCGCCGTCGGTCGGAACTCATCACGCCCGTCCCGAAGCCGAGAAAAAAGAAGAATAAGCCCGAGCAAGGCAAGCTGGCGCTCGGCGACAAGGAAGGCCTCTCGACTGCCGAGCAAGAATACAATCCAACTCCGATTATCAACGAAATCCGCTCTCACGTTGCGTCCTGGCGCGATCTGCCTAATCCGGCCGACTGGAACGTAACCCCGGCGACTGCCCGGCTGCTGAACCACTGGCGACACTATAATTTTGAGACCGTCCGACCGTTCTTTTGCCAGATCGAAGCGGTCGAGACGATCATCTGGCTGACTGAAGTCGCGCGCGGCGAGAAGCGGTACGCGAAATTCTGGGAACATCTGAAGGGCGCCAACGAGCAGTCCAATCCCGAACTGCTTCGCATTGCCATGAAGATGGCAACCGGCAGCGGCAAGACCACCGTGATGGCCATGCTGATGGCCTGGCAGACGGTCAATGCCGTCCGTTCGCCAACCAGCAGCTTGTTTAGCCGCGGCTTTTTGATCGTAACACCAGGAATCACGATCCGCGACCGTCTGCGAGTTCTGCTACCGGACGACCCCGATAACTACTATCGCACGCGCGAGCTCGTGCCGGCGGATATGCTCGGTGAAATCACCAAGGCTAAGATCGTCATCACCAATTTCCACGCGTTCAAACGGCGCGAGACGATGGACCTCTCCAAGGTCGGCCGCGCGTTGCTGCAGGGCCGGGGGGATGCTCCGGAGACGATCGAGACAGAAGGGCAGATGCTGCAGCGGGCCTGCGGAGAGTTGATGGCCCTCAAGAATGTCGTTGTGATCAACGATGAGGCACATCACTGCTATCGGGAAAAGGTTGATGCTGATGATGAAGAGAATCTGAAGGGCGAAGAAAAGGACGAGGCCCAAAAGAATAATGAGGCCGCGCGGCTCTGGATCAACGGCATTGAGGCGATCAAGCGTAAGGTCGGAGTCCGGGCTGTGTACGACCTGTCCGCGACGCCATTTTTTCTCCGCGGTTCGGGGTACGCCGAAGGCACGCTGTTCCCATGGACGGTGAGCGACTTCTCGCTCATGGACGCAATCGAATGCGGAATTGTGAAGCTTCCCCGCGTTCCGGTGGCGGACAATATGGTCGGCAAGGACATGCCGGTGTATCGGAACCTGTGGGATCATATCGGCGCGGAGATGCCGAAGAAGGGGCGCGGCAAGTCCGGCGAACTCGATCCACTCAAGTTGCCAAACGAGCTTCAGACTGCGCTCCACGCCCTCTATGGCGACTACGCCAAGACCTACGAGCTTTGGAAGCAGGTCGGCATCACGGTGCCGCCGGTATTTATTGTGGTCTGCAACAACACGTCCACTTCGCAGCTTGTGTATGAGTGGATCTCAGGCTGGGAGCGGGCGCGCGACGACGACGATGAACGCCAACTGATCCATAAAGGGCATCTGGACCTGTTTCGAAACTATGATGAATACGGAAACCGACTTGCGCGGCCGAATACCCTCCTGATCGACAGCGAGCAGCTGGAGTCGGGCGAAGCACTCGACCCCAATTTCCGTGAAATCGCTGGGCCGGAAATCGAACAGTTCAAGCGCGAAATGATCCAGCGCTCCGGCGCCGGTGAAAAGGCTGCCGAAAATATCTCTGATTCAGATCTGCTGCGTGAAGTGATGAATACGATCGGTCGTGAAGGACGCCTCGGCGAGAGCGTCCGCTGCGTCGTATCGGTGTCCATGCTCACCGAAGGTTGGGACGCGAATACGGTCACCCACATTCTCGGCGTGCGCGCCTTCGGAACGCAGCTCCTCTGCGAGCAGGTCGTTGGTCGTGGACTGCGGCGCCAATCTTACGATCTGAACGAGGAAGGCCTGTTCGACGTCGAATATGCCGACGTGCTCGGCATCCCATTCGATTTCACCGCTAAGCCCGTGGTCGCGCCGCCGAAGCGGCCGAAGGCCACGGTGCGCGTGCAGGCGCTCAAGGAGCGCGCTGCTTTAGAGATCACATTCCCACGTGTCGAAGGTTATCGGGTTGAATTGCCTGACGAACGCATCGTCGCTAACTTCAACAAGGACTCTCGCCTCATTCTGACGCCGGAGGAAGTCGGCCCCTGCAAGGTGCTGCTCGAAGGCATCGTCGGGGAAGGCGTCGAACTCGATACCGCCACCCTCGACGCCGTCCGCCCCAGTTCGATCTCGTTCCATCTCGCCAAGCATTTGCTCTACACGCGCTTCCGCGATCCGGGACAGGAGCCGCCGCTGCATCTGTTCGGGCAGATCAAGAGCATTGCGCGCCGCTGGGTGGAGGAGGGTTATCTGGTCGCCAAAGGTGTTCCGATGGCGACGGTCACCTATCTCGAAATGGCCGAGAAAGCCGCCGAGCGCATCTACCTCGCCTGTCAGCGCACCGAAGAAGGCCAGAAGCGCATCAAGGCGATCCTCGACGCCTACAACCCCAAGGGCTCGACCCGGCACGTGAGCTTCAGTACCAGCAAGAACACATGGAAGACCGCACCCAATAAAAGCCACGTCAATTACGTGGTGCTGGACAGCGATTGGGAGGCCGAGCTTGCGCGCGTTCTCGAAAGCCACCCCAAGGTGCGCGCCTATGTGAAGAACCAGGGCATGCAATTCGAGGTGCCTTATCGCGATGGCGCGGTGCCGCGCAAATACATCCCCGATTTCGTGGTGCAGGTGGATGACGGCCGCGACCGGCCGCTCAATCTGGTGCTTGAAACGAAGGGCTATCGCGGCGGCGACGCGCAGCTCAAGGCCGAGACCATGCGCAATCTCTGGGTGCCGGGCGTGAACAATCTCGCTACTTTCGGCCGTTGGCAGTTCGAGGAATTCACCGACGTGTTCGAGATCGCGGCTGCATTCAATCGGCTTATGGGTGCTGTCACACGGAATTCGGAATCCTTAGTGACTTCAGAGGCGAGCGCATGAAGGGTCTCATTATCGACGAGCCTTGGATCAGCAAGATTCTACGAGGAGAAAAAACGTGGGAGATGCGTCGAACCTTGTCCAAAATCCGCGGCCGTATTGCCTTGATCCGAAAGGGCAGCGGCCAAGTAGTCGGTGTCGCCGATGTTGTCGCCTGTAATCCTCCCGTGACGACACTCGACGAATATGCTGCCACAGAACGGTTTCATGGCATTCCGCCTGCAAGGCAGGTGTAGGCTTTTACCCTAGTGGTGCAATTCAAACACTTGAGTTCGCCGGAAGTGCTGATATCTCGCTGCAAACTGCTTCATACGGCGGTACCAAGCGTTAGATTCTGACCACTAGGATGGAGAATTCCATGGGTTCTCGCCAATTCGGAGGCGCTTGCTCAACCTGTACGATACACGCATCCATCCGGGGCGGTTATCTGGGTCAATCTTGCGCCCGACGTTGAACGCAAGATTCTCGCTCAGGCCGCATAGAGAAAAATGGCAAAAAAAACTAAGCCCACCAAAGGCAAGAAGCAGGTCGAGGCGCTGGTCCACGACGAGGCCACGCGCCGCAATATTCCGACCGCCGAACTTGCGGCCATCGCCGAGCGTATCGAGGAAACCGATCCCGTCGCGCCAGTGAGCTATGCCCGGCGTGCGCCGCTAAAAAAGGGCGAGAAGCGCGAACGCGACGAAGACCTCGATCCGCAGATTGTCTGGAACGGCGTGCGGCTGCGCCTGTCGCCGGACCAGGTGCGGCAATTGCAGGACAAGGGCGAGGTTGAGATAGGCGATGCCCAATTGGTCTGGCGCGGCAAGGACCGGCAGGACTGGTCCGACCTCGTGGTGCAGGCACCCGCGCTCTACATCCAGGAAAAGGTGCATCCCAAGGCGATCATCGACGATCTTGTCCGCCGCTCGAAAGTGAGCGCGGCGGAGAAGGACGACGCGCCCGATCTATTCTCGGATTTCAATGGGCTTAACGATCCAGAAGCCAAACTCGAATTCTACCAGCACGACCAGCACTGGTCGAACCGTATGATTCTCGGCGATAGCTTGCATGTGATGGCGAGCCTCGCCGAGCGCGAGCATCTGCGCGGGCAGGTGCAGTGCATCTATTTCGATCCGCCTTACGGCATAAAGTTCAATTCCAATTGGCAAGTGTCCACACAGTCACGCGATGTGAAGGACGGGAAGCGTGAGGACGTAAGCCGCGAGCCGGAACAGGTGAAAGCATTTCGAGACACCTGGAAACATGGGATTCATTCTTACCTTACCTACTTACGCGATCGACTTACTGTAGCGCGCGACATGCTGCATGAGTCCGGCTCCATTTTTATCCAAATCGGAGATGAAAACGTTCATCGCGTTCGCGCTGTAATGGATGAGATTTTTGGAGCGGACAATGTCGTAACCCAGATAGCGTTCCGAACTACAACTGGACGCGGTGGGTCGGCGCTATCAGAGGCAATTAATTACTTAGTTTGGTATGCTCGAGATATTGGACGTCTGAAGTACCGTCAGCTGACATATGATAAGGCCGAGGGAAGCTCTACAGACGCAGTGTATACGCTCGCGCGAATGGAAGATGGCTCTCAGCGACGCCTGACCAAGGACGAACGAGAACAGCGCCAACCAATTCCGCAGAATGCGCGTATTTTCCGACCTGGTGATCTTACTAGCGCGAGACCAGCTGGAGAAAATGATGTACGCAGGTTTGAATTTCGTGGCCGAAATTACACACCAGGAAAGCGAACCTTTGCAACGGACATTATTGGGCTTGAACGATTAGCTAAAGCGGACCGGATTTGGCCGACTTCGTCCGATACCGTTCAATACATTCGGTTTATTGATGACTATCCAAGAATTCCTATAACCAATGTTTGGACAGATACTGGGACGGGAAGTTTCACAGACGAAAAACTTTACGTCGTGCAGACCGCTGTAAAAGTTGTTGAACGTTGTTTGCTAATGACTACCGATCCGGGCGACCTAGTGCTCGATCCAACGTGCGGTTCGGGAACCGCAGCGTATATTGCTGAGCAATGGGGCCGACGTTGGATAACTATTGATACATCGAGAGTGGCGCTTGCGCTTGCAAGAACTCGTATTATGGGCGCGCGATACCCATACTACTATCTTGCTGACTCACCGGAAGGCCGCGCCCAGGAACAGGACATTACAGGCAAGTTGCAGCCAGACGCGCCGACGCATGGGGACATCCGCCAGGGTTTTGTTTACGACCGCGCCCCGCATATTACGCTGAAATCCATCGCGAACAATTCCGCGATTGATGACATATGGCTGGATTTTCAAACCCGGCTTGAACCCCTACGCAAAGAGCTGAACTCCGCGTTGGGCAAAAAATGGGAAGAATGGGACATCCCGCGCGAGGCGGACGAGAAATGGTTCGGCAACGTCAAGGGCATTCACAAGGCTTGGTGGCAACAGCGTGTGGCGCGCCAGATAGAGATCGACGAGTCGATCGCCAAAGCCGCCGACGTCGAGTTCCTTTACGACCGCCCTTATGAGGACAAATCCCGCGTGCGGGTCGCGGGGCCGTTCACAGTCGAAAGCCTGTCGCCGCATCGCGTGGTGCCGGCCGACGAAGACGAACTGCTCGATACTATGAACGCAACGGCCGGTAAACACCGCCGCTCCAAGCTCGTCACCCCGCCGACCGATTTTGCCGCCATGGTGCTGGAGAACTTGCGCACCGCCGGCGTGCATCAGAGCGAGAAAAAGGATGCCATCAAATTCACCTCGCTGCAGGGCTGGCCGGGCGAATATATCGGTGCCGAGGGCGTTTTTGCCGAGGGGCAGACCCAGCGCCGCGCCGGTATTTTCCTAGGCCCTGAATTCGGCACCGTCTCCCGAGTCGACCTTGTCGCCGCCGCCCGCGAGGCGACCGAGGCGCGCTTCGACGTACTGATCGCCTGCGCCTTCAATTTCGATGCGCATGCCTCCGAACTCTCCAAGCTCGGCCCGCTGCCGATCCTGAAGGCCAAGATGAACCCCGACCTGCATATGGCGGGAGAGCTGAAGAATACCGGGAAGGGCAATCTTTTCGTCGTGTTCGGCGAGCCCGACATCGACATCAAGACCGAGAAGGACGGCCAGCTGCGCGTGCAGGTGAAGGGCGTGGACGTGTTCGACCCCAATACCGGCGACATCCGCTCCAACGATACCGACTCCATCGCCGCCTGGTTCATCGACACCGATTACGATGAGCAGAATTTCTTCGTTCGCCACGCCTATTTCCTCGGCGCGCAGGACCCCTACAAGAGCCTGAAGACGGCGCTGAAGGCCGAGGTCGATGAAGATGCCTGGGCAACCCTTTATCGCGACACCTCGCGGCCGTTCCCGCGACCGTCCACCGGGCGCATCGCGGTGAAGGTGATCAATCACTTCGGCGATGAAGTGATGAAAGTGTTTACGGTCTAAGCCCTTTTGGGGAGGTAACGTGCCGTCAAATCATATCGAAAGTGACAAGATATTCATCAAGGACGCACTCGACTGGTGGTACCGCGTCCCTGATTATCAGCGGCCTTATGTTTGGGAGCTCGATCAAGTAAGTGACCTTCTCGACGATGTTGCAGTCGCTGCCAATACGAAGCCTGACGCCGAATATTTTCTTGGGTCAATCGTCCTTCAACAGCGAGATGTGCGAGGCCCAAACGGTGATAAATACCAAGAGAATGATCTTTTGGATGGCCAACAGCGCTTGACTACGTGTCTGATGATGCACGCGGTAGCCCGCGATTTGACCGAAGACAAAAACCTCAAGGAGAGTTGTCAAAAAGCAATTTATCAGAGGGCAAATGATTTTGACGGAGTTCCAGAAAGATTTCGTATCGCCTTTGATATCCGTGAGAGCGTTCGTGACTTTGCGAAAAAGTTTTTGGAAACGGAAGATGGTACGTCCGATACAAAAACACTAGCTGAAGCTTGCAAATCTAAAGACCTATCCGTTCGGAACATGGCCAATGCCATCAATCATATCCGAGAATATTTTAAAAGCGCAGAATTTATTGGTTTGAATGCTTTCTTTCGGTTCTTTCGCAACAAAGTTTTGCTAATTTATGTTGCGTCTACCGAACTTGACGATGCATTCAAGCTTTTTACGGTTCTCAATGATCGCGGTGTAAGACTGCGAGGCAGTGACATTCTCAAGACCATGAATTTGCGCGCGCTCAAATCCAGCGGCGGGACGGAGCGTGATGAGAAGCAGGCCGCTCTAATGTGGGAAGAGATCGAAGGCGAGCTTGGCGAGGATTTTGACGTGTTTCTCTCGCAAATCAGAACAGTTCTGGTTAAAGAAAAAGCGAGACTGAGTTTGTTGCAGGAATTTGAGGATAATATCTACGCTCCGCGGGAGTTCATTAAGGAGACAAAGCAATACAAGAAGCTTGAGCCGCTGCTGAGAATGGGTAAAGACACCTTCGACTTTGTAAAGCGGTATCGAGAACACTACGCCCAAGTACTGAGCAGCAATAACCACGCCATTTCGAATAGTTGGGAATTCGACAATCTTATCCGCCTTCTGAATGATACAGGGTTGGCGGACTTCTGGCTGCCACCATTATTGTATTATCGAGATGTCTTTGGTGAGGAAAGAATTTTAGAGTTCTTGCGAAAGCTCGAAAACAAATTTCTCGGTGACTGGATTGCGCGTGAAACACCGACTGATCGCATCGAGGCGATGAATGCGATATTGAAGAATATCGCAGAAATTAATTTGAGCAAGAATTCTTCTTCGCAAAAGATTGATACGTTGTTGCAGTCTAAAGTTTTTGACTTCAATAAGGTGGCTTTTTTTCGCGAATTGGACGCAGGCGTCGTTTACGGGCGTCGGTACGCCCGCTACATTTTGTACAAGCTAGATATGATTTATGGGGGGCCGCACGTACGGTTGCAGCCTCCAAAAAATATGTCCGTCGAACATGTTTTGCCTCAAAATCCCGAGGACGCAAGTCAGTGGTGTAAAGATTTTACTAGTGAGCAAAGGGAAGAATGGACTGACCGGCTCGGAAATCTTGTTCTTATCAGCCGCTCAAAAAACGCATCTCAGGGAAGAATCGACTACAAAGATAAAGTTGAACGCTATTTTAAAAACAGCATCGAGCCATTTCCCAAGCTACGCGTTCTACAACGCTCGACCTGGGCGTTGGCTGACCTGAAGGATAATCAAACCCAGGTTATTCAAAAGCTGCGCGAATACGTCGGCTAGAAGGGCAGCCGATGGAATTTCGTATCGCCGATACTTTCACAACTGCACTTGCAAAGCTGAATTCGCAAGATCAGAAGGCGGCGAAGACGGCGGCGTTCGACTTGCAGCTTGATCCGTCGCGCCCCGGGCTGCAATTCCACCGTATCGACAAGTCGAAGGACCATAATTTCTGGTCGATCCGCGTTAATGCCGACGTCCGAATCATCGTCCACAAGACGGCGTCGAGCTTTCTGCTCTGCTATGTCGATCACCACGACCAGGCTTATGATTGGGCTACGCGGAGGCGTATCGAGGCGCATCCCAAGACCGGCGCCATCCAGATCGTAGAAGTGCGCGAACGGGTGGAAGAGATCGCGCCAACTCTACCGCTCACGCATCCAGAGCAAGCCTCGACGACACATTCAACACCGGCAAATTTCATCTTCCACTCTTTATCCGACGACGACCTATTGGGGCTGGGAGTGCCGGCTGATTGGGTTGAGGACGTTCAGAAGGCGGACGAGGACAGTTTTCTTGACTTGGCCGCTCATCTGCCGGGCGAAGCAGCCGAGCGCCTCCTTCGATTTGCAACAGGTGAAGCGTTTGTCTCGGTTGGGCGAGCCACGACTCGCGATCACATGCCAGAGGCACTTGAACTCAGTCTAAAGACTGTGACCAGTTTCGTTGTGCCAGATATGGTTCAGGGGCCACCAGCATCTGCTGACCCCTATGCGCACCCGGACACCCAGCGCCGCATTCGCACGATCGAGAACGTAGAGGACCTGGAGCGCGCTTTGGACGCGCCATGGGAGAGATGGTCGGTATTCCTGCACCCGTCTCAGCGCAGCGTCGTTGAACAGGGTTTTTCGGGGCCGGCCCGGGTGGCCGGTTCGGCGGGGACGGGAAAGACCGTGGTGGCGCTGCATCGGACTGCGCGCCTGGCGACGGATAACAACGAAGCCCGCATCCTGCTGACCACGTTTTCGCAGCCGCTGGCAAATATGCTCAAGCGAAAGCTTGAAGTGCTGATCGGTAGAGACGCATCCGTCATTCCAAGAGTGTCCGTCGTACCCTATCGCGGTGTCGCCGACGAGCTGTATCAGCTGGCCTTTGGGCGCCCGCCACATGTTGCCACCGAAGATATTGTGCGGGCAGTTTTGCTCAAGGCGGCCGAGGCGCAGCAGGTGGCCGAGTTCACAGGGCGTTTTCTAGTCTCCGAATGGAGCAATGTGGTTGATGCTTGGCAGATCGACAGCGCGGAGGCCTATGCCGCCGTCCCGCGGCTCGGTCGTAAGAACCGGATGGGGCCGAAACAGCGAGCGCGACTCTGGCCGGTTTTCGAAGCGGCGCGCACATCGCTGAACAAACGCGGTGTGCAGACCTGGGCGCAGATTTTCGCCAAGGTGACCAAGCATTTTGCAGGACGTGACGAAAAGCCGTTCTCGTACATTGTTGTCGATGAGGCCCAGGATCTGGGCGTTCCGGAATTGCGACTCTTGGTCGCAATCGCGCCCGCCAGGCCGAATGCGCTGTTTTTTGCAGGCGATCTCGGGCAACGGATTTTCCAACAGCCGTTCTCCTGGAAGACGCTTGGAGTGGATGTGCGCGGGCGCTCGAAAGTGCTGAAGGTCAATTACAGGACATCACACCAGATCAGGCAGGCAGCGGACCGGCTACTTCCCAAGGTCGTGCGCGATGTCGATGGCCTCGAGGAAGAGCGTTTTGGCACCGTTTCGGTCTTTAACGGGCCCGAACCGGTCGTCACCATTCACCCGACTGCGGCGGCCGAAATTGAGGCTGTGGCGAAGTGGATCGGTGAGGCGGTTACGGCTGGTATCCTGCCGTCCGAGATCGGTGTTTTTGTCCGTACATCGAATGAACTTCCTCGTGCTCGCGCCGCCGTACAATCCTCGGGGCACGAGGCAGTGGAGTTATACGAGCATGACAGTGGGCCTGTGACGGGCATTTCCATCGGAACCATGCATCTTGGCAAGGGTCTCGAATTCAAAGTCGTCGCCGTCATGGCCTGCGATGACGAAGTCCTACCTCTACAGGCCCGCGTTGAGGCCGTTGCCGATGAGGTCGATCTGGATGACGTTTATGAAACAGAGCGGCAACTCTTGTACGTCGCTTGCACCCGCGCGAGGGACCGTCTTTCGGTTTCCGGCGTGGCCCCAGTGTCGGAGTTCCTCAAAGATTTGACTGACTAGTCTTAATCGCGATCCATGCAGGCAGTTGGTTCCGATAAGATGGGTTATCGGAGGCTTGGCAATGCACTTCCAGGCTTTGGCACTCGAGATATTCCATAAAGTGAGTTATGTGGTCAGGATTGTATGAATTCGAATAAGGCTAAGCGGAAATTGGTCAGGTCGTACAATTCGGCAGCAAGAAATTAAACCGTGTGAGTTCGAATCATGAGTTTGAAGTATGAGCCATTGCAGAATTACTTACGAGACAGAGTTGATTCACATCGAGAGAATAAAACGCAATAAACGCAGACATTAACGAGGGTACGATCATTTATAACAGCGCACGGTGGATTAGTAAAAAAAGAGGGACCGCTTAAGAGGAAGAGTGGAGGAATCTATTTAACGCAGACTTTGCTAGTTTAGCAGAAAGGTGCCAATCCGAAATTCATCAGAGGCGCATAGAAAAAATACTAATGAAGCATTAACCTATAATGCGCGATCGTTTCTTATAGTCACGTCAAATCGAGGCGGCATGTATGTTTGATATGCACAAAACATATTTAGTACCAAGTTCGGAGCCTCAAAAGTTGTCAGCGCTTATTGAAGAGAATTCTGATGCTAAGCGAAGGGAGCTTGGCGTTGAAGACGGACTTAACGATATTCCAGGCGTAACGACGTTAATGCTTGTCGCCTTCGGTGAACACGGCATAAAAACTATTGAAGATCTTGCTGACTGTGCCACCGATGATCTTGATGGCTGGAGCGAACTTAAGGGCGGAAAGACCATCAGGCATATAGGTATCCTCGATCGCTTCAGAGTATCGCGGAGGGATTGCGAGGCAATCATCATAAACGCTCGCACTAAGGCTGGATGGTTTAAGTAATATAACGTGGTGCGCTTTTCGTAATTTTAAATTATATTTTGGATGCCTGCATCAACTGATTCTATAAAAATGAAGGAAGATCTGTATGAACGTGAAGAAGCCTTCTCTTGTGTTAAAAGAAACAGCAGGTGAGAAACCTGCGAACAACGGTACAACGAGACCAAAAAATCTATCAGCCAATGTTCGACCGACCGACGGCTATGTCCTCGAGATCGATGGCAAGTTCAAATCGGAATACGACAGCTCAGAAGCGGCGTTGAAAGCGGGTTTGGAACTAAAGAAGAAATATCCCCAAATCCAAGTCAATGTGTTCGGCGCAAAGGAGCGAACTCGCACACTGGTGGACCTACCTCAGTGACTTGGCTTGGTTTGGCTGCCCAGTCGCATGGAATTCATGCTGTCAAGCGGACTTGAAAATATTCCATAACGCGACTTATGCGCGGATAGAATGTAGACGCCAGATAGAGAAGTCACTGTTGGCCCAGATAGAGATGTCACTCTCCGCAGCTTCAATTGGGGAGTATCGGGCCGATGACGGTGATTACGAT